>Ga0079998_114186_pt2 | contig 34928 bp, 32 predicted proteins | sample PerSpoBPS_BMetaG_FD_69201 | JGI IMG/M metagenome (GOLD analysis project Ga0079998, IMG submission 69201) | Thermal spring microbial communities from Yellowstone National Park, Wyoming, USA - Perpetual Spouter B (PS_B) MetaG (SPADES assembly)... | ecosystem: Environmental > Aquatic > Thermal... | reverse complement strand
TCATCGACGTCAACCGGGAATACAAGACGAAGGTCGCAACGATCAGGGTCGTCCTGTGAGCGGGTGAGGGATATACGAAGGTTTTAGCCGGTAGCGGCGTGGACCCGGCCATCTTCAGGGCATATGACGTCAGAGGCGTTTACCCTTCACAGATCAACGGAGAGGTTGCGTACGTTTTGGGCCTCGCCTTCGGATCGATGGTGGGAGGCGGCAAGGTCTTAATCGGAAGGGACGTGAGGCTCAGCGGCCCGGAACTCGTCAAGTACCTCGCCCTGGGGCTGGAGGACGCAGGCCTTCAGGTCTACGATTCGGGCGTCGTCCCCACACCGGCCCTATACCTTGGGGTGTTGGAGGGGGGCTTCGACGGAGGCGTTCAGGTCACTGCTTCCCACAACCCTCCAGAGTGGAACGGCTTCAAGTTCGTGACCGGGACAGGAGAGACGATCTCGCAGGGCATGGGGATGGAGGAGCTGAGGGAGAGGGCGCTCTCGCTCCGGGGCAGGAAGGCTCCAGAGAGGGAGGCGAACGTCAAGCGCTTCGACGTCACCGGACGTTACATCGAGAGGCTGAAGGGCCTCGTCAGGCCGAGGCGGAGGCTGAGGGTTGCGGTCGACTTCTCGAACGGTGCCGGGTCGGTCGTCGGGAAGAAGCTTCTGCAGGAGATAGGTGTCGATCTGGTCCCGCTGAACGACGTCCCAGACGGAAGGTTCCCCGCGCACCTGCCCGAGCCGACGCCTGAGACGACGGAGGAGCTCAGGAGGGTTGTGAGGGAGATGGGATTGGACCTCGGTGCGGCTCTGGACGGCGACGCGGACAGGGCCGTCTTCTCCGACGATAGGGGTAGACTGATGGAGGGAGACCTATCGCTTGCCGTGCTCGTCTCGGCCCTCGACGTGAGGGGGAAGGTCGTATACGACGTGAGCTGCAGCTCGGTAGTCGAGGAGGTCATCCGGTCGAAGGGCTGCGAGCCTGTCCTCTGCCGCGTCGGAAGGGCCTTCATGCTCAGGAAGGTCAGGGAGGTTAAGGCGGTCATAGGAGCGGAGAAGAGCAACCACCTCTACTTCTCCGAGATACACGGATTCGACGACGGGATCTTCGCTGTGGCCAAGATGGTCGAGGCGGTGAGCAAGATGGAGAGGCCCCTCTCCGAGTTCATCGACTCGCTTCCGAAGAGGTACTCCTCGACGATTTACTCGGTCAACCTCCCGAACGACGAGCTGAAGTGGAAGGCGATGGACTCGATAGCGAGGAGGCTCTCGGCCATGGCGAAGGAGACGCTGACCATCGACGGCGTGAAGGCCTACTTGGACGACGGATGGGTCCTGATAAGGCCGTCTAACACTATGCCTCAGATCAAGTACACCGCCGAATCGAGCTCCGAGGAAGGGTTGCGGAGGCTCCTCTCGCTCGCTGAGCAGGTGATAGCCGAGAGCGTGAAGGAGCTGGGTTGATCCCCAAAACTTCAAGCTCGGATAGCTCTGCCGAGCCTCTTGATCTCCACCCTTTTCAAGTCGCCAACCATCAAACGTACTTCGCCGGGTTCGCCTTGGAATACTGTGGAGAATAACTCTGACCGTCAAAACCTTATCCACCTTAAAAGTATCTGAATGGTTATAAATAGCGTGAATCCAATGATTATTATCAGCTTCGTCTTCCTTATCTCATTACTGATCTCTTCTGTGGCTCTCTCCATCTCCTGCATCAACTTCTCCAACCTCTCCTCAAACCGTTCTAACTCCGCATCGGAGACCTCCAAAGCTTTCGCCTTCAACATGACTACCGTCCTTGCCTCAATTGTCCCCTTTGTTGTGTAGTTGGAGTTCTGGCTCATGCTCCATCGTCTCCCTTGCTGGTCGGCACCAACATGCTGAAAAGTGCTGTCTTGCCCTCTCCAACCGAGAGAACCATACGAGAACCGTGTTGTAGTCAAGGCCTATCAACTGCCTGCACTTGGGGCTGTGGAGCAGATGCTTCAAATAATTGTAGAAGCCGTCCTTTTCGTAGTTGATGATAAATCTTTTTCCGTCATTCAACACGTGCCACGCGTCCCAAGGCCTGTTGGCTACTAACTCCATGAACTCTTCATGTTCTGAAAGGCGGAAACAGGGACAGGCCCTCAACCCGACCATTCCTTTTCACCTCTCAAAACGCCTCAACAGCTCTTCGTAACTGATGGTCTCACCTGAACCTCGCAACCCAACCAACATATGCTCAGGCTGATAATACCCAACTGGACAATCTTCCGTGTAGCATCTCCACCACCAACCCTTCTCGTCGTGGACTTTAGGCCTGTTCGGAAACTTTGAACCACAGAAGGGACATAGCTGATCCTTAACTATTCTGATGAAAGGCGGTAGTGAATCCGGTGCTCTAATACGGATCATTTCTCAATCACCCTGTCGAAACATTCATGGCAATAGATCAAAGGCTCCCCATATTCTGTCTCGGCAAAGACCGCATGCTGGTCGCAAATGTCCCTGTCGCACCTCGTGCACTCGTATAAGGCGTCAGATTCACAGACGTAGCAGGACCGGTGCCGATCTATCAGATCGAAGAACAGCAAATCCAGATTCTCGGTCAACAGTATCACTATCTCTTTGAACTTAGGGTACTGTCAAGTTGGTATTACCTCTTCTCCTCCAGCCCTAACGACGTTATGTGTTGCTACAATTGCAGTTACTAACTCTTCTGTTGTTCCTGTTACTGAAACTCTCATAGTATGTATAGAAGTAAGTCATTCCAAGCTTAGGCCTGTTGCGAAGAGAGTGACAGAAAAGAGCTTCTCGAGAGGAGGGTACCTGGGATCGTAAATTGGAGAAAGAGTCCAGTACGGCATCCAATGACGGGTATCGTGGCCAAAGCACCTATTCTGACAGCCAACTTTTAAATTTTGGTGATGGGTGCGATAATTATGCGACCACGACGAGTCTTACGCGTTGGTACTTCCGATCTCGCGCTACCCGTTGACGGGCTGATCCGAAAATAAAAACCGAAATGGCGAGAGCTGGCTTGTTGGTCTGCTCCCGACAGATTGCGAGTAAGGCTAATTTTCGTTGAGTTTGAGTATGAAGTGCGGAAGCGTTTATGTGGTTAACTTGATATCAACCAAGCTGCGCAATAAAATATTTTATGAAGTTTTATAAAGTTTTATGTTTATCATGACGTTTCTGATTTTAAAATACAAATTTGAGCGGAAGACGTAGTCCTGTTGGTTGCATCAAGTTGTCACCCTTTCGCCAAACTTGTCCGCCTTCTTGAGGAACCACTTCGCCTTATTCCCAGGCTTCCTCTCCCTTTCCAATACTTCCAGCGCGACCAGGTGCTCCAGAGCCGGCCTCACGTGCTTGAAGTCCTTAGGTGCCCAGCCCCTCCTCAGAAGCTCCTTCGCCACGTCGCTGGCGCTCCTCCACTCGTCGAAGAAGCCCTCCAGGGCCAGCCTGATTATCCTTCCATATAGCTCGTCTTCAGAGACCTTAACGTACTCATATTTCCTCTCGTAGACTATCCTTGGGACAGAGCACTCTATCCTGACCTCTGGTACCTTGGTTAGGATTGAGCGGACCAGCTGCTCAAGGGCCTCTACCCTGTGCTTGAGTTCTTCGATCTCATTTTCGATGTTCATTCGATATAGCTACCCAAATCGTAAGAAATAAGTTCTGAAGGCCATGTATAGTCGAAAATTTATATACGGTCTTCAAGTGGATATAAACAGCTTTGTCCATCATATAGTTCAAATGATTTTGCCTTTCTAGATTTGATTTTATCGGTTGTTTTTCGCGTAAATGTCGCATGGCTTCTTTTTTCTTCTAGTATACAATAGGAAGCGGTTAGCAGTCGACTTTCTATTTTGTAATTACAACTTACGTCATCACCCTCACACGACAGGTGTATCCTCAACTCTTCTACAGTGGTCCTCCTGCATACGAGCCTCCCCACACCGTACATTTGTCATTGTCCTCGCATCTGTTGAATATAAACCATAAGTTCACGTGACCTCTATCACATCATGCACTAATAGTGTAGTTCTACCATTCAACTTCGTTACAGTTGCCCTCGCCCTGAACCTCCTACCCTTCTTTATCAGCTCCCTGGGACCGTTGTAAGTAGAGGGCTCAAGCCTGGCCCTGAATTTGTCGTCCACAAGAACCGCGGCGAATCCCGGGTATACCTTCTCGACCTCCACCGTCACTATCCTTCCTTGCGCTTTCGCCGCGACCGGCCTTGACCTCAGGGCCGCGGCCGTGACGTACATATCGCCGACCTTCTTCACCAGACCGCCCCTCACGAGCCTCGCGAGGCTCCTCCTAACGACGTCCGGGCTGTAGTCCTCGCCCAGCTCTTTCAGGAGCTCTCCGAACGTGGCCCCTCTATCCCCTGCCTTTAACAACAGCATGTAGAGGTGCTTCCTGCAATGGTAGAGCTCGCTGCTCGAAGGGCCCTCGTCCTCAATCTCCTCTGACTCTATCGGCCTGATCTCCTCAACGGTATCAGAGGTTGGGGCTGACTGCGCGGGTGGTAGCTCTATGGATAGCCCCTCCTCGGCCACGCTTTTCTGCTCCTCCCGCTCAGCCCTGTGTCCCCGATCCTCGTTTTCTATCTCTTTTGCAAGCTCTTCTCCCCCTCCTTTCCTCCATGGCCATAGCATCCTTGGCTGAGGCCTTAGTCGGGACTAGTCGAGAGACTAATCATGTATGCTATCCAGCAGAGTACTGCAATTTTATGTAAACTTTTGTTAAGCTGAACTAAGGGAGTTGAGGAGTAAGTGTAAATCTTCGACAGTCAGCGGTCTCTTTATCCCTATGATGTATTGTAAACCATTATGCCACACGACGGCCATTGGACTGGGGCCGAAGAGTTTACGCAGCTCTGGGTCTCCGTACTCAGCCTCCGGAGATACTACTGCCACGAAATCTCTGGTTCTGACCACGTACTCCTTGGGAGGATTGTTTAATCTCCGCAAATATTCTTCAGACGGTGCGAATTTTGGGTCGAACGGCGCAATCTCAATTGTTATATTCGCAAACCTGTAGTCTTTCACACCCCTGTCACTGTATGTGATTATAACAACCAAGGGACAGCACTTGTAGTAAACAGCACTGAGCTTTATTCCATCAGGGATGTGATGCGGAATCAGCATATTGTAACCATGAGACTTCATGATATCCCTCAATTCCTCTAGGGAAACCTCTCTTGCCTGAAGCATGAACGCCTCATAGAGTGGGGGAACAGCAGCCACCTCCTCCTTCCCCTTCATATCGTTCACCTGCTGGAGGTAATGAAATCCAAATACTAAGGCTGACAAATAAAATATCATTATTAGAAGCAATAAAATCCTCCCCACTTCTATCCACCACCAGCCGCCGTAAATTCGCAGTTATCTGCACAGTCAGCTCTCCGTATAGGCTGAACGGAGTAAGGGTTGTCTGCGTAAGCAATATGTCTATCCCAATACGGCCAGCTCCGCCCGGCATATCTGGTCAAATCTTTGAAATGGGACCCATCTATTCTTATTCTTGAGTCTGTTGTTTCTACAAAAGCTTGTAGATCCACCGGGATATATGGAAATACGTCGCAGGTTGTCTGAGGGGTACCGGAATCTACTCTCAGTATCCATCGTTCTGGGAATTGAGAGGACTGAGCGTAGACGATTGTATATGAGTGCCAGCTACCTGCCGCAGGGCCAGGATTACCTGAAAAATGTTGATGAGTGTAGGAGCCTCTTCGGGATACACATTCCCAATAGTAAGTGATGTGGGTCGGGTGAAACAGACTATTGGTCTTATCGTAACCCACCTGCAGCCAATAACCATAGGTATATGATAAAATTACTGTGACCCACTGAAACATTGTTGTCAATGCCGGAACTTGGGGGTTTATAGTATAGATTTTACCATTTACACCCCATGGAGCCATGATCTCTGTACCAGCATAAAAGTATCCCGCGTGCCACCTCGTGAACAGAGCATCAGTCGATGAAAGCACGTTAACAAATAATAAGAAGAAAATCAGTACCGTTGAAACTGCGAATATCAGTTCATTGTGGAGCTTTCTCAACGCTACAACTAAATGAGGTAACTTCTATATATATATCGTAGCGACATAATATTGCGTATGTAGAGAGAAATGCTTACCTTTAATTTTAGCATCCACTAGTAACGTTGGGTGTTAACAGTTTATCTGACTCCGCTGCTACTAGCTCGGCTATGATTGTCTTACCTAAGGCCGTCGGTAGGACCACAAGTGTGTTGGCCTGTGGAGACCTCTTAACCATCCTCCTCTGATACTCTCTGTCCTCTAGGGCTTTTTCCCTCACCATCGGGTTCTCGACGTAGCTGGCCCTAGGTGCCGAGCCTTGGGTGCCGAGAGCTCCCCCCTCACCTTCAGTATGTGTTTGCAGACGGTGTGCCTGTAGGTGTAGTGGGGGCATGTGCAGCTCCACGTCCCGTCGTCGCTGAGGGTGACCGTGTACTCGACCCCATGCTTCGTCTCGCTCGGCACCCGCCTGCTCTAAAAAGGCTTTATGGCCCTCATGCGATAGAGATATTGATCCGAGGAGATCCTATATTGAAGCGATCTTCAGTATAACTGAGCGGTGATGCCTGCGAAGAAGGCCAAGGCGAAGAAGGCACGGGCTAAGACCAAGGCGAAGAAGCCCGCAAAGAAGGCCGTAAAGAAGCCGGCGGCTCCGAAACCGGAGGCCGCTCCTGTAGAGAAGCCTGCCGGAGAGGAAGCTACCGCCTGAAGCCTGAGCCGTCCTCAAACAACCTGCTTTTTTATTGGAGTCCGCCAGCCCTTTGGCAGGAAGGTTCAGGAGCTATTGTCTAGACCTTACTGCGATTCTGATCGATGCGGTCGTGTAGGCCTTCACGCCGTCGATTGTCATAGATGGATGACCCTGCACCGCCGCCGTCAGGTAAACCGTCAGCGTGTAGTTTCCGGGAGGTAGCGGCTTTCCCTTCTCAGCTCCCCTGCTGTAAACCAGCGGAACCTCCATGGTTTCCGTGTGACTCTCTCCCGGCGCAAGCCTGAGGTGTAGCGGTGCTATCATAAGATATCTCTGGAATCCCCTGTCGCTGTGAACGTAAACGATCGTTCCGGACTCGTCCCTTATTATGACCTCGAACAGTTGGCCTGCAAAGTATTCCAGCAGGACCTCTTCCGTTCCCGCGTTCCTGATGGTGGCTTTGAGGTGCATTGTCGAGCCTGGTGGGAATTCAACGCCGTCCACGGATATGTTCAGCACCAATATCCTCTCTGCTGTCTGTTGGACTGCCTTCCCAATGGTCTGCTGAGGCGTTTGTAGGGACTGGACCAACGCATAGCCTGTTACGGCGATCAATCCGGCAACCAACACCAACAGGATGAGCGACCAGTACCTCATATCATCTGAACGTTGCTGTGTTCTGGTAATTCTTGTTTTCTCAACCCTCCTTAGCCAGCTCTTTGAGCGCCCTGAGCGAGGTCCTGACGAAGTTCTCGTGGAACCTGAAAAGCTCCTGCACCTCTGAGGCCGTCGTCTGAGGCGCATGAATCCTTTCGGGATCGTGTTCTATCCTGTTCCGCAAATCCTGAAGGCGGATGAAATAGCGGGAGAACCTCCGGTCGACCCATCCATGCTCTGCAAGTAACCTGACCTTCTCGGTCATCTTCAGCTCCTTTCCGTCGGGGATCTTCGCGCTCAGCCCCTCAGCCTCCAGTATCAGGCTTATTGTGGCGTTGACGGCCTTATGTATCTCCAGTATCGCATCGTTCAAGTCCCCAAGCTCTATACGGGCCTTAGCGGAGGCTAGCTTGGAAATTATGGCCGAGCTCCTTTCATGAAGCCAAGGCGGAGTCCGTAGTTTGGGTTGGGGTAGCTCCACTTGCTCAGCACGACTTGGAGGAGCTGTCTGGCTCTGAGTCTCTTCTTGACTTGTGGGAGGCGAGGGCTCGGTCTTTTGCGTGCTCTCTTGAGTAGGGGACTGAGCAGTCGGCTCGGAGGGGCCTTGCGCCGTTTCTTCCGCTTTGGGTCTGCTTCGAATTGCGCGCGATTTGCGGGCCGAATATGCCGCGATGGCCACTCCTGCTATTGTTACTAACGCGATAGGTACCATCAGCATGAGAACTCCGAAAAACATATTCGTGTAGGTTGGCGTCCCCGGTCCGATCGGAACACCACCAGGGGGCACGGTCGGTCTGGTTGTTGTCGTTATGACCGTTGTTGCGGCGGTCGTTGGGCTTTCAGCTTTTTGCGTCATTGTTGCAAAAGTTTCCTTGGAAGGTTTGGGAGAAATTCTGAGAACGAGCCAGTTTTGCGCCTCTCCATTAGGGTAGAGATATTCGATGACAAAAGCCATATATCGTGGTAGTTCACTGTATGACTCGTCAATGTCGATCGCGTATTCCTTACCTGACTTAATTGTGGCAGATGGGTATTTGTATGGTCCACAGGCAACGTAAAGGACGCTCTCAGGATATACTTCGTTGCTCCTACAAGGCGCGTAGGACTTAAGGATTATATCCCAACTTTGAATGTTCCTAATCTTTATTAGCCCACTAAGACGGACGAAACTAGATTTATCTCTAGTTAAAGACAAATTATACCGTAATTCAAGTGGTAACTCCTTTGTTTTAATGCGAAGATACGGGCCAACCCTTATACTGCCTTCCTTCCGATGCGATCCGAAGGTAACAATGTAATGAATTGCAACACGTGGGAAACAGTTATGAACAAAACCGGGCCTGAGCTCATAATAGGCTTCCGCCTTGACCGTGAACCGTCCTTCAAGGGATTCGCCACCTTTTAGTGCATTTAATCCTTGGGTGGTTTCATGGCTGAAACGGAAACACCACGGATATCCTTCAAAAACCACTTTGGTTATATTGAGGAGCCAACCAGAAGGTGCATCGCCTACCAGTAATTTATATGTGAAGGTATGGTTCTCTCCATGGATCACAAGCTTCGGAGCGGTAAGCTCTATAGTAACGGTCACACCTAGAATGTTGGAAACGGTTCTCTCCGTATAGTATTCTTGGGAGAGGGCATAAATGTCCACTACTTCGAGTTCGCCGATGTCTCCGTATGTAAGCGTCAAGCTGAGGAAAAGGAGAAGGACGATGATCCCTGCGATCACCACAACCCTAAGCATATCTGTCCTGCTTAGTTCTTAATAGGAAAACCATTACTTAAAGTCTCGGATGATCTCAACTATCCACAATTAACCCCGGAAGTATGCGACCTGTTTTTGGTCTCTCGGGCCCTTCGCTCCCGACGGTGAACGGCGAGGACAGGGGTCAGGCTGTGTCCCTGCGGGCTTCGGGAGGGAGGCCTTTCGGGCCTTCCTCCTGTCCCTATCGCTACCGCACTTCATGTTGCATCAGCTTTCAGCTGATGGGTTTGTCGGCCTCTTCCCGACGAGCCTTGCCACAAGGACATCGGCGAATGCCACGTTTGTCTTGAACCAGCCGAGGAATCTGCAATCCTCATCTACCCTTCGGCCGGTCCCTCTTGATGATCACGCGCCTCCTTTTGCCGCTCATCGGGTCTTCAACCACACTAGCCTTGCGGCGAGCTGACGCCGTTTGACCTTCGTCGATCCCTTCTGCGAAAGGGCCCCATTCCTCTTGGAGCAACTCACCGGATGAGGTGGGAACCTGGACGACCTTCGGAACCCTGACAGGACCGTCGATCACCGCCTTCAGCTCCACCACTGCCCCGTCCTCCTCCACCCTGAAGAACTTCATCGAGCCGGGCGTCAGGACCTTGGATTTGATGATCTCGACGGGATCGATCACGAGCGCCACCGACTTCGGGTAAAGGCGCTGGTAGTTCAGCTGCGTCGCGTAGTCTATCGCCGACATGAAGACCCCGATGCCCGGGTGGGAGTGGTACCAGCCGACGATGTAGAGGCCGGCCCCTGACAAGTGGAGGAGCTCCGTGAGCCTTGCCATCACTAACTCGTCGAGGACCACGTGCCCTAGCGACCCTGTCTGGTGTCCTTTGACTGCATATCTCACCAGCAACTCCTCGCCCCTCTCCCTGCCTATGAGAAGACCAGCCACCTCCCTCCTCGGGCTAGAGACCGTGTGCCTGATCACCTTGGCCAGTGCCGTCACCGAAATCCTTACAAGCAATTATCCCTGTTGCTCATTGAACCGAACGTTACTTAAGCGCTGAGGGGTGGAGCTCGTAATTGCTGATATCCTTTCGGTTCAGGGCCTACCGGAGCTAAATATCTCCAGTAACGTCCTCGAGGGCAGATGAGGGTCGAACCCGGTCTCATCCCCGTCAAAGACCTCCTGTTGAAGGCCCATTCCGGCGAGTGGTCCCTCTGGCTCCCGTCCTTCCAGAGGAGGTTCGTCTGGGACTCTGTTGACATCAAGGCGTTCTTGGATTCTCTCTTCAAGGGAAACCCCGTCGGGATACTCCTGCTCTGGAGGTCGAAGAATCCTGAGGACTCGGACCCTTTCGCCCTCAGGGTCCTCGTTGGAGAGGGTAAGAGCTCAGAGAACTACCTGATAGTGGACGGCCAGCAGAGGGTCCTCTCGCTCCTCCTTCTCCTGAACGGATGGCGTGTTAAGGTCGGCGACATGGAGTACACCAGGCAACAGATCTCGTTCAACCCTGCGAAGCACGTCCTTGAAGTGGGAAGGAGGGGCCTCGACCTCTCCGAAGGGGTGAGGGCCCATCTGGGCCTCGAGGACGTGAACGCACTGAAGAGGAAATATGCAAGTGAATACGTCGACAGGCTCCTCGGCCTTTGCGATAGGATAGCATCCTATAAGATCCCTGCTTACTTCATTGATCTTGACGACGAGAAGAGTCCTCTTGAGAAGGCCGCAGAGATCTTCATCTTAGCCAACAGGGCAGGCCAGAGGATAACCAACGTCGAGCTGATGCTCTCCTACGTCTCCGGAGTCTTAATACCTGAGGCATCCTTGATAATCAGGCATGCATGTGATGTTCTTCAGGCGGAGTTCAAAGATCTCGACATCAATGCCCTGATCAGGTACTCCTTCGGCGTCGGTTTGGATCGCAAGCAGAGGCAGATAGACGACGTGGAGAGGTTCAGGTCCGCCGTAAGGGGCCTCGCTGCCCAGGTGGATTTGACTGGGAGAAGCGTCCTCAGCAGGGCCCTCGAGGAGACAGTCCCCTTCTTCAGGTCCGCGATAGGGCTGGTAAGGAGGTGCATAGGGAACGCTGCGCCTTTCTTCCTCACGACACAGCTCTCTTTGGTGGTCCTCGCGGCTTACATGCACTCCAGAGCGTACAGGGATCCGGGAAAGGTCCCGGAGGCTGACGTCGAGACCGTAAGGGACTGTCGTCCTAGTGAACTTCCACGGATACTACTCGGCCAACCTTCCGGAGGGCTCCAGAAGGGCATAGAGACAGTCAAGGATTCGAGAGGGCCGTTCCCCTTCGATGACCTTCTCGCGAACATCAAGGAGACAGGAGAAGCGCAACTATAATAAAACGTGAACTTGAAGAAGTTGAAGTGCGTAGAAGAGTTGGTAACTGCAATTGCAGCAACGCATAACATCATCAGGGCAGGAGGAGGGGAGGTAATACCAACTTATAAGTACCAGAGTACGAATCAGAAGTGATATATCTGAGCGTTTTTCTCTTCTCTACCGAGGCTGTCCAGACGGACAGCCTCATGGGAGACCGGGCCGCCAGGATAGGCGGCTGCGGTGTCCCAGTCCCTAGGGCAAAACCCTGGGGGCGCTGGGAGAGGAATTGGGAGCACCGACGAAAGCCGGCGCGGCACCGCCGCGTCGTGGCCTCCCGGATGAGGGAGGTGGTGCTCCTGGACCTCTCCCGGTCCGAAGGGAGCCTCCCCTGGGGGGATGATGGGTAGAGCAACCCATCCTCCCTCTTCCGAGGAGGGACGGCGGGAATTGGCGCCCGCCCGTAGCCCCAGGATGCCGGGGCAGCAGGGGAGCCCCGGATGGGAGGGGCAGAAGGGGCGCCCCGAGGAGAGCGAACGCCCTAAGCTCTCCCGGAAGACAGAGGAAGGGCAGAAGGAAGAGAAATCAGAAGACAAAGAAAAATGGAGCCCATAGACGCAGATGCCATCCCCGGGTCAGAATCCCGGAGCCCTCAATCACGCTATTGAGGGCTGGAGACCGGGGGTGGGGTTACGCCGGGACCCTTCCCCAGCTCCATAAGGGATCCCGGACGTTCGGCGTGGCGGCCGGCGGGTGTCCCGCGTCGCCCTCGTGGTTGCGGGGGCGTTGTGAGGGCCAGATTACCTCCGTGGTTGCGGGGGTAGAGGGCTGGGTGGCCCTCCTGGCCCGCCTACCGTGTGGGTGGCAGGGCTAACCGCCGACCTCTCCAAATTGGAGGGGGAAGTGGGGCAGATGAGGGGGTTCCCTCTGGTTGGAGGGTTCCTTCGAGCCCCTGCCGCCAGCAGACGGTCCGGGGACCGCGGCCCCGAAAGAATACCCCGGGTGGGGGGCTAGCGGTTCTCCGGGCACTTGATGAATTCTGACGATTACTGGATAATTACTGGATGCGCTTCCTCACCAAATCCCCGGGCAAGGCCGGCCTCCCGGGCTAAACGGGGGATGTGCATCCCGGGGAGAATGGCGCGGCGTGCAGGGGTCCCCCGGTGGTGAGGGAGCGGAGCGGGACGATCTAGGCACTCTGTCCCATAGGATCCCGCGGGTCCTATTGGGATGGAGAGATGAATAATTCAGATGAATCAGACGTTCAAAAAAGCAAGAAATTTAGAAGAACCGATCGTTCCATGAACCGATCGACAGTTATAGCCGATAACACGTTGATAACCTCCTCCCCTCCAAACCAACCTCCAGATTTTTTGAAGCCACCGGCCCTGCTCGGGGTTACAATCCCCGGGCGGGGCCGGTAGGCTCCGTCTGGGGGTTGGCTCCGGGCAGGGTGGGCGCGCTGGGACCTTTCCCGATGACCCTCCTGGCCCAGCCCCGCGGGAGATAATCCCGCGGGGTCCGGTGGAGGCCGAGGGAGGGGTTTTAGGAGGTAAGGAAACATGTCCCGGGCCCCATCTTTCAGTCCGGATCCGGAAGGGGAGGAGGTCAAGAATATGAACAACATCACCAAGACGAAGAGAAAGGAAATCCCGCCTAGGGAGATAAGGATAAAGGTGTATAATAAAGTGATCGAACTTCACAGAAAAGGGTTGACTTACAACGAGATCAAAGACGAAATAGAACAAGAATACGGAATCAGACTCCCCATATCTACGATAGGCGGCTGGCTACGCGGAGAGCATAATCCATACAATGGGAGATATATTCCATCGCTCGAGCTCTTGGAACCTTCTGAGGATTTGGCATATATTATTGGCGTGGTCTGCGGTGATGGACACGCTGAGGTGAAGAAAGGCAATAAAGGTCGCCGCCATTTCATATTTTTAGCGGCTAAGGACAAGGAGTTCGTTGAAGAGTTCGCCATACGTGTAGCTAGGGTGCTGAACAGACCACGGCCCAACGTGAGGGTTAACTCGAGAGGACTATATTACGTCCAAGTTGAGTCTAAGACGCTTTGCGAGTTGTTGAAGAAGCCAATTGACATTGAAAAGATCAGGAAATTCGTCGAACACTGCGAAAAGTGTATGGGAATGTTCCTGAGAGGCTTCTTTGACTCAGAAGGATGCATTAGCAAGGAGGGTTACATAACGCTCTCCAACACAGACTATGAGCTACTCACATATGTCCAAAGGCTTCTTAAGAGGTTAGGCATAGAGGCAACAGGGCCAAGACCCAAGAGACGACAAGGAACCGTGTTTCATGATCCGCGGACGGAGAAGCAATACTCAACAAACAAAGATGTATATGAGATCTACATTCGAACCTCCAGCAACATAAATTTCCACCGCCACATCGGCTTCACAATCCGAAGAAAGCAGATGCGACTTGAGGAGTACCTCAGAAGAAGAGAGCTACTTCAGGAGAACTAAAAGATTTAAACCCACCCCCCTTTTTCCCCTTTCATCATACTTACCAGTTCACCGCGTCTATGGGCTCCAGTCACGCATGGTTTTTTTAACAAAAAATAACTATATAAGTCACTAACTTCGTCTTCTGTTTTGGAGGAAGACCTTCAGGCAGTGCTCGCAACAGAAGTAGTAGGTCTTGCCGCCGTACTCGTACCTGAACTTCGCCGTCTTCTCGTTTACCTCCATCCCGCAGACAGGATCCTTCACCATCGCCTGCTCAATCTCGGACCTAGTAATATGCCTCTCTTCAAAGTGAAGAAGCCGATTACATTGCCACTCTGCTCTGTTGAGAGAGTTCGCGAGTGGTGACGGAGATCGCTGACCTGAGTTCAGCTTCCGAATCTCTTCTCGACAATAGAACGAACCTCGACGTTGTTGACCTTGAAGCCGAGCGCCTTCAACGCTCCAGCAAGCGCCTCCAACGTCCTCGAGACCCTCTCTGGCGTCACCATGCCCATGTTCCCGATCCTGAAGATCTTCCCCTTCGTCTTCCCCATGCCCCCTGCTATGTGCACGCCGTACCTCTCCTTCATCGTCTTCGTGAGGTCCGCGTCCGTTATTCCGTCGGGCAACACACCGGCTATCAGCGTTCTCGACCTGAACTCGGGTGCAGGGAAGATCTCGATCCCCATCCTCTCCAGGCCCTCGTAGAAGGCGGCGGCGCCCGATGCGTGGTTCGCGAACCACCTCTCCAGGCCGACCGTCTCAGTGATGTAACGGAGCGATGCGTGGAGTGCGAAGAAGAGCGAAACGGCCGGAGTGAAGGGCGTCTCCCATTTCTTCATGAACTCCTTGTGGGCGATGAGGTCGAAGTAGTGGGGCCTCCTCTGCTTCCTCCTGACCCTCTCCCATCCCTCATCGCTGATGTAGAGGATCGCGAGGCCAGGCGGCGCTGCGAGGCACTTCTGGGTCCCGCCGACGAAACACGTCACGCCCCACCTGCTCAGCTCCAGCGGGTAACCTCCGATCGATGTGACGCCGTCGACGATCAGCGCTATCCCGTTACGCCTGCAGTAATCCGCAATCGCTGGGACCTCGCTGCAGTAGGCCCCCGTCGAGGTCTCGTTGTGGACCAAGAGGACCGCGTCAGCACCTTTGCTCTCCACCTCGCTCCTCACCTTCTCGAGCGTCGGCGCGGTGCCTAGTGGGAGCTCGATCGCCTCAACGCGGTCCGAGTAGTACCTCGCGGCCTCGGTCATCCTCTCGGCGAAGAGGCCGTTGACGAAGGAGAGGACCCTGTCGTTTCGGTCGAGGAGGTTCGCCACGGCCGCCTCTATCCCGCCAGTCGAGGAGCAGGTGAGGACGAAGACGTCACCCGAATCGGCCCCTATCACCTTCCTGACCATCGAGAGGGTCTCGCGGTGGAGCTGCCTGAAGTCTTCGTCCCTGTGGTTGATCATCCTCGAGGTCATAGCCCGATAAGTCACGTCAGGGATGTCGGTGGGGCCTGGCAACATGAGGATCCTATCGTTCTGGTCCACAACTGAAGATGCGCTCAGCATCTATTGAACCGATCTCGTCGCGTCCTCGCGGAACTTATGCAATTCACCCGCCAGTCGTCCAATCTGCTTAGTCTAGGAGGTCCTTGAGGTGCTGGGGATAGTATCTGCGAAGCTCAGGACCGTGGACGATCACCTTCACTTCCTCCTCGTAGGTCCTGTCGACGGTGCTGCCCGGCGGAAGCGTCAGGACCCTCAGCCCGCCGAGATGTCTCAGATACGTCTCTGCAACGCCCTCATCCTCGGACAGAAGGACCTCAAGCGGGACCATCGCAAAAAGGACCCTTCCCCTGACAACGTGCCTGCTCGACTTAGGAGGGAACCTCACCCCCTTCAGGGCTGACTCGATCACCTCCTCCTTTCTGATAGGCCTCGAGGCTATGACGATCCTCCTCTCTTTCCTCTCAAGCCTCGCTAAGGCGATGTCTTCCGTCTCATACGAAAGTTCGAAAGGTGCCAGCGCCCGATCGATTTCGGCCATCATCGCGTACGCCCTGTAAGTCGGCACCGGTGACCCGGACCTCAGCAAGAAGGCCGAGCCGTTCTGGTCGAGAACGGAGGCGATCACCCTCACGTCGCTCTCCAAGGACTCAATCGATTCCTCGCGTCCGGTGCGAACTACCTCGACGTTCAGCATCCCGGCTACTCTCTCAAGCAGCTCCTCGACCTCCACATTCCCGCTTACAGTCCTGAACCACCTCTTCACGGCCACCTCGTCGGAGTAGTAGTCAATTTGGTACGCGAGCACCCTCCTGGCGCCGATCCTCCTCAGCGCCTCGACCCTGTGGTTACCGTCGAGAACGACGTGGTGCTGGCTCGAGACGACTACAGGGTGGATCAGCATCCCAGCAGCGCGGAGCTCCGAGACGACCGAATCGAGGAGGGAGGGGATGATCTCCTCGTGAGGTAACAGCTCGTCGATCTCTACGAATGTCAGCGAACCCATCCGACACCGTTTCCGTTTCATCACGATTTATCTCGTGCGAGGAGGGACACAGGCCGTGCGGAGGCTCAGGCCCCTATCGGATTCGGTCCTCGATGCAATAGGCAACACGCCGCTCGTCAAGCTGAACAAGATCCCTCAGTCAATGGGCCTGAAGGAGGTCGAGGTCCTGATCACAAGGGCCGAGGAGGAGGGCGAGCTGAGGGAAGGGATGGAGATCCTCGAGGTCTCGACGGGGAACGCCGGGATAGCCTGCAGCTTCGTCGGGACGGTCCTCGGATACAAGGTGACCGTAGTGATGCCTGAGGGCGTCAGCGTCGAGAGGAGGGAGCTGATTAGGGCCTATGGTGGCAACGTCCTCCTGACGCCAGCACTCAAGCCTCGCTAAGGCGATGTCTTCCGTCTCATACGAAAGTTCGAAAGGTGCCAGCGCCCGATCGATTTCGGCCATCATCTCGTACGCCCTGTAAGTCGGAACCGGTGATCCGGACCTCAGCAAGAAGGCCGAGCCGTTCTGGTCGAGAACGGAGGCGATCACCCTCACGTCGCTCTCCAAGGACTCAATCGATTCCTCGCGTCCTGTGCGAACTACCTCGACGTTCAGCATCCCGGCTACTCTCTCGAGCAGCTCCTCGACCTCCACATTCCCGCTCACAACCCTGAACCACCTCTTCACGGCCACCTCGTCGGAGTAGTAGTCAACTTGGTACGCGAGCACCCTCCTGGCGCCGATCCTCCTCAGCGCCTCGACCCTGTGGTTACCGTCGAGAACGACGTGGTGCTGGCTCGAGACGACTACAGGGTGGATCAGCATCCCAGCAGCGCGGAGCTCCGAGACGACCGAATCGAGGAGGGAGGGGATGATCTCCTCATGAGGTATCAGCTCGTCGATCTCTACGAATGTCAGCGAACCCATCCGACACCGTTTCCGTTTCATCACGATTTTACGGTGACAGACCACGTGAGCAAGCCGTCCACTTTATCTCGTGCGAGGAGGGACACAGGCCGTGCGGAGGCTCAGGCCCCTCTCGGATTCGGTCCTCGATGCGATTGGCAACACGCCGCTCGTCAAGCTGAACAAGATCCCCCAGTCGATGGGCCTGAAGGAGGTCGAGGTCCTCGTGAAGATGGAGTCGCTGAACCCTTCCGGCAGCCTCAAGGACAGGATATACCGGGAGATGATCACAAGGGCCGAGGAGGAGGGCGAGCTGAGGGAAGGGATGGAGATCCTCGAGGTCTCGACGGGGAACGCCGGGATAGCGTGCAGCTTCGTCGGGACGGTCCTCGGATACAAGGTGACCGTTGTGATGCCTGAGGGCGTCAGCGTCGAGAGGAGGGAGCTGATCAGGGCCTACGGCGGCAACGTCCTCCTGACGCCAGGAGGTGAGTCGGACGTCGACATCTCTATGGAGAAAGTCAGGTCGATGATCTCCGCCAACCCCGGGAAGTACTGGTTCCCCAACCAGTTCGAGAACCCGAACAACCCGAGGGCCCATTACAGGACGACCGGCCCTGAGATCTGGGAGCAGACGAAGGGGAAGATTGACGCCTTCGTGATGTCCTACGGCTCCGGCGGCCTCATCTCGGGCGTAGGGAAGTACCTCAAGGAAAGGGACCCGAAGATAGCGATCTACGCGGCCGAGCCCTCGGAGTGTCCTGTCATCGCAGAGGGCAGGTGGGGCAGGCACAAGATCGAGGGAGTCGGTGACGGCTTCATCCCGAGGAACATGGACATGTCGCTGGTCGACGGGGTAGTCATGGTCAGCTCCGAGGAGGCAATTGAGATGGCGCGGAGGCTCACCAGGGAGGAGGGGATCTTCTGCGGCATCTCCTCAGGCGCCAACGTGGCCGCTGCCCTCAAGCTGGCCAAGGCCGTCCCTGACCTCAGGAGGGTAGTGACGGTAATCTGCGATTCAGGCGACAGGTACCTCTCGACGGAGGTCTTCGGACACCACAGGGAGCTGCCGGTGGTGGAGAGGGAGGTGAAGCTCGACCAGTACACTCTCGAGCAGAGGTCCAAGCACATCTCGAGACTCAAGGTCATCCGCTGAGCATTCCCTCGCAGAAAGGACGGTTTATTCGTGAGCAAGTCACACAATTTGTTGAATGTTGCTCTTTGGTCGTCTCGGGCTTCCCCGCTTCGCCGTGTCGCGGCCCACCTCGCTTCGTGAGGCTTGGGAAAGGATCGCTTCCGGTGAGGGGATCCATCCCATAGCAGGAGGCACATCGGTCATACCGCTGATCAAGACTGGGCTGTTGGAGGTGAGGGAGCTGGTGGACCTCTCAGGGGTAAGCGAGCTCAGGACGGTCCGCAGGGAAGGAGATGGTCTCTCCGTCGGTGCCATGGTCACCCACGTGGAGCTGGTGGAGCTGGCACCGTATCCGATCGCAAAGCTCCTAGAAGGTTTCTCGAGGAACCACACCTCGCCCCACATCATGAACCTCGCAACTGTCGGCGGGGCGGTGGCCAGCTCTACCTCGTCCGAGGACCTCCTCCCGATACTGATGGTCCTCGACGCAAAAGTCACGCTCTACGAGGGCGACGGCCCGTCAGAGGTTCCTCTGTCGGATTACGTGGCGCGCAGGGACTCCTTCAAGGTCGCGCTGGTCAGGAGCGTCGAGGTCAGGACCTCTTGGGACGGATGGAGGTTCTCGTTCGATAAGCTCTCCTTCTCCACGCTGCGGTTGCCGGCCTTCTGTGTGGTCGTCGGTGCCAAGCTATCAGATCGGAAGGTCGAGGACTGCAGGATCGCTGTGAGCTTCGCCGACGGCCTGAGGCCTGGAAGGTTAGGAGCCGTTGAGGACGCGGTCAGGGGGAGGTCCGTTGACGAGTTCAGTCCCTCTGAGGTCTCCGAGCTCGTGAGGGGAGCCGTCAGGCCGGCAGGCGACGTCCACTTCCCCGCCGATTACAGGAGGCTCGTGACGTCCCGCGTCGTGGCGCTGAAGCTCAAGGAGGTGATAGGGGCGTGATGGTCTCCCTCAAGGTCAACGGCAAGCCCTACACGCTCGAAGTCGCCGAGAACGAGACGCTGGTGGAGGTCCTTCGTTACAGGCTCGGTTTCATGGGCGTAAAAGAAGGGTGCGGTGAGGGGGACTGCGGCCTCTGCATCGTCCTCATGAACGGCCGACCGGTCCACTCCTGTCTAGTCTTGGCGTGGAGGGCCGACGGCGCTGAGATCGTCACGGTAGAGGGCATAGGAACCGAGTCCTCGCTCCACCCGGTCCAGAGGGCCTTCATCGATGAGGGTGCGGTCCAGTGTGGGTTCTGCATACCCGCTGCGGTCCTGATAGGTAAGTGGGCGCTCGACAAGGGGCTGGCGAAGGACAGGGAAAAGATACGCTGGGCCTACAGAGGGTTGCTCTGCCGTTGCGGCAGCTACATCAGGTTCGAGGAATCGGTCGTCAGGGCAACTGGGGGTGAGTAGATGGACGAGGAGACCATAAGGAGGTTCGAGGAGATCCTCAAGGCCAGGGAGTTCTACGTCGTCGGCAAGAAGGTCGCTCGGGTCGATGCGCTCGATGCGGTCCTCGGCCGGCCGATCTACACGACCGACCTGCTCTCAGACAGGGTCCTCTACGTAAGGGCTGTCAGGTCGCCGCACCCGCACGCCCTGATCAGGTCGATCGATTCCTCAGCCACGAGGGCTGTGAGGGGAGTTGTGGACGTGATAACGCATCGGGAGATACCGGGCGTCAACGACGCCGGATCCCTGACTTCAGACAGGCCGCTCCTCGCGGTCGACAGGGTCAGGCACTACGGGGAGGCGGTGGCCCTCGTTGTGGGTGAGGATGAGGTCGCGGTCGACGAGGGCATTGCGGCCTTCAGGGTCGAGTACGAACCGCTGCCGGCCGTCTTCGATCCGGTAGAGGCCCTGAGGCCCGACGCGCCGAGGATCCAGGAGCAGGGGAACCTGATCAACCACGTCAAGATACGGAAGGGCAACGTCGAGGAGGGCTTCGCTTCGTCAGACGTCGTGATCAAGAACGAGTTCAGGACGCCTTTCATGGACGGCCTCCCGATGGAGATCGAGGTGGCTTACGCGTATCCCGAGCCCGACGGGACCATAACGTGCATAGCCTCGATGCAGAACCCCTTCGACGTCTACAACAAGGTCCTGAAGGTCCTCGGCCTGCCGCCTGAGAAGGTAAGGGTGATCCAAGCGGCTACTGGAGGTGGGTTCGGCCCGAAGTCCGACGAGTCGCCTATCGACGTGGCCGCCTACGCTGCCCTCGCCGCCTATAGGAACCGGAGACCGGCGCTGGCGACGTTCACGAGGGAGGAGGCGATGGCCGTCCAGACGAAGCGCCACAGCTTCAGGATCGTCAACGAGACCGGTGCCACATCGGACGGAAAGCTCCTCGCCTGGAGGTCGACGCTCTACCTGACCAACGGCCCCTACTACTCGAAGGGCCACCTCGTCATCCAGAGGGCCACCTTCCACTGCACCGGACCCTACGAGGTGCCGAACGTCTGGGCCGACGGGTATGCCGTGCTGACCAACAACACGCTCGCCGGATCGACGAGGGGCTTCGGTGCGCCGGAGGCCCACTTCGCGGCCGAGGTCCAGATGGACGTTCTGGCAAAGAAGCTGGGAATGGACCCGCTGGAGCTGAGGATGAAGAACATGCTGAGGCCCGGTTCGCTGACGGCCACTTCACAGCGGATCGACGACAACGGCCTCGTCATGTGCGTGGAAGCCGCGGCAAGGCTCTCGAGGTGGAAAGAGAGGAGGCAGGAGTACGAGCGGTTCAACAGACTCAACGGAAGGTATAGGAGGGGCATGGGAATAGCGTTGCTTTACCACGGCAACACGCTGGGGCCGGAAGGCGACGACTTCGCGGTCGTCCACCTCTCAGTCGATCAGAGCGGCAAGGTCAAGCTCCAAACCGGCCTCACCGAGTACGGGACTGGTGCGCTGACATCCCTCGCGATCCTCGTGGCCGAGGCTTTGGGGATCGATGTGAAGGACGTTGAGCTCCTGAGGCCCGATACGCGGGCCGTGAGGAACCCTGGTCCGACCGTCGCTTCGAGGACCACGGTCATCGGAGGAAGGGCAGCTCTCGATGCGGCCGCTAAGCTCAGGGCCGTCCTCGACCCGCTGGCGGCTGAGATCCTTGGTTGTAAGCAGGAGGAGCTCGTTTACAGGGAAGGGAGGGTCATGGTCGCAGGCGATCCCACGAGGTCGATCCCGTTCAGGGAGCTTGTCAGGCGGGCGATCGAGATGGGCCTGGAACTCAAGGTGGAGGGTTACTACAAGGCGCCCGATACGAGGTGGGACAGGGAGACCGGCCAGGGCGCTCCCTACAACCAGTACACCTTCGGCGCCCTCGTCTCGGAGGTGGAGGTCGATTTGCTGACGGGCATGGTCAGGGTCCTCAGGATGACGGCGGTCTACGACGTCGGGAAGGCGATCAACCCGCTCGGTCTGAGGGCAGTGATCGAGGGAGGGTCCATCATGGGCATGGGCCACGCCCTCTTCGAGGAATTCATCCTCGAAAACGGAGTACCCGTGACGCTCGGCCTCCAGGGGTACAGCATACCCGCATCGACTGAGGCGCCGCTCGAGATAGTCCAACAAGTCGTCGAGTCTGAGGGGAAGATAGGAGCACTAGGAGCCAAGGCTATGGGCGAGATACCGGTGGTCCTGCCGATGGCATCGATAACGAACGCCGTTGCCCACGCGATCGGTTACCACATCAGGGAGACGCCTTTGAAGCCGAGCAGGGTCCTCGAGGCGCTCGAGGAGCTGGGGATCGCTTACAGACCTTGAGGGGGACCGGGCCTCAGCAACGAAAGGTAGAAAAACACACGTTCTGTGACTTGACGGTTGCGTGAGGTGGGGCGATGGCAGGCGAGCTGGTTGTGGTTGCGCTGGGTGGTAACGCGTTGCTCCAAAGGGGGCAGAGGGGGACCTTCGAGGAACAGTACGCCAACGTCCAGGAGACGTCCCGGTACCTCGCTGACCTGGTGGAGAGGGGTTACAGGCTCGTGATAACCCACGGCAACGGCCCTCAGGTTGGGGCCACGATGCTCCGGCACGACGCCGGTCTGAAGCTCTACAACGTTCCGCCGTTCCCGATGGACGTCTGCGGCGCCGAGACCCAGGGCTTCATCGGCTACATGATCCAGCAGGCCCTCAGGACTGAGCTGAAGCGAAGGGGGATCGACAAGTACGTGATTACCGTGATAACGAGGGTGATAGTCGACGAGAACGACCCCGCCTTCAAGAACCCCACCAAGCCAGTCGGTCCCTTCTACACGAAGGAGGAGATGGAGAAGCTGAAGGCCGAGCACCCGGAGTACGTCTTCAAGGAGGACAAGGCGAGGGGAGGTTGGAGGAGGGTCGTCCCCTCACCCGATCCAAAGATCATAGCCGAAAGGCACGCCATCAGGACGCTCGTCGACGCGGGCTTCATCGTCGTAGCCTGCGGAGGCGGCGGCATACCCATCGTCGAGAGGGACGGGTGGAGGGCTGAGGGCGTCGAGGCGGTGATCGACAAGGACCTGGCCAGCGAGAGGCTCGCGACGCTGATCAGGGCCGACTACCTGGTCATTTTGACCGACGTCGACGGCGCCTACGTCGACTTCGGCAAGCCCACGCAGAGGAAGCTGGGCGTCGTCAAGGTCAGCGAGCTGAAGAGGTACTACGAGGAGGGGCACTTCGGAGAGGGGAGCATGGGCCCGAAGGTCCTCGCAGCGATCCGCTTCATCGAGAACGGAGGGAAACGGGCCGTCATAGCCGAGAGGTCGAGGGTCCTCGCAGCGTTGGAGGGAAAGGAGGGCACGCAGGTCTATCCCGATTGATTTGGAAAAATTTGGGACTTCGTCCTTCAGTTCCTGTGTGCTGACTTGCTCTCTTTTGGTCAGAGCCTGTTGCCGGCGACCAGCGCCAGCACCGCTGCCCTCACGTAGACGAGGTTCTCGGCCTGGTCGTAGATCACGCTCCTCGGGCCGTCCATCACCTCGTCGTCGGCCTCCTGCCCCCTGAAGACCGGGAGGACGTGGGTCACTATGCCCTTCCTGTCCACGAGCTCGACGAGGTCCTTAGTCAGCCTCCAATCGACGTACTTCCTGTGGAGCTCCAGCTCCCTCTCCCTTCCGAAGCGGTTGAGGCCCTCCATCACGCAGGCGTGGCTGGCCCAGCTCCTCGGGAAGACGACGTGGGCCCCGCTCAGCGCCTCCTTCAGGTCGTGCGTTATCTCCAGCGACCCACCAGAGTCACGGGCGTTCTCACGGGCCTGTGCGACGAGCCGCTCGTCCAAGTCGAAGCCCGGCGGATATGCTAGGACGACGTCCATCCCGTACCTCGTCGCTATCAGCATCTCGTCCTGCACGCTCCCCCAGCTCCTTATCCTGTCGCTGTAGGCCCACATGATCACGTACTTCTTGCCCTCGACCTTGCCCCCGAACTTCTCAGCGATCGTGTAAAGGTCGGTGATGGCCTGCGTCGGATGGTACATGTCGTCGGCCATGTTTATGACAGGAATCCTGGCGTGCTCGGCGTACTCCCTGATCACGGCGTTGCCCCTGCCGTAGACGTAGTCGACAGCGGATTCGAGGATCCTCACGCCCAGCGCGTGGCCGAAACGCTCGTACATCTTCGCCATGTCCTTGACAGACTCTCCCTCTGCTCCCCTAGTCGTCGCGAAGTCGATGAACTGCGCGTGCCCTCCGAGCAGGGTGGCGGCGGCCTCGAAGCTTGCCCTAGTCCTTGTCGAGGTGTTGTAGAAGAGCATGAAGAAGGTCCTGTTCTTGAAGAGCTCAGGGACGTGCCCTGCGTAGCGCCAGAGCTTGATCTGCCTCGCTAGGTCCATCACCATGTTGATTTCCTCTACCTCCCACTCCTGCGTCGAGATCAGGTCCTTACCATAGACGTCGACCATCTCGTAGCATCGTTCACCGCCCGTCTTTAGTAACTTTCCAGCGCCGTCCGCGGAATTGTCACCGTGGAATGTGAATCAGGAGTCAGCGAAGTGCCTCCGAGTCTCGCAATCTGTCCCCGGTTCACAATCCCCGCGTCACAATCTTCAAATTACGAGTCAGCGATTAACACTATAGGCTTGAAGTTTCCCGGCTATGCAAAGTTGAGGGAGATCAGGTTTTACCTGAACGGCAAGGAGACCGCCGTTGAAGTACCGCCCGCCTACACGCTGCTCGAGACGCTCAGGTACGTCCTGAGGCTCACGGGGACGAAGGAGGGCTGTGCGAGGGGTGACTGCGGTGAGTGCACCGTTTTGCTCGACGGGGTCCCGGTCCACGCATGCCTGACGCTGATGTCCCAGGTTGAGGGGAGGAGCGTGGTCACGGTCGAGGGGATCGAGAGGGATCACAGGCTGATCAGGGCCTTCGTCGAGGAGGGGGCAGTCCAGTGCGGTCACTGCACTCCCGGGATCGTCGTGGCAGCCTACCACCTGCTGAAGGAGGTTCCGAGGCCGACAGAGGAGGTAGTCAGGGAGGCTTTGAGGGGAAACCTCTGCAGGTGCACAGGGTATGTGAAGATCGTGAGGGCCGTTTTGAAGGCGGCGGGTGAGTGACCTTGCAACACCTCGCCGACGTCGAGGTCCACTCGGTCAGGTCCCTCCGCGAGGCCCTTGAGCTCATCTCAACGGGTAAGAGGTTCAAGGTCTTAGCAGGCGGAACCGACCTGATAGTCCAGCTGAGGACCGGTGCTTTGCCGAAGGCCGACCTCCTCGACATCTCTCGGGTCGACGAGCTGAGGTACATCCGTTTCGACGACGGGGTCTTGAGGATAGGGGCGCTGACGACCTTCATGGAGATCTACAAGTCGGACCTTGTGAGGAGGTACGCTCCGGTCCTCTCTGAAGCGGCCTTCACCGTCGGTTCCTTCCAGATCATGAACAAGGGGACGATAGGCGGGAACATCGTCAACGCCTCACCGGCCGCCGACTCGCTGCCGCCCCTCTATGTGCTAGATGCGGAGCTCGTGATCGTAGGTCCCAGAGGTGAGAGGGTGGTTGGCATCAGGGACTTCTACAGAGGGTACAAGAGGCTGGATTTGTGGGAGGACGAGCTGGTGGCCGAAATCAGGATGAGACCGCCCGGCGACGGATACATCGGCCACTTCTTCAAGCACGGCCTGAGGAGGGGTGACGCGATAGCTGTCGTGAACGGAGCGGTCCTCGTCGACATAAGCCGCGACGGTGTGGTCAGGGACGCGAGGATCGCTTTGGGTGCTGTGGCGCCGACCGTAGTGAGGTCTCCTAACGCAGAGCGCGTCCTGATCGGCTCGAGGCTCACGAAGGAGGTCATGTGGAGGGCCGCTGAGGCGGTTTTGAAGGACATCTCGCCGATAGACGACATCAGGGGGAGCGCCGCCTACAGGAGGGAGCTCTCGGTCAACTACGTCTTCATGACGCTCTACAGGATCGCGAGGGAGGCGGGGGTGAGCGCGTGACGGTCCAGAGGGCTGTCGGAGCTCCTGTTGCGAGGAAAGACGCCTTCGAGAAGGCGACGGGTGCCGCGAAGTACGCTTCCGACCTCTTCCCCGACGACTTCCTTTGGGTGGCGGTGCTGAGGAGCAAGTACCCCCACGCGAGGATCTTGAGGATAGACACCTCGAAGGCCCTGGCCCACCCCAACGTAGTGGCGGTCTTCACCCACAAGGACGTCCCAGTAAACAGGTACGGCGTCTTCAAGAAGGACAGGCCTGTGCTCTGCGACGACAAGGTCAGGTACATCGGAGATCCTGTGGCGCTGGTGGCGGCAGAGACGAGGGAGGACGCGCTGGAGGCGCTGAAGCTGATCGAGGTCGAGTACGAGCCTCTTCCCGCTGTGACCGACCCGCTGGAGGCGATGAAACCTGATGCGCCGAAGGTCCACGAGGACGGCAACATCTGCAGGGAGGTGCATCTGAAGTTCGGGGATGTTGAGGGAGCCTTCGCCAGGGCCGACGTCGTCGTCGAGAACACTTACAGGACTGGCGTCCAGATCCACGCTTACCTCGAGACCGAGGCCGGAATATCCTACATGGAGGACGGGAAGATCGTCGTCGTAGCCGGTGGTCAGTCGCCATATCGTGACAGGGCGGAGATAGCGCACGCCCTGAACCTCCCTCCCGAGATGATCAGGGTGGTCACGCCCTACGTCGGGGGCGCCTTCGGAGGGAAGGACGACATCACGGTCCAGATACACCTGGCGCTCGTCACTTGGAAGACGGGGAGGCCGGCGAGGCTCGTGTGGACCAGGGAGGAGTCGATGATCGCAGGCACGAAGAGGCATCCGGCCGTCATCAGGGTCAAGACGGCCGCCTCGAGGGACGGGAGGATACTCGCCAACAAGATCGAGATCGTCTACGACAAGGGCGCCTACACGGCCCTGGGTCCGGCTGTGCTCGACGTGGCGGTTGAGAACTGCAACGGGCCTTACAGGGTGGAGGCGACCCAGATCGACGCCTACTCGGTCTACACCAACAACATGGTCTCCTCGGCCTTCAGGGGCTTCGGAGCTCCCCAGGTGATCTTCGCGATCGAGAGTCGGCCCGAGGGAAGAAGTCAGGGTTCCGGGAGCCAAGGACGACCTCGTGATCGACGAGCCTTACGGCGTCGTGATCCCAGGGCTCATCGACCTGCACGTCCACCTGGCTCAGGCGCTGATCAGGGGCGTGGTGCCCGACGACGTCACGCTCATCCCCTGGCTCAGGGACTGGGTCTGGAGGCTACAGGGCATCTACGACGCCGAGGACGGTAGGGCGAGCGCGGAGCTCTGCGTCCTCGAGATGCTCAGGACAGGAACGACCTGCTTTCTCGAGGCAGGCCTTCACAGGCGATACGGGCTCGACGGCATAGCGGAGGCCGTCCTGAGGTCGGGCATCAGGGCTTTCCTCTCGAAGAAGGTGATGGATTTGAAGGGTTACGCCACGGTCGAGAACGCCCTACCTGAGGGCATGATAGAGGACGGCGAGCAGTGCATCAAGGACTTCCTCGAGATGAGGAGGAAGTGGGCAGGTGCTGGTGAGGGGAGGATCGACGTCTGGATAGGCCTCAGGACCCCTGGTGCAGTCTCCGACGAGATGTTCAGGAGGGCTGCGGAGCTCGCGGACGAGTTGGGTGCTGGCATCACGATGCACCTAGCCGAGGTCGAGGAGGACATCAAGTACTTCGCCTCGAGGGGCCACACGCCTTCCAGCTTCCTCAAGGGGTTCGGTCTCCTCGGCAGGAGGAGGGTCTACGCCCACTGCGTCTGGCTCGGCGATCAGGACATCGAGGCCTTCGCTTCGACGGGCACGTCGGTCGCCCACTGCCCCTCATCGAACCTCAAGCTCGGATCCGGCATCGCACCTGTCGTTAGGATGCTGAGGAAAGGTGTGACGGTGGGGCTTGGATGTGACGGCGGGCCCAGCAACGACGCCTACGACATGGTGAGGGAGATGAAGACGGCCGCGCTCCTCCAGAAGGTCTTCAACGGCCCCCAGGCCTTCACCTGTTGGGACGCACTAGAGATGGCCACCGTCATGGGTGCGAGGGCCCTCGGTCTGGAGAATCAGTTGGGAACACTAGAGCCCGGAAAGAAGGCCGACATAGTCGTCTTCCGTTTCGACCATCCCTCGGTCAGGCCCTTCACCGACCCGGCATCGCTCGTCGTCTACTCCGCCACAGGAAGGGACGTGGCCCACGTCTTCGTCGACGGGAGCCCAGTGGTCCTCGACGGAAAGGTTAGGACGATGGACGAGGAGCGCGTTCTCAGGGAGGCCGAAAAGAGGCTCGAGGCGGTGCTCCGCAAGGCCGGTCGCTGATCCTTCCGCACCAACCCCTCAACCTCCGAACCTTTTTGACGATCGGTTAAAGAGCCACTGGTCAGCCTCGGTTACGAGAGATGTCGGGGCCTTCGCAGAAGAGGAGGAACGTGCTCAGGGCTCTGCTCTCGGTAGCGGTCCTAGCGGTGCTCGCGCCTTTCTCGGGCTTGGCCAGGTACTTCTACCGGGAGAACGCGGGCCAGTCGCAGAGACAGAAGATCGCCAACATCAAGGACCTCTCCCCCGGCACAGCGATATTCTTCTCGTATCCGAAGACGGGGGACCCGAAGATCGATGGTGACCCGTTCAGGCAGTACGTCCTCCTGATGACGAGGGACGGCAAGATCAGGGCCTACAGCAGGGTATGCGTCCACCTCTGGTGTCTGCCGACCTACGCCCCCGACAGGGGGGAGCTGGTCTGTCCGTGCCACGGCTCCATCTACCGCGATGAGGACGGTGTGGCCATCGAGGGGCCCGCCTCCCTCCAGCCTTATCCGTACAACGCCCTCCCGATGGTCAAGCTCGAGATCGATGGGAACGGAGACATCTACGCGGTCGGGATCGACGGCCGCATAGGCCTGGGAAGGGAGTGGCGCAACAGGTCTCCCGACGAGAACGTGGTGAGGGTGTGACCATGTCGAAGGAGTACCGCACCTTCAGGGAAGCCATCGATGCCCTGGTCAAGTGGACTCTGGAGAGGCTGGAGAGGACGCCGTTCGCCGCCTTCAAGTTCACCTTCCCCAAGCAATACATATCGCCCTTCGGATACCTCGGCACCCTGACCGCCATCGTCTTCCTCATCCTCGGGATAACGGGCGCAATACTGATGTTCTATTACACGCCGTCGATCGAGACCGCCTATGCCAGCGTCAAAGAGATCCAGGATTCGGTCCCGTTCGGCTTCATCATGAGGCAGATCCACTACCACGCCTCGAACTTCATGGTCCTGCTGGCGGTCATGCACCTTTACTACCAGTACTTCTCGGGGAGGTACAAGATCAAGAACGAGGTCCTCTGGGTCACCGGAATCATACTGGGTATCCTGACGGTCCTCGAGGCCTACATGGGGTACAACCTGATCCTCAACCAGAGGGCGATGCTCGCCATCAACATCGGCATGGGCCTGACCTTCTCAGCTCCGGTCCTTGGCCCCTCGGTCGCACCGATACTCATGGGAGGGGGATACTTCGACCTGGTCGTCCGTTTCTACGCCCTCCACGTCTTCATCATACCGCTGCTGATGATGCTGCTCCTGGCCGTCCACATACCGAGGGCCCTGATCATAGACATGCCGATGATCCTCGGAGTCATAGGCACCATTTTCGTGGTCGCCGGCATGTTCCCCGCCGAGCTCGGCCTCAGGTTCGACCCGACTAAGGGATCGGTCGAGGTTCCCGAGTGGTACCTGACTGCGATCTACGCCTTCCTCAGGACAGGGTCCGAGAGGTTCTGGGCGGGCGCACTATTGCCACTGCTCTTTGCGATCTTCTTCCTGATCGTCCCCTTCGTCGACAAGTCGAAGAAGCTCTCGTGGAGGGACAGGCCCTTCTTCGCCGCGATGGGCATCGCCTCGATACTGATGATCATCGTGACCACTGTATGGGGCTTCTACGTCGACTTCTCGAAGCTGTCCGTCTTCGAGCAGCTTTACGTCGAGCCCGTCATCTACTACAGCTCGTTCGGGATCATGACGCTGATCAGCTTCTTCGTCACGTACAGGTTCCTGACGAAGCCCCGCGGAAGGCCCACACCCGCTAAGCCCCTCGTCCTCTCGCCGAGGGCCGGAACCGCAGGCGTCGTCTTGACGTTGATTCTAGTGTTGTTGTTCAGCTGGCTCGCAGTCCTCACCTACCTCGAGAACCGTCCCAACATCTCGATGTTCAACATGGGCATGTCGATGATAATGCTGGGGATGATGCTCCACATCTACCGTCACACGGTCTTCGCCACCGCGAGGACGTAGCCCTCAGAAGAGCCTCACCAGCTCCGCCTTCGCCTCATTACCCGTTATCTCCAGCAGCGCAGCGTTGCCGCCCTTAGCAGGTCCTGCGTTAACCACCAATGTCCTCCCCAATTTCGAGACGCTCCTCGCCTCGTGGATGTGACCGCACGAGACAGCTATGGGCTCCGCCTTGAGGCAGTACTCCCTGACCGCGACGCTCCCCACGTGCCTCCCTCCCAAGTAGTCGGCACCCGATCCGTGGGGCGGGGTGTGGGAGACGAGCAGGTCCACCTTCCCCAAGGAATCAATCACTTCCCGTATCTCCTCCTCGGTCAGGTCGATCCAGCTCCTCGGGCCTCCTGCCAACCCTCCTCCGATCCCACCCACCCTGATCCCTCCGATCGAGACTGTTCGACCGTGGACGTTCACCACCTTCTCGAGGCCGACGTCATTCCTCAGCAGCTCCGGCGGGTCGCAGTTACCGGGGACGTAGACGAGCTGGACGCCCGACGACGAAAGGGCCTTCAGGATCTCAGCGACCTCTTTGACGGTTCCGAAGGTCGTCACGTCTCCCGCCAGGACGATCAGGTCCACGCCTTCCCTCCTCGCGAGCTCGGCAGCTGAAGAGGTGGCTCTTTTGCTTCCGTGGAGGTCGCTGAGCTGCAGGATCCTCATCGGACCCGCAATCGCACAACCCTTCGATAAATTTGGCCGGTCAGGCGGGCAGGCCAAGGGACCTGAGGAGCTGGATGTGGAGGTCCGACTTAACGGGGTAGTAGGCGAAGAACCAGAAGGCCGTGACGGCAAGAAGGAGGTAAAGCACCTTCCGCTCGAACCAACCGTGGAGGAGCAGGCGGACCGCTCCGATCGCGAGGAGAGGCATGACTTGGAAGAAGTAGAACGGGTAGACCCACCGGTGCAACAGGTACGCCAGCGGGAAGTAGACCAGGTAGTTCATGACGAACCAGCACGCCAGAAGCAGGTCCAACCGGTGTTCCGTCGAGACCGCTTCTCCAAGTCCTGATAGCTGCCTCCAGACCACAGCTATGCCTCTAATCAAGAAGTAGACCATCACGACCCAGCTGGTCCACCAGAGGGGAGCAGCCATCCCGTAATAGGCGATCGGCCGGTAGGAGCTGCCGTCGACGGAGACCGTGACTACGTAGAAGCCCATCGGCTGGAAGGTCACGCCCGGCAAAGTCCAGCTGAGGGGGAGGTCCACAGTCACGTTAGAGCCGTCCTGGTTGACGTGGATGCAGGCGAAGGGCGTCATCCCACCGAGGCAGTTGAAGGTGAGCGAGGAGTGGTAGCTGAGGATGAAGTCCAGGTGGGCGAAGGGGTTCGGGAACGCGTTGTAGGCGGCGTCGTAGACCGCGAGGCCCGAGAGCATGACAGCGGCGCCGACTATCAGCAGCACATAAGACCTCACCACGCCGTTGTAAAGCCTCTCAGCCCAGTCGGATCCCCTCGCCGACCTCAGCAGCTCGAAAAGCAGCAGGGCTCCGACTCCGAAGACGGCCGAGGCCTTCGTCAGCAGGGCGAGGCCCATCGTGATCCCTGCCAGCAGCCTCTTCTCCCTCAGGAGGAGGTAGGCGCTGAGGAGCAGGAAGAGGTTAGCGGGCGGATCGAGGACCGCGATCGAGCTGAGGTTGAAGGAGGTCACGTCGGCTGCGTAGAGGAATGCCGCCGCTAGCCCGGCCCATCCTGAGCCCAAAAGGAGCGTTGCCAGCCGATAGAGGACGTAGACGCTCAGGGTTCCGGTGATCACGGAGCTTATCCGCCAGCCGTAGGGGTTGTCGCCTAACAGCGACATCCCCAGCATCATCAGCCACTTCGAGAGCGGAGGGTGCTCGTTGTTGGCCGGCCTCCCGGCTATCATCTCCCTCACAGCAGGAACGTAATGGGCCTCGTCGAAGACGAAGGCGCACTTCTCCTTCGTGACCTTGCAGCTCACCGGAAGCCGTGAGCTTGGGAGAGGTAAATCAATTTGCGGTATCTGCGCTCACTCCGAGATGGTGAAGTACATCGTGGGCGCTACTGCCGTGAGGATGATCAGGACGGGCCTCGAGGCCTACAGGGGTTTCCTCATGTCCTTCTCGGAGAGGTTCATGGGAGGGCACAACGTCCCGAGGGAGGACAAGGAGGCGGTCCATCTGGAGGTGAGCTGGGTCGAGGAGTTGCTGGCGAATTTGCCGAAGGACAGGGAGCTGGTGCTGGAGGATCCGAAACCTGTCGAGCTGGAGAGGTTGAGGGTGGGGCTCGAGGTCTTCAGGCTTCTTGCGGAGTACTCGAGATCCAGGCTCGGATCCGTAAGGCCAGGCGCTCCCCTGAAGGACCTGAACGGAGCGTTGAAGAGGGTGTCTGAGGAGCTGGAATCGCCGAGGTTCGCGGCGGAGCAGCGTCAGGAGGCCTGAGCCCATACCCTCTCGAACTCCTGGGCGTAAAGGGCAGCGATCCTCCGGTCGAAGATGACCAAGAGGTTCTCGTCGTTGCGGTCCTCAGCGGCAGCGCTGAAGTTGTAGCTCCCGGTTATCACCGCCTCGCCGTCCACGACGACGAACTTGTGGTGCATGAGGTCAGAGTTACCGTCGAGCCTGACGGAGACCCCTGCGTCCTTCAGCCTGGTGTACTCCGATCCCCTCACGTTCGCCTCTCTCGTCTCGATCACAACCCTCACCTCTACGCCCCTTCGGTGGGCCCTTATCAGCGCGTCGGCTATCTGATCGCTGGTGAAGGAGTAGACGGCCACTAGGACGCTCCGCCTGGCCGAGTCTATCAGCGAGACGATGATCGAAGCGCAGTTCATGGTCCTCGAGAAGCAGACGTCCCTTACCTGGCTGACGGTCTGCGTGACCGAGACCGTGCTTACCGTCGTCACGGTCCTGTCGGCATGCACTACGGTTGTGGTGACAAGGGTCCTGAACGTCTCCGTGACGGTGACCGTGCTCCTCCCATAGGCGCCTACCACGAAGCCGGAGACGAAGCCGAGGGCCAGCACCGCCACTATCAGGACCGCCGAGACGCCCGCAGACCGCTTCACGGCGCACCCTTAACCCTCCGCGTATTTCAAGGTGGTCAGAACGGATGAGCCCTTACGTCGGTTAAGATTTTGTCCGGGACGGAGGTCCGTTATGCGTGCAGCCGGCGAGGCGCGTCGAGGTTCCCAGGGGACACACGCTGCTGATGAAGGGCCCAGCGTCGGCGAGGTGCGTATCGGGGAAGGTCGACGTCTTCGGCTACAGGCCGCCGGCTAACGAGCTCGTAGTCGCAAGGCCCTGGAAGACGTTGCCGATACACGCCCTTGAGGACTCGGTGCTTGAAGTGAGCGCTGGACCCGGAAGCTCGACGGAGCTCTTGGACTTCGACGCTGTACCGCAGGAGTGGCGCGACCTGCCCCGCAGGTTCAGGAGCGGCTTCAGGGTGGCCTTCCTGGGACGCGTCGACTCGGGAAAGACATCGCTGCTCCTTCTCTCGATGAACGAGAGGATCGGTGAGGGGCCCATTGCCGTTGCGGACCTCGACGTCGGCCAGCCCGAGATCTGCCCGCCCACCACCTTCGCGTTTGCGGAGGTCTCCTCGCCGACCTACAGGCTCAGCTCGGTGAAGGCTTCAGCTATCTACCCCTTCGGCTTCACGACGCCCTCCTACGCTTTGAGCAGGTCGGTGGAGCTGGTCAGGAGGCACCTCGGCCGCCTCGCTGAGAGGGGGAGGGTGCTCTTCAACCTGGACGGCTGGATAGACGGCCCCCAGGCAGTCGAGCACAAGGCCTCGTTGGTGAGGGCCCTGAGGCCTACCGACGTAGTCGCGATAGAGACAGAGGTCGCCGGTGAGCTGTTGGAGGCGTGCAGGGATGTAGGGGCTGAGGTCCACCACGTGACGAGGCCGCCCACCGTTCCGAGGAGGGATAGGGAGGAGCGGAAGAAGGCGAGGGAGATGGGATACGCCGCGGCTCTGAGGAACGCGTCGCTGAGGCAGACGGTCAGGTCCTGGATCACCTACTACCACGTCCTCTCGGACCAACCGATCTTCGACCCCGAAAGGTACCTGCTTGAGGTGGTGAGGGACCTGGAGGCCAGGAGCCTCGACCTCGGCTTCGAGGTCCCAGAGGACTTCGGCACAGAGCCCGACCTGGGAAGGGCAGGCGCAGGGCTCCTCTCCTACGTGCTTGACGAGGGAGGGGCTGTGTTGGGCCTCTCGCTCCTCCTGGGCTTCTCGAGGGAGAAGAACCTCGTCAGGTTCCTGGCGAACCACCAGGGGCCTATAAAGTACCTGAGGATGGGCGCTCTGGTCCTCTCGCAGCGCTTCGAGGAACTACACGTCGTCGACCCTTCATCGCTGAGCTACGGTCGCTGAGACCTAGCCCTCCTCCAGTATCTCCATCGGCTCCTGCTCGAACCTCCTCAGGACCTCGTCGAGCCTCCAGGCCGCCAACCCCTTCACCTCCCTTCCTGAGATCGAGGCGATCACGTAGGTGAACTCTGGGAAGGCGTGCTCGAGGTCGTAGGCGCTCGGTATCGCCGGGTAATCAGGGTGGCTGTGGAAGACGCCTATGATGATCCGGCCCCTCTGGGCCTCCTCCCTCTCGACCGCCATGTACTCCAGCGGGTCTATCGAGTACCTGGTCCTCTTGGTTCCGTTGAAGGCGTTCCTCATCGGCACCACCCTCTCGACGACCCTGACGCCGTTGACGACCCTCCCCACCAAGAGGCCGCATCCCTCCTCCGGGTAAGCCCTGATCAGATGCTCCAGCATCTTCTCGAGGAGGCTCCTCGGTATCCGGATCATCCGATCGGAGCACGTCTCAGTCCTTTAAAGGGATACACGGGCAAGGAG
>Ga0079998_109177_pt1 | contig 34967 bp, 28 predicted proteins | sample PerSpoBPS_BMetaG_FD_69201 | JGI IMG/M metagenome (GOLD analysis project Ga0079998, IMG submission 69201) | Thermal spring microbial communities from Yellowstone National Park, Wyoming, USA - Perpetual Spouter B (PS_B) MetaG (SPADES assembly)... | ecosystem: Environmental > Aquatic > Thermal... | reverse complement strand
GTGTTATGGGTCTTGGGCCTTCCGGGAAAGCCATGGCTGAAATGGTCGTGGCGGCTCCTGCTCCCGGGAGCATGAACAGTACTAATTCGATTGAGGGGGCGGGGGATGGTTTTGGGTGCCTCCCATCCCCTGACAAGGCCCAGGCATCCGTGGAGGAGGGGGTTAGAAGGTTCTTCTGCGACGTACATAGGAAAGCAAAGAATGGTGAGGGATATAGGATAACCTTCACAACAGATGGTGTTACGTTCAAGCATGTCGATAGTTTCGCCGAGATTCCGGTCAGGGCTGGCGATAAGGTCTTCGTTGATGTTATACCGCTACAACATACGGATGGTGCGGTAGAGCTTCTAAGACGTGGTGTAGAACTCTACTATCTACGCCGACTAACATTGATCAAGGAGAGACGTGAGAAGCTTAAGTTGCCAAAAACTGTGAGGGGAGACATCAAAGCATTGATGTCAACTGAGGAACGATGGTTCCGGAAGCTCTCCGAAGACTTCCTGACGATGCGTAGGTTGATATCTGCTTATAGGTCCCTATTGAAGACACACCAACAGCTTGAGAATAAGCGTAAGGCTGTCTCAGAGGATGAGAGAAATATACTGAAGACAGCCATTAAGGCCTTGGAGGATCAGATGGACGCTATGGCTAAACAAATAGCTGAAGAGGCCGGTAGAAGATACCCGGCCTACAATAAACTCGTTGAAGAACTTGGTATAGGCGGAAACACTACAGCTATGGAAGCTCTGGCAGAGCTGGTGGTGTACCTTGACCCCATGAAAGGATTCAGAAAGACTGTAAACCTCCTAGGACTATTCAAACGAATACGTGGAAGGAAGAAGATATACAGCGGACATCTTAGGAAGGCTTTGCAGAGGCTAACATCATCAGCAAACAACATAACATCTCTCCATCTGACAGCAAAGACGGAAAAACAAACACTCCACAAAATATGGAAAACATACAGGCGGGAAGCCCAAGGGAGGCTGGCCATACCGGCGCAGGGATAAAACCCGGAGGCCGGTATGATACGGTATATAACGCGCACCCCGCTGTTGGGTGCTGCGACAACGCATATAACGTCCGGCCTCCTCTTGGGTTTCCTAGATGCTGCTTGGTGTGGTCCAGCCAAACCCCCTCCCCCCTCTTCTTCCTTCATGTATACTGATACCCTATTCTTTTGCGATTAGAGGGTTTTGTCGTTACTGTGATGGGAATTACCGCATGATTCATGCAACCATGTTTATGAGTTACAGAGTATCCAACAATAACATGTTTGAGCTGTTTAAATGCAAAATTTATATACCGTTTCAGCGCAGCTATGAGCCATGAGTGAGCAGGTTAAGATTGAGGTGCCGGAGCCGACCCTCCCCGTATGCGAGGCAACCCTGATGCCTGTCTCTGACGAATACACCTACATACACCACAACTCTATTGAGGTAGGAGTGCTAAAATACATCGAGAAGGCGCCGTAATGTCTTACGGATACGACGAGTTCGAGAGCAAGCTTGGCCAGTTCATCTACACTATGGTGATGTATGAAAGGCTGAAGGAGTACCTGCTGGAGCGGTTAAGGGGTAAGGACAGACTCTCCGTTAGGATAAACCTCGGAGCAGATAAGGCGGGGAACCAAGTCTTCATGGATGTTGTCTTGACATCTGTAAAGCCCCAACTCCTACAACAAGGGATGAAGGCCGCGGGGAAAGGGAGGAAGACATTGCTCCTAGTGCTCTCCAGCGATGAAGTGTTGGGAGACAGAGTTCAGATAGCTGATGAGATGGAAAGGCTTATTGTTGAAAGCCTGAAATGGTGGCACGGCTACTTCGGTGAAAGAGATAAGCTCAAACTGGACACGTGGAGGGTTGAGAGAACAGAGCTGCTGGACGGGGAGGTTGCTGGGGTTATTGTAGAGCTGCCGGTTAACAAAATAATTATCCCGCCCCCGCTCCAGCTAGCGGAGGAGGAATTCGAGCAAGAGGCCCTAAGGGAGTTCTCCGAAGTAATGGCGCCGATCACCGTCAGGAAAACCGATTCAGATATGTATGAGCTGGTTGGGGGAGTTAAGCTCTTCAACTACCTCGTGAACAAGCTTGGGTACAACAGTGTCCGGGCACTTGTCCTCGACGTAGATCCTGAGAGGGCTGCGAGCATCAGGGCTGAAGTAGAGGAAAAGACGTTAAAATTACTTAAGGCGGTTGCCGGAAAATAATGTATGCCTGGGTTGTTGAGGAAAATCCAAGGCCTTTTCACTGAGGGGCCTCCTAACTTTTCCGTGGTGGATGAATGGGTCGCCGGCAGCGGCCTCCCCAGCCGTAAAACCCACATAAGGTTTCTGAAACAGAGAGGTGTAACCGCCATCGTCAGCCTTACCGAGAGCCCGCTACCAGATGAACTGCTCGCCGGCGAAAACATAGCCTACCTCCACTTCCCCCTCAAGGACCACCAACCCCCCAGACCAGAGGATGTTTTGAAGATAGTTGAGGCCGTGGAGAGCTTTGTGAAATCCAAAAGAAAGGTCCTAATCCACTGTCAGGCGGGATACGGGCGGACCGGGACTGTTCTCGCAGCATACTTCATGAAAAAGGAGGGCCTCAGCTGGGCAGATGCGCTCGCCAAGGTCAGGAGCATTAGACCGGGCTCTGTTGAAAAGGGTCAGGAGAGTACTTTGATGGAGTTGGAGAAGTTTTTCAGAGCTGTTTCTTGATGAGCTCGGCGGTTTTGGGGCCTATTGTATGAACCATGGCAAGCTCTTCGACCGACGCCCGCCTAAGGTCTTCAATGGTTCTGTAGCCCGCGTTATATAGGTTCCGCGCCCTCACCCTCCCAACGCCCTCCAACGACGTCAGCTGAAGCAGCTCAGGCCTCACACCGTGGGCCAGCCTCTCGGACAACACCTCAAAGGCGTTCTTCAGAAGCATGTTACCCTCTACGGCCATCAGCTGGGACGCAGAATAAGCCATCCAGCCGCATCTCTCACGCAAAACAGCTAGGTCGCCCGGCTCAACCATCATCCTCTCATAAATCTCAGCCTCACTGACCTCGTCTATCCAAGCCCTCATGACGATAGCGGTCTTAACCGATTCAAGGAAGAGCTCGTATCCCTCGGGGTCCTCGCTGGCATCAGGGATATAGAAAAATGAATCAAAGTTCTCCTCAACAAACCTAGCGAGCTTGCCAGCCTCAACACGCCTCATCTGAACAGGGGGGACCTCATTTGTCATGCAGACCACCTGCAGCAGGCCCAGCTCGTCTATGTTCCGCGGCCTTTTAGCGCAAGTCTTGATGATTGTGATGGCTGAGAGAGGGTCTATGTAAAGCTCCGCTACACGTCTCCCAAGACGCGTAACACTCAGAAACCGGTCCTCCACTACAAACCCGTTCTTAACAAGAAACTCAAGAACCGTTTTCAAGGTTTTCCCGAACATTGCCCCACCAAACTGGTAGTGAAAGAGTGTTTTCGAGAAGAAGCTGTCAAGTCCCTCCAGGTCCTTTACCTCCTCACTAGCCAAAACCGCGAGAACCTGAGCCCTCATATGCCTCTCGCTGCCAAGCCTAGACCAGATACGTTCAGGCTTCCCCCGGACGTATTTGTCGAAGATTAGCTTGAACTCCTCGTCACTGCGTGCGAAAGTTATGGCTTCACCGTAGACGTCGTAACCAGGCCTCCCCGCCCTTCCGCAGAACTGTTTATATTCTGTTACTGTGATGTTTTTAATGCCCTCACCTATCTCATAGCGTCGCAGCTCCGGGATTAAGACGACTCGTGCTGGGAGATTCACACCGGCGGCAAGCGTGGGTGTTGCGCATAAAATTTTCAGGTGTTTTTCGCGGAAGGCTTTTTCAACCACCCTTCTGTGTATTGCTCCGAGACCGGCGTGGTGGAAGCATGCGCCCTGTTTAAGCAGCTCCGCCACCCTCTCTGTGAAAGCGGAGCGTTCCGTTGACTGTAGCAGTTCCTCGGCTGTTATTTCCAGGTATTGCCGGTCACCGTGGTCCAGGAGGCTGTGGCGGTTTAGTGCCGCCGCGGCCTTTTCTGCGTACTGTTCAGCCCTACGACGTGTGTTCGCAAAAACTATTACTTGGCCGCCGTCCTTGACAGCACCGAGCGCGATTGATATCGCCGGGTTATAGTCTACCTCCTCCACTGTCCTGACTGTTTTATCACTGTAAACGACCTCGCCGTTGAGGTATATGCCCTCCCGGAGGGGCACGGGTCTCCAGTCGCTTGTTATAAGCTCCGCCCCCAGCCACTCAGCTATCTCCTCTGCGTTTGGAGCCGTTGCGCTCAGAGCCAGCAGCTGTGCCCCCGGGTTGTTAACCCTGAGCCTCGTCAAAGCCATCTCGAGGGTTGGGCCCCTATCACCATCCCCCATCAAATGGACTTCGTCAGCCACAAGTAGGGTAACGCTTTTGATCCACGGCGCCTTATGTCGGAGAAGGCTGTCGGCTTTCTCGTTTGTCGCAACTATGACGTCGTAGCTTCCCAGCCAAGGGTCTGCCGAGTCATAGTCACCTGTGCTTGCAACAACACGGTACTCGCCCTCAAAAAACCTGGTAAACTCGGCGAGCTTCTCGGCTGCGAGAGCCCTAAGCGGTGTGAGGTACAGAACCTTCCCGCCCTCTGCGAGATGTTTGGCAGCCGCCATCATCGCGATCAATGTCTTCCCGCTTGCAGTCGGGGTCGCAACCATCATACACTTTTTTTCGAGTAGGCCGTGTTTCAACGCCTCCCTCTGGGGAGGGTATAGCTCTGTTATTCCGTATCTCTGGAGTAGGTGTCTTATGTATGGTGGGAGTTCCTGTATCTCTTGGCTGGGGTTCATGTTGCTTTGTATGCCCCAGTCCTCGGCATGAAAACCCTTCCCTCAGTGATGAGCCGCGTAAGAATGCGCGTTATCTCGTCATCGTCAAGCCCTTCCTGCTGGAGGGCTGACCGCAGCTCTTGCTCAGCCGCGTACCCACTTCTCTCTTCAAACTTCTTTATTGTCTCGATTACCAGCTTCATCTTCTCCCGTAGGCTTTTCGGCTTACCTGTCATTATAGTGTCGATGTCCGGTGCACCGGTTTCTATGTCAACCCCCACCTCTTGGAGACTTCTCCTCATCAAAAGTATGGCGGCGGCTGCGTCATCCTCGTCAGCCTGCGTCTTCAAAGCAGCTCTAGCATGGGCCTCCGTCATCCGTATCAGTGACTCGAACTGTCTAGCCGTGATGCTTACCGTAGAGGTCTTCTCGTAGAGGGAACGCATCTTCAAATAGAAATCCTCCAACACCTTCAACGCCTTCGCCGTTATGACAGGTTCAAAACGTTTAGCGTAAGCAATGTATTTGCGTAAAGTTTCGGGCGGGATTGGAGGGGCCCGCTCCGGCTCACCCAGCCTGTGAAGGGCCGCTATGTGCGATGAGATCTTCTTGTCGGTGTCCGGGTTGGGCTCGTCCCTCAGGACGAAGATCAGGTCAAACCTTGAGAGTATTGTTATGGGCAGGTTGACGTTTTCGGCGAAGTTGCGGTATGGGTCGTACCTCCCGAAGGCGGGGTTGGCGGCTGCGAGGACGGCCGTCCTGGCGTTCAGAGTAGCCACTATCCCGCCCTTCGCCACGCTGACCGTCTGCTGGGCCATCGCCTCATGTATCGCTACCCTGTCCTCCGGCCTCATCTTATCTATCTCATCGATGCAGCACACACCCATATCGGCCAGAACCATGGCCCCCGCCTCTAGGACCATCCCGCCCTCCTTCTCCCTCAAGACAGCAGCCGTGAGCCCCGCTGCCGTGGAACCCCTGCCGGAGGTGTATATTCCCCGCGGAGCTATAGAGGCCACATATTGGAGGAGCTGACTCTTCGCGGTCCCGGGGTCTCCCACAAGCAGGACATTCATGTCCCCTCGAACCCTCAAACCGTCTGGAAATACCTTCGAACGTCCTCCAACGAGCAGGAGAAGTATGGCTTCCTTGATGTGGTCAAGTCCATATATGGATGGGGCTATTGACTCGACGAGTCTGCGGTGGATGAAGGGGTCTTCCGCCATCTTCCTGAACAGCTTCTCGTCCTCTGGGGAGATGTAAATGGCTTGGGGCTCCTTGCTGGCAGGTTCAATGCTCACTGCCTCAAGTATTATCCTGAAGGTTTTCAGGGGGCTGTCGCCCGACCTCTCCTGAACCGAGTCAACAACTCCGACGACAATCACCCTATCGCCAGGCCTTACGAGATCAACTATGTCGTCCCTGGCCCTGACCTCCAAAACCCTAGGGAGCTGCCCCGGCGGTAGGTCTTCCGGCTTCTCCTGCACACCGAGAATTTGGTAGTCCATGTAAACCGATTCCTCTGGGACTAGTTCGAAGGACGGCCTCTTGCTCCCTCTGCATGTCTTATCCCTGCACGACTCCGGCGTTACAAGCCTCTGACCCGTCTGCTCAATTAGCTGTGTGTCGCCGCAGTACCTGCAGCGGAATGCGCCGGTTTTGAGTATGGGCTTAACCACGGAAGCCTTCGAAACCATGCCGTCGACCATGACAAGCTTTCTTAGATGCTCTGACCTCACCTCCCTTATCTGCGTCACTGCCGGGAGAGAGGTTACACGGGCTGTGAAGCTGCGTACCGTGGAGGCGTATTGTGGGTCCTCTATCTGCAGCTGTCTAAAACATGCTCTGCTCAGTATGTTTAGCATCACGTTTGGGTTGTCGATTAACCGCTTCGCAAACTCTTCATCGAACTTGATTAAGTCGTTAAACTCAACAGGTATGCTCCGCCTCTTTTTGACAGATGCCTCACGGAGCATCTCACGGTACTTCTCCGACTTGAAGAAGAGGACAAGCCTCTCCTCGAGGGGGAGTGTAGACATTTTTAAATGCCCGCCTCCCTGAACGATTTGTTCCATTTATCAACTGTTGCGTAGACCTCGCGGTAGAGGGCCTCTTCTTCCGGCGTAAGCTTCCTGACAACTTCGCCGTCAAGCCTTTTCGCAGCCAGCGCAACAATCTTCATCATCCTTATCGTTAGAATGTCCGCCAGCCGCTTTGCGGCCTCTGTGTTGCCCTTCTCAACCTCACGGGCCCACTCCACGTAGAAATGTTTTGGAAGAGGCTGTATCTCGCCTGGGTTGTTTTTCTCCTTCCACTCCAGCTGCATGAGCAGGGTTGTGGAAGGCGGCTTTGAGAGGTACTCGGCTAAACCCATCTTAACCAGTGTGTCCGCAGCCCAAAGCCACATGTTCAGCAAAGAACCCTTACGCGTGTCCTCATAAACATGGCCGCACACGACAAGCTTTGGAAGGTCTGCGGTCAAAACAACCTTAACCAATGTATGCATATAATCTAGACGGTTTTCCTCAAGAACGTCCTCCACACCCAAAGCCATCCAACACCACCACACCTTATCTATACTTAAAGATGCACCGGAGTCCAATACCCCTGTATTATACAAGTTATAACTGAGGATGGTCTAGGAGAAAGTTTACCTTTAATACCCCTTTCAACAAACGTTTGCGAGATGGTCTTTGACTATGACGTTATAGTTATAGGCGGTGGGCCAGCCGGCTATACGGCCGCCATATACGCCTGTAGGGCTAACTTGAAAACCCTTGTAATAACGGGTGTGGAGGCAGGCGGGCAGCTGATGCTAACACGGGAGGTTGAGAACTATCCGGGCTTTGCGAAAGGTGTGTTGGGGCCCGACCTGATGGAGAACATGCGCCAGCAGGCCGAGAACCAAGGCGCCGAGCTACTCTACGACAACGCTACAGCCGTAAACTTTAGGAAATACCCGTTCGAAGTCTATGTTAACGAAAACCGTTACACAGCGAAGGCGGTAATAGTTGCAACAGGCGCCTCCCCAAAATGGCTGGGGCTCGAGTCCGAGAGGAGACTTCTCGCAAGAGGAGTATCTAGCTGCGCAACCTGCGACGGCCCATTGTTCAAGGGAACTGATACAGCGGTTGTTGTAGGCGGTGGCGATACGGCGATGGAGTATGCTCTATTCCTCAGCAACCTCGTTTCAAGGGTTTTGGTAATACATAGACGTGACAAACTCAGGGCCTCAAAGGTACTTGCAGAAAGGGCATTGAGCAATCCAAAGATTGAGTTCATCTGGGACAGCGTTGTCACGGACATAGTGGGTGAGAAGAAGGTTGAGGCGGTGAAGGTGCGGAACATAAAGACAGGCGAGGAGCGACTAATACCGACACAGTCCGTCTTCATAGCGATAGGCCATAAACCTAACACCGAGATTTTTGTCGGCCAGCTTGAGCTTGACGAGGAGGGATATGTCAAGGTCTACGACGGAGTCAAGACAGGGGTTGAAGGTGTGTTTGCTGCCGGCGATGTCCACGACAAAAAATACAGGCAGGCGATTACGGCCGCGGCCTTCGGCTGCATGGCCGCCATGGAGGCAATCTGGTTCATCGAAAGAGGGGGGCCAGAGCGTCTACTAGCGGAAGCAGCTCAGACCTCGACAAAAACCTCTCCATCCTTCACCACCACCTTATAGGTTGGCAGGGGTTTAGTGGCTGGGGGGTTGAGGACCTCACCTGTGTCCAGCCTGAAGCGGGAAAGGTGTATGGGGCATGTTATCGTCCCTTCCAGCAGGAAGCCGTTTGAAAGCTCCGCATACTGGTGCGTGCAGATGTTGGAGACTGCGTAAACCCTCCCACCGTGCTTTACAACGAGTATCTGAACACCCTCAGCCTCCACAACCCTGTAATCACCTTCACCAAGCTCCTCAAGCCTGCAGACACGGATTAGACCAGCCATAGAAACAAGCCCACCCTCCACGCTAAAAACCATTTTAAACAGGGAGGTTTTCTCACTGTATTGGGTTGGCGAAGCTTCTCTGGACGCCGAGCGAGGAAGTTATTCAAAAGGCGAACATCACACGCTACATCGAGTATGTCAGCAAAAGGTTTGGGCTCGGCCTAGACCCCCTCGAGAAAGGTGTTTACTTCCGTCTGTACCGCTGGTCCGTTGAGAATATACCTGCATTCTGGATGTCTGTCTGGGATTTCTGCGGAGTTGCTGCATCCCAACGTTTCTATGAGGTGGTTGACGACCTGACGAGGTTTCCCGGTGCCCGGTGGTTTAACGGAGCTACACTAAACTTTGCTGAGAACCTGCTGAGGGGGAATGGAAAGAATGCGGTGAAGGCTGTTAGGGAGGATGGGGTTGAACGTAGCTTCACATACCACCAGCTCTATATGATGGCTGGCGGGATTGCGAGAGGCCTCCGGGAGGCGGGTGTGGGTGTGGGGGATGCGGTGGTAGGCTACATGCCCACAACGGCCGAGACAACGATAGCCATGCTCGGGGCCGCCTCCATCGGAGCCACATGGTCATCAACGGGAACAGAGATAGGGGTGGATGCAGCAATAGACAGGTTCTCACAGCTCAGCCCAAAAGCCCTCTTCACCGTTGACGCCTACTTCTACCGCGGCAAGAAATACGACGTCCTCGAAAGGGTAAGGAAAATTGTCTCAAACATCCCCTCTATAAAGACGGTTGTTGTTTTGCCATATGTTGGGGAGGGGGTTGACCTGGGTGGGCTGCCCGGCGGCGTTTTGTTCCGTGACTTTGTAGGGGAAGGCTGTGCACCTGAGTTTGTGCAGGTCCCCACATCCACCCCCATCTACATCATGTTCTCCTCGGGCACAACCGGGAAGCCGAAGTGTATGGCACAGTCAGTTGCAGGCGTCCTAGTCAACCACCTGAAGGAGCTCATCATACACACCGACCTGAAGCCCGGTGACGTAATAACATACATCACGTCTCCGAGCTGGATGATGTGGAACTGGTTGATGACCTCTCTCGCCACAGGCGCAACGGTGCTACTCTATGACGGCGACCCCAACTACCCCGACTGGAGACGGATGTGGAGGCTTATCGAGGAAAACGGTGTATCGATTTTCGGCTGCAGCGCCTCATACATCAACAACCTACGCGGCATGGGAGCAAGCCCAAGGCAGGCAGCCGACCTAACCACGTTAAGGGAGATATCACAGACAGGCTCACCGCTCTCAGCCGATGGCTTTGAATGGATATACAGGGAGGTGAAGCAGGACCTCCACTTCAACTCCATATCCGGTGGAACGGATATAAACGGATGCTTCGCAATAGGCAGCCCAATCCTACCTGTGTATGCGGGGCAGCTCCAGTCCCCCGCGCTCGGGATGAAGGTGAAGTGCTATGACGAGGAGGGGAATGAGGTATATGACAGGGAGGGTGAGCTAGTCTGCGAGGCGCCATCGCCCTCCATGCCCCTATATTTCCTAAACGACCCAGGCAATGAGAAATACCTCGACGCCTACTTCAGACACTATACACATAAACGTGTCTGGAGGCATGGAGACTATGTTATCTTCCACAGCGACACAGGCGGGATAACCTTCCTGGGAAGGTCTGACGCAACCCTCAAACCATCAGGCGTCCGGATAGGGACAGCGGAGATATACAGCGTCGTCGAAACAATTCCCGAGATAGCCGACAGCCTCGCAGTAGGGCAGAACTGGAAAGGCGACCAGCGCATAATCCTCTTCATCAAGATGGCGAAAGGACACACACTAACCGAGGAGGTCAAGGAGAAGATTAGACGTAGCCTACGGGAGAGGGCTTCACCACGCCACGTCCCCGCCGTCATACTAGAGGTCCCCGACATACCATACACATACAACCTCAAGAAGGTCGAGACAGCTGTAGCAAACCTAGTCAACCGCAGGAAAGTCGTCAACCGCGACGCAATAATGAACCCCGAGGCACTAGACTACATCGAAAAACTTCTACCAACCCTATGGGAGCAGGCATGATTTGGTGGTCTTAAACCCATCTAACCTGCACCGTGGCCTATGCGATTAACACATCGCCCCATACGCAGGTCTTGCGAAGTCCACATAGACAGCAGCACCTCTTATTGAACTGTGGTTGGTGGCGGTGGCGGCGGGGCCACACGTCTACCCCTTATACGCGTAATAATTAGAGAGCCGGCAACTGCAGCAACAAGAACGGCTGCCAGTACTGTAGTAATCAACCTCATGTTGCCAAGCTCAGTCTCTATTTCTCTGAGTTTGGATGCTAAGTTATTCCGCTCATTTTCAAGGCTCTGTTTCTCCGTTTGGAGAGAGTTCACTCTATCTTTCAGTGTGTTCACCTCGTTCCGTAGTGCTTGCAGCTGCTCGTTTAGAGCGGTGTTCTCACGCCGCGCCTGCTCCAAGCTGGTTTTTAGGGAATTAATCTCACTCTCCAGCCTAGTGTTCTCATTCCTTAACCTAGTGTATTCGTCTCTTAGTGTTTGAAGCTCTCCCTCGGCCCGTGTTTTTTCAGCCAGATCTCCTAGGAAGATCTCCACCGATTTGCTTAGCTGTAAGGCGTTTTGGAGGGCAGAGTATGCGTAGTCGAAGGCCGAGGCCTTCTGAGCACCTATGCCGTAGAAAGCCTCCCAGTTGAAGTAGTTGTATGCAGCCATTTCCTGTGCCGCCTTCTTGATGTCGCTGTCTACTGCGCGCAAGAGGGGTTCTATACTTGCCGGCGTAGGTATTTTGTTGTTTTCGAGGGCTATTAAGGCGTTGTAAACAGCCCTGCGAGCGTCCTTAATCATCTTCAGTGTAACGCCTATGTCAATGCTGTCTCTGTCAATAGTTGCAAAGTATTCTCCTTCATACATTGAGCGGAGGGCACATGCACTACAGTAGGTCATAGGTGTGGCGGACCAGTCGTAGAGCCAGTTTACCAGGTTTTTTGCCCACGGGTGAGGGTCTGCGTCATGGGGGTGTCGCAGACCAAGATTGTGGGAACCTTCATGGTAAAGAGTCAATGAGGGCCCTTCAACTCTCATTATGAAATGAGAAGATGCAGCGATGGCCCCCTTTCTATACCCTATACCGAGTACGTTGTTCTCGCAGACGTATGCGTCGTCGTCTAGGATGAACAAAACCGTAACAACAGTCTTGACACCCTCAAATCTCTTTATCACGGGCAGGTTGAAGACAATGTTAGTTACTAAGTCCTCCTCATCGCATGCTTTGAGGAGTATAGTTCTTCCCAGGCGGGGTGATTTCTCAAAAACTGCCTGTTTCAACGCGGGATAGTCGTCTATGTCTTCCAGCCGGGTCTCAATTATGTAGTAGCTGTAGGGATAAAGTGAATGTATGGCTCTGGAGACGTAATCCGTGGTGTAATCCTGCATTAAGACCCTTGCTGCATTTGTTGTCGTTGCATCAATTATCAGGAAGTAAAGGTAAAAGTTGACTTCGTAGCTTGGCTGGTAAAGATAGCCCCTGAAAAAGATGTATGTTATTACTTCGCTTATTATGGTGGCCAAATGCTTGGCTAAAACTTGTGCAGGCATGTTGACGAATAAGAGGCTTGGATAGTATTCGAAGGTGGCGGACTTGCAATTAGGTCTTCCGCCGCACCGGTCTGCTCCCATCGGTATGGATGTCAAGTCAATGAAGTAGAGGCGGTGAACACCACCGAAGGCTGTCATACCTCCTTCAAGGAAGTATCGCTTTGTCTCAGGTGAGTATGTGTCCACATAGTATATTACGAGTGCGTTTAGAAGCTCATAACTTGTTATGAAGTATATTGTGTATTCATTGTTTTTGAGGCCGGGAATGTATTTGGGTCCGTTTTCATAAAGCCACTCCTGCACAACCCATGCGTCGGCCCAGTAGGTGCGTACGCTGCCGCCAATCATACTAAACAACGTTTGCTCGTACTGACGGGCGATTCGCTGTCCCTCACCACGGTCGAAAAAGTCCCTATCTATTTCCTTGATAAAGTTGGCGAAATCCTGAAGCATTCTTTGGGGTGCCTGTATTACGTTCAACTCTATCCTACTGAAGTTTAGACCAGCAAACCTCTCATCTTCTGCAATATAGGGTGCATACCAAGGCATTATCTCTCTTAGGGCGGACTCAAGTGCTTGCCTGCTCAAACTGCCGCCGCTCAGAAAAACCACGTTGAGCTTTAGCGGGGTTTCGACGACAATTTCTTTTTCAGCCCAGTAGTTTGAGGAGGCGATGTTCTGAGCCGACACAACCGGGAAGTGGGATGGAATAATCAGTAGAAGACCCAATAACAGCAAAACTGCTCTTTTCATCATAACACTTGTTTATCCTGTTTTCACTACCGATAATTAAGGTTATCTACCCAACATACGAATGCGGACTCGCCTCACTTCCATTGTAGCAGGAAAAACTTTAGTTGACAGGAACTATATGATGCGGGTGAGCAAGTGGCGGAAAGGTTGGTGATAGGCTCGAGGGTTAGGAGCTGGCTGCAAGACCCATACAAGATTCTCTCATCCCTCGGGCTTTCCCGGGGCCATGTGTTCCTCGACATTGGATGCGGAACAGGTTTTCTAACCTTGCCTGCTTCAACTGTTGTAGGGGATGAGGGGGTTGTATACGCGGTGGATGTCGATGAACGGTATCTGGAGGAGGTTAGGCGTAAGGCCGCTAGGTATGGGGTAAGAAACGTGAAGTTGGTTATGACTCCTGCCGAGCGTCTAGACGGTCTGCCGCCCAAATCTGTGGATAGGGCTGTGATGATGTTTAGCCTCCACCACGTCGGGGACAGGGTTGAGGCGTTTAGGAGGGTTAGGGATGTCCTGAAATATAACGGGCTGCTCTACATACATGACCCTATATCCTCGCGCATGCTGGGGCATGGAACAGACCCGGCGAAGGTGTTGCGGGAGCTTGTGGAAACGGGCTTTGAGCCGAGAAAAATTAGGAGGGGTTTTCTGTTCTGGAGGGGTTTGGCCTCGCCTACCTAGCCACCGAAATACTTGAAGACGACCGAGTTTTTACCTAAATCGACGAGGGCAGCGTACCCTACTACTGGTTCGAGCCCGGCTGCCTTCTGGTATTCTGTTTGGTCCTGCCAGGCCCCCGTGTTGACGAGCTTTACTCCGTGGTAGACTGTGTTGACGGTTACATGTATGTGGCCTGTCTGGAGAAGGTATGGCTTCTCGTAGATGACAAGCTTGTCCTCGTGTGTTGGGAGGAGCTGTGTGTTACCTCCATAGACAGGTGCTAGGTGTCTGAACTTTAGGAGCGCTGTTACTACTTTAGTTGCTGTTGTCTGTAAGCTGCTGTATGAAATGTCTGGCATGGACTGGATAACTTCGTCAAGTCCCTGGCCGTGGTAGATTAGGAGGCTCCGTCCATCCACTACCAGCGATGTGGGGTTGGAGGTGAAGTTGATGCGCTGCCTCAAAGCAAAAAACACCCTGTATCTTTCCTGGAGGGGGGGCTGGGGTATGGCCCTTCTAACAGGTTCATGGTTGCCCGGGATGTAGAAAACCTCAACATGCTCGGGCACTTCCTCCAAAAGCTTCCCAGCCTCACGCATCTGCTCCTCAACATTTCTGTAAACAAGGTCTCTCTCCTGCCCAGGGTAAACACCCACACCCTCAACCAAGTCGCCGTCAATAACCAGGTACCTAACCCTCTTAACCTCACCATCCCTTCCACGGTTGAGCCAGTCGAGGAATTTTTCAAAAAGGTCTCGGCGGAAATGCTTACTCCCCACATGGACGTCAGAGATAAGACATATGGAGACGTGTGCTGGGGGGTAGGTTTGCTGGCTGTTCTCCTCGACATCAGGGTACATTATATCTTTCAGTGAGAGTATGTTCCCAACCCTTCTCACCCTCAACCCTACCACGACATCGTTGAGGAGTTCGGAGGCCTGCGTGTAGAGCTGGCTGTTTTTCTTCGAGACGTAGACGGTAATGTTTCCCGAGGGGTCGTCGAGCTCGAGCCTAAGGCCGCCGCCATATTCCTGCCTAGACTGTAGAATCCCAACAAACTGGGCCTCCTCGCCATCCCTCAAGGCATACAGCTCCGCGGCCGGGATAAAGTTCAGCCTCCTCTTCTCAAGGATTCGCCTGATGCCGTGGTATCTGCTGAGGAAGTATTGCTGGAACTCCGCAATACTTCCCTCAATCCTGTAAGATTCGTCAATTGACATAACAGCGGTGCACGTGGTTTGCTGAGGCGGATTATCCTCGGGCGGAGGGGGTACTGCATGGGCCTGTTCCATACATGCCCTTTCAATATCTGCTACACCGATTACGACCGCGTCGGGGCTCTGTTCTTTGAGCATAGCAATGGTTTTGAGAAGGTCGTCCACGGGGTTTTCCCGCTCCTGTAGAACACGGAGAGCCTCCTCGGTCAGTTGGAAGCCCTCTTCTACAGCCAGCGCCACAAGCTCCCTGTACAGCTGCCGACCCCTCCCAAGCAAGTCCAACAACAGAAGTGGCCGGGTTGAATAAATCCGTAAATTAAGGCTGCCCTCCGTAACGCCATGGTTTGGTTTGCTGGAGCTGAGGCAGGGATATTATTTAGGAGGACGGGGTACACTCCACACTTCGCCGAATACGTAGAAGACCCTGTTACAGGAGACCTGGTTGTGGTTATGGCGGACCCACACAGCAGGAGGTCTGCATACATCTACCACCCAGACAAGGACAGGGTTATATGGGAGTTCAGGGTCCCCGGAAACACTATAACAGCCAACCCGCATATCGCGAGGGTTGTAGTGGAGAGGATGCCTGGTTTTAAGGCGAGACCGGGCGACGTTGTGTGCACAGACCTCGACAACCGATTCATAGTCGTGGACAGGGTTAGGAAGGTTGTTAAATGGGGCTTCAGACCGCCCGACGCCGTCTGGTCGCACGACTTTATGCCCACTGGGGATTTCCAGGACATGCTTGTCACAGACTACGGAAACGGATATCTGCGACGCATAACTCATGAGGGGAAGACTGTGTGGGGCAGGAATCTGGGGAAGGGTTTGGCCAAGCTGTCGAGAATTTACGGGCACACTGCCAGCAGGGTTCACGGAAACAGTTTCGGCGGCGACGTTCTAGCGGCAGTCAACCAGTCAATGAGAGGCGTCTACGAGCTCTCCGAGGACACGGGGTCGGTTAAGTGGCAGTGCCCACCTCCGAAGGGGTCGAAGAACTGTTTTTTCACCCTCAAAGCCCACTCAGCCATACGGCTTGGACTGGCGGAGCTGGGAGGAAACTTGACTGTCTTCAACCTCGAGGCTGGCGGGGGTTTTGTCGCTGTCGACAGAGACTGCAGGCCGCGATGGGGCTTGATGAAGCCGTTGACGTCTTGGGATGGGGGTGAGCATTACAGGCCGACCAAGGCGGGGCTTTACGAGACGACACATGTTTTCCACACACCCAACGGCTTCCTCGGATTGATAGACTGGGATGGCCCTGGATATTCGACGGTTTACGAGCTGAAGAGCCTGCCGCAGAAAACAAGCCTCTACTGGCTCCTCGCATGGCAGAGAAGGGCCTCCTCTAGAACGGAGTACCTCGACCCACCTATAGAAGCCGCCGAATGGGGCTCAATCCAGCTACAGGTGGTCAACCACGGCGCCGCTAGGCTCCACCTAGAGCTATACACAACCCAGACCCCACTCCCCGAAGCCTCAGACACATCCATTTGGAGAAAGGCCCACCACCTCTCCGTCGAGCCGGGAGGAACAGAGGAAGCAACCGTCTCAGCCTGCTCAGCAATCCGTGTGGCCGCCTCGTCGGAAGGTGAGACAACCTACACTGTCTACGTGGTAAATAGGCCCTAAAATCAGGAAGTTGTTGCAGCAGCACGGATGCAGAGCAGAAAAAAGCATAAACTTAGATTTACCAAAATTAATGTCACAAACTTCCATAACCAGCTATCTCTGAAAGGACACCTTCAACAACGCCTCATCAACGGTTTTCCCGTTAAGCGTCAGCCTTACCCAATATTTGGTTGGGCCGCCGTCGCCTAATGTGAAAGGATTTGGTGCTATGCTGGGGCCTAGAATCGGTCTGTTTCGGACGTTGCATCCAAGGGCTTGGAGGAGTGGCGTGACATCTTTTATGAACGGGATTGACCGCATAACTGCCAGCACAGTCCTTTGAGGCCCTCTTATGGGTCTCCACGTGTTTTCTATGCTTTCTCCGGGCCTTGCATCCGCAAGCCTCTCCTCCACCGTAACTCTCTCAAACCCATGGCTCATCGAAACACCTGTGTCAACACATCTGACAAGAACCAAGCCAGCGCTCCTAAAGCCAGAGCCATACGCGCTCAGGCTGTAACGCAGAGCACCCTCATCTACCGCCAGTGAGGCCTGCACAGAGGCCTTGTCCGTGATCAGTAAAGGTTTCGACACCTCAATAGACGGGTCGTTGTTGATGGGGGTGAAAAGCATAAGCCATACATCGATACCGTGTGGTATGTCTATCTTGGCGGCGGGAGCGCAGAGAACACCGTAGAAATACCTAACCAAGCCAGCGGATTCCCTAATGGGTATGCTGAGTACGCTGACGTCCGTCGAAGCCCTGCCATCAACAGAAACATGTTTAAAACTTGCAGAAAACCCCTCCCCCATCCTGAAGAACAGCCTACCATAGCCAACCACCACAGACCTTGCCTTAAGCTTTTTCCCAAGCCCTATACGGGCTTTACCGCCCTCTTGCTTACAGCTAACACTGCCTACGCCGACCCTATCTATGACCTCGACCTCGCCCTCCACAGCCTCCCCAACATATCCAAATACATTTGAAGGTTTAGACCTTTAGTGATGATGCATGACCCATTTTCACGCTACTCTCTCAACTTATCAACAGGCTGGGCCTATGTAGATGTGTATGGGTAGGAACAGTCTAACCTACCGTGAGAGGCTTGAGGAGGAGCTTGCTAGGTGGACGTCTTTCAGGAAGGCTCTCTTGGCGGATGAGCGGGAAGTTTTCGACAGGCTCGTAGACCAGGCCTTCAGATACGTTCACGCGGGGACGATGTATCCGATGCGCAACGCCTTCGACATCTTCCTAATGTCATGCCTGATGTCCCATGAGGAGAGGCTTGGTGTTCTGGAGAAGATGCTTAAGGTCTCAATGAAGGTTGACGGCAGGCTCAGCCCTTGACGACGCCTAACGGTACTAGGCGGGCAACCTTAGTCCCTATGCCGACGCGGTGGCTTACCTCAACCACTTCGTCAACCGACTTGTAGGCTGCGTCAACCTCCTCCACAACCGTCTCCATGCTGTCTCCCTTGACGTATATGCCTCGTCTCTCAAGCTCTCGCAGGACCTGATCACCTCTGTACTGTCGCTTAGCACCGCTCCTGCTCATCTCCCTGCCCGCACCATGGGCAGTGCTGCCGAAACTGAGCGACATAGCCTTCTCACTCCCGAGAAGAACCCAGCTCGCCGTCCCCATGGAGCCCGGAATGAGGACAGGCTGCCCTACCTCCCGGTATACCGATGGTATCAGCGGGTGCCCGGCTGGGAAGCTCCTCGTCGCCCCCTTCCTGTGAACAAAGACATCCACATCGCTTCCGTCAACCTTATGCTTCTCAAGCTTGACTATGTTGTGGCAGACATCGTAGACTATCTGCATCCCCATGTCTTCTGCCCTGCGCTTAAAGACCTGCTCGAAGCTCTGCCGCACCCAGTGGCTTATGGCCTGTCTGTTTGCGAAGGCGAAGTTCACCGCACAACCGAATGCTTTAAGATATTGTGTTGCCTCAGGGCTGTTTGCCGGCGTGCAGGCCAGCTCTCTGTCGGGGAGTCTCAGCCCATATTTCGCCACAGCCCTCTCCATAACCCTCAAGTAGTCGCTGCATATCTGGTGTCCGTAGCCTCTGCTTCCGCAGTGAATAAGCACGGTTATCTGTCCTTCCTGGAAAATTCCCATGGCCTTGGCGGCCCTCTCGTCAAATATTTTGTCAACCCTCTGTATCTCGAGGAAGTGGTTTCCGCTTCCCAGGGTGCCTATCTGGGACTCCCCCCTAGCCTTCGCCTCCCTTGAAACAACCGATGGGTCTGGGTCAGGTATATCACCGGTCTTGTAGCTGGGATACCTTCCCTCCTCCTCCATCTTCTTGTAATCGTCGCTCCAGCCGAGGCCGTACTTCTCGATGACGTACCTCGCCCCCTCCAACGCAACCCTGTCAAGGTCTGAGTGGGTTACTGCAAAGTCTTTACGTCTAGACCCGAGGCCTGCGGGGACGTTTCTGAAAACCGTGTTAACCAACTCAATGATTTTAGGCCTCACATCGTCAACTGTCAGGTTTGTAACCATCAGGCGGACACCGCAGTTTATGTCATACCCTACGCCGCCCGGCGAGATAACCCCCTCCGAAGCACTCATCGCGGCAACACCCCCAATGGGGAAACCGTACCCCTCATGCGCGTCAGGTAAGACAACAGCCTGCTTGACGATACCCGGAAGGCTTGCGACATTTACGGCTTGGAGAAGTGTTCTGTCAGTTTTCATCTTCTCCAACAGCTTTTCCGACGCATACACTATTACGGGTACCTTCATGTCACTGCGGAAGCTTTGCGGGATACGCCAGATGTTTTCACCTATCCTCTCCAGCGGCGGCGCCAAGCATAACACCCCCGGCATCTAATCGCGGCGGTCGAATTTAAAGACTTGGCAAAAGTTGACCGGAGAAGCCCGATGTTCCCCATCCGCCCCGAGCCGAGTCCCGAGCACCACACCACGCAAAGAACTTTAGCTCTTAATCCATTTTGCGTTTGGTGTTTATAGTTTTTCCTAATTCTGTCGAGATGCTGTCGACCAAGCAATACCCCGAGTTTTCACCCAACTCGTCTCATAAGGGCGGTTCTTGGTAGAGGGGTAGCTACTCGCTGATTTTTCAGAGAGAAGGTTGCCAGAAGGGGGAGGAAAATATGCTAGGGTTATGCAACCATCTCAAAATCGACCGCTTAAATACGGGTGGGATAAAAGAGAAAAGGTTAAGTTGAGAGGATCATTTAATCAATGTGTAGCTTTACGCGACCTACCATCCCGAGTAAGTACTGTGACCCCCCGATGAGGGGGTGAGGGCCCGCCGTAGGGCTTTCGCCCGATGAAGGAGACGTCGGGGTGGGGATTCATAGGCCACAAAGGACATGGCAAGGTTAGGAGAAAGTAGAGAAATCCAAAACACCCCTCCTACGAGTCCTAGCTGGACTCCCACCCCACACGTAGTTATGAGGTGGCGGGTTTGGTTTCTGGGCTGAGTCTGGCGGCGGAAAGACCCCAGGCCCGGTTTTAAAGAGTCTGTCCTACCCCTCTAGGGGTGGTTTAATTTAAAGCGTCCGTGTGTCTGGGGTTCCGAGTCCGCCGACGACATCCTGCCAAAGACCCTCTCCCCTCTTACTACCCTTTTTCATGCTTATTGTTTAGCTTTTTTAATCGGGTTTGCCCTCCTATTTGCGAATGATGTCTTGACCGCTACCTCCTCGCCAAACGCGAGCCTTACCCTGCCTGAGAACTGCAGCTCCGACTTCTCAACCGCGTCGTTTACGGCGAAGCCCTTCCCTGTGTAGACGACCGGTTTATTCTCCGTCCCAAGCCCGACCATCGCGTCTGTCAGCTGGCTGCCGTAGAGCTTGTGGCCATCCTCCACCACGGCGAGTCATGTGGCGTTGCTGTGGTACGGATGCCCTATTTTCTCAGCAGCAGCCTTACTCGGCCTTGTCAGGAACTCGCGGTTGAACCCGTTGTTCTTGATGATACATATCCACACGATGTTACGAGGACAAAAGACTCTTTAAAACATCCTCAATACTGCGGCTAGGCTGGCGCATTTGGTGCGTAAGTATTTCTGGGTTCGGGTCCTTGAGGGCATGCCCCGTTGCAACACATACGACTGTTGCATCCCTGTCTATGACGCCTTTCTCGACAAGCTTCTTGACGCCGGCTAGCGAGGCTGCTGAGGCAGGTTCAACCCCAACGCCTACAAAAGACGCCAGAACCTTCTGGGCCTCAAGTATCAAACTGTCTCCAACCTTTTCAGCCAACCCCTCAGACTCCCTAACAGCCCTCAAAGCCTTCCTCCAGTTCACAGGCCTCCCAATTCTGATTGCTGATGCGATGGTCGAGGGTTTCTCCATGGGTTTCAGTGTGTCGCTGCCGGAGAGCACCATGTCAACAAACGGGGATGCGCCCTCAGCTTGGACTGCGACAAGCCTTGGCAGGCTGTCGGTCAGGCCGAGTGTTTGAAGCTCCTTAAAGCCTTTCCAGTAGGCGGATATGTTTCCGCAGTTTCCCACAGGTATGCTGAGGTAGATGTCTAGGTCTCGCAGGTCCTCCCAAAGCTCGTAGGCGGCCGTCTTCTGCCCCTCAATCCTCCAAGGGTTAACTGAGTTGAGTATGTATGTGTCAGCCCCCATCGGTGTGTTAATAACGGCTTGCAGGGCTTTGTCAAATCCCTCTGACACCTCAGCCACCTCAGCTCCATGCAGGATTGTCTGGAAGAGCTTTCCGACAGCTACCCCGGACCTCGGTACAACAACCACGGCCTTCAGCCCCGCCGCGGCAGCATAGGCGGCCATCGAGGAGGCTGTGTTGCCTGTTGAGGCGCATACAACAATTTTTTTCCTCAACTGAACAGCTTTGGAGACTCCTACACTCATGCCTCTGTCTTTGAAGCTGCCTGTGGGGTTGAGCCCCTCATACTTGACGAAGAGCTTTCTGACACCAGCCCAGCGAGCTGCCGCGGCCGCCTCATATAATGGTGTTCCCCCCTCCCTCAACGAGATGACGTGGCTGAAGTTGGGTAGAACTTCGCGGTACCTCCACATGGTCCTGTCACGGCCTCCCCAGACATCCCTGCCAACCCGGCCCGCCAGCTCCTCTAGTCCCTCAAGCCTCACCTCCAGAAGGGAGCCGCAGACCCCGCAGAGGTAGATGTTTTCGTCTGCTTGGTAGGTTTTGCCGCACTGAATACAGGCTAGGAAAGGTTTTAGGCTCACATCGGACCCGTCTTAAGAGAGTAGTATAAGCAGGGAGCCGGCGACCGCCAAAAATAAGAAGAAACCTGTCACAACACCTATCAACGGCAATGCCGTGAAAGAGGTTGTCGCAAACTGGTATGCTAGATATGCTGTGGCCGCCAACAGCGCTGCACCGACTAACTTTACGAATACCCTGACAACGGTCCTACCTGAGACCAAGCCGTTAACAAAGTTCGGGACGTAGCTTTATACATTTGCCTAGACAGATTTTAAACACTTTTAATTTCCTTCGCTATAGAGGTGTTGATGCTTTCAGATGAGCAGATTTTAATTTTGCAGACAGCGGAGAGGCTTGGCCAGCGTGTTGGACGCGAATATTGGCTGAGGTGTGCCCGCGAGGGTAGGGATGCTTCCCGTGTCTGGGAGGAGATGCTGAAGGCCGGTTTAACTGGTGTTGGTGTAAACCCGTCGGCGGGTGGTGTTGGTTACGGTTTGTTGGAGGCTGCCTTAGTTCAGGAGGGACTTGCGAAGGCGGGCATCCCGTTGCTACAGTTTCTCACAACACATCTCTCAAGGGAGATATTGGTGAGGTATGGGAGCCGGGAGCAGGTGAATCGGTATGTGGAGCCGACCTGTAAGGAGGGGCGGCGGATAAGCTTCGCTCTTACAGAGCCGGCGGCGGGCTCAAACACTTGGCGCATCTCAACCTTCGCCCGCAGGAAAAGTGATGGATATGTTTTAAACGGCCAGAAAACCTACATAACAGGTGCGCGGGAGTCGGACTACATGCTTGTCGTCGCCCGCACCAGAAAGTATGAAGAGGTTGAAAACAAAAGCAAGGGGCTCTCCCTCTTCATATTAGAAACAAAGACATCGGGCATCTCCTTCGAGCCGTTAAATATCCAACTACACTCGCCTGAGACACAGTACACGGTTTACTTCGAGGACGTGGAGCTCGGTGCGGAGAGCCTTGTCGGCGTGGATGGGGAGGGCGCGGCCTACCTCTTCGACGGCCTCAACGTTGAACGCGTGTTGATAGCGGCCTGCTCGATAGGGCTAGGAGAGCACGTGCTACGCAAAGCAGCCGAGTACGCAAAGCAGCGGGTTGTCTTCGATAAGCCAATAGGCTCGTACCAAGGCATCCAGTTCCGCATGGCCAAAGCCTACATACATCTTGAAGCCGCCCGCCAGCTTAACTACGAGGCCGCTAGAACATATGACGCGGGTAGGCATGCTGGAGCGCTTGCCAACATGGCTAAGTTTGCGGCCGCTGAGGCTGGTTTGGAGGCCTTTGAGATAGCTCTCCAGGCATTCGGTGGGAGCGGGTTCGACCTCGACACAGACATCATAACATTTTATCCCGTGATAAGGCTGTTCACAACAGCACCGGTGACCAACGAGCTGATCCTAAGCTATGTGGGCAGACATGTCTTAGGGCTTCCCAAATCCTACTGAGAGCTGGGAGCTTTCTCATCGATTGAGAGGATCTCTTTGTAGAAGCTCTGCAGCACCTCGGTGTAGTTCAGCCTGCCGGACTCAACTTCGTCCATCAATTCCTCTAGCCTACGTGTCAGGTCCTCTGAGACGAGGTGGCCGTAGCGTGTTGTCAGGAAGTTGTAGACGGTTCTGCCGAGCCTCGTCGGCAGAATTCGGCCATTGCTGTTTATTATGTATCCTCTTTTGTATAGGACGTTAATGATGTGTGCGTATGTGCTCGGCCTGCCGATACCTCTTTCCTTCATGAGACCCACTAGCTCGCCTTCTCTGAAGGGCTGAGCTGCGCGGACTTTTCTAATCTGGTAATCAGCAACTCTGTGGATGCCGGTGGGCAGCGGCCTCTCGGCCCTCAGAGACGGATACAATATCGTAAACCCTGGACTGATTACTCCTGTAACCCTCTCCAGTTTCATCTCCTGCCCGAGAAGTTTAATGTTGTAGGCCGTCCTCTCAACCTTCGCAGCAGCCATCTGGCTGGCCATAAACCTCTTGAAGATAAGTTCGTAAAGATCCAGGTGTCGTTTCTCAAGCTTAACGGGTAGTCTCAGCATCCCGCCTTGTATGAAGAGCTCGAGCTGTCGTCTTGTGAGGGGTTTGGTTGGTCTTGTGCACTCGTGAGCCCCCTGCTCTCCATGATGTCTCGGCCTAAATAGGCCGGGGAAGTTTTCCTCGAGATAGGTTTTTGCCACATTTATCCCTGTTGTTGAGACGTATGTTGAGCCTGTGCGGTGGTAGGTGATGAGACCCGATTCGAATAGTGTTTGGGCTGCCTCCATCGCCTCCGAAGTGTCCATCCGGAGTATGAGTGAAGCGTCCTTTAGCAGTGCGTCGGTTGTGTAGGGTGGTGGGGGCAATACCTCTTGCTCAAAACGCGCGGCAACCGCTATCTCGACTGTGAGTGCTTTGTCCTTGAGGAGGTTGGGGAGCTGGTTTTGGTTTGGAGGCTCTATAAGGTCAAACTCCGAGCCGTCATCCAGCCTGAGCGTCACGACGGTGCGTCTCTTTTTAGCCTCCTCGGCACGTTGAACAACCCAGCCGAGGACGGGTGTCTGCACCCTGCCGGCGGAGAGGTTTTTCCTACCGAAGTAGTCCCAAAGCCTCCTGCTCAGCTCGAACCCAACCCACCGGTCGTCTATTCTCCTAACAACCTGCGCCTCAACCAACGGATGTGAAATATCCCGCGGCGACTTGAGAGCCTCCCTCAGAGCCCTCCTCGTGATCTCATGTAGCTCGAGGCGTTTGATGTTGTTGTTGAAAGGATTTATGTTAACAAATAGGTCGTATCCTATTTTCTCACCCTCCGAGTCAGGGTCGGTTGCTATGAAGACCTGGTCAAACTCGATTGCGAGATTTCTCAAGGCCGTTATAACGTCCTTTTTCCCGTAGAACTTGTTTCCACCGCAGTTTGGGCAGACCTCGCCCTCTGTTACCTGGGCACCGCACTTCAAACACCTTCTTATCTCGGTGTAGACAGGAACAAAGCCTTCTTCCTCAACGAGTACACCGTGGAAGCCAGCTTCAGTGGTAAGGTCAACAACATGTCCCTGGGATGCGGTGAAGCACGCCACATAGCCCTCCCCCACCGACTCGTAGACGGTCAACCCGTCGACCGTCCTCTTTGCGGGAGAGCCAAAAAAATATGATAGTGTGCGGGCCTTCGTAGGTGACTCGACGACAACCAGTGCGGAGCGGATTAGGTCGGACTCAACGTACTGGAGTCTACCCTCAAGCAGTTCTCTGACCCGTTTTCTGTCTTCATCGCATTTTCTGAAATCTTCTGCAGCTAGCTCGGGGCTGTATTCTTTGAACTCCTCTTCATAGAGGGACTCCAACGCCCTAGTCAGGCCCTTGAAGGCTTTTTCATCGTCGACTATGACTATTGAGATTCCACGAGTCGTCCCCCCTCCGTAAAGCCTCGAAGCCCTCCCCGACGCCTGCACATAAAAGTCGATATCAGGGATTATTATTGAGAAGCCTCCATCACCTACCTTTATGCGGAGATCATTCGACTCTGCAATCTTTCTAACCTCCTCAAGGCCCACGGCCTCCCTCAATAGCTGGTGCGCAGATCTTACAGCCCTGTATACATATCCCGCGTAGCCGGGCGGCTCGGTTCCCGTCCTAAGACCCCTCTCAACCACCTCCAAAACCTCCGAGCTTGTGGGTATACATTTGGCCAGCATCCCAGACACGGCGGAGACCCTCTCAAGATATTTCTCCTCTAGTATGGGTGTGAGGTGCCTGATTACGCTTTGGAGAAGCGAGGGCCGGTGCTCCTCCCAGGAGACAAAGATCTCACGTCTTGGAATACCGGCAAAAACCACGTATCTTATTCGCTGGGGTAGGTCCAAGCCCCTGGCGAGGGGGCTTCTAAGGGTAGCCACACCAACAAGCACCTCATATTTTCCGGCGACGAACTTTTCAAGCAGGGTTGGGCTGGCTTTCTCATACATGTGGCTCGGCACGCCTGCCTCGTTGAGGGCCTGCTCCAACGTCTTTGCCTGTTTAAGTCCAGCCGGCTGCGGCACAAAAATAAGGCAGCCTCCTCCATGCCTCCTGACCAGCTCAACGACCTGTTTCGTGACATCGTCCTCGGGCTTCATGTAGTAGTTTGCAACGTTTCTGACGAAGTCAACTCTTCGCCCGGGCTCAAACCCTAAAGCCTTGCGGAAGAGTCTCATCCTCTTCGTCCTTGTGCCGCGGATTGTTGCACCAGCCACAACCAGTATGCTTTCAGGACTTGTGGCAAACCCCATGTCATTTTCCTCATTCTCCCTACCTCCCGCCTCTGCAAGCAGTCTGGCGACCGCCGACTCGGTGAAACCCATCAACATGAGCACTTTGTCTATGTTGCGTGGTGAGCGGAGAAAGGAATCGACGTCGTCGACGAAGATGAATTTGAATTTCTTGCCCTTCAGTAGTTCGAAGCGTGTGTAGAGAAACTTGTCCGTAGTTATGAGTATGTCAAAATCGCCTTCCCTAACCCTGTTGAGAGTTTCCCCGGCAAGGTTTTTAGGCATCGTAGAGTAGTATCCGACCACTCTGACCGTGTTCATGTTCATCCGTGATAGGTATTGTGCTGCGCGGTCAAGTAGGTGTTGGACCAGGAGGCTGGTTGGGACCAGTATATAGGATTTCCACCCCCGCAATGCATTGTAAAGGGCTGTGACTAGGCAGAAGGTTGTTTTCCCCGTCCCGGTCGGAGCCACTATCGAGAAGCTCCTACCCATGTGAATCCTTTTAGCCCACGTCCTCTGGAGCGACCAAAGATTTGCACCAACAAAGGTTTTGAAAAAATCCTCAAACTCGTCAACCTTGTTGCGGAGCTCGAGTACGCCCGAGTACTTCCCGGGCTTAACGCCGAACGGCTTCCCGTCCACTCCTAACACAAGGCAGTTTCTACATACACCGTAGCTGAGCAGCTCCACGTCGTGGACCGGGCCATCGCAGTTAGGGCAAAGGCCTAGATAAATAGACTTCAAGGCGTCCACCATATCATCCAAGCCTTCCTCTAAAACTATTATGCCGAGTCCGTGTTTTGGCCGAGATGTATGCCCGCCAACCAATATATATGCGGCCTAATCTTTACAGAAACGAGGCTTGAGAGAGGTATTTGTTACCGGTGTTGGGGAGACCCCCTGTAGGCCTATCTTTGCTGGGAAGGATTTCCGTGAGATGCTTTTTGAGGCAGCTTCAGAGGCCTTTGCTGACGCCGGCATTTCATCAGCGGAGGTTGATGGAGTTGTTTCAAGCGGCTTCGATTTCTACGAGGGAATCAGTATAACAGACTCTTACACACCAGACCAGGTTGGGGGGCGTTTAAAGTTCAACACGTTGGTCTCAAACGACTCTTTGAACGCCTTCATACATGGATGCATGCTCGTGGCTTCTGGTCGTCTTGAAAACGTGGTTATCTCCGCCTATGCAAAGCCGTCAAACATACAGAACTACGGCGAAGTTGTCTTGAACATGTTGGACCCACACACCGTACGGCCGCTCCTACCCCATCACCACGTCCTGGCCGCCCTCGACGCCCATGCCTATCTAATCAAACACAACGCCGACACCACACTCCTCTCCATGGTCACAGTCAAAAACATGGAGAACGCTCTGAGAAACCCGTCAGCTGCCTACGCCGCAAAAACAACCGTCGAAGAGGTTGAGAAATCAGGGGATGTAGCGGAGCCTTTGAAAAAGATGCATATAGCTGGCCTCTGCGACTACGCTGCGGCGGTCATAATCTCCTCTAACCGGCGTAACGCCAAGGCAGTTGTTAAAGGCTTCGGATACGCCTATGGGGGTTACTCGTCGGACCTTGCGTTGCGCGTCTGGGGCTCCTTCCAATGGGCTGGAGCAGCAGCGAAAAAGGCCCTCAAGCAGTCAGGGCTTAGATGTGTGGACTTTGCCGAGATCTCGGAGCCATACGCACACACGGAGCTCGTGGTGTTGGATGAGTTGGGTTTGTTGGGTGAGCCGGTGGAGAGGGCCCTTGAATCCGGCGAGCTGGGCTTTAGTGGAGGTTTTCCCGTCAACCCTTCAGGCGGCTGCATTGGGATGGGCTACCCACTAAACGCTGCAGGCCTCCAGAGAGTTGTGCAGTCGGTGAAGCTTTTGAGTACGGGTAGGTGGAGGACATGCCTGACTGCGTCTCCTGACGGGGAGATTGTCGACGCTGGTGCGGTGGTAGTCTTGTCTGGGGAGGTGTAGGTGTTGAGGAGGGTTGCGATAGTTGGGGCTGGGATGACATGTTTCCGCTCCATGCTTCCGATGACGCCTCAGGAGATGGTCTTCGAGGCTGTGCGCAAGTGCCTGGACGATGCAGGGCTTTCACACAAAGATGTGCAGGCCATTGTTACAGGCTCGGCCCCCGACGCCTTTGACGGATACCACCATAAGGGCTCCGTTGTCGTGGAGTCGTTCTCTGGGGTGGGCAAGCCTGTGTCCAGGGTTTATGTTGGCGGTGGCACTGGTGTAGGTGTTGCTGTTGCTGGGTGGTGGCATGTTGCCTCGGGGGCCTTTGACAGGGTGTTGCTCGTCGCATGGGAGAAGATGAGCCATCCATACCCTCATGCGCAGCCACTATTCAAAACGATCTTTGAACCGCTGCTGGAGCAGCCTCTCGGACCAAACCTCATCTGGATTTTCGCCCTAGAGATGCGGCGTTACATGGAGGCCCACAAACTTAAGAAGGAACTGATTGCAGAGGTTGCGGTAAAGAATAAGGGAAACGCTCTCGACCATCCCTACGCCCAGCTGGGGGCTAGGATAACAGTCGAGGATGTGTTGAAGAGCCCTGTTCTGGTTTGGCCCGTCAACAGGCTTGACATAAGCCCGACATCGGACGGAGCTGTTGCCCTGATGCTGGCATCTGAGGAGGAGGCGAAGAAGATTACCGACACACCTGTGTGGCTGGACGGAGTCGGGGCCTGCCTCGACAGCCAGTACTGGACCAACCGCGACCTCGCCTACCCCTACTACGTCTACCTCGCCGCGCAACAGGCCTACAAGATGGCGGGCATCACCAACCCGTTAAAGGAGATAGATATCTTCGAACCCTACGACCCGTTCACCTACAAAGAGCTACACCACCTCGACGCGTTGCTCGGCAAGCCTGGGCTTGCACCCCGGCTGCTGGCTGAGGGGCAGCTGGCCCGAGACGGGGACCACCCAACATGTCCCTCAGGAGGGTTGCTTGGGGTGGGAAACCCAATAGCAGCGGCTGGTTTGATGAAAGTCGCCGAGCTCTACTGGCAGCTTTCCGGCAGAGCAGGTAGACGACAGGTCCCAAACGCTTACGTAGGCGTGGCGCAGGCATGGGGCGACCTTATGCAGGTTGGTCAGGTGGTGGTGTGTAGGTCGTGAAGCTAAGACAGATTCGACTAGCTTCAGTGCCCGGATTGCCTGACCGCATAAGGAAAGCTTTGGTAGAATATGGGTTGGACCGAGAGTTTGGTAGACCTGATTCATGGACCGCGGCCGTGGAGAAAAAGTACACGGAGGTGGACGGCTGGGCCGTCGAAGAACTCATACTCAACTACTGGCGTATAAGCCTAAGATACCTACATGTCCCCGGGGAGGCCATCTCACGCTTCCTAAACGGGCTTAAAGAAGGACGCATAACCGGGACACAGTGCGACGCCTGCGGACGGGTGCTAATACCGCCACGTCATTTCTGCGAATGGTGTTTCAGACGGGTTGACAGATGGGTTGAACATCCAGGAACTGGGACTGTCTCAACCTACTCCCTCTCATACATTGGTACAGACCCCGGAGTCAGGCTGGAGAAGCCGGAGATCGTTGCCGTGATATGGTTTGACGGCACAGTTGTCAAAAGGCCCGCCTCAAAAACAGTCGTCCACGCCGCTGGAATCCTACACAGACTTAGGGGAGTTGAGCCGTCGGAGGTAAGGGTTGGGATGGCCGTGAAACCGGTCTGGAGACGGGAGAGAGTGGGCAGCATACTCGACATAGACCACTTCGAACCCGCTGGAGGTGGGAGTGTTTGAGCATAGATAGCTTCTACGAGTATCCCGCAGGGATAGCTCTCTCAAAATTCCTAACAGGCTTGACTGAGGAAAAGCTGTATGGAAGCCGGTGTCTGGAATGCGGGCACAGAATTATACCGCCGAGAGCGTTTTGCGTTAAATGCCTCTCGCCTAAAACAGCCTACGTGGAGGTTGGTCCCGGGGGCTTCGTCGAGACATGGACTGTTTCGGACGGCATTACATGGATATATGTCAAATTTCCCGAAGTAGATGGAGGCCTTCTCCACATACTTGACCCGGCATCGAAGCCAATGAAAGGGCTTCGGGTCAAGCCAGTCTTCAGAGAGCACAGAGTAGGCAGCATACTTGACATTAAATGGTTTACAGAAATGAGGTAAACTCCTCCCTCTCCTCAGCTAGGTGCCAAGGCTCGTCCTTGTAGACGTCTTCAAAGATGGCGGTCGGTTTTAGAGGCGGGATTTTCAGGCAGCGTTCCACCTCAGACCTTACGGTGGCTTCACACCATTCCCACAGAGACTTGTCCTCCGCCTCACTCCATAAACCTCTTTCGATGAGATATTTTTTAACCCGTTTTATAGGGTCCTTCCCCCTCCACATCTCCACCTCTTCAGGGCTTCTGTAACGTGTTGGGTCGTCTGCGGTGGTATGCGGCCCCAGACGGTATGTTAAAGCCTCTATGAGTGTGGGTCCGTCCCCGTCCCTCGCCCTCTGGGCCGCTCTCAAGGCCGTCATATAGCATGCGACGACATCGTTCCCGTCGACTCTCACACCCTCAATACCGTAGGCTACGGCTTTCTGCGCAATTGTTTCCGCTGCGGTCTGCCTGCTGAACGGTGTAGATATTGCGTACTGGTTGTTTACACAGACGAAAACCACAGGAGCCTTAAAGACACTTGCGAAGTTCAAGGCCTCATGGAATTCGCCTTTGGACGTTGCACCATCGCCAAAGTAGTTGATGACAATGTGTTTAAGCCCACGTTTCTTGAAGGCGAGAGCGAAGCCTACAGCGGGCGCTATATGGAGAGAAACAGGCACAGGTGCTGGAACAATCCGATACCTTATGTCGCCGTAGATAGCGAAATCATGTCCCTTCAACCTGTCCTCTGCGTTGCATAGATGCCTGCTGATCAACTCACCTAAAGACACCTTCAACGCTATGTAAACGGGGAGTTCACGGTAGAGGGGGAAAACCCAGTCACCCTCCTCGAGAGAGTAGGCCGTGCCTACGTAGGCCGCCTCATGACCCTCGGAGGGGGCGTGAATGCCCACAAGCCCCATACGCTGCAGACGCAGAAGCCATCCATCCAAAACCCGTGAAAGAACCATATCCCTATACATTGATAAAAGAAGCGATGCGCTGACCTTTACCTCGGCCACCTCCTCACCATCCGGGGAGAGGGCCTGAAACATACCAAGACATACTATAGATACGTGCAGGCTGTAATAAGCGTTTAAGGCTTATAAAACATGGCAACATGAAAAAGATGTAAATGCTCAAGAAAATGGCGTTGATTGTTTTCCTGATAGCCCTCTCAGCCGCTTCCGGACTAGAGCCGATACCCCCAGGAACACCGTCAGGCCAAGTAACCATACATGTCACCGACTGCACCACCGAAAGACCAATAATAGGAGCCTCCGTTAACTTAGACAACCCCACCCACAGAGTGAGCGGCGTAACAAACGCAACAGGCCACGTTGTACTTACACTATACGAGTGGTTCTACAGCTACTACATCACCGCCTCAGGCTATAGGATTGCGGCAGGTGAGAGAAGGTTTACCATTGGAGAGCTGTTCCAGGTCTGTCTCTTCCCTGAGACAGCTGGTTTCTGGAGGATTATCGCGTCGGTGTCGATGTGGCAGGGAGACATACATGCTGGCGGGCTCGGCTGGGCGGTTATCAGGCTCAAAAACTTGGAAGAGGGTAAGTTCAACATAACACAGTTCCAGATACGTGTTTCTGGATACGACGGCCCAGCGATAACATACTCAATCCCTAGTGGGTTTATCCTCGATAGGCTAGTCGAAAAAGAGGTTAACATAACGGTGGCCCCCAGGCCCGACATACCTGTTGGCAGGCTCAAGGCAGAGCTCCTGCTTAGAACAACCTTCACATACGCTGATGGCAGAACCATAGGGCCGCTAACAGCAAACACAGACCTCGACTATGTTTACATCCAGCCCTACAGGACGTTCAGTCTGAGAATTGTGGACAGGTGGGGCAGCAACCCTGTCCCAGACGCCGCCGTAATAATGGAGCCAACCCTTCCAGGGACACAGGCGACCTACACCTTCAAAACAGACACCGACGGATACATCTACCTGAAAAGAATCCCAGACGGCGCCTATCTCACACGCATACTCTATAACTCGCCCTACGACGGCCAAGTACACCTAGTCAAGCAGTTTTTCCCGATACTTGTTGACCTTGTGAGGGAGGGGGTTGTAACAACCTCCCTCTACGAGGCCCATGTGGCGGTAAGGGATTTAGCGGGCAGACGGCTTGACACAGAAGTATCGCTTGGCGGCGTGAGCGGCAGGTCGTCTGACGGTCTCGCCGTCTTCAAAAACGTTCCACGCGGAATCTACGAGACGGTTGTGAAATGGATGGGTGTTGAAGTGTTCCGCGATATGGTTAGAGTTGATGAGCCGCTTATAGTCGGCAGCCCTGGCGGGTATGTGGATGCTGAGGCGGCTGTCGGCGACTTGGCTGTGAAGCTTTTGAAAAACGACGGCAAACCTCTTCAAGTCCCTGTACGGGTTAAGCTCACACCGTTGGACAGAGAGATACCGGCTGTTGATAGAGCGGTTTTTGAAATGCTACCGGCAGGAAGTTACAGGATATCCGTCAGCTACCTGAACCCCTACCGCGGGGTTGTTGAGGATGTTGGGTCATTAGTTTTAAGCATCCCCAGAGACCACGGCGAACACGTCATCCGTCTCTCTATTTTCGACGCAGAGGTTAGGATAGTTGACACTGAGGGACGAACTACGCCAATCAATAGTTTAAAAGTTGGGGAGAGAAATATAGAGTTATCCGGAGAAAGTGCATTACTCCGGGACATCACACCCGGCCCCTACCTCTTCGAAGGAAGCTGGAAAAACTTCACAGTCATCAGACAAACCGTCAACATCGCACCCAACACACCAGTAGTCTTAAGCGCCCAGATATATCGAATGAATGTCACTATTACAGGGTTTGACGGCTCTCAGCTTCCAGAGGGGTTAATCTTTCTGGATGTAGGCGGAGAGGTTTTCGAGTCCCGCATTGTGAACGGGAGCGCGGTGTTCGACATGGTTCCAGCTGGAAGACATGCCATGAGGGTGATTTTTAGGGAAAAGACTGTTTTCGAGGGCTTTGCCGACGCGGGCCGCAGTTTTTCTGTCAAAACCGATGCAGGGTCTATAGTTTTGGTTTTTAGAGACCAGCGTGGTGTCCCGGTGCAGGGTGTTGTGGTCGATGTCCAAGGCGTCGGGTCTGGGAGAACGTATGCGGATGGCTTCGCGTTTGTTGGAATTGCTCCACGCGGAGAGTACCGTTACACTGCAAAGTACAGTGGCTTCGCGGTCTCCTCCGGCAATGTGCAGGCAGGCCAACAGGCTGCAGTCCAACTTCCGCTATACTCAGCTAAGGTAGAGGTTGTTAACGAGCTAGGCTCACCTGTGGAGGCCGTAATAGAGATATCCCGCGACGGTGTGCTGCTCAAACGCTTGACAGCCTCTGAGGCCTTGATTGAAAGGATGCCGCCAGGACTATATGTAGTCACCGCGACGAAGGGGGCCAAGCAGTCGGTTGAGCAGTTCATCCTGCAGTCAGAGGGGCAGGTTTTCAGGGTTACCCTGCCCTATTTACTAGAGCTTGGCCCTGTGATGCTCTCAACATCCGACATCTACACCATCATTACACCCGTCGCTGTTGCGGCCTTAGGCATAGTCTCTGCTGCAGCCCTCAGCAGAGCCGTCAGGAGAAAAGGTAAAAGACCGGTTGGAAGAGTTTAGGGATGTCCATGTTCGAGCTCGAGCTGGCTGTTGTCGTCTTCACACTGGTGCTGACAATCGTTTTCGCATCACTGGTCTACGGGTTGTCTAAAGAGCTGAACCTTGGAATTTTCAGACGATTCTTCAAACTTTTAATAATCGCCGCGATAGTGTCTGCGGCGGGGAGGGGGTTAGTCTTGCTCCAGCTAGGGGGGAGAATGCCCCGCCTACCTGTCGGGCTCGACGTACTGTCGGCCATGCTTTTCTTCTTCATAATTACTTTAGCGTTCTGGCAGTTGATGAGGGACTGGAAACGTGTATCACTGGACAGGCCTGCGGGGAGAGGTGGCGGTGGTTGAGGCTGGGGATTGACTGGTTGACGGATGTTTTGATATCGCGTCCCGGCTCTCTAATATTTACGGGCGTTAATGGTGTTGGAAAAACACTTCTGGCCATTCAGTCGGTCTACAGGGCTTTACAGCAAGGCCGTAAATGTGTCTACGCCCTGACCACGATGGCTCCCCGCACATTTCTTGAGATGGCGTCGTCGATATCGGTTGACCTTTATGGGGCGGTGGAGGCGGGTAGGCTGGTCATTGTCGACATCCACACTCGTGGTGAGCCGGGCCAGCTCGCCCGGTACAGCGTAAGCCCTGAGTCGAGCCTCCTACAGATAAGGGAGGCCCTACTCGTTGCTGCAGAAGGTGAGAGAGGGTATTTGCAGGTCATCGACGACATCAGCACGCTGCTAGCCTACACTCCATCGGAGCCTGCCTTCAAGTTCTACCAGGGCATAGCTGCTGACCTCAGGAGAAATGACGCGACGGGGATAGCGATAATTGTTCCTGAAATTCTGGAGCCGAAGCTGACAAACCTCCTGAACTCCCTGTCGGATGGCGTGGTTGAGATGCTCTTGGAGGAGATGGGCGGTAACCTCAGGCGTTTTGTGAGGATAAGATTCCTGCGCGGCGTAAGGCATCCTACAGAGATGCTGGAGTTCCAGATAGGGGCTAGGGGAATCGAGCTCCTGACAGACTAAGTTTTTTTAACGACGATGGAGGCGATTTTCCAGGGGCCGTGGTCCAGCTTGGTCTAAGATGCGCGGCTTGGGCCCGCGAGGTCCCCGGTTCAAATCCGGGCGGCCCCACACAGCTACATCGAAACGCTGGAATCTCGAAAAACGTCTTTTCGTGAATCATATATAGCAGACTACTTGTATGGAGATAGGGCCCGTAGCTCAGCCAGGACA
>Ga0079998_114228_pt1 | contig 34971 bp, 40 predicted proteins | sample PerSpoBPS_BMetaG_FD_69201 | JGI IMG/M metagenome (GOLD analysis project Ga0079998, IMG submission 69201) | Thermal spring microbial communities from Yellowstone National Park, Wyoming, USA - Perpetual Spouter B (PS_B) MetaG (SPADES assembly)... | ecosystem: Environmental > Aquatic > Thermal... | reverse complement strand
CCCTACCCCCAAATGAACCGCTAGCACCAGCTCCACAAAGGGCATGAGGTCCTTGGGGGTGAAGGGAAGCCTCCTCATCAAGGATCATCTTGCCCCGTCGGAACTCGGGGGGGAAGTTCAGTTTTTATCAATCAACTTGACAATATCCATGTTAGGTGATATGCTAGCTTTAGCGAGAGGAGGTAGGGGATGAACCTGGAACGCTGGACCCAAGCCGCCCGCGAAGCCCTGGCCCAGGCCCAGGTCCTGGCCCGGAAGCTTCAGCACCAGGCCATAGACACTCCCCACCTCTGGGCCGTCCTGCTGAAGGACCCTGGGGGGCTTCCCTGGCGGCTTTTGGAGAAGGCCGGGGCCGACCCCAAGGCCCTGAAGGAGCTCATGGAGCGGGAGCTTTCCCGCCTCCCCAAGGTGGAGGGGGCCGAGGGCGGGCAGTACCTGACGGCCCGGCTTTCCGGGGCCTTTAACCGGGCCGAAGCCCTGATGGAGGAGCTCAAGGACCGCTTCGTGGCCCTGGACACCCTGGTCCTGGCCCTGGCCGAGGCCACCCCGGGCCTTCCCGGCCTCGAGCCCCTGAAACGAGCCCTTTTGGAACTCAGAGGAGGTAAGACCGTGCAGACGGAACACGCGGAGAGCACCTACAACGCTTTGGAGCAGTACGGCATTGACCTGACGGCCTTGGCCGCCCAGGGCAAGCTGGACCCGGTCATCGGCCGGGACGAGGAGATCCGGCGCACCATCCAGATCCTCCTCCGGCGCACCAAGAACAACCCGGTCCTGATCGGCGAGCCCGGCGTGGGCAAGACGGCCATCGTGGAGGGCCTGGCCCAGCGCATCGTCAAAGGGGACGTGCCCGAGGGCCTCAAGGGCAAGCGCATCATCTCCTTGCAGATGGGCTCCCTCTTGGCCGGGGCCAAGTACCGGGGCGAGTTTGAGGAGCGCCTGAAGGCAGTCATCCAGGAGGTGGTGGCGAGCCAGGGGGAGATCATCCTCTTCATTGACGAGATCCACACCGTGGTGGGCGCCGGCAAGGCCGAGGGGGCCGTGGACGCCGGCAACATGCTGAAGCCTCCTCTCGCCCGCGGGGAGCTCAGGCTCATCGGGGCCACCACCTTGGACGAGTACCGGGAGATTGAGAAGGACCCCGCCCTGGAGAGGCGCTTCCAGCCCGTCTACGTGGAAGAGCCCAGCGTGGAGGACACCATCTCCATCCTCCGAGGCATCAAGGAGAAGTACGAGGTCCACCACGGGGTGCGCATCTCCGACCCCGCCCTGGTGGCGGCGGCGGTTCTCTCCCACCGCTACATCACGGAAAGGCGCCTCCCCGACAAGGCCATTGACCTCATTGACGAGGCGGCGGCCAGGCTCCGCATGGCCTTGGAGAGCGCTCCCGAGGAGATAGACACCCTGGAGCGCAAGAAGCTCCAGCTGGAGATCGAGCGGGAAGCCCTGAAGAAGGAGAAGGACCCAGACTCCCTAGAGCGCCTCAAGGCCATTGAGGCCGAGATCGCCGAGCTCACCAAGGAGATTGAGAAGCTCAAGGCCGAGTGGGAGGCCGAGAGGGAGATCCTGAAGAAGCTCCGCGAGGCCCAGCACCGCCTGGACGAGGTGAGGCGGGAGATTGAGCTGGCCGAGCGCCACTACGACCTGAACCGGGCCGCCGAGCTCCGCTACGGGGAGCTTCCCCGCCTCGAGGCCGAGGTGGAGGCCCTCTCCGAGAAGCTCAAGAACGCCCGCTTCGTCCGCCTGGAGGTCACCGAGGAGGACATCGCCGAGATCGTCTCCCGCTGGACGGGGATCCCCGTGGCCAAGCTCCTGGAAGGCGAGCGGGAGAAGCTCCTGAGGCTTGAGGAGGAGCTCCACAAGCGGGTGGTGGGCCAGGACGAGGCCATAAGGGCCGTGGCCGATGCCATCCGCCGCGCCCGGGCCGGCCTCAAGGACCCGAACCGCCCCATCGGGAGCTTCCTCTTCCTGGGCCCCACGGGCGTGGGCAAGACCGAGCTGGCCAAGACCCTGGCCGCCACCCTCTTTGACACCGAGGAGGCCATGGTCCGCATTGACATGACGGAGTACATGGAGAAGCACGCCGTCAGCCGCCTCATCGGGGCCCCTCCCGGCTACGTGGGCTACGAGGAGGGGGGCCAGCTCACCGAGGCCGTCCGCCGGCGGCCCTACAGCGTCATCCTCTTTGACGAGATTGAGAAGGCCCACCCCGACGTCTTCAACATCCTCCTGCAGATCCTGGACGACGGCCGCCTCACCGACAGCCACGGACGCACCGTGGACTTCCGCAACACCGTCATCATCCTGACCTCCAACCTGGGTAGCCCCCTCATCCTGGAGGGCATCCAGAAGGGTCTGCCCTACGAGCGGATCCGCGACGAGGTCTTCGGCGTCCTGCAGAAGCACTTCCGCCCCGAGTTCCTGAACCGGCTGGACGAGATCGTGGTCTTCCGGCCTCTCTCCAGGGAGCAGATCCGCCAGATCGTGGACATTCAGCTCGCCAACCTCCGGGCGAGGCTTTCGGAAAAGCGGATCACCCTGGAACTCAGCGAGGCCGCCAAGGACTTCCTGGCCCAAAGGGGCTACGACCCCGTCTTCGGCGCCAGGCCCCTGAAGCGGGTCATCCAGCGGGAGCTGGAGACCCCCCTGGCCAAGAAGATCCTGGCCGGGGAGATCAAGGAGGGGGACCGGGTCCTGGTGGACGTGGGCCTCGAGGGCCTCTCCTTCCGCGCCGCCGAGCGCATCTCGGCCTGAGGAGGCGCCATGGGCGTGGTGGAGATCCTGCAAAAGGCTTACCAGGATGAGCTTTTAGACGCCCTTCGGGCAGAGCGGGCGGCGGAAGGGGTGCCCTACCCCCACCTCAAGGCCCGCCTCCTGGAGGTGGCGAAAAGGGAACGGGCCCACGCCGAGGCCCTGGCCGAGGCCCTCCACCGCCTGAAGGCGCCCCTCCCTCCCACCCCCAAGGCGGAGGAGGTGGGGTGGGAGGGGCTCCTCCGCCTCCTCACCGAGGAGGGGCTGGACCGGGCCTACTACCTGGAGAGCACCCTCCCCGACCCTGAGCTGGAGGCCCTCTTCACCCGGCTCGGCCAGGAGGAGAAGCTGAACCAGGAAGCCATCCGCCAGGTGGTGGCCCTTTTGGGAGGTGGAGTATGATCGGCAAGGAAGAGGTCCGGCGTATCAAGGAGTCCCTGAAGGACCTGAAGACCCCGGCTTTATCTCTCTATCTGGACATCAACCCCGCCAAGCCCGACAACGCCGGCAGGGCCTACGCCCTCAGGGCCAAGGACGCCATGAAGGCCCTCGCCGTGCCCGAGGCCCTGGCGGAAAAGGTCCTGGAGCTTTTGCAGCACGAGGTCATCCAGGCCAAGACCCTGGCCCTCTTCGCCGATCAGGAGCGCCTGGAGCTTTTCCCCTTGCAGGTGGAGCTCCCCCTGGTGAGGGCGGTGAAGACGGCCTTTGTGGACGAGAAGACGAGCCGCCTCCTCACCGACGGGGCCCTGGCCCACTACGGGGAGCCCTTCCTCCTTCCCCTGGTCTACGCCCTGGACGAGTACGAGCGCTACGGCGTGGTCTACGTGGACCAGGAGCGCTGGCGGGTCTTTGAGGTCTTCTTGGGCGAGATCGCCGAGGTCAAGGATGCCTTCCTGGCCCTGGACACCGAGGCTTGGCGCCGCCTCTCCCTGGACGCCCCGGGCCGCCGCTTCAACCTGGGCGGCATCGCCCGGGGCGGGGCGGGGCAGGACCTCTTCGCCAAGCGCCTGGCCGCCTGGGAGGAGCGCTTTTACAAGGCCCTGGCCCACGAGCTGGTAAGGCACGTGGAGGAGAGGGGCTTCACCCGCCTCCTCCTCATGGGCCCTGAGGAGCACACCAAGCTCTTCCTGGGCTACCTGCCCAAGCGCCTCAAGGAGAAGGTGGTGGCGGAGCTTCCCTCCCTGCCCCACCCCGGCGCAAGCCCAGGCGAGGTCCTGAAGCGCCTTGAGCCCGTCTTGGAGGAGGTGGAGCGCCAAGCGGAGGTGAGGCTTCTGGAGGAACTGGAGGAGGCCTACCCCAAGGCAGCCTTCGGCCCCGAGGTCTTGGCCCGGGTCCAGGAAGGCCGGGTGGAGCTTTGGGTCCTGCCCTGGCACCTGGAAAGGGAGCTCTACGCCTGCGACGGCCTCTATCTGGCCGAGGAGGCCCAGGCCCTGGCCTACTGCCAGAACCCCGAGAAAAAGCCCCTGGCCGTGGTCCTTCCCGAGCTCGCCGCCGGGTACGCGGCCAGGGTGGAGTTCGTGCGCGGCGAGGCGGAAAGAAGGCTTCTTGAGCGCGGTGGCATGGCCGCGCTCTTGAGGTGGTGAAAGGAGGTAGCAGGATGATCCGGTTTGATCCTTTCAGGGAGCTGGAGGAGTTGCAGGAGAGGCTGGCCCGGACGCTGGGCGCGCCCCAGCAGGGGCCCAGGGTATACGCCCCCCTGGTGGACGTGATGGAGGACGGCGAGGGGCTTCACCTCCTCGTCTACCTGCCCGGGGTGGATCCCGAGAAGGTGGAGGTCGTGGCCGAGGAAGGGGTCCTCTCGGTGAAGGCCGAAAGGACCTTTGAGAAGAAGGAGGGCGTGGCCTACCACCGCCTCGAGGGCCCCTACGGCACCTTCGCCCGAAGCTTCAACATCCCGGCCACCTACGACCTCTCCCGGGTGCAGGCCCGCTTCCGCCACGGGGTGCTCCACCTTCTGGTCCCCAGGGCCGAGGAGACCAAGCCCAAGAAGATCCAGGTGCAGGTGGAGTAAAGGAGGTGCCTTATGCGGAGGACGGTGCGCTACATCCTGGCCACGTCTAACCCCATGGGGGACCTGGAGGCTTTGGAGAAGTTTGTCAAGGTGGCCCCGGACACCGGAGCGGACGCCGTGGTGGTCATCGGCAACCTGATGCCCAAGACCGCCAAGAGCCGGGACTACGCCGCTTTCTTCCACATCCTCTCCGAAACCCACCTCCCCACCGCCTACATCCCCGGGCCGGAGGACGCCCCCATTTGGGAATACCTTCGGGAGGCGGCCAACACCGAACTGGTCCGCCCCGAGATGCGGAACGTCCACGAGACCTTCACCTTCTGGAAGGGGCCCTACCTGGTGGCCGGCGTGGGCGGGGAGATCCTGGACGACGGCGAGCCCGAGGAGAAGGAGGCCCTCCGCTACCCCGCCTGGGTGGCCGAGTACCACCTGAAGACCCTGTGGGAGCTCAAGGATTACCCCAAGATCTTCCTCTTCTACACCCGGCCCTTCCACAAGGGCCTGGGAGAGGGCGGCTCCCACGAGGTGGCCCACCTCATCAAGACCCATAACCCCCTCGTGGCCCTCGTGGCGGGCCGGGGCCAGAAGCACGAGATGCTGGGGGCGAGCTGGGTGGTGGTGCCCGGGGACCTCTCCGAGGGGGAGTACAGCCTCCTGGACCTGAAGGCCAGGAAGCTGGAGGCGGGGAACGTGCGCTAAGCCCGTACCGCGAGGAAGCCTAGGTCTTTAGGGGGGATTGGCAGAGAGTAGAGTAAAGTGTAAGGCGAGGTGAACCATGGAAAAGGAAAAGCTCATCCAGGGGTTGAACGAGGACCTGGCCCACGAGTACCAGGCCATCATCCAGTACACCACCTACGCGGCGGTGGTCTCCGGCATCCACCGCCAGGAGCTCAAGGAGTTCTTCCTGGCGGAGATCCAGGACGAGCTCCGCCACGCCCAGCTCCTCTCCGACAAGATCGCCGCCCTGGGGGGCAAGCCCACCACTGTCCCCGCCCCCGTCCCCGAGGCCGAGGACGCCCGGGCGATGCTGGAGGCCATCCTGAAGGCGGAGGCGGAGACGGTGGCCCGCTACGTGAAGCGGATGAAGGAGGCCGAGGCCTTCGGGGACTACGGCCTGGCCAACGACCTGCAGGAGATCATCTCTGAGGAAACGCGGCACAAGGAGGAGACGGAGAAGCTCTTAAGAGGCCGCTGGAAGGAGTGAGGCCCTCCTGGCCAGGCCTGGACCTAGCGCAAGGCAAGGGAGGAGGTATGCGCTTCGCTGAGCTTGCCCAGCGTTTCCTGGCCCTCGAGCCTCGGCTCCCCGAGGGGCCGGAGAAGGAGGTCCTCTCCCTCCTCCACGCCATGCTCCAGGAGGTCTGGCGATAGGTGGGGGTGGGGCCCCGGGAGGGCGGCGGGCTCGAGGAGCTCCGCAACCTCTACAAGAAGGTCCCCAAGATGGAGGCCCCCCGGGTGGCCCCGGGGCTTGCCGTAGGGGAGAGGGCTCCAGACTTCGCTCTTCCCGACGCGGAGGGCCGGCTCGCCCGCCTTTCCGACTTCCGGGGCCGCCCGGTGGTCCTGGCCTTCTACCCCTTGGACTGGAGCCCGGGGTGTAGCCAGCAGCTGGACCTCTACCAGGCGGAGCTGGAGGAGTTCCACAAGCGGGGGGCGGTCCTCCTGGGGATCTCGGTGGACTCCCTTTACTCCCACGGGGCCTGGGCCTTTGTCCGCGGCCTCACCTTCCCCCTCCTCTCCGACTTCCACCCCAAAGGGGAGGTGGCCCGGCGCTACCGGGCCTGGCGGGAGGCGGACGGCTTCAGCGAGCGGGCCCTCTACGTGGTGGACGGCGAGGGAGTCATCCGCTACGCCCACGTCTGCCCGTACCTCCACCACATCCCCCCCATTGAGGAGCTCTTCCAGGCCCTGGACGCCTTGAGGGGAGGTTAGGGATGGAGCCGGTGGTGCTCTACGGGACTTCCTGGTGCGCCCAGACCCAGCTTCTGCGCCGCCACCCGGAGAGGCTCGGGGTGCCTTACCGCTACGTGGACCTGGAGCTCCACCCCGAGGTCCACCCGGCCCTCCGCTTCCTCGCCGGGGGGCGGCTTTCCCACCCCGTGGTCTACGTGGGGAGCGAGGTCCTGGTGGAGCCCACCCTGCCCGAGCTGGAGCGGGCCCTTTGGCGCAGGGGGTACCTGTGGCGTCCGTGGTGACCTGTCCCCGCTGCGGGGTCCAAAACCGCATCGGAAAGGCCCCAAAGGGCACCTTCCCCGTCTGTGGGGCCTGCAAGGCTTCCCTGCCCTGGGTGGTGGAGGCGGACGAGGGGAGCTTCGCCGAGGAGGTGGCGGGGGCTCCCCTGGTCCTGGTGGACTTCTGGGCAGAGTGGTGCGGCCCCTGCCGCCTGGTGGCCCCGGTTCTGGAGGAGCTGGCCCGGGAGCACGCCGGAAAGCTGAAGGTGGTCAAGGTCAACACCGACCAGAACCCCAGGCTGGCCGCCCGGTACCGGGTGATGTCCATCCCCACCCTGATGCTCTTCCAGAGGGGAAACCCCGTGGCCACCTGGGTGGGCTTCCAGCCCAAGCGGGTTCTGGAGGAAAGGCTCAAGCCCTACCTGGGCTGAAGGAGGGAAGCCATGCTGGAAAAGATCTGGCCCTTTGGCCGTTCCCGCTTCCGCAAAGCGGTGGAGGAGGCCTTGGAAAAGGCCTTCCAGGAAACCGGCGAGGTTCTGGAGCCCCTCTCCGAGCTGTCCGAGCACGAGGACCACTACCTCCTGCGGGTGGAGGTGCCGGGCCTGGGGCCGGAGAACCTGGAGGTGCGCCTCGAGGGGGACCAGCTGGTCATAGAGGGGGAGAAGCGGGAGGAAAAGCGCGCCAAGCACCTGGCGGAGATCGTCTACGGCCGCATCTACCGGGCCTACCTCCTGCCCAAGGACGCCAAGAAGGAGGGCCTGGAAGCCCGCCTCAAAAGGGGCGTGCTGGAGATCAAGATCCCCCGGGAAAAGCGTCCTCAGGAGCCCCCCCTCAGGATCCCGGTAGAGGAGGCCTAAGTGCCCCGCCGTGGCTCTTGCCGCGGTGGAGGCCCCAAAGGGACGTACCGGAGCCTAAGGAAAGGCTTTCTACGCTAAAAGCGATGGGTAGCCACTTAGGCCCCCGGTCTCTTTGTGGGCGCTATAATAGCAAAAGACTTGACACAGGCAGACTTAAAACCTAAACTTGCCTTCGGGGTGGTGTTATGCTGATGAAAATCGCCGAGTTTGAGAAGCTCTTCCGCCTGGCCGCCGGTCTTGACGTGGACAAGGAGGATCTAAAGCGCCTTTCCGACTTCCTCCGCAACAAGATTCACGACCTCTTGGTGGTGGCGGAAAGAAACGCCAAGTACAACGCCCGGGACATCATCTTTGAGCCCGACCTGCCCATCACCAAGGGCCTCCAGGAGACCATCCGGGAGTTCCGCCAGATGGACGTGGCCCTGGAGCTGAAGCCCGTTCTGGACGCCCTGGCCGCCTTGCCCCCTCTGGACCTCACCGTTTCCGAGGACATGGAAAAGCTCCTGCCCGAGATCGCCGGGGCCTTGGTGGTGGCCTACGCCCGGGTCCTCAAGGAGCTGGACCCCGCCCTCAAGAACCCGCAGACCCAGCACCACGAGCGGGCGGAGCGGGTCTTCAACCTCCTCCTTTAGGATGGCCCAGGACCTCCTCCTCAGCCTTTACCGGAGGACCACCCGGCTGGTCTTCAACCTGGTGGTGGTGGCCCTCCTCATCGGGCTCTTCGTGGGCGTGGTCCGGACCTTCTCGGAGCTGGGCCTTACCGTCACCGAGCCCACGGTGCGGCTGGGGTTAAAGGACCTGGTCACCAACGTCCTCAGCTTGGTGATCGTCCTGGAGCTGGTCCGGGTCTTCGTGGAGTACTTTGAGTTTGAGAGGGTGCGCCTCGAGGTCCTCCTGGAAATCGGGGTGGCCTTGGCCCTCAGGGAGCTTCTCCTTCTCCTCTTCGCCGAGAAGCTTTCGGGCCTGGACCTCTTCCTCTGGACCCTGGGCATCCTGGCCCTGGTGGCGGGGCGCACCCTGGCGGTGCGGTTTTCCCCTAGGAGGTCGGCATGAAGGTGGAAGAGGTGGCCCTGCCCGGCGTGGGGCGGAAGTTCACTATCACGGTGCAAAGCGGGGACCGGCTGGTCATCGTGGTGCACAACTCGGGCAAGCGGGAGCTTCAGTACTTTGAGGCGGGAGAGGACGATGAGCCGAGGGCGGCTTTGGACCTCACCGACGAGGAGGCCCGGGAGGTGGGGGCCATTCTGGCCGGGGTCCTCTTCCACCCCGAGGCGGTGGGGGACACCCAGAGCAAGCTGGGCCAGAAGGTCATTGATGTGGATCAAGGTCCTGCCGGGCTCCCGGCTCGCGGGCAAGCGGGTGGGCGAGATCCCCCTGCCCCCCGGGGCCCACCTCCTGGCCGTGGACCGGCCCGGGGCGCCCCTGGTGCCGAACCCGGGGCCGGAGGTGGTCCTGGAGGTGGGGGACACCCTGGTGGTGGCGGGCACCCGGGAGGCGGTGGAAGCCCTGAAGAGGAGCCTCTGATGCACCCTTCCCTGGAGGCCTTCGCTCTGGCGGCGGGGCTTTTGGCCCTGGGGGCGGCCTTGGTGCACCGCTTCGGCTTCCCGCCCCTTCCCGTCTACCTCCTCGCGGGCCTCCTCATGGGCCACCGTCTCCCCGTGGAGGAGCTGGAACCCCTCCCCTCCTTGGGGCTTCTCCTCCTCCTCTTCTCCGTGGGCCTGGAGTTCGGCCCCGACCGGCTGAAGGAGCTTTCCGGCCGGGCCACCCGGGCTGGCCTCTACGATGCCCTGGCCCTCCCTCTGGGCTTTCTCCTGGGCCTTCTTGCCGGGCTGGACGCCCGGGGGGCCGCGCTCCTCGCCGGCATCATCTACATAAGCTCCAGCGCCGTCATCGTCAAGCTGATCATTGACCTGCGCCGGGCCGCCAACCCGGAAAGCGAGGTGGTCCTGGGGGTCTTGGTGCTGGAAGACCTGGTCATCGCCCTTCTTCTCGCCCTTCTGGGCGGGCATGGGCCGGGAGGGGTTCTGGCCGGGGTGCTTCTGGCCCTGGCCTACCTGGCCTTCGCCCGCCTCCTGGGACCCCACCTGGTGCGCCTCATGGAGAGCTTCTCCGATGAGCTGGTCCTCCTCCTGGGTGCCGCCTTCACCACCGGCACCGCCCTCCTCTTTCACGCCCTGGGGGCCTCGGAAGGCGTGGGGGCCTTCCTCTCCGGGATGATCGCCGCCTCCTTGGGCCTCAGGGAGAGGCTGGAGCACCTCTTCGGGCCGGTGCGGGACCTGGGGGTGGCCCTCTTCTTCCTGGTGGTGGGGGCCGAGGCCACGGGCCTCCTGCGGGGCCTCACCCCCGTGGGCGTAGGCCTGGCCCTTTTGGGGCTTCTCCTCAAGCTCCCCCTCAACCACCTGGGCGGGGCCAGGGCGGGCCTGGGCCGGAAGCGGCGGCTTTACGCCGCCCTTTACCTGGTCCCCCGGGGAGAGTTCAACCTGGTCCTGGGTAGCCTGGCCTTGGCCCAGGGCTACCCGCTGGTGGCCCAGGTGGCGGTGCTCACGGTCCTCCTCTCCGTCCCTCTTGGGGCCCTCCTGATCCGCTTCGCCCCCGAGATCGGGCAGGCCCTCTTCCCCAAGGAGAAGAAGCGCCCGGTCTCGGCCAGGCCTGGCTAAGGCCCGCCTTGGCATCTCATTTACTCTTGAAGTAAGCTGGCCCTCGGAGGCACCTATGGACATCTTTTTCCAGCTCTTCTGGCTCTTTTTCATCCTTTCCGCCCTCAGCCCCTACCTGCAACAGCAGATGCTCCTTGGGGCCAGGGCCAGGAAGATCGCCGAGCTGGAGAAGAAGCGGAAAAGCCGGGTCATCACCCTGATCCACCGCCAGGAGGCGGTGAACTTTCTGGGCATCCCCATCAGCCGCTTCATCAACATTGACGACTCGGAGCAGGTCCTGAGGGCCATCCGCCTCACCGACAAGAACATGCCCATAGACCTCGTCCTCCACACCCCGGGGGGCTTGGTGCTGGCGGCGGAGCAGATCGCCGAGGCCCTCCTCCGCCACCCCGCCAAGGTCACGGTCTTCGTCCCCCACTACGCCATGTCCGGGGGGACCCTGATCGCCCTGGCCGCTGACGAGATCGTCATGGACGAAAACGCCGTCCTGGGCCCCGTGGACCCCCAGCTGGGCCAGTACCCCGCCGCCAGCGTCCTCAAGGTCCTGGAGAAGAAGCCCATTCAGGAGATTGACGACCAGACCCTGATCCTGGCCGACGTGGCCGAGAAGGCCCTCAAGCAGGTCAAGGCCACGGTGAAGAACCTCCTCAAAAAGCACATGCCCGAGGATAGGGCCGAGGAGGTGGCCCACATCCTCTCCCAGGGCACCTGGACCCACGACTACCCCATTGACGTGGCCCAGGCCCGGGAGCTGGGGCTCAGGGTATCCACGGAGATGCCCCTCGAGGTCTACGAGCTCATGGACCTCTACCCCCAGCCCCAGGGGCAGCGGCCCAGCGTCCAGTACGTGCCCCTCCCCTACCGCCAAGGAGGCCAGCCGGGAGGCCGCTAGGTGTTCCCCCTCTACGACCTCAACCACGCCCGCCGCCCCGCCTGGGTGGTCAAGGGCCTGGTCCTGGCCAACGCCCTGGCCTTCCTCCTGGAGCTGGCTTGGGGCCCGGAGGCCGTGGTCCAGGCCTACGGCTTCGTCCCCGCCCTCTTTTTCCAGGACCCCCTGGGGCAGGGGTACCGCCTCTTTACCAGCATGTTCCTCCACGGAGGGTTCTTCCACATCCTCTCCAACATGTGGTTCCTCTGGGTCTTCGGGGACAACGTGGAGGACCGGATGGGCCACGGGCGCTTCCTCCTCTTCTACCTCCTGGGCGGGGTGGCCGCCGCCTTGGCCCAGGGCCTCTTCACGCCCGCCTCCACCGTGCCCATGATCGGGGCCAGCGGGGCGGTCTCCGCCGTCTTGGGGGCCTACTACGCCCTCTTCCCCCGGGCCTACGTGGTCTCCGTGGTCCTCTTCATCTTCCCCCTCTTCGTCACCTTCCCGGCGGGGGTCTACCTGGGGTACTGGGCCTTCCTCCAGCTCTTCCAGGGGCTTTTGGGCTTGCCGGGGGTGGCCTGGTGGGCCCACCTGGGGGGGTTCCTCTTTGGGGTCTGGGCGGGTCCCCGTTTGGCGAGGCGCTGGCGTCGCTGGTAAACTCTGGGCCATGAAGGTAGCGGACCTGATGACCAGGGCCCCCGAGATCTTAAGGCCCAAGGCTACCCTCGAGGAGGCCGCCCGCAAAATCCTGGAAACCCGCTACGGGGGCTTTCCCGTGGTGGACGAGGAAGGCCGGCTTCTCGGCCTCTTGCAGGTGGAGGAGCTTCTCCCCAGGCCGGAGAACGTCCCCTTCTCCGACGTGGAGGCCCTGCAGCTTTTTGGGGAGTGGGTGGACGAGGGTACCCTTCAGGAGATCTACCGCCGCTACCAGAGCACCCCGGTGGAGGCGGTGATGCTCAAGGAGATCCCCCGGGTCCACCCGGAGGACCCCCTGGGGAAGGCCCTTCAGGTCCTCCTCACCACGGAGGTCCGCCACCTCCCCGTGGTGGACCAGGAGGATAAGGTGGTGGGCATCCTCACCCGGAGCGACATTCTGAAACTGATCCTGGGGAGGCAGTGATGCACGGCGCGGGGCACATCCTGGAGGTCTTCTACCTCCTCCTGGCGGCCCAGGTTATGGCCTACCTGTTCAAGCGCCTGAACCAGCCCGTGGTCATCGGGGAGGTGCTGGCGGGCGTTCTGGTGGGCCCGGCCCTTCTGGGCCTGGTGCACGAGGGGGAGGTCCTGGAGTTTTTGGCCGAGCTCGGGGCCATCTTCCTCCTCTTCATGGTGGGCCTGGAGACCCGGCTCAGGGACATCCTGGCCGTGGGCAAGGAGGCCTTTTTGGTGGCGGTTTTGGGGGTGGCCTTCCCCTTCCTGGGGGGGTATTTGTTCGGCCTCCAGATCGGCTTTGAGACCCTCCCCGCCCTCTTCCTGGGCACCGCCTTGGTGGCCACCAGCGTGGGCATCACCGCCAGGGTCCTGCAGGAGCTCGGGGTCCTCTCCCGCCCCTACGCCCGCATCATCCTGGGGGCGGCGGTCATTGACGACGTGCTGGGCCTCATCGTCCTGGCGGTGGTGAACGGGGTGGCCAAGACGGGCCAGGTGGAGACAGGGGCCATCGCGCAACTGGTGGTCCTCTCCGTCGTCTTCGTGGGCCTGGCCGTCCTCCTCTCCACCCTGGTGGCCCGCCTGCCCCTAGATCGGCTTCCCGTGGGCAGCCCCCTGGGCTTCGCCCTGGCCCTGGGGGTGGGGATGGCGGCCTTGGCGGCCAGCATCGGGCTGGCCCCCATCGTGGGGGCGTTTTTGGGGGGGATGCTCCTCTCCGAGGTGCGGGAGAAGTACAAGCTGGAGGAACCCATCTTCGCCGTGGAGAGCTTCCTGGCCCCCATCTTCTTCGCCATGGTGGGGGTGCGGCTGGAGCTTTCCGCCCTGGCAAGCCCCGCCGTCCTCCTGGCGGGGAGCGTGGTGACGGTGATCGCCATCCTGGGCAAGGTCCTGGGCGGGTTCCTGGGGTCCCTCACCCAGGGGGTGCGGAGCGCCCTCACCGTGGGGGTGGGCATGGCCCCCCGGGGGGAGGTGGGCCTGATCGTGGCCGCTTTGGGCCTGGCGGCCGGGGCGGTCAACGAAGAGGAGTACGCCATCGTCCTCTTCATGGTGGTCTTCACGACCCTCTTCGCCCCCTTAGCCCTCAAGCCCCTCATCGCCTGGACGGAGCGGGGGGCTAAGGGATAGCCCGGTAGGCGGCGTAGGCAGAGAGGACCTTGGCCAGGTACTCCCGGGGCTCGTCCCGCTCCTGGAAGCGGAGGAAGGGGTATAGCCCCCCTTGCTGCGCTATCCCCCTCAGGGTGTAGCCGATGCCGCCGTTATAGGCGGTGAGGGCGCAGGCCACCCGCTCCAGGCCCGCGAAGGCCCCGCACCGCTCCAGGAGCCAGGCCAGGTAGCGGGCGGCGTAGCGGATGGCGCTTTCGGGGTCAAAGGGGTCGGCGGGGGGCTCCCCCAGCATCCGGGCCACGTCGGCCCAGGTGCCCCTGAGGAACTGGGCCAGGCCCAAGGCCCCCGTGGGGCTCACCGCCTGAGGGTCAAAGCGGCTTTCCACGTGGAGGAGGGCGTAGAGGAGGTCGGGGTCAAGGCCCTCCTTCCTGGCGTAGGCCTCCACCCAGTCCCGGTGGGGCCTGGGGTAGGCCAAAGCGGTGGGCCAGGCGGCCCGGATCCCCTCCCGGTACATCCCCAGGCGGTAAAAGAGGGGGACCAGGGAGGGCCAGTCCCGGGGTCTGGTCCAGAGGGCGTAGCGGACCTCCCCCCGGGCGTAGGCCTCCTTCCCGGCCGCCACCAGGGCCGCCACCTGGGGGGCCTCCGGGGGCGGGGGGCCTTCCGGAGCGGGCGGAGGCGGGGGCGGGGTCTTGCCCAGGAGGAGGCCAAGCCCTCCCTGAAGCCGGGCGTAGGCCTCCTCCCTGGCCTCCTCGAGGCCCAGCTCCCCCGCCAAAACGTAGGCCCTGAGGGCGGCGTCGTCGGCGTAGAGGCTGTCCCCCTGGGCCAGGTTTAGGTAAAGCTCCAGGGCCTCTTTTCTGAGCCCCAGGCGCTCCAGAAGGGCCGTGGCCCGCCAAAGGCCCTCGGGGGTGCTCCTCCGGTAGGCGGCCACGGCCTCCAGCCAAAGCCCCATCTCCTCCAGAACCCGCCCCTGGCCCAAGCGGGCCTCGGGGTGGTCGTAGCGGGCGAAGGCCACAAGGGCTTCCTTCCGCTGCCCAAGCCGCCACAGGGCGTACCCCAGGCCTAGGTACCCCCTGGGGTCCGCCTCCGCCCAGGCCCGGTAGAAGGGCAGGGCCTCCCGGTAGCGCCCCAGGCGGAAGAGGGCCTGGGCCCTCAGGTCGGGCCTCTCCCCGGGGGGAAGCGCGTTCAGGAGGGCCTCGTAGGCCCGCCCCCGGAAGAGGGCCTCCCAAAGCCTCTCCCCCTCCCCCAGGCGCAGGAGGGCGGCCACGGCCTCGGGCTCGGGCAGAAGCCTCTCCCAGGCGGAAAAGGCCCGGGGGTCTTTGGCCCCTTCCAGAAGGGGCGCCGCCACCCGCCAGGCGGGCTTGGCCTCCCAACCGGGCTCCAAGGCCCTCACCCCCTCCAGGAAGAGGGCGTAGCGCCAGGCGTACTCCGCCCGCTCGGCCAGGGGAACCTCCTCCCGCTGGGCCAGGCGGGAGCCCGCCAAGAGGGCGGCGTACCCCCCGCCCTGGGCCACCTGGCGCAGGGCCTCGAGCCTCCCCGTCTCCAGAAGGGCGTAGGCCTCGGGCAGGCCCTGGGCCCGGCAGGCGAAGAGGAGAAAGAGAAGCCACCAAGGCCGCACCCTCCCACCCTAGCAGGCCCCGCCTGAGAAGCCTTAAAGGGAGGGGCCCAAAAGGGCTATCCCGGGGCAATCCTTCCCTCAGGGATAGTCCCCTTTCGCCGGAAGGGGGGGAGGGCGTAGCCTGGTAGGGCTTATGGAAGGCCCTATTCCCCCCCACAGCCTCGAGGCGGAGCAAAGCGTCTTGGGCTCCATTCTCCTGGACTCCGACGTCATGGACGAGGTGGAAGGCCTCCTCCCCTCCCCCGAGGCCTTCTACGCCGAGGCCCACCGCAAGATCTACGCCGCCATGCAGGCCCTGAGGAGCCAGGGCAGGCCCGTGGACCTGGTGACCCTCTCCGAGGAGCTTTCCCGCAGGGGCCAGCTGGAAGAGGTGGGCGGCACCGCCTACCTCCTCCAGCTATCCGAAGCCACGCCCACCGCCGCCTACGCCGAGCACTACGCCCGCATCGTGGCGGAGAAGTGGACCTTGAGGCGGCTCATCCAGGCGGCGGGGGAGGCCATGCGCCTGGCCTACGAGGAGGCCGGGAGCCTGGACGAGATCCTGGACACCGCCGGGAAGAAGATCCTGGAGGTGGCCCTCACCAAGACCGACACCGAGGCCAGGCCCATGCGGGAGCTGGTCCACGAGACCTTTGAGCACATTGAGGCCCTCTTCCAGAACAAGGGGGAGGTGGCCGGGGTCCGCACCGGCTTCAAGGAGCTGGACGGGCTCATCGGCACCCTGGGCCCGGGCTCGTTAAACATCATCGCCGCCCGCCCCGCCATGGGCAAGACCGCCTTCGCCCTCACCATCGCCCAGAACGCCGCCCTGAAGGAGGGGGTGGGGGTGGGCATCTACTCCCTGGAGATGCCCGCCGCCCAGCTCACCCTGCGCATGATGTGCTCCGAGGCCCGCATTGACATGAACCGGGTCCGCCTGGGCCAGCTCACCGACCGGGACTTCTCCCGCCTGGTGGACGTGGCAAGCCGCCTCTCCGAAGCGCCCATCTACATTGACGACACCCCCGACCTCACCCTGATGGAGCTCCGGGCCCGGGCCCGCAGGCTGGTGAGCCAGAACCAGGTGGGCCTGATCATCATAGACTACCTCCAGCTCATGTCCGGTCCCGGGAGCGGGAAGTCGGGGGAAAACCGCCAGCAGGAGATCGCCGCCATCTCCCGCGGCCTCAAAGCCCTGGCCCGGGAGCTAGGCATCCCCATCATCGCCCTAAGCCAGCTCTCCCGGGCGGTGGAGGCCAGGCCCAACAAGCGCCCCATGCTCTCGGACCTCCGGGAGTCGGGCAGCATTGAGCAGGACGCCGACCTGGTCATGTTCATCTACCGGGACGAGTACTACAACCCCCACTCGGAGAAGGCGGGCATCGCCGAGATCATCGTGGGCAAGCAGAGAAACGGCCCCACGGGCACGGTGGAGCTTCAGTTCCACGCCAGCCACGTCCGCTTCAACGACCTGGCCCGGGACGCCTAGGGGGAAAGGAGGGCCTTGGCCCCCTCCTTAAGGGCCTCCCCCACGTCCCGGTGGCCCAGGAGAAGGCCGCGGGCGAGGGCCTCCAGGTAGCTCTCCTCCACCAGGGCCACCTCTATGGCCAGGATCTTTTCAAAGGCCTCCACGGCGCTGAAGACCTCGAGGCCCCGCAGGGCGCTCCGCAGGTGCTCCAGGGAAAGCTCCTGCACCAGGCCCATGGCGGGGACCATGGCCCTAGGCCCGATGCCCAGCCTGGCGTGCACCAGCCCGATGCGCCTGCGCCTTTCGGCGTAGGCCCGGTCGTAGGTGCCCGAGAAGAGCTCCCGGTACCAGGCGGCGAAGGTGCCGTAAAGCCTCTCCACCCGCCCCGGCACGGCGTGGAGGATGCTGGAAAGCTCCTCGTCCCGCCCCAGGTAGTCGTAGAAGGCCAAGGCTACCTCGGGAGCGATGGGGGCCATGACCTCCCCCAGCTCCTTCAGAATGGCGGCGTGGGTCTGGGTAAAGCCTGTGCGCCGCTTGAGGAGGTCCAGGAGCTCCCCGGGGTCCACGGGACAAATGTACCTTGCCCGTCCCCCCAGCGTCTAGGGCCCAGAGGCTACTCGGTGCTCACGCCCTGCTCCACCTGCTGGCTCACGGGCTCCACCATGCGGAAGTGCCGGACGGGGTCTTCCAGAAGCCTCTCCAGCCGGACCGCCTTCTCCTCCCGCTTGTTCTCCCTAAGGACCCGGACGTAGGCGCCAAGGAGCTCCCGCACGTCCTCCACCCCCCGGGCGTCCAGGGGCTTCACGGCCACCTTGGCCCCCTTGGCCAGGCGGCGGCGCATGGCCTCCTCCGTGAGGCCCATCTCCGGCCAGTGGCGCAAATAGACCCGCCCCCCGGTCATCCCCGAGCAGATCCAGGGCCCGGGGTCCCCCAGGACCAGGGCCCGGCCCCGGGTCATGTACTCAAAGGCGAAGCCCTTGGCCTGGGCCCGGGCCGCCAGGTTGCCCAGCTCGTCCCGCAAGGGGCGCTCGGGCTCCCCGCCCAGGACCACATCGGCCCCGGAGAGCCGGATGCAGAAGCGGCTGTCCGCCACCCCCTCCACGATCAGAAGCCCGCCGATGGCCCCGTAGGCGAAGCTCTTGCCCACCGAGCCGTCCACGTAGGCCCCGTAGGGGTTCCTGCCCTTTAAGACGGCCACCGTGCCGCCGAAGGCGCTCTTGGCCACGCCGTCCTGGGCCCCGCCCTCCACCACCACCTTCATCCCCTCCACGTTGAAGGCGGCGAGGCCGTTCCCGGCCACGCTCCCGGCGTCAAAGCGGAGCTCCACCTCGGCGTCAAACCCCTTGCCGTAAAGCCTCCTGCGGGCGATCTCCCCCGCCAGATGGGCCCCGAGCGCCCGGTCCGTGGAGTCCACGGGGCCCTCCTGGAAGACCATGCGCTTGCTCCCCTCCCCGTAGGCGGCCATGACCACCTCGGTGATGGTGCGGGTGAGCTGGTTCAGAGGCTTCCTCAGGACGTGGGCCGAGGTGTCCTTGAGCCACTCGGGCTCCTCCACGGGGAGGAAGAAGTAGCTGAGGTCCAGCTCCTCCAGGTGGTCCCGCTGGTAAAGGAGGTCCACCCGGCCCCTCAGCTCCTGGAGGGAACGCGCTCCGAGGGCGGCCACCAGCTCCCTCAGGGCCTCGGCCTTGGCCTCAAAGAAGCGGGTGAGCTGCTCCACGGCCCGCTCCAGGTCCTGGGGGACGAAGCGCTTCAGGCCGTGGGCCAGGGCCTCCTCCACGGTCTCTATCTGGGTGGTGATGCCCACGTGGCAGGTGTCCAGCTGGCACCCCCGGCAGATGGTGCAGCCGATGGCCACCATGGCCATGGTGGCCATGCCCACCCGGTCCGCCCCCAGGAGGACCATGCGCAGGACATCGTAGGCGGTCTTGAGGCCCCCGTCGGCCCAGATCTCCACCCGGTCGCGAAGCCCCGCCCGCACCAGGGCCCGGTGGGCCCGGCGCACCCCCAGCTCCACGGGAAGGCCGGCGTATTTGAGGGCGTGGAGCCGGGCCGCCCCCGTCCCCCCCTCAAAGCCGGAGAGGGTGATGACGTCGGCCCCCGCCTTGGCGATGCCCACGGCGATGGTGCCGATACCGGGGATCACCGGCACCTTCACCGAGACCAGGGCCTTGGGGTTCACCGTCTTCAGCTCTTCAATGAGCTGGGCCAGGTCCTCAATGGAGTAGAGGTCGTGGTTGTTGGAGGGGCTGATGAGGTCCACCCCGGGCACGGCGTTGCGGGCGGCCGCCACCTTGGGGGAGACCTTCTTGCCCGGCAGGTGCCCGCCCTCCCCGGGCTTGGCCCCCTGGCCGATCTTGATCTCTATGACGCTGGCGGAGTTCAGCATGTAGGCGTGGACGCCAAAGCGGCCCGAGGCCACCTGCTGCCCCCGCCAGTGGGTGTACTTGCCCAGCATGTCGGGGATCTCCCCGCCCTCGCCGTTCATGCAGAGCATGTTGAGGCGCTTGGCCGCCTCGGCGTAGGCCCGGAAGGCCGCCTCCCCCTGGGAACCGAAGCTCATGGCGCTGATGACGAAGGGCAGGGAGTGCCCCTTCACGGAAAGGTCCACCTCCTCCGGGGCCACCTCGCCCCTTTCGGGAAAGCGCACCTCCAGAAGCTGCCTGGCGGCCACCGGGCTTTCCCGCTCCAGGGAGCGGACCTTCTCCTGGAAGTGGCTGTAGGGGGCCTGGCCCGTGGCCACCTCCTGGGCGGCCTTGTAGATCCTGGGGTTGAAGCGGAAGTCCTTGGCCGGGGGCACCTTCTCCGCCCGGAAGAAGCCTTCCCGCTCCAAAAGGGTCCTCTCCAGCTCCAAGAAGCCGTACCCTCCGTCCCGGGAGCCCAGGAAGTTGCGGGTGCCGAAGACCTCGGCCAGCTCCGGCTTCAGACCCAGGGAGCTGAAGATTTTGCCGTAGCCCCGGAGCTCGTGGATGCCCATGGTGGAGATGACCTTCTCCAGGCCCTTCCTGAGGGCCTCGAGGGCGTTCGCCACCCCCTTCCTCCCCTCGAGGGCCCGGGCCTTCTCCTCCAGAAGCCAAGGAGCCACGGCCTCGGCCCCCAGGCCCAGGAGGAAGGCCACGTCGTGGAGGTTCCGCACCCCGCCGGAGTGGACCAAAAGCGAGGTCTTGCGCCTTAAGGCCACCCCGTCCGGCCCCCGCCTCATGAGGGCCCGGTTCACCGCGGCCACCGCCAGGCCGATGTCAATCCACACCCCGCCCTGGAAGGCCTCCCGGTCGGAGAGGATGAGGACCTCGGCCCCCGCCTCCACCGCCCGCACCGCCTCCTCCTCCAGGCGCTTAAGGCCCACCAAGAGCCCCTCCTCCACGGTGAACTGGGGGACAAGGGTGGCGGTCTGGAAGCGGGCCTTGACCTCCTCGAGGGTCAGGGTGCCGAAGGCCTCGGCCAGGGCCTGGTCGCTCTCCAGGACGATGGGGATGAGGAGCTCCTCCACCCTTCCCCCACCCCGGCCGTTGGGCAGGGGGCGGCGGCCCAGGAGGGTGCGGGTGGAGAAGTGCTCAATCTCCCGCTCCCGGTCAATGGCGGGGTTGGTCACCACCGCCACGGTCTCCTTGAAGAACTCGGAGAGGTTGGGCTTCTCCGGGTTCAGGGCGGCCAGGGGGCCGTCGTAGCCCAGGGAGCCGATGGGCTCGTTCCCGGTCTTGGCCAGGGCCTCCAGGTAGGCCCCGTCCCAGCGGTCCCAGCCGTAGGCCCGCTCCACGCCCAAAGGCGGCGGGGCGGGCTTCTCCTCCACCTGGGCCTCGCTCCCCCCGGCCACGGGGGGCGGGGCCTGGCGCAAAGGCCCCTGGAGGTGGACCCGGTACCCCTCCACCCGGGTCCTGGCGGCAAGGCGCTCCAGCACCAGGCGCTGGTGGCGGTCAAAGGGGAGGACCTTGGCCCCCTCCTCCGTGAGGCGCAGGTAGACCTTCTCCCCCGGGGCCAGGGGCTTGGGCTCGGAGACGAACTCCTCGGCGCTGAAGACCCCCCTTTCCGAGGAGAAGACCACCTCGTAAGGGGTCTCAAACTGCCAGAGGGGCCTCAAGCCCATGGCGTCGGTGGCGAAGACGGCCTCGTCCTGGTGGCGGCTCACGATGGCGGCCGGGCCCTGGGCCAGGGGGCCGAAGCGCTGGCGGAGGGCCATGTAGAGGTCCTGCAACTCCTCGGGCAGGCCCTTCACCTCGCCCAGGATGGGGGGGAAGACCAGGTCCATGGCCTCGGGCAGGGTGAGGCCATAGCGGTAGATGAGGCCCTCCAGCATGCGGTTCAGGTCCTGGGAATCCGAGCCCCCGGTGCGGGGGATGCCCAGGAAGTCCAGCTCCCGCCTGAGGCGCTCAATGGTGTTGATCTCGCCGTTGTGGCCCAGAAGGCCAAAGGGCTGGACCTGCTCAAAGGTGGAGAGGGTATTGGTGGAGTAGCGGTTGTGGCCCAGGGCGATGGCGCTCTTGAACTCGGGCCGGGAAAGCTCGGGGTAGTAGCGCTTGAGGAGCTCCGCCGCTCCCCGCACCTTGTAGACCACGCTGTAGGTGGAGAGGGAGACCACGTGGACGGGGAACTGGGCCTCGAGGCGAAGCCCAAGCTCCCACAAAGGCGCATCCCCGTCCGGGGAAAGCCCCGCCACCTGGAGGAAAAGGGGCTCCGTGCGCCGCCCCACGGGGCCCAGGACCTCGCTCACCACCTCGCCCCTCTGGAAGTGGATGGGGCGCACGCCAAGCCGCTGGCCCTCCCGTTTAAGGAGGTCTAAGAACTCGGGAAGCCGCCCCTCCTCCCCCTTGGGCACGAAGAAGTGCCCCACGAAGAAGCGGGGGTTGAAGGCAAGCCTCGGGTCGTGCCCCGCCCGCTCCAGAAAGCCCGCCCATAGCTCCCGGGGGATGTCGGTCTGGATTCCCGTTCCGTCCCCCTCGCCGCGGATGGCCCCCGCGCGGTGGGCCATACGGTAGAGGCTTTCCAGGGTGCGCCGCACGATGCGGTGGGAGGGCTTGCCGCTCTTTTCCGCCATGGCGATGATGCCGCAGGCGTCCTGGCCTAGGGGGATATCCGGGTAGGCTTCCTTCCAGGTCATCTTCGGGCTCCTTTGGGCAAGGGGATTGGGGTGGGCAAAGATATGCGCGTCGTTCCCAGGATTATACACGGTGGGCCCAGGGGGGTCAACCACGGGCCTTCCAAGACGGGGACACACCTTGGGGCCCCCGACGTGGCTCCGGCCACGTCGGGGCTCTTAAGGCCCCTGGACCCTGTGGAAGGCCTTTAGGAAGAGGGGGAGCGCCAACGCCCTTTCCTCCTGCTCCCGCAAGGCCGCCTCAAAGCCCTCGGGGTCCATGAGGAGGTGGGGAAGGCGCAAAAACCCCAGGTAGTACTCCCCCGCCTGGCCCGGGTAGGCCAGCCTGGCCTTTTCCTCGGGGAAGAGGAGGGCCTCAAAGGCCTCGGGCGAGGCCAGGTAAGGGGCGGCGGGGGCCCTCTTTAGGAAGTCCCGAAGCCTTAAGGGGTTGGTCCAGAAGCCGTAGCGCAGGCGCTGGTCCAGGCCCTCCAGGGCCCGCCACTCCCCCTTTCTGGCCAGCTCCATCCTCAGGAGGCGCAGGCGGGCGTACTGGGAAAGGGAGAGGACCTCCCGGGAAAGCCCCAGGGCCACGAGGAGCCTCGAGGCCATCACGTAGTCCTGGTACTCCCGGTAGGGGTCCACCCCCTAAGGATGCCAAAGCCCCCGGGGTAGGATGGTGCCATGGACCGCAAGGCCTGGGTCATGCGGGCGGTGGAGGCTCTCCGCTTTGCCACCTTCAAGGACATAGAGCGCTACCTGGAGGACGAGGGCGAGCCCTTCTCCAGAAAGGAGCTTCTGGACACCCTCAGGGCCCTGGTGGAGGAGGGCAGACTGGAGGAGAAGGAGGGCACCTACCGCCTGGCTCCCAAAAAGGGGAGCGGCGAGGCCTTCAACAAGCTCTTCGGCGACTAAGCGTCTAGCGGGAGTAGTTGGGCGCCTCCTTGATGACCACCACGTCGTGGGGGTGGCTCTCAATAAGCCCCGCCATGGTCATGCGCACGAAGCGGGCCTTCTTGCGGAAGGTCTCTATGTCGGGGGCCCCCACGTAGCCCATGGCGCTCCTCAGGCCCCCCACGATCTGGTAGAGGACGTCGGCCACCGGGCCCTTGTAGGGCACCATGCCCTCAATCCCCTCTGGGACCAGCTTCTTGGCCTCGGTCTCCCCGCCTTTGCCGGGGTCCTGGAAGTAGCGGTCGGCGGAGCCCTGCTTCATGGCCCCCAACGAGCCCATGCCCCGGTAGAGCTTGTACCGCCTGCCGTCTTTTAAGACCTCCTCCCCCGGGGCCTCCTCGGTGCCCGCCAGCATGCTCCCCAGCATCACCGTGTGGGCCCCGGCGGCGATGGCCTTGGCCACGTCCCCGGTGTACTTGACGCCCCCGTCGGCGATGATGGGCACGTCCAACCCCTCCACCCCGGCCACGGCCTCGAGGATGGCCGAGATCTGGGGCACGCCCACCCCCGTCACCACCCGGGTGGTGCAGATGGAGCCGGGGCCGATGCCCACCTTCACGGCGTCCGCCCCCCGCTCGGCCAGGGCCCGGGCCCCCTCCCGGGTGGCCACGTTCCCGGCGATGACCTCCACCTTCTCCCCGAAGGTCTCCTTCAGGTAGGCCAGGGCCTCCAGGATCCCCTTGGAGTGCCCGTGGGCCGAGTCCAGGACCAGCACGTCCACCCCAGCCTCCACCAGGGCCTGGGCCCGCTCGGGGAGGTCCCGGCTCGCCCCCACCGCCGCCCCCACCAGAAGCCGGCCCATAGGGTCCTTAGCGGCATTGGGGTACTGCTTGCGCTTGACGATGTCCTTGAGGGTGAGGAGACCCCTGAGCCGCCCAGCCTCGTCCACCAGGGGAAGCTTCTCCACCTTGTGCCGCCTCAGGATCTCCTCGGCCTCCTCCAGGGTGGTGCCGGGCGGGGCGGTGACCAGGCGCTCCAGCGGGGTCATCACCTCGCTGACGGGGCGCTTCAGGTCCCGCTCAAAGCGGAGGTCCCGGTTGGTGACCAGGCCCAAAAGCTTCCCGTAAAGGTCCACCACGGGAAGGCCGCCGATGCGGTACTCCCGCATGAGGCGCTCGGCGTCCTCGAGGGTGGCCGTGGGGGGCAGGGTGACGGGGTCCTGGATCATGCCGGCCTCGGAGCGCTTCACCTTGCGCACCATGGACGCCTGGGTCTCTATGGAGAGGTTCTTGTGGATGACCCCAAGCCCCCCCTCCCGGGCCATGGCGATGGCCATGTCGGCCTCGGTCACCGTGTCCATGGCGGCGGAGAGGATGGGGATGTTGAGCCAAAGCCGCCGGGTGAGCCGGGTCCTGACCGAGACCTCCTTGGGCAGGACCTCCGAGTAGCCGGGCAGGAGGAGCACATCGTCAAAGGTGAGGCCCTCGTAGAGGATCTTCCCCTCGTACATGCCCCTTAGCCTACCCGCTTCCCCGGGCCAAGGTCCAGGGGGACCCCCTGCGCCCACCCTAGGGGACCTCAGCTCACCCCTCCTCTTGCTGGGAGATCTCCGCGAGGGCAAGCCGCTGGGCCTGCCCTTCCTCTTCCGAGGCGGCCGCGCCCTCTTCCAGCCGCCTCCTTTCCTCCGGGGAAAGCCTCCTTCCGGTCAGAAGTTTTGCGAAAAGGCGCAGAAATCAGGAGAGAACCAGGGGCCGGGTGGCCTCCAGGTGAAGCACCACCGGGGGCTCTACCCTCACCCCGTTCTCCTCAAGGAGCTCAGGCACCATTACCGCGAGCTTGGTAAGAAGCTCCTCCAGGGTGGGGGCTTCCGTAGCGAGGCCGGGCACGTCCTGGCTTTCCGCTACCCACACCCCGGCTTCCCCATCCCAAGAGGCCTCTATCTTGAGGACGCGCATATCCGTAGGATACCGCACGGGCGCGGATAGAATGGGAATATGGGGGACGCTAAGGCGTGGCGTAGGTGGAACGCCTGGAGGTATGTTCTGCACGCCCTGGAGGAGATAGCCCCGGAAGCCCTGGAGGACCTAGCCCGCCTGGTGCCGGTCTACCGGGAAGCCGCCCCCCACATGGACCGCCCCGGTTGGTACATCCACGACTGGGAAAGTCTGGGAACGGCCTTAGAAGTCCAAACGGGCGTGCCCGGCTTTGAAGAGTCCCTGGCAAAGGTAAGGGACTTTCGGGAAGCCCTTCTCGCCTGGGGGCGTAGGTGGAACCTGGCCCACCCCGAGCCCTTGAGCTGGGCCATACAGCACTTTCCGATATGGGCTAAAGCCCCCGTAGTGGCGGGGAAGGCGATTAGCTCAGCCTGAACGTCTACCGCCACCTCCTGGAGGAGGAGCGCCGGGGGTATGTGTTGGACCTGGAAGACCTCCTCTTTCCCGGCCCTCGGGCCATTTCGTGAACCGATAGACCGGCTGATAAACCGGCTAAAGGGATTCTCCCCACGCTACCGTGGGGAGAAGTATTGTGTCCTGGAGCTGGTGGGCGGCGTAGGACTTGAACCTACGACCTCTCGCGTGTGAGGCGAGCGCTCTTCCGCTGAGCTAGCCGCCCCCGGCCTTTAGAAGGGTAGCACGGGGCGAGGAGAACTGTCAAGCAAGGTTCCTGACCGAGTTCTGACAGAAGGGTGGCTAGACTGAGGGCGTGGCCACGGTGCTGGTGGTGGAGGACGAGCCCGCGGTGCGCCTGGGGGTGCGCCTGGCGCTGGAGCGGGCGGGCCACAGGGTCCTGGAGGCGGAAAGCGCCGAGGCCGCCTGGCCCCTCCTGAAGGAGGCCGAGGCCGTGGTCCTGGACTGGATGCTCCCCGGCGAGCCCGGCACCAAGCTCCTGGAGAGGATGCGCCAGGGGCCTTACCCTTCTTTGCCCGTCCTCATGCTCACCGCCCGGGCCGAGGTGCGGGACCGGGTGGAGGGCCTCTCCCGGGGGGCCGACGACTACCTGGCGAAGCCCTTCGCCACCGAGGAGCTCCTGGCCCGCCTCGAGGCCCTCCTCCGCCGGGCAGGCAAGCGCAAGGTCCTAAGGCGGGGCCCCCTCCTCCTGGACCTGGAGCGGATGGAGGCCACCCTGGAGGACAGGCCCCTTTCCCTAAGCCGCCGGGAGTTTGAGCTTCTGGCCTTCCTGGCGGAGCGCCCGGGAAGGGTCTACACCCGGGAAGAGCTTCTGGAGGCCGTATGGGGCCCGGACTACCTGGGCACCCCCAGGACCGTGGACCAGCACATCCTGCAGCTACGGGAAAAGCTCGGGGAAGACCCCAAGGCCCCCCGCTTTCTGGAGACGGTGCGGGGCGTGGGCTACCGCTTCAAGGAGGGGGCGTGAGCCTTCTGGAAGAGGCCTGGGAAGAGGCCCTGGAGGGCTTTGTGGCCCACCGGGAAAGGCAGGTGGTCTACCTGAACCCCAAGGCGGCCCAGCTTCTTGGCGTCAACCGGGAGAAGGTGCTGGGCCGACCCCTGATCCTGGCCCTCCGGGACCACCGCCTCGAGGCCCTGGCCCTCCACGGGGGGGAGAGGCTTTTGGAGGTCCGGGACCACCTCCTTCTGGTCCGGGCGCTTCCGGGGCGGCTTTACCTCCTGGACCAGACCGAAGCCCAAAGGCGCCTCAAGGACCTGGAGGAGGCGGCGGTGACCCTGGCCCACGAGCTCCGCACCCCCCTCGCGGGCATGGGGCCCCTCCTCGAGGCCCTCACCCCCAGGACCAGGCAGGAAAAGGAGGTCCTGGACCTCCTCAAGGCCGAGGTGGCCCGGCTTGCCCGCCTGGTGGAGGGCCTCTCCCCCGTCCGGCCCGGCCCTCGGCGCCCCGTGGCCCTGGAGGAGGTCTGGTCCCGTCTGGAAAAGCTCCTGGCCGAAAGGCTAAAGGGAAGGCGGGTGGAGGTCCACCTCCCTCACACCCTCTCCACCGACCCGGAGGCCCTCCTCCAGATCCTCCTCAACCTCCTGGACAACGCCCTCAAGTACGGCCAAGACCCCATCCGCCTCCTCTCCCGCCTGGAGGGGGACCGCCTCCACCTGGAGGTGCGGGACCGGGGGGAGGCCCTTCCCGAGTACGAGCCCCTCTTTCTGCCGGGAAGGCGGGGGAGCCACCTGGAGCCGGGCCAGGGGCTAGGCCTCCACCTGGTGCGCCGCCTGGCCCGGGCCCTGGGCGGGGAGGCCTACGCCAGAAGGGAGGGGGAGGAGAACGTTTTCGGCGTCAGCCTGCCCGTAGACTGAGAAAAGGAGGCAGTATGCGCGAAGCTTTGGACAAGGCTCTGAACCAGCTCATTGAAGAAAGCCTCAGGATGCTCTCCCTGGTGCGGGAGATGACCCAGAAGGCCACCGAGGCCCTGGTGGAGGGCGACCGGGCCAAAGCCCAGGAGGTCATCAGCAAGGACAAGGAGGTGGACGCCCTGGAGCTCAAGATTGAGAACGAGGCCATCACCCTCATCGCCCGGCACCAGCCCGTGGCCTCGGACCTCCGGCTCATCTTCACCGTCATCAAGGCCCTGACCGACCTGGAGCGCTCCGGGGACTACGCCATGCACGTGGCCGAGGACGCCTTCGTCCTGGCCCAGGAGCCCCCCCTCAAGCGCTACGTGACCCTGCCGGAGATGGGCCGGAGGCTTTTGGAGATGATGGACACCCTCGCCAAGGCGGTGGCGGAGCGCGACCCGGAGCTGGCCCGCCAGGTCCTCTCCATGGACGACCAGGTGGACGCCCTTTACGAAGAGGTGAGCCGGGAGCTCCTCACCTACATGATGGAGGACCCCCGGACCATCAGCAAAGCCCTGACCCTGATGCGGGTGGCCCGGAGCTACGAGCGGCTTGGGGACCACCTGGAAAACATCGCCGAAAGGGTCATCTACTGGCTCACCGGGGAGGTATACAAGGCCCCCGAGGACGTCTACTAACGAGGCAGGCCAAGGTCACCCCGGAAAAGGGCCAGGAGGAGGCGGTTCTGGCCCAGGCGGAGGACTGGCCTGGGCCCGACCGCTCCCTGTTCCTGGGGCTACACGCCCTGATCCGGCCTGAGGTCCCAGGACTCACCCTGAGGCTGTGGTACGGGATGCCCGCCTACGCCCACCAGGGCAAGGCCCTCTGCTTCTTCCAGCCCGCCCACGAGTGCAAGACCCGCTACGCCATCCTGGGCTTTAGCGACCAGGCCCGCCTGGACCAGGGAAACCCTTGGCCCGTGGCCTTCGCCCTCACCCAGCTCACCCCCGCCGAGGAATCCCGGGTGCGGGAGCTTCTGCGCAAGGCCTTGGGCCGGTAGGCTACTCGGCCTCCACCTCTTCCGCCGCCTGGCGGCGGCCTGCCTTCCACTCCAGGCCCGCCCAGATGAAGTCCATGAGGTCCCCGTCTAGGACGTTCTGGGGGTCAAAACGCATGAGGCCCGTGCGGTGGTCCTTCACGTACTGCTTGTCCAGGACGTAACTGCGGATCTGGCTCCCCCACTCAATGGGCCGCACCTCACCCCGAAGCTTCTGAAGCTCTTCCTGCTTCTTCTTCCACTCCAGCTCAAAAAGCCGGGAGCGGAGGACCTTCAGGGCCAGCTCTTTGTTTTTGATCTGGCTTCTCGTGGTCTGGCAGGTGACGGTGATGCCCGTGGGCAGGTGGACGATGCGCACCGCCGAGTCCGTGGTGTTGACCCCCTGCCCCCCGTGCCCCTGGGAGCGGAAAACGTCTATGCGCAGGTCCTCGGGCCGGATCACCACCTCCACGGTGTCGTCCACCTCGGGCATGACCTCTACCCCGGCGAAAGAGGTGTGGCGGCGCCCCGAGGCGTCAAAGGGCGAGGGGCGCACCAGGCGGTGAACCCCGGCCTCGGCCGAGAGGAGGCCGTAGGCGTTTTCCCCCTTGACCAAAATCTGGGCGTAGTCCACCCCCGCCTCCGCCCCGGGCCGCAGGTCCACCACCTCCACCTCAAAGCCCTGCCGCTCGGCGAAGCGGGTGTACATGCGAAGGAGCATCTCCGCCCAGTCGCAGGCCTCGGTGCCCCCAGCCCCGGGCTGGATGGTGAGGATGGCGTTCTTCTCGGCGTGGGGGAAGTTGAGAAGGGTCTCGTGGTAAAGGACCTCCAGCTTCTTGGCCGCCTCCAAAAGCTCGGGCTTCAAGGCCTCCCGCTCCTCGGCGGGAAGCTCCTCCCAGAGCTCCATCAGGCCCTCCAGGTCCCCTTCCAGGGAGCGGAAGGTCTCCACGGTGCGCCTCAGGCGGGCCGCCTCCTGGCTCACCCGCCTCGCCTCCTCCGGGTTCTGCCAGAGGGTGGGGTCTTCCAGCCGCTTTTCCAGTTCCTTTAGCCGGGCCTCTTTGCCGGGGATGTCAAAGATACCCCCGGAGACTGGCCAGGCGCTCGTTGAGAAGCTCCAGGTCCATACCCTTACCAGTATAGGGGCTGGGCCCGCCCGGGGCAAGGACCCTTGCGCCCATCAAACTCAAGTGTTATGATAATAGCGGTATGGAGTTGGAGAAGCTGGCCGCCTCTTTGCAACAGGCTTACCCCCAGGGCCTTCCCGGGGAACGGGACGCCCTGGTGACCCTTTTGGTTCAGAAAGGGTACAGCCATCAGGAGGCCGTGGCCGTGGCCCGGGCCCTCGAGGCCCAGGGCTACGCCCACTTCCTGCCCGGGGAGAAGCCCCGCTTCGCCTTCACCAGCCGCCCCGTGGACCTCAAGGCCCTCATGCGGGCCCTGGACCAGGAGTACCCCGAGTTCGTGGGCGAGGGGGACGAGGAGGAAGAGGCCCTGGATTTCCTGGCCGCCCGACTGGAGGGGGACCGGCAGGTGGCCAAGGAGGTCCTGGAAGCCCTGAGGGGCGCGGGCTACGTGGAAAAGGCCCACAGCCCCGAGCTGGTCCGGGACCGGCTCTTCTTCCGCTTCCCCGAGGCCCTGCGCCTTTACGCCTAATACCGCCCCATGCTGGCCCAAGCCAGCATGGGGGCCCCAAAAAGGCCCCTCAGTCAGCGGCGGCCAGAAGGGCCTCCTCGAGGCCCACCCTGGCCCCCAGGGCCTGTAGGCGCTCCTCCAGGTGCTCGTAGCCCCGCTCCAGGAAGTACACCCCCTCAATCTCCGACACCCCATCCGCCGCCAGGGCGGCCACCACCAGCCCGCCCCCGGCCCGGATGTCCAGGGCCTTGACCTGGGCCCCGTGCAGGCGCTTTCCGTTCACCAAAAGGGTGCGGTCCCTCAGGTATAGCTCCGCCCCCAGGCGGGCCAGCTCCCCCACGTGGGTGAAGCGGTCGGGGTAGACGCGGTCGGTGACGGCGCTCTGCCCGGGGACCGTGGCCAAATAGGCGGTGACGATGGGCTGGAGGTCCGTGGGAAAGCCCGGGTACTCCCGGGCCTCCACCTGGAAGGGCTTGGGGTCAGGGGTGGCCGTGAGGCGGACCCAGTCGGGCCCCACCTCCACCTGGTGGCCCGCCTGGGCCAGCTTGTCCAGAAGGGCGTCCAGGTGGTCGGGCCGGGCCTCGGTGAGGGTGACGCTCCCCCGGGTGGCCGCCGCCGCCAGGAGGTAGGTTCCGGCCTCTATGCGGTCGGGAATGATGCGGTAGGTGCCGCCCCCGAGGCGCTTGGCCCCCCGCACGTGGAGGATGGGGCTTCCCAGACCCCGCACCTCCACCCCCAGCATGCGGAGGAAGCGGCCCAGGTCCTCTACCTCAGGCTCCACCGCCGCCTGGACCAAGGTGGCCTCCCCGCCTAGGGCCACGGCCAGCATGGCCTGCTCCGTGCCCCCCACCGTGGGCAGGTCAAAGACCACCCGCCCGGAAAGGGGCCGGACCCGGCGGGCGTGGAAGGCGCCGTCCTCCCTTTCCTGCACCTCGGCCCCCAGGGCCCTCAGGGCCTTGATGTGCTGGTCCACGGGGCGGGCCCCGAAGGCACACCCCCCAGGCATGTGGACGGTCCCCTCCCCCACCCGGGCGAGAAGGGCCCCCCAGACGATGAAGCTGGCCCGCATCTGCCCCACCAGCTCAAAGGGGGCCTCGGTATTCCGGATCTCCGGGGTGTGGAGGTGAAGGGTGCGGCCCTCCCAGCGGTAATGGGTGCCCAGGTGGGCGAGGAGCTCCAGCATCACCTCAACGTCCCTGAGCTTGGGCACCTCCACCAGGGTGACGGGCTCGGCGGTGAGGAGGCTCGCCGCCAGGATGGGCAAAGCGGCGTTCTTGGCGGGGTAGACCCGGATCTCTCCGGAAAGGGGCACGCCGCCTTCCACGCGCAGGATCCTCCGCTTGCCCTTCCCCGGGTCCTTGTGCATCATACACACCTTACTCAAGGTGAGGATAAGCCCCAAATACCCTGTTGTCAAGGCGATGCGCGCTTTGCTACACTTGGCCCCAAGGGGGATATGCCCAAGAAGGAAAAAAAACGGCTTCAGGTGGTGATCTCCGAGGAGCAGGACGCCCTCCTCACCCGGGCCGCCTACGCCCTCTCCAGCCCGGAGCGCCTGGTCTCCAAGTCCGAGGTGGTGCGGCTGGCCATCGCCAAGATCGTGGAAGAGCTGGAGGGGAACAAGGAGGAGCTGGCCGAGCTCTTAAAGCGCCTGGAACCCGAGGAAGAATAGAATGACGGCCGTGGTCCTGGGCGGGCGGTACCGCCTCGAGGCCCCCTTGGGCCAGGGGGGCATGGCCGAGGTCTTCCGGGCGGTGGACGAGCGCCTGGGGCGGCTGGTGGCGGTGAAGGTCCTCCACGCCCGGGCCCTGCCCCCGGAAAGGGAGCGCTTCTTCTTGGAGGTCCGGGCCCTTTCCCGCCTCTTTCACCCCGGCATCGTCCAGGTGCTGGACCTGGGGGAGGAGGAGGGGCGGCCCTACTTCGTCATGGAGCTGGTGGACGGGGGCCCCTTTGACACCCTGGGCCCTTTTGAGGAGGGGCCGGAAGGGGAAAGGATCCTGAGGGCGGCCACGCAGGTCCTCGAGGCCCTGGCCCACCTGCACGCCCAAGGGGTCATCCACCGGGACCTGACCCCCAAAAACATCCTCCTCACCAAGGAGGGCCACCCCAAGGTCATGGACCTGGGCCTGGCCTACATCCTCCAGGAGAGCCGCCACCTCACCCGCACCGGCTACACCCTGGGCACCCCCACCTACATGGCCCCCGAGCAGGCCAAGGGCCTCCCCCTCTCCCCCAAGGCGGACCTCTACAGCTTCGGGGCGGTCCTCTACCGCACCCTCACCGGCAAGGCCCCCTTTGAGGGGGAAAACGACCAGGCCATCCTCTTCCAGCACGTCTACGAGGAGCCCAAGCCCCCGGAGGCCTTAAACCCCGCCATCCCCAGGGGGGTGAGCGAGGCCGTCTTGGGGCTTCTGGCCAAGCACCCCGAGGAGAGGCCGGGCCACCCCTCCCTCTTCCAAGGGCCCTTGCGGGACCTGGAAGCCCTGCGCCTGGCCACCCCCCGGGCCGGGGCCAGCCGCTCCGGCCACTACCCCTTTGGCCCCGACCCCCGGCGCCTTAGCCTCAAGGCCCGGCTGGACCTGGGCGGGGAGACCGCCTGGCCGGGGGAGATGGTCCACCTGCAGGGGCGGGTCTACCTGGGCTCGGAAAGGCACCTTCTGGAGGTGGACCTCCACACGGGGGAGGTGCGCCGCCACCCCCTCCCCGACGCCGCCTCCAGCCCGCCCGTGGCCCGGGGCGGGGTGTACATAGGAGGCTTTGACGGCAAGGTGCGCCGCCTCCGCGGGCAGGCCTTGGACTGGACGGCAAGCACCGGGGCCGAGGTCACCGCCGCCCCCCTGGTCCTGGGGGACAGGGTCTACATCGCCAGCCGGGACGGGACCCTCTACGCCTACCGGAAGGACGAGCTCCTCTTCCGCTTCCACGCCGGGGGGCACCTCGCCGCCAGCCCCACCTTTTACCGGGGCCTCCTCTTCGTGGGGGCGGAAAACGGCTGGCTCTACGCCCTGGACCCGGAAACCGGGGTCCTGCGCTACAAGGTGCGGGCCGGGGCCATCCACGCCCCAGTGGCCGCCTTCAGGGGAAGGCTCTTCATCCCCACCTGGGAAGGGGAGGTCTACGCCTTTGACCCCCTAAGCCGGGAAACCCTCTGGAACGCCGAGCTGGAGGGGGAGGTCTGGGGCGGTCTGGCCGTGGACGAGGAGCGGGTCTACGTGGCCGCCTGGGACGGGGTGCTGAGGGCCTTGGACCAGGCCACGGGGGAGGAGGCGTGGAGCCTCGAGGTGGGCAAGGTGACCGCCGGCTTAAGCTACGCCAGCGGCCACGTCTTCCTGGCCACGGAGGAGGGGCGGTTTCTGGCCGTGGACCAAAGGGGCCAGGTGGTCTTTGAGGCCACGGGCCTGGGCTCGGTCCAGGTCCCTCCCCTCCCCCTGGCCCAGGAGGTCCTGGTGGTCAACACCCTGGGCAGGCTCTACCGCTTTGGCGTAGGATGAGGCCATGGAGGCCCTTCAGACCGACAAAGCCCCCAAGGCCATCGGCCCCTACGCCCAGGCCATCAGGGCCTTAGGCCTGGTCTTCGTCTCCGGCCAGATCCCCCTGACCCCCGAAGGGGAGGTGGTGGAGGGGGACATCCGCGCCCAGACGGAAAGGGTCATGGAGAACCTGAAGGCCATCCTGGAGGCGGCGGGCTCGGGCCTTTCCCGCGTGGTCCAGACCACCTGCTTCCTTGTGGACATGGAGGACTTTCCCGGCTTCAACGAGGTCTACGCCCGCTACTTCGCCCCGCCCTACCCCGCCCGGGCCACGGTGGCCGTGAAGGCCCTCCCCCGGGGGGTGCGGGTGGAGGTGGCCTGCATCGCCCTGGCGGAATAGTGCGCCCTTGCCCAAAAGCGTAGAATGACGGCATGACCGAGGCCCAGGACGAAAGGGTTGCCGACCTGGAGCACCGCTTCCGCCAGGGGGACCCCCGGGCCCTGGCCCGGGCCCTCACCCTGGTGGAGTCCGGCCACCCCTGGGGCCAGGCCCTCCTCAAGCGCCTGAGGGGCCAGGGGCAGGCCAAGGTGGTGGGGATCACGGGAAGCCCGGGGGCGGGCAAGAGCACCCTCACCGACCGCCTCATCCTCGAGGCCCGCAAGCGGGGGGAAAGGGTGGGGGTCTTGGCCGTGGACCCCTCCAGCCCCTTCACCGGGGGCGCCATCCTGGGGGACCGGATCCGCATGATGCGCCACCACCAGGACCCCGGGGTCTTCATCCGCTCCATGGCCTCCCGGGGGGCCCTGGGCGGCCTGGCCGGGGCCACGGTGGCCGCCTTAAGCCTCCTGGAGGCCTTTGGCTTCCAGCGCATCTTCGTGGAGACCGTGGGGGTGGGGCAGAGCGAGGTGGACATCGCCCGGGTGGCCGACACCACCCTCCTGGTCCTGACCCCGGCGGCAGGGGACGCCGTCCAGGCCTTCAAGGCCGGGGTCATGGAGATCGCCGACATTTTCGCCGTCAACAAGTTTGACCTGCCCGGGGGCGAGCGCCTCATCCAGGAGCTCAAGGGCGCCCTGGAGCTCTCCCCTCCCCGGCCCGGGGGCTGGCGCCCCCCCATCTACCCCACGGTGGCCGCCACCGGGGAGGGGGTGGAGGCCCTTTTTGAGGGCCTCGAGGCCCACCACCGCCACCTAAAGGAGCACGGGCTCCTCGAGGCCCACCGGCTGGAAAGGACCCGTTTTGAGGTGGAGAGCGTCATCCAGGAGTGGGGCCGCCGCAGAACCCAGGCCGCCGAGGACCTGGTGGCCCGGGTGGCCCGGGGAGAACTCACTCCCGAGGAGGCCGCCTGGAGCCTACTGCGGCCGGAAGCGTAGCAGGGCCTTTCTCAGCATCTCCCGCTCGTTGGGGTAGGAAAGCCGCTGTAGGGCCTCGGAGACCGGGAGGAAGTAGGCGGCCTCCACCTCGGAGAGCTGGGGCCTGGGCTCCCCGCCCCGGTAGGCCATGAGAAAGTAGTGGACCTCCTTGCTGACGGTGACGGGCTCCCCCTCGTCCTTAACGGTGAAGTAGTAGCGCACCTTGCCTAAAGGGACCAGGGGAGCCGCCTCCACCCCCGTCTCCTCCCGCACCTCCCGCACGGCCGTCTCCGCGTAGCGCTCCCCGGGCTCCACCTGCCCCTTGGGCAGGGTGACCACCCGCCCCCCCTTCAGGGAGACCACCAGCACCTCCGGGGGGGTTCCCCGCAAGACCACGCCCCCGGCGGAGACCACCCGCTTTTTGGCCCTGGCCACGTGCCTTTTCCTACGCACCTTCCCCCTCGCTTCCGGCCAAAAAAAAGGGGCGCCCGAAGGCGCCCCCAAGGGACCTGGAAAAGGGGAGAACGCAGGGCTTCATGCTCCTTAGAAAGGAGGTGATCCAGCCGCACCTTCCGGTACAGCTACCTTGTTACGACTTCGCCCCAGTCACGGGCCCTACCCTCGGCGCCTGCCCTAAGGCTCCCGGCGACTTCGGG
>Ga0079998_123906_pt1 | contig 35411 bp, 43 predicted proteins | sample PerSpoBPS_BMetaG_FD_69201 | JGI IMG/M metagenome (GOLD analysis project Ga0079998, IMG submission 69201) | Thermal spring microbial communities from Yellowstone National Park, Wyoming, USA - Perpetual Spouter B (PS_B) MetaG (SPADES assembly)... | ecosystem: Environmental > Aquatic > Thermal... | reverse complement strand
ATCGAGGAGATCGCTAGAAAATATAGTGCCACAGTAGTTGTCGGGAATGCCCATAGGGGTAAGAGTAGAATGGCTAGTAATGCTAATAAAAAGAGTCTGAGGCATAGGATCCACCAGTGGTGCGTCTCAAAACTAGTTGAAACATTGAATAACAAGCCATTATATGTTGTTGAGGAGTCAGAGGCATACTCATCATCAAGAGATCCGTTTAGCGGTAAGCCTATCAAGAGATATACCCCCTCTGTGATTCGCTTTGCGTTGAGAGGGGGTAGAAGGGTAAAGGTTATAAAAATACAGATGAGGCTGGCAAGGCTGAGCAACGGATTAACCCTAGATAGAGATGTGATCGGAGCTATAAACATCGGCTTGAAATATCTATCCTCAGATGGGAGGGGCGTGGCGTTCCCCTCAACAGGGCCCCATGCGGCTTGGGCGAAGCTGGTGATCCCAAGCCTAGGGCCAACCCCGCTAACGGAATTAAAGATATTTACAAGTATTTAGAAGTATCGTTAGCGGGGAAACGCTAGAGACATATACGATATTGTCATAGCTTTTTTAGAGGAACTCTGTATAAAGGAGAAATTAATCAGATCACTCGATATTTTAAACATAGATATGAGCTACGCCGTTAAAGCTATTAGGCTCGCAATGCTGCAAGCAGTAATAGATCCTAACAAATATAGGGAGATAGTGGAGCTCACACCATCTATGAGGGGGAGGCTAAGGAATTGGGTGTCAATGGTTCTAAAAGCATATGAGAGGACATTATCTCTACACGATCATACCCCTGAAGACTACATAGCTTATAAGCTAGCCTTAAACGAAGAGATAGAAAGAAGCGAGATAGAGAAGAGGTTCAACATAAGCAGGGCACAGTTATCACATATACTATCCAAACTAGAAAAACTAGGATTCCCCACCACTAGATTCGAAAAAACACATAAAGATCGTTATAGCTGAAAGCCCCCTACTCTAGAATAGGAAGAAGATTTGTCTAGCAGCTCCATGGAATTAATCGAGATCAGATCTATTCAACGCCTATGGTCTTCGTTACAGCCTTTATAACAACCTGAAAGCCCCGCCCTTTAGAGCGGGGATGGGTAAGGTTTACAGGCTTTTGTTCTCTATATCCTGGGGTCTTGGCGGACCGTCCTCTGGCGGTTGCAATATAGCGATGACCACTCTACTCTACGCCCGCCGAGGCTCCGGGCGTGATACCTTGATGAGGGCAGTGGTGCTGAGACTACTGCCAGACGAAGAGGCCGAGGCAAGGCTGAGGGCTCTGTGTAGCCTCTCCTCTAAGCTCTGGAACGAGGTCGACTATGCTTGGAGGAGGATGTTCTTCAAGGAGAAGAAGGTAGATCTTAAGTACTTATAAGGAGTTCTATGAGAGGTATAAAAGACTCATAGGATCTGCAACTGCCCAGCAGGTTCTGAATAAGAATGATAAGGCTTGGAGGGCGTTCTTCTCATCTTTGAAGGCTAAGAAGAGGGGAGAGGATAGTTATGGTCACGGCATATGACTACCACCAGGCCTCCATAGCTAGCGAGGCGGGGGGTGACGGTATCCTTGTGGGCGACTCCCTGGGCATGGTGGTCATGGGTTTCTCCTCAACCTACCCAGTGACAATGGGGATGATAGCCCACCATCTCAGAGCTGTGGTCAATGTCAGGCCCAGAAGCCTTGTGGTGGCTGACATGCCTTTTATGAGCTACGAGATTAGCAAAGAGCAGGCTCTGAGGAACGCTGGGAAGCTGATAAGGCTTGGAGCAAATGCTGTGAAGCTCGAGGAAGGCCTGGAGATCGTGAATAGAGTGGAGGTTTTGACAAAGGCCGGGATCCCTGTTATGGGCCATGTAGGGCTGAATCCCCAGAGATCCATGATCACGGGGCTGAGGATGAGGGGGAGGAGTGCTGAGGAGGCCCTGGAGGAGGCGGGGGCCTTCTCCATGGTCGTAGAGTTTTTCCTCCGCAGAGGTTGCAGAGGTGATCACGAGGAGGCTCAGTATACCTAAACTATATGCATAGGCTCGGGCCCTACATGCGATGGCCAGATCCTGGTGATCCACGACCTCCTATGGATCAACCCTTCGCCGCCTCCGTTCGCTAAGAAATACCTGAACTCCAGAGAACTCTTCCTAGAGGCTCTGAAGAAATTCTCAGAAAAGATGAGGAAAGGGCTCTTCCCAGATAGGGAGAGATATTGGAACATGAAACCCGAGGAATTGACCAGGTTCAAAGACCTAGTGGCTAAGAGGGAGAAGAGCTTTAAGGGGAAGGGACAGGGCTAGGAAGTATAGTGCTTGTGCTGTGATAAGCGTCACAGCCCCCATCAAAACCCATATAGTTACCCCCTACCTATAAACCTAGTATCATATTTCATATTCTTCTCGTTACATAAAGATGTAGTTAAGAGAACCCCCATAAAGCATATCAACTCTGCTACCTTGAAGCCATAGCCAAGGAAGAGGATCGAGAGAGAGCTGTATAAGTTCCTAAAACCAACAAAGCATCCAAAACAGACTTAATGGGGGTATGTAACATGCTCGTAATACTGAGTCCTAGGGAGCTGATAGTGAGAGCTAGAGACCTGGTCCAGGGTACACCTATTAAGGTGCAGCCTTAAACCTAGGAACTGCTTGGAGAGAACCCTACTCTTTAGAGTGGGGAGGATGTCAGAGTATTATTTCTCCCTGTATAACCAGCATCTGACTCTGACGCCTCTATTCTTTATCAAAAACTCAGGGGGCTCTTGTAAGCACATATCGAAAGCTAGGGGGCACCTGTGTCTGTATCTGCAGCCCCTAGCTATGAATTCCTTCTCCTCTATCCCGCTTAACTTTATTTTCTTGAGCCACTTGGCTCTCTTCCTGAGATCCGGCTCGGCAACAGATTCTAAGAGAGCCATTGTATATGGGTGAAGAGGCTCTTCGTAGATCTTTTCAACAGGCCCTCTCTCAATAACCCACCCCCTAAACATAATCGCTATCTCATCGCTTATATAATATGCTGTGGAGAGATCATGGGTTATGTATAGAAAGGATATCCCCAACTTTTCCTTGAGGCTCTTGAAGATCTCAAGAATGTTTGCTCTGAGAGAGGCGTCTAGCATTGAGACTGGTTCATCAGCAACTATGAGTCTGGGCCTGGATATGAGGGCCCTAGCTATGGCTACTCTCTGGAGCTGGCCTCCTGAGAGCTGTGATGGATATCTATCCATAACTTCTTCAGGATGGAGGCCAACCGCTGTGAGATTTTTATATATTAGTTCCTCAGCCTCCTCCTTGGTTTCGGCCCTTTCTAGGTTGAGAGCTGTGTCGAGTAGGTATGAATACACTTTTCTTAGTGGGTTAAATGTTGAGTAGGGGTTCTGGAATATGGCCTGGACCTCTGACCTGAACCACTTGAGATCCTTACCCCTTAAGCTGTAAACATCCCTGCCTCTGTAGAGAACCCTGCCCGAGTCAGGCCTGAGGATGCCTAGCACTGTCTTAGCCAGGGTTGTCTTGCCTGAACCGCTTTCTCCAGCTATCGTGTAGATCATGGGTTTAGAGCCCATTTCGAGATCGACATTATCTAGAGCATTGAACCTAAAGCCGAAGATCAGGCCGTATCTAAAGCTCTTTTTAACACCACTAAGGTTAAGAAGATCATTCCCTTCTTCTGTCATCCCCTCCCACCCCTGCTTGATAGAGCCAGCATGCAACAGACCTCCCATTCTCAACAGGTATTAAGGGAGGCTCTTCTTTCCTACAGATCTCCATCGTAAAGGGACACCTTGGATGGAACCTGCAGCCTGGCGGAGGCGATCTCAGGTCAGGCGGCATGCCTGGGAGCCCTTTCCTGGGGCTCTTATCACCTATCCTTGGAAGAGATTTGAGGAGGGCCATGGTGTAGGGGTGAAGAGGCTTCTCTATGATCTCATCTGTCCTCCCTATCTCAACAATCTTGCCTGCATACATAATAACTATTCTATCCGTTATCATCGAATGAACCCCCATATCGTGACTCACTATGACAAGTGTACTCCTGTAGCTCCTTACCCTCTCCACGAGAGTCTGTAGAACCCCCCTCTGTACCACTACGTCAAGCCCTGTCGTAGGCTCATCGACCAACACTATCCTAGGTTTAAGCGCTAGAGATAGAGCTATGGCCACTCTTTGTCTCATGCCTCCACTTAGTTGGTGTGGATATGCATTTACTACATCCTTTGATAGACCTGTCTCATCCATATAGCTTGAGGCCATGGAGACTGCTTCCCTATCACTCATGCCAGCATGATGCTTGAGAACCTCTATGAAATGATCCTTAACCCTCTTTACAGGGTTAAATATATTCATAGAGTTCTGGGGCATGTAACTTATCACTCTCCACCAAAGTTTCTTTCTTTCCTCAAGCCTCATCGATATCAGATCGCGGATCTTCCCCCCATCTCTCACAAGAATTCTACCGGATTTAAGGACTAAGGGCCTCACAATGTAGCCGTACATTATCTTAACGAGGGTGGATTTTCCACAGCCAGACTCCCCAGCAATGCCCAAGATCTCGCCCTCATATATATCCAGGTTAACGCTGCTCACAGCCTCAACAAAAACCTCCCCACGTGGCCCAGCCACATAGCCTCCTACCACGTTTTCCAACCTCATCACATGCTCTTTTCCGAGGGTCATGTTCTCCACCTCAGCCTAGGCTCGATCCTCTCAGCTATAGCCGTAGATATGAGGTAAAGGCTCACAAATATCGCTATAGTAAGTACTATAGGAGGCAGAACCCACCACCAGATCCCTCTGAAGAGTGAGGGATATCCTATCGTGGACCAGTATATCATGGTGCCTAAGGTGTCCATAGAGAGTATTGAGAGACCCAGAACCGAGAGACCTATCTCCGCCCCTATCGCGTAAAGCACTGTATTAGTGGCATTGATTAGGTGCCACCCTAGCACGTGGGGCATGATCTCCTTGAAGATGACTTGCCACCCAGGGATCCCTGTAAGGATAGCCGTTGATATGAATTCCCTTTCTCTTAGGCTGATCACTATAGCCCTGACCTGCCTAGCTGGCCAAGGCCATGAGGTTATAGATATCACTAGCGCCATGAGGGGTATGTTAACAACCTCCTTCAGAAGCATGCTAAGAACTATGAGGAGGGGTAACGAGGGTATAACTACGAAGGAGTCTGTGAAGAGCATCAGGATCCTGTCAATAAGACCTCCTTTATAGCCAGCTACTAGACCTATTAGAAGACCTATGTGAGAAGCTATCAGTGCCGTGAGCAGCCCTATAGTTAGTGAATTTATTATAGCGTTAGATGAGGCTCAGAAAACGCTCCTCCCGTTTGTGGTTGTTCCAAAGATCATATCAATGCTCGAGAGGGATGGAGGCTGATCCTTAGGCAGCTTATACCATTGCCAGTGATAAGGAGGAGTCGCGAGGGATACAAGACCCAGGGCTACTATAGCTGTTATTAATGTGAAACCTATTCTAAACTTGAGGCTTGATGAGTACATGATCGCTGTTGATCTTTCGAAGTTCTTTAGGGAACTTCTCAACTTGGCCTGCAACGAGGATCCATCCATATTCTCACCTATGCCTTACCCTAGGGTCTAGCAGGGGGTATAAGAGGTCGAGGAGAAGAGTTCCTAGGGAGACTCCATAGATCGAGAGTGTGACTATTCCTAAAGCTGTGGAAAAGTCCCCAGTAGATATAGCTCTAAATAGTAGGAGGCCGAGGCCTGGATAGGCGAATATAGCTTCAGTTATTATGGCCCCACTAAATATCCCTCCCAAAGCTAGTCCCAGTGCCGTTACCTGAGGAAGCAATATGTTCCTTAGCACGTATCTCCTCACTATGAGGCTCCATGGCAGGCCTCTCATAATAGCATGCTCCACATAGTCCTCTGTCATAACCCTCAGCGTTAATGTCCTAGAGCTCAGGAACCACCAGCCCAGGGCGCTAACTATAACTATTGAGAGCGCTGGGAGGGCCATGGCCTTTAACAAGCTGGCTATGGTGCTCAGATCTATCTTTTCCACATATAATGAGGAACCGCCCAGAGGGAACACTGGTATTAAGTAGGCAAAGATGAAGATCAGAACGAGAGCCATTACATAGTAAGGTATTGGGTAGAGGGTTACAGCTATTCCCTGGAGAATCTTAGATAGCTTAGACCCCTCCCTAAGCGAGGCTATCATTCCTAAGATGTTGCCAACAGTCCAAGAGATGAGAACCGCCATGAGTAGGAGCCCTATTGTCCAGGGCAGGAATCTAGCTATAAGATCTCTCACAGGAGTTGGAAAAGCAAGGATCGAGGGGCCGAAATCGAGGGTGAAGGCGCTCTTAAGATATCTGAAATACTGCTCCCAGGGGGATCCTGTGAGGCCGAAGATCTCGTAGAGCTGGCTTTTGAGGGCATTAAGCGCTATTGGATCGTATACCAGCCCCTGCACACTAATTTGGGCTACTATGTTTTCAACAGCATCAACAGGCATGAGCCTGAGAAGTCCATAGGTTATGCTTATGGCAAACACTATTGTTACGAAAAAAGAGTTATCCTTTCCAAAGCAAATTTTAAAAAACCCTTGCTGGTCACGAAGGAAACCTCTAGCTTCTCCTCCTAAACACTAACCAGCCTATTGCGAGACCAACTATGAATAGCCCCACAGCTATCCCAGCGGTTGTGGGAACATCAAGAGTAGGCACCGGAGTTTGGGTCGCTATAGTAACTGTTCCCACCTGAGTAACTGTCCGTACCTGGACTGCCTGCTGAGTCACAGTTACTACTGTAACAGGGGCTGGTGTGGTTACTGGTGGGGTTGGGGTTACGACAGGCGGGGCCTTAGGCCTCTCATCAGGTAAGATCGGCGGCTTCCCCGGCATCGTTGTGTCAAGCCTCTCAACATTGCCCGCCGGCCTGAGCTGAAGTATTATGAAGATCATCTGGGCCCAACAATATACAGGGTCCATGTAATAGCGGTCAGGATAGCTAGGCCAGCCTGTCCAGACATAGTTGTCGTTTATTGTATAGAATGGGGTTGGGAAGAACCCTATCCAAGGCATTTGCTCCACCCATATTAAGAGAGCCTGCCTCCCCAGCTCGTAGATCTTGGGGTCTCCTGGGGGTGTTCTCTCCATCTCATCTATTATGCTGTTAAGTTGGGCCTTCTTAGGGAAGGAGTAGTTAGCCCACCCTACGTTAGGTGTTGTTGGGCTGAAGTACTTACTGTGCCAACCCCCGCCTTGTGTCTGGAGATGAGGTGTTAGATCGCTTAGTAAAGTGCAGCCTGGCCAGAATGTTCCCACCTCAAATTCTCCCCTACTCCATGATGGTGAGAACACCCCTGCTTCTACAGGTGACACTACAGTCTCTATGCCGAAGGCTTTCCACTGATCAGCTACTAGGAAGCCTATTCTCTGACTCTCCATTTCGAAGTCACTAGGAGCTATAATCCTCACAACCCATTTCTCCCCAGTGGGTAGGTACCACTTGCCATCAGCCCCTCTCTTGAAGCCTACTCTTATCAGCAGCTCCTCAGCCTTCTTGGGATCGTATTTCCACCACTTGATACTCGGATCGTAGCCCATGTTAATCAGCTGGGGCTCTAGAGGTTTGTAATATAGCTCATCAGCTAGGGGGGGTTCTTACTACTGGAAGCGCTGAGGGTGTTGGGAGCGATCCGTCAGGGCCTTTGAAGGCCTCATAGATGGGTTTGAAGTCTATAGCATATCTGAGGGCGAGTCTCACCTCGGTTATGTTATAGGGATATCTGAGGACGTTAAAGGCTATGCCCTTGACACATGCATCGAAGGGCCAGGCGAAGGGCGGGCTTGCCCTCCATCCCCCTATATACCTGTTGTTCTGCCACACTATCTGAAAGTTCTCCGGGAGGAACGTCCTTATAGCATCCAGCTCGTGCCTCGACATTGCAAGAGCCTTCTTATCCTCTGGCCCGTGATGTATGAACAGCACGTACTTAGGGGCTGGCTTCATTCCATAGAGCCTTGTACCCCACCAATTCTCGTTCCTTTCCCACAGGAACCAGTTGCCACCGGGATCTACAGCCCTCAGGACATAGGGGCCTAGGCAGAGAGGTGGGTAGAACTTAAACTTTAGCGGATCCTGATTCTCCCACACCTTTTTAGGCACTATGGCCTGGTAGGGGGCACCATATATAATTACTGTGAGGAAGTAGTGGAATCTTGGATTAGGCTGCTTTAGGTAGAACTTCACCGTGTGATCATCGATCTTCTCAACCCTCCCAACCCATTGGTTAAATAGAGTGTGGCCGTGAAGCCCTGATGTCCTCATTATCATAGTCACGTGGAAGACGACATCGTCCGCTGTGAATGGAGAGCCATCGCTCCAAGTTATTCCCCTCCTCAGATATACCGTCATATGTGAATAGTCAGGTGAGTACTCCGGAGGACCTGCGGCAAGCCAGCTGATCAGCTCCGAATTAGTCGTGTTTATATACCAAAGGAACCCAGCACAGACCTGACTAAACCCACTTGCCCCGAAGCCCGGCCTGCCAGGAACTAGGTAATTAAAATTCTCGGGATCCGCATGGGTTCCGTAGTGGTTCTCTATAACCAGTATATCTCCCCTCTTAGCAGCCACTCCAGGGGGTATTGGAAGCTGGGCCTCAACACGAGATGGATTATATAGCAAGGGCAAGGGATAGTATAGAGATTAGAAGCAAAGATGCCCAGAGTCTGGTTACATAGCCTTTTTGAAATCTAATACTATTCATCATATAGAAACCACCCTTTTCAACACTATATGTGTAAAACTGGGTAATATACCTTTACCTAGGCTGAATCTCTTAGGATTAATCCCAGAAATCCCTTGTTATTCACCAGATCTCCTAAACCTGGACACCTGACATTAAATAAAAGGACAAGCCTTACCTTTTAGAGCGAGTTATATTTTTAAGTCTCTCTATGCTCTATTCTATGAGATTATGTTCCAAAGGTGCTAGTAAGATATCCTTAGAGAAATCCCTAAGGCATACCTACAGGGATCCAGACCCCTGGATTATGGCTCAGCAGGTTTTAGCCCAATAGAAATCTCTGAGATCTACAATATACAATTCCGGTTCTTATAATGCATTTAATTACAAGCTTATAAATAAGATCATTGCATACCGTTTCTCGGTAGATAATGGTTCATTACCCTCATGTTTGTTGATTTTGGGCTCCTCACTATCTACCTCGCAACGATCTCCCCAGGCCTTACTGCAGCGGCTCTCAACATGTTGCCAGATGTTCATTGCCTCTGCGAGACTCGTAAACCTTGGGTCGCTAAAAAGTTTAAGATATAGGGCTTAATTGTAAGCATCATCAGCATACCTCATAGATCTAAGAAGGTCTCACAAATCAAAACATTTGAATAACACTAGTAATTATGAAAAACCGAAACAGCTTCCAATTCACTAATCAAGGATCTTTATTTTTATATATTTATCTATTCTCCTTAATATCTTGATCCAAGATCCTCTGGGATCTGCTTCAAGTTCTATACTTAAGCCCTCACCCTTTACCTCACGAATTTTTTCCCCAAATATAAGGATCTTTTCTGGAGGCTCGGCCTCGCCTATAATCTCAAGAAGATCTCCTCTCCCTGAGATTTCCAGGGCTTCGCCTTTGTCTCCATAGTAGATCTTCCAGCTACCTTTATCATAGATTATGAGCCCTTCAGCTGTGGGGATAGCGGATCCTGCTTTAATATAGAGAGGCATATCCTCTTCGGCATAGATCCACTGGGGCCCCCTTATCTCATGGTCTCCCCAGAAGCTTCTCCAGATACCTTGGGGTATATATATGTGTCTTCCCCTAGCTCCTTTCTCGAGTATGGGGGCATATAGGAGGTTGGATCCTACTAGGTATTGATCATCCACACTATATGCTTCCTCATCCTCCGGGTATTCGAGGGCAAGAGGTCTTATAATTGGGAATCCTGTTATGTGAGCTTCCCAGGCTAAGTGCCATAAATACGGAATCATATTATATCTTAATTTTATAGCTTTTACGGCCATCTCCCTATATCTTGGGGGAAGAGCAAATATCTCTGAGTCAGATCCTCCCCTACGCTTATGAATCCTGAAGAGGGGGAAGAGAGCACATGCCTGGTACCATCTAGCGAGTAATTCGGGATCTGCGTGACCTTCGAAACCGCCGATATCAACCCCAGCCCAAGCGATCCCTGATATTGATAGGCCTAGGATCATCTGGATCGAGAGTTTTAAGTGATCCCAAGAAGCCACGTTATCCCCGGTCCAGACAGCTGCATAGCTTTGAATCCCAGAGTAACCTGCCCTGGAGAGTATAAAGGGCCTCTCATAGACTCTTTTCAGCCCCTCATACGTAGCCATTGCTTGGAAAAGGGGGTATGCGTTCCTAACCCTCCAATGACTCATAACTCTCCCATCATCCAGCCTATGTACCGCGTCATCCTCCACAGATCTGTCCACAAGATTCTCTGGACCCTTAGGGGGGAGTTGATAGTTATTGACCCTAGACACCCTTTCTACATATCTTGAAATTAGATATATCTGGTCCTGAATAGCTTCGAAGGGATCTCTTGTCCTAAGCTTTCCCGGAGGGTGGATATTAAATACTGTGGGTTCATTCATATCTAGCCAGATCCCATCTATACCGTATTCTCGAGCCCATTTTTCTATCCTTGAGGACCACCACTCCCTAGTTTTTCTGTTGAAGAAATCAGGAATACCTGAAAAGCCCGGCCACCCCCTAGATATATAGATCTCTCCCGAAGCCCTCCTAACCAAGAGGTTAAGGGATTCTATGAAAACATCATAATCAGGCTCGATCTTGATATAGGGGTCTATTATGGTAATTAACCTCACACCCCTCTTATGAAGTTCCTCCGCTAGCCCCTTAGGATCTGGGAACCTCTGCCTATCCCATGTGAATATCTTATAGCCATCCATGTAGTCAATGTCGAGGTATACAGTGCTTAGAGGAACATACATAAGAATCCTATCCACTATATTGAGTACAAGATCCTGGGGATAGTATGTGTATCTACTTAACTGGTGTCCCAGCGACCATTTGGGGGGTATGAAGGGTCTACCTGTTATTGATGTATATGTTTCAAGAACCTCTTTAGGAGTGCCAAGCATGGTAAACACCTCTACCGAGGGCTCCCACACTTCAATAAAGACTTTATCATATTCCGAAGCCCCTATATCGAAAACCATATATCCTGGATAATTTACAAAAATCCCGAAAGCTCTCCCTTCTGAAATTATCATCATGAATGGTATTGAGATGTAGAGAGGATCCATATCTCTTTGATAACCAAAGTTATCATAATTCCACATCAAAACCCTTCTCCTTCTCCTCTCTAGAGGGAGCGCTTTCTCCCCAAGACCTAGGACATGATCCCAGGGCTTGAGATCCATAGAGATCCTTAGCCTAGCACTATCGCCATAGAACACAAGCGACCTCACAACACCCCCGAGAGATACTTTAACGATCCCTCCATCCACTATTGCTGAGGGCTTTGGATCACCTTCAGGAAGGTTGAACACCACCACCGGCTGAGGATCGTTAACCAGAATCCTAAGACATCGTCTTCCTGCAAAAACCTCTATCTTAACCCCATAAGCTCTAGTAGACAGCTAAAGTCCCTCAACAACTATAAATGCTTAGAAATATATTTAAGATTAGTTCTGAGATCGAACCTCTATAACACCCCTAATGCACACATCTATACTCGATCATAGCTTCAAACATTCAATATCCATATGTTAATTAATTATTTTTAGTTACATAACCACGATTTTGTGATACCTACAGAGTGCTTAGATACTTTGGGAATACATGTTATGTGTTGGACATGGAAGAAGGATCTATGGTTTTCCCTTTCTTACAGAGGATTTTGCAGCCTCAGAGAGTATAAGAGTATACATGCTCCCAAACCGTCATCTCCATTAGGTGTGGGTTTCTCGTCTCTCTAGATCGAGAATATGAAGGCCTCTATCTCCCTTTTATAAGCTTCTGAAAATCTTCCAACAAACCTTGGAAAGGGGAAAGACTAGTAGCACTGTATGGTTATTCTTGAGGCAGAAGTATACATGGTGTCCCAGCATGTTTTCTAGTTCCGCCATCCCTTCAGTACCCACGATCTCTAGCCTTAGATCATGGCCGTAGGGTAAAGCATATAGTAGCCTCTACCCCACCAACAAGCCATTATATATAATGCTAGAAAGGGGTTCGGGTTTCATTGGACTTGATATTGTTTGATATCAAGCTCTCTTCCCTTGGCTTCATCGCCTTCAGAATCCCATTTCATCGGGATCCATATCACTGGGCTCCACCCGCTCGGGGTGACCCCAACCCACAGCTCCACCTTCATAGTTTCCTCTGGTTCATTGCTGTGGGGAACCCCCGCATCCTGGTTTTCCTCTTCCTTCTCCTCTTGCCTTCTAGATATCTCCTCCTAATGTTTATAGATGCGACCTTATGCCTACCCATTTTTAATCCGCATCTAGGGCATTCGAAGACATGCCCCTCTTGGGTCTCACAACATACCCGCATCTGGGGCATTCTCTAGAGGTGTTCCTCGGATCTACATAAGCTGTTAAAGCCACCTCTGATATTCTTCTATGTATTCTTTTCCATGGTGTTCTAGCATTCCTCTTCCTCCTATTCTTAGCCCTTTTCCTGCTAACGAGATCCTCCTTATCAAGATCCTCGAATACATGGATAGTGTTTGGGAATAGCATTCTCAAGCCTGCTGAGGGCTTGTTTATAAAGTCCTTCTCCCTATTCCTCTCCCTTCTAACATACTTCTCATATAATTCTCTTCTACCCTTGCTCTGTGCTATAGCCTTTTTTACGCTCATAAGTGATCTTAATGCTCTGGAGAGGCTTTAGATCTACATGTATAAAACCTATACTGGGCTCGTAGCCATCCAGTGAAAGCTCATTGCTATCCCATCCAATAACCCTCCTAACATAGATCTCCTCAGAGCTTTTGAAGGGGATAAATACTCTGTCGTCCTTGATTATAACCTCGCCAACAGCCCAGCCTCTAACTCTGTGCTCAAACCATGTTGATCTCCAGGATATGGTCAAGTATTCCCCTTGTTTTAGAGTTATCCTTATGGTCTTAGCCTGATAATCTATCTTCATAAGCGTTATCTTGCATTTAGCAAATCTCCTCCTGATCCTCGGCTTGATCTTCCTAGCCTTTCCCCTTAAATACTTCTTCCTCCAATTCTCCATAATCGAGTAAGCTTTCCTAATAACAGCATCAACCCAGTGTGCAGCGTAGGGATTATCCTTCATAAGCTCTTCTCTAAGCCTTTTCTTGAAAGCCCTATCCTTCGGAATTACTGGGATCCTCACCTTCCAACCAATAACAGTAGTTAGCTTTCTACCCTTTCTAACAAGCTCTGGGAAGCTGTATTTCCACTCGATATTATCCCAGATTATATCTATAGCATTCTGTAGAGCCTTAACATACCATGTTATAAGCTTCGAGATCCTATCATCTCTGATAGGTACAGAGTATGATCTCACAAGCTCAAGGATCTGGCAGACCTCACTAGACTTCAGCAAAATCGCTCCATAAAAATGATATATCAACCCTTATAAACTTTTATGAAACCCAAAAACAGTTTCTTGAGGCGTTGAATATTGTGTTGAGGTATTATTTATAATGGGTATTATATAAATAGGCTTTTAAGGGTCTTCTCTATGCTCTGGTATTTCTCCATCACATCCTCGCTCAGAGACGGCTTGATGGTTTTGAGCGCTTCTAAGAAGTACTTCATACTGACCTCTCTAGCCTCTAGCTTCTCTCTCAGTGCTAGCATTACTGCTTCCCTTACTAGGGCCTCGAGATCTGCTCCTGTGAAGCCGTTAGTCATGTCGGCAAGCTTTTCAAGATCAACGTCTGGGGCTAGGGGCACTCTCCTGGTGTGTATCTTCAGGATCTCGAGTCTGGCCCTTCTATCTGGGGGTGGGACTTTTATAGTTCTATCGAATCTCCCTGGTCTTAGGAGGGCTGGGTCTAGTAGATCTGGTCTGTTAGTGGCTGCTATCACAACAACCCCTCTCAGGGGTTTTATCCCATCCATCTCAGTTAGAAGCTGGTTAACTATTCGATCTGTTACGCCGGAGTCCACCCTCGAACCCCTTGCAGGAGCTATAGAGTCTATTTCATCCAGAAATATTATTGCCGGGGCCACCATCCTGGCTCTTCTAAACACCTCCCTAATGGCCCTCTCGCTCTCACCAACCCACTTGCTAAGGATCTCAGGGCCGTTCACAGCTATGAAGTTAGCACCGCTCTCAGTGGCCGCAGCCTTTGCAAGCATCGTCTTACCCACACCAGGGGGTCCGTAGAGCAGTATGCCCCTAGGAGGCCTTATACCCATCTTGTCGAAAACATCCTGGTATTTCAGAGGCCACTCAACCGCTTCCCTAAGCTGTTGCTTAACATCCTCAAGACCACCTATATCGCTCCACCTTACCTCAGGAACCTCTACGAAGACCTCCCTGAGTAGGGATGGGTGAACCATGTTCATAGCCTGTATGAAATCCCCCATGTTGACCTTAAGAGTTCTTAGCAGCTCGGAAGGTATGGGCTTCGATAGATCCACATTCTTCTCCGTGAGAAACCTTCTAAGGGCATTCATAGCTGCTTCCTTAACGAGTGCAGCTAGATCTGCACCTGTATATCCATGGGTCATCTCGGCTATCTTATCAAGATTCACCTCGTCATCCAATGGAACGCTCCTCGTATGAACTGCCAGTATTTCCCTCCTAGCCTTCTTATCTGGAGGAGGTATCTCTATCTCCCTATCGAACCTCCCAGGCCTTCTAAGAGCCGGGTCCAGGGCATCGGGCCTGTTAGTAGCGCCAATAACTATAACCCTCCCCCTCTCAGCTAGACCGTCCATAAGGGTTAGGAGCTGCGCCACAACCCTCTTCTCAACCTCTCCAACAACCTCCTCTCTCTTCGGTGCTATGGCATCAATCTCATCTATGAATATAATCGCTGGAGCGTTTTTCCTAGCCTCCTCAAAGATCTCCCTTAGCCTCTGCTCGCTCTCACCATAGAACTTACTCATGATCTCGGGACCGTTGATAGCTATGAAATAAGCCCCAACCTCGTTAGCGAGGGCCTTTGCAAGCAGCGTCTTACCAACACCAGGAGGCCCATAGAGTAGAACACCCTTAGGAGGCTCGATGCCGAGGTGTCTGAAGAGTTCCGGGTGTCTCATAGGGAGCTCAACGATCTCTCTAAGTCTTGCCTTAGCCTCTTCTAGATCACCTATATCCTCCCAAGTAACCCTCGGAATCCTTTCTGCAATCTCTTTAACAGGCTCAGGCTTTATAACTACCTCTGTCCTCTCAGTTATATATATAGCGGTTGATGGGGATGTAGATATAACAGCCAGCCTCAGAGCCCCAGCATATAGAGGCACAAGAATCACTTCCCCCCTAGCCAACGGCTTATTCAGCATCTCGCTCTTAATATGCTCAGCTATGTACCCAGTATACTCATGGGGTATGAAATCCTCCGTAGGTGCTAGAACAACCCTATCACCCGGTGCCACATCACTGGCTTTGGATATGGTCACTATATCCCCTATCCCGACGCCTAGAACCTCCCTCATATAACCATCGATCCTTATTATATCCCTACCCTCATCCTCAGCATAAGACGGCCATATCTGGGCATATGCAACACCCTTGAAGCCCCTTATCTCTACGAAATCCCCTGCATCCAGCTCTAGTTCCCTCATAATTCTTCTCGGTATTCTAGCAATCTTCTTACCAACATCCCTACTCTTAGCTTCCTCAACCCTTAGCTGATAATCCCTCTGCAGTATACCCACCACATGTGAATAGACTATGAGATTTAATAAGCAGATAAAGCTTTCCATAAGATCCGACCTAATAATGGTAGCAGGTTGAGGAGAATCCCTATAGCTATGACAATAAATAAAAGAGCAAGCCTTCGCCTCTTTAGGGCGGGTTTTTAAGGCTTCCACCCTATAATATGGAGCCAGGGCTTTGGTAGCTGACCTCCTCCCCGCCCTAAGGGGCAAGGGTTCCCTTTGGGCGGTTCATTGGTTCCCCCCATCTATTCGGGGATACATCTGTCATCTGGGGGGCAGTGAGGGGGGCCAGAACTCCCCCAGATATACCTAGGATCTTTAATGCTCTCTTCCTAATGTTTAGCTTCCCTATGATGTCTCTGTCTGCTTCGAAGCCGCATCTTGGGCATCTAAGCCTTCTATAGCCAGCTTCCTCCAATCCCTTGGAATCGCATTTAGGGCATCTGGATGATGTCCCGTTTGGCTTTACAATGGCTAGCGGAACCCCTTGTTTCTTAGCATGCCAATCAATCCACTTCCCTAGTCTCTTATAGCCCATCATGATCAGCTTTTTCCTATGATCCTTGTTCTCGATCTTCCTCAGAGAATTTATGAGTCCCTTGAGATCCTCTCTAGCGATTGCGTATCCAAGCTCCTTAGCAAGCCTCAAAATCTCCAAGGCTGCCTTCCTAGCCCAGTCCTCAAGAATGTTCCTAGCCTTTCTGTGATAAGATCTAATTCTATTCAGGATCCCCCTTCTCCTCCATGCAGGATACCTTGGAGAGGAGTATCTCTTCTGGAGGCTTTCGGCAAGGAGTTTCCATCTATGGGCTCTATCAATGCCCGTGTCTATCTCCTTGTTTATCTTAGCATCTCCATAGACTATCTTCCTCTCATTAATATCTACGGCTATAGCATCCTTAGGCTGGTAAGGCTGTGGCTTGGGGATCCTCTTAGAGATCCACAGGATCATCTTATTATCTCTATACACGAGCCTAGCCTCTCCATTCTCATAGTTATCGTATCTCCTATCCCAGCCAATGATCTTGAGTTTAACCCCGCCTATGATCTCCATATATCCTTCTTTCACCCTGTATCCCGATCCTTGGTGTAGTAGCGTGCTCAGCTTCCTAACCCTAGGCCTCCTCCCTTTCTTAGGATTGTTCCTCCAGGCATTGGCATTTGCAAGGGCATCCCTATAGCAGTCAACAGCAACCCTGGATGGAAGTCCAAACCATTCTTTGAGCTCTCTTTATAGAGCGTTATGAACCTCCCCGATTTTCTTTAGATTCAGTCTCAGGATCTTGTTTATGGCGTAGTTAAGGGCTGTGTTGTATCTCTTGAGGAGCTCTATGGCCCAGGCTCGGGACTAACCATCACCCCGATCGAGATGGTTAGCGCCCCCTCACCACCAGAAGCCATAGAGCCCCTCCAAAAACAAATACCTGGAGAGCTAATAAAACCATCCCCACCCTAAAGGGCGAGGCTTTGGTAGGTAAAAGTACTAGTAGGATGTCCAGCGAGGGACTCCCGAAGCGTGTCTACTAGAGACCCCGACTCCTTAAAAGCCTTCAGAAAGCCGGTAGAGAAGAGAAAGGAGAGCAATGAGAGGGCGATGAGGCTGAGGCTATTCCCAAACAGGTACGAGGAGGAGATCCTCTTTAGTATAGGGATAGCGTGTGCAAGGCTGTGGAACGAGCTCTGCAGCCTTAACATAGCCCATAAGCTAGGCTGCAGAATAAGGATAGCCAGGAAGATTGAGAGCTATTTGGTAACGCATAGTGGTGTTAAACTATTAAATCCTCACCAGGAGCTAACACTTAAGACCAGGCAATAGAAACCCCGCCCTTCAGGGCAGGGAGGGCTGAACCCTTTTTCACGATAGTAGAAATCTTTCTATATTCTTTCATTATCAATTAATGGTTGGAGTGGAGGTTTAGGGGCGAACGAGGTCTAGGAATAATGGCTAGGGGAAAGAAAAAGAGGGATAAGAAGTGGAAGTGGGTTGCAAAACCAGGAGATAGGATCTTTGTGAGTAGGACAGCTGTTATACCCTCAAAGCAATTGTCTAGGAGAGGGTTCAGGGTATTAGAGGAGATCGTGAATATATATAGCAGGATGCTTGGAGATGTGCTTTCCCACGCATCTAGGAATATTACTGAGAATTACTATAGGCTTAAGAATGGGAAGTATCAAGAGCTAAGGAGTATGTACCCCAATATCCCATCCCACTATGTTCACGGAGTATGCCAGGATGCTGTTGAAAGGGTTTCCTCTCTTAGGAGGAACAAGGCTAGACAATACTCTAGAGAGATCTTTGACGAGCTTGTTAAGCATCTAGGTCTAGGGAAAGGGATCTTAGGAGTAGGAGGATCAGGAGATATCTTTGGAAGAAATCTTGGGAGATAGCTCGGCACCAGATTGATCTTGAGATGGGTGATGGAATACTAGTGCCTAGGATCAATGGTGTTAGCCTATGGCTAGTTGATGACCACGTATGGAAACCAGTAAACCCAACGAAGATCAATATAAATGGCGTTGAGAACACTTTCTTCACAAGTGTTGCCATTCATACCCATAGAGGCTGGGTGCACATAGATCTTGAGCCTACTAAGGAGTTCTACAAGCTCTTGGCTAGGGGGTTTTAAGCCGATATCCCACGCAAAGATTAAGCTTGATAGGAAGAATAGGAGGGGATATTCCACCTATCCCTAGAGAAGGAGGTCGAGATCTATAGGCCTGAGAATATTGTTAAGCCTGTTGATGTTAATGAGAACTCCTTAGCAACTCTCTACGAAGCATTCTCAATAATCCTAGAAACAGACCTTGCCAAGACTACACTGGGCTATAGCTATAGGAAGGAGAGTATCCAGAGGAGAAATGGATCCAGTGGCAAAGAAGCTAGGAAGGCTATGAAAAAGCTTAGAGAGGGGAAGAAAAGGGACTATAGGTGGAAGACAGCAAACCTGATAGTAAGAGAAGCCATGAGGATGAGAGGAGTAATAGTTATTGAGAGAATCTCTGGGGAAGATATAAGGGTTATGATCGCTAGGTATAGGAATAAGCAGCTGAGGCACAGAATATATCAGAGCGCATTGAAGGGTGAGCTGAACGCGATAATAGATAAGGCTAAGGAGTATGATGTGCCGGTATTAATGGTAGATCCTAGGAATACCTCTAGGATATGCCCAATACACAAGGCAGTTATAGAATATGGGGAGGATAGAATAGGTTGTTTGTAGCAAAGGTGGTGAGAGATGGCATAGGGAGGTAGTTGCATTGATAAACATTTATCTTAAAGCCCTCGAAGCCCTATATGAGGGCATTGCCCAGAAGGGCTTCGGGGTTCCAATCCTAGATGGGAGCACAGTGTCGCTGGGCTCCACAGCCGTCTATGAACCCATAGAGATCTCAAGATCTCTTTGGGGGAGGTGGAAGTCCCTCGATGACCACAGGGATGTAATAACATCCCTGTGGATCAAGAAAAACAGCAACACCAAACAAAAGAATATCAGCGATAATCAACAACCATCGGGGGACAAGCGGTGATTCTCTACCAGAGGGGAATTACCCAAGATCCCGGCATAGGTGCTCTTTTAAGGCGGAGAGGGTTCATATTCTGGGCATGTGGTATGGGGATAGAAATTAAAAAGATCTTGGTTGTTGGAGCAGGAACTATGGGGCATGGCATAGCTGAGGTAGCTGCTGTTGCGGGGTATAGAGTAGTTATGGTGGACATCTCTGAGGATATATTGAGGAGGGCCTTAGAAAGGATCAGGTGGAGCCTCTCCAAGCTAAAGGAGAGGGGAGCCTTGAAGGAAGACATAGAGAGTGTGGTGGCCAGGATCTCTACCTCTACCTCCTTAGAAGAGGCTGCTGGGGATGCTGATTTTGTTATAGAGGCTGTGCCGGAGAATATTGAGCTAAAGAAACAGGTCTTCTCGAAGCTGGATAGAGCGGCACCTAGGCATGCTATACTGGCGACCAACACATCCTCGCTCCCAATAGGGGAGATCGCATCGTCAACATCTAAACCTGAATACGTTGTTGGGATGCACTTCTTTAACCCACCCCCCCTGATGCCTCTGGTTGAGATTATAAGGGGTCCCCAGACCTCTGAGGAGACTTTGAGAACCACTATCGAGGTTGCGAAGAGGATGGGGAAGGAGGTTGTCGTGGTTAATAGAGACATACCAGGCTTTATAGTCAATAGGCTGCTATCAAGACTCATTGAGCAGTCCTGCTACATGGTTGAGGAGCAGGGATACACGGTGCTCGCTATAGATAGTGCCCTCAGATATAGGGCAGGGCTCCCGATGGGGGTTTTTGAGCTTATTGACTTCACAGGGGTTGATGTTGTTGCATCAATATTCAGTGAAATGAGTAAAAGGGGCTTTAGATCCAGGATCTGTAGAAGTATAGCAGATAAGTATGAGAAGAAAGAACTTGGGATGAAAAGCGGCAAGGGCTTCTACACATACCCCTCACCAGGGGTCTATTCCAGGCCCTCCATACCCAGGGAAGAGGGTGACAAAGTAGATCTTATAGAGGTTTTCGCGCCCATGGTTAACGAGGCTGCCTACATATTAGAAGAGGGTATAGTAGACTCCGCTGAGACTATAGATAAGGCTGTGAAGCTTGGTCTCGGATATCCGAGGGGGATCCTTGAAATGGCTGATGAATGGGGTGTTGATAACATTGTAGAAAGGCTTAAGAAAATATCCTCTATCGAGGCTATGTCCCATAATAGCCCAAGAGGACTTCTCCTAAGGATGATCTCGGAGAACAGAGTTGGGCTCAGATCTGGAAGGGGGTTCTACACATATCCAGGTATTGCTGAAAAGAGGATGAAGACGCTGATAATAAGGAGGGAGAATAGGATCGGATGGATAGTGCTCAATAGACCTGAGAAACTCAATGCCATATCCCCAGAGATGCTTGAAGAGCTCTCCACAGCTCTTAAGGAGCTCGAGGGGGACGAAGGTGTGAGGGTAATAGTGATCACAGGGTCTGGAAGGGCTTTCTCGGCGGGGGCAGATGTGACGGCGTTCTTATCAGCGAACCCCGTTAACTCCTATATATATTCAAGGAGATTCCAAGAGATCCTAGATATGATCGAGAGGATCCCTAAGCCCGTTATAGCATCTATAAATGGCTATGCATTGGGAGGAGGGCTGGAGCTGGCGATGGCATGTGATATAAGGATAGCCTCAGAAAACGCGATGATCGGGCAGCCAGAGATAAATCTAGGCCTTATACCAGGTGCCGGAGGCACACAAAGACTGCCCAGACTAGTTGGGAGAGGAAGGGCTAAGGAACTCATAATGATTGGAGAGCCAATACCAGCAAGGGAGGCCGAGAGAATGGGATTGGTAAACAGGGTGGTTCCACACAGCAGCCTCGAGATAGAGACTAGGGCTCTTGCTAGCAAGCTGGCGGAGAAGCCTCCAATAGCTCTTATGGCAGCTAAAATAGCCATTAACCTTGGAAGTGACTATCCACTCGAGGCAGGGCTAGCTCTAGAGGCATCGCTATTCTCTATGCTCTTCTCAACGGAGGATCTTGTGGAGGGTGTATCGGCATTTCTTCAGAAGAGGAAGCCTGAGTTTAAAGGGAGGTAGCGTCTATATAAGCACTGGGATCTTCATGAGCCCCTCATGAGCTTTCCCAGAATATATTTTAAGACCATAGACTCTGTTTCTTTTTAGAATCTCTTCCACATCTCCTTCGCCGAGGCCCGCTGGATCTATATGCTTAGAGGCTATCACATAGCTGACCGCATATCCAAATGAAGGGATCCACATCGAGTATCCCCTGGTATATCTAAACACTCTTTCCATAGCTCCATAGATACTTCTATAATACTCTGGGTAGTAGAAGGCGCACCCAGCCTGTGTGACCACAACGCCCCTCTCACCCGTTATGCTGTGTAACTTTCTATAGAATTCCTCTGTATAGAGTTTTCTACCTATCTCAGGTCCATACGGATCTATAAGATCCACTATAGCCACATCGAAGATCTCTCTAGTCTTTTCCACATATTCGAATCCGTCCATTATAACGATCTTGGCCCTCGGATCTTCAAAGCTCCTCTTGTGGATCTTTTCAAGCATTTTCCTCGCAAGATCCACCAGCTCCCCATCAATATCCACCATAACGGCTTCCCTGACGCTGGAGTATCTGAGAACCTCTCTAAGGGTATAGCCCTCCCCACCGCCTATTATTAAGACCCTCTCAGGCGATCCATTTGTGACCATGGCTGGGTGTACAAGGGCTTCATGATACACTGCCTCGTCAGCCTCTGTTGATTGCACAAGCCCGTCTAGTATAAGTGAGAGTCCATATTCCTCGAAAACCACTATTTCAACCTCTTGATACTTAGTCCTACCTCTATAGAGGATCTCCTTAACACCCATCTGAAGAAATGTGGATTTCGAGACCGGCTGGATATATATGAGCCTATTCCCCATAGAAACCCCTATATCTATTGATACATAGCTTATAAGAACTGATCCCTCTCACCATCATTGTTCCCAGCTAATATCTCACTAAGCACTAGATGTTTTGGAGAAAAGCGAAGTATGTTAGATCAAGAGGGGATCAAGACGCTCCACTTAGGAGTTGATGATCTAGACACATTTGGGTGGGGATGCACAACCTACTTCATCTATAGCCTATTAAAAGAGGTTAAGAGATCCTCTGTAGGCTCTAGGCTAAGTTTCCTAGATCTACCGCTCTTAACAAGGCTCAACCCCTCAATACCGCTAAGGACCAGAGGGAATGGGGCCCTCTCGATCCATGTGGCTGGTGAGGAGAGCGATCTGAAAGATGTGATCGATATAGCGCTCTCACTTTTAGATAGGAGACTATTGCCCGGCAGGGAGCCAGGCGTTGTGTCGCTAGTTGGTGAAATGCCTCCCAAGGTTGCAAGGAAGATCTACATGGATTTGTTGACGGATATAGCAGAGATCTCCTATATCGAGAGGGTTATAGAGAAGATCGGGGGTAAGATACATATAGCAGGGAAAGGGATCATAGGCGCCCTCGGGTCTATATCCCACTTCTACATCGAGGGAGACTGCACCTACGAGATCATAGCGTATTCGGATGATGTTGAAAGGGTATATATAGATCCTGGGAGACTGGTTAAGATGGATAGAGAGACGAGGCCCCTGACCTTCAATAATATAGATCCTGAGACTAATAAGATTCTTGTAAAACCATCTACAGGCGCTCCAGTAGCTCTGGGCATAAGGGGAGAGTCTCCAGAGGTCCTTTTAAAAGCATATAGTATTCTAGAACCGGAGAATATTTCTGGCTATGCGGTGTTTAGAACTAACCAAGGCACGGATCAGCACCTAGTACCTAGATCTATAGCTGATGCCAAGTTCTACAGGACAGGGCTCTTCAGTGGCTTAGTAGCCTCCTCCCCAAGGATTATACAAGGCGGGGATGTGGTCATAAGTATTTCCGACGGGGCTTCGGAGATCGATGTGGCTATCTATAGAGAAGCTGGAGATGCTAACAGAGCTGCTAGAGCACTTGCAACTGGGGACTTAATAGCAGTTGGAGGCTCTGTGAAGCCCTGGATATCTGGTGAAGGCGAGAAGCCGGTTATAAATACTGAGTATCTAAGAATCATCAGACTCTCGGATCAGTATGTAGAGCTACCCCCGAAATGTCCGCGATGCTCCTCCAGCATGGAGAGCTTGGGGAGGGGTAAGGGATATAGATGTAGGAAATGCGGGTACAGGGATCCAGGGGCAAAGAAGATCCTTGTTAAACTTGAGAGAGGCGTTTCAGAGGGCATATATAAACCTCCTCCCAGGAATATGAAGCACCTGATGAAGCCTCTGACGAGGATCGGTTTAGAGAAGATATGCAGGCCATCTCGATTCAAGAAACCTCTACTAATCCTGTAACGAGCTACTCACTCGTTGAAAAGATCTTAGATAGGATCTCTTCGGGATCATATGACCTGAGATCGTCATACCCCTGCCCAACCCCAATAAAAGCTATCGGCTTCCCAATAGAGGCTATGATACTTATAGCAGACCCTCCCGTGGCATTTGCATCTAGCTTCGTCAATATAGCTACATCTACACCAACATACTTATCAAACTCTCTAGCCTGGTTAACAGCATCATTCCCCGTTAGGGAGTCGAGCACAAGCACCCTTAGATCTGGTTTTGAGACCCTCACAATTTTTTTGATCTCCTCCATGAGATCTCTATCAGTGTGCTGTCTACCAGCAGTATCTATAAGGACAGCATCGTACCCGCTCCTCTCAGCATGCTTTATAGCGTCAAACACAACCGCCCCCGGGTCCGAGCCGTATTTACCCCTGAAAATTGGTATGCCGAGCCTAGAGCAGTGTATGGCTAGCTGCTCCTGGGCCCCAGCCCTAAAAGTATCTCCTGCCACAACCAGAACCTTGAGTCCATTTCTAGAGAGGTATCTAGCAACCTTAGCAATGGTAGTAGTTTTCCCAACGCCATTAACGCCCATAAAGACTATTTTGAGGGGTTTCTTAGACCTTGCCATGGACACCATATCCCCTTGCCACTTACCCCTCATCAGGATCTCCTCAATAGTTTCTCTGAGCTTCTTCTCAACGAAATTCTCTATATCCTCGAACCTTCCGATCCTCGTCCCATCTATCTTCTTAGCAACGCCCTTCACAATCTCTTCGGCAACCTCGTATGCAACATCTGCTTCGACTAGCTTGATAACGAGGTCGCTGGATATTTTTATTATATCATCGTACCTGATCTCCTTAGTGGCTATAGATCCTATGGCGTCAGAGATCCCCTTAGCTATGGAAGACTTTATAGAGGAGAAGACGTTCTTAAGAGCCTTGAACAAGACCTCTACCCGCTCTTACTCTCCCCCTTTGCCTTTTTCTCAGCCTCCTCAACGATCTGGCTGAGCGCCCTTCTAAGCCTCTCATAGAGGGTGTAGGCCGAGCTCAGCTCTTGGTTTATAGCATTTAGGGCGTTCCTGAGATCCCCTTCTTTAGCAGTTATTATCTTTATAGCCTCGTCTATAGGTACTTCCATAAGGAACTCCCCTCCTATGTTTGCTATAACCTTGTCTCTACCAGTTATAACGCCCCTAGCCATTACATGCCCCCTTCTATCCAGCGCCAGTAGGGCTTCCTCACCCTTATATAGCTTGAGCTGTTCTAGAGCCTCCCTAGCTATCCTGAGCTCCTCCAGCTCTGCAAGAACTATATTAGCGTTCTGCTGAAGCGATCTTATGTACTCCTCTACTCTATTTATATCGCTTACAAGTCTCTCAACAGCTTCTCTATATGTAACTCCTCTCTCCTGGTTTCTAGCGGACAATCTCCCACCCCGTGATCCTCGAAAGCTCCCTTATAAAACTGCTTCTAGCCTCCTCAGGCTTGATCTCTTCTATTCTCAAGATCTTTATATTGGATCTCTTTAGCTTGTGTCTACCGCCCATCACCGAGTAGATATATTCAAGCGCATGATTCTCGTTCAAAGCCCTAACCTCCAGCGAGAATCTCCTCCACTCAGGGAATTTATCATGGCCGAAGAGTGCTAGCCCTACTACCCTGTAGGTCTTCACCTCGCTCATTTTTACACACCACCACCAAGTATTCTACTTATCCTTAATATTTCAGGCCCTGTGGTTCTGGATCCGACGATTACCCCGTGATCGTTCGCTATCATCCCAGATCTTACGAAGAAAATCCCGAAATTGACGGAAGACACATCTATATTAACTCTAAACAGTTGCGAGAGATACTCGATCTCTTCCTGCTTAGCCTCAGGATGGACAAGCCCTCCCCTGTTCGTTATGACCGCCGCGGAGCCTACAGTAGCTAAACCCGCTATAGTTCCCCTCACAACATTCTCAACCCCAAGGGTGTCCATTATAAGCTTGGCTGTTTCGTCATCGAGATCCTTGTAGATCATGGCTGCTCTGGCGTTCGCAACAATAATATTCCCTAGAGCATTGGGAGGAGCCTTGACAACAGCTATGTTACCGCTAAACCCCTCCTTAATAGCCTTCAGCTCCTCATCCCTTATAGTTCTTGGCACTAGTATGCCCTTATCGTTCCCAGCTATCATGACACCTGGTAATATGGTGTCGCTGATCTTCGTCTTTATAACCCCCTTTAGCCTCAGGATCCTTATGAGAAGTTCCTCGAATTCAGGAGGTATTATTGGGGGAGCTATAGCTATCTCGTTATTTGCAAAAACATAGATCCCTATATTGGGGTTTCTCAGTATATCGGCCTTCTCTATAGCGATCCTCGACATCTCAGCTTCACGGCCCTTATAAAGCGGTTCACTTGCTTGTACTCCTCACAGGGACTGCTAGGAGGACTTTATATATCTTCTCATCGATCTTTATAACCTTCACGGCTATCCTTCTGGGAGGCTTTTCGATCTTATAGCTTAATATATATTCATTAACCATGTTATCTATAATAACTCTCTCAGCCCCGAAATGTCTCTTCACAAACTCCTGTATAAGTCTAATAGCCCTCCTACCCCTATTCCTCCTACTACCTCCCCAGTATACCCTCTGGAGAGGGATCACATAGAGAGCCTCATCCTTTTCTTTAGGCATGTAACCACCTCACACATCCCCAAGCTTGCTTCTCCTCCAATGCCTTAGCCTGGGTCTATATCTAATCCTCCTCATGGTCTTAGCAACAACCCATACTGGTATTGGTGAGTTGCTCTTCTCTCTATTTATAAGCCTTAGCTTCTTGGCTAGGGGCTTGTTCCTAGCCAATCTACCACCCCTTCTCTCTAATATTTATCCTTATATCCCTTCTTGTTTTCTCAAACAGGTTCTGGAGTATGGTCTTCAGCTCCTCATCTGTAATCGGGATCTTTATTCTCCCGCTCTGGGCAAGCACTATAAGTTGATCCTCGAGGGACTTGACAAGCTCAGGCCTTACAAGCCTTAGATTAGCAAGCCTCTCCCTGGCCTCTGGCGTCAGGATCCTTCTCAGAAGCTCCTGCCTCACAGCCTCCTCAGCAGCCTCTCTCTCCCTCCTAGCCCTTTCCTGCTCAGCTCTTCTAGCTAGCTCAGCCATCTTCCTTCTCTTGATCATCTCCAGCTCTTCATCAACAACCTCTACATCCTCACCACCGATGCTCATATTATCCCACCTCAACAGAAGCCCTAGGCCCGTATTTTATAAGCTCAGGGTGCTTATTAATGGCTTCTCTATATACCTCGAAGGCAACATTATCTAGGTAGGATCTTCCCCTAGGGGTTAAGACCCTCCCCTTCCTAGTTCTAGCTACGAGGCCTGCTCTCTCTAGCTGTTGGAGAATCTTCCTTATAATAGACCCCCCAGCCTTTCTGAAATGAGGAGGTGCAGAGCCCCTCCTCTTCCTACTACCATATATAGTTCTTAGCCTCTCTATCCCCAGAGGCTCTCCAGAGATATATAGCTTCCTCAGAATAGATGCTGCCCTAACATACCACCAATCAACAGAATCAGGGGGCCTCTCCTTCGAAACACTTGTCTTAACATATATAGCCCACGGTGGAGGCGATATCCTCTCACCCATCTCCTCCCTAAGCTTCTCAGCCAGTCTAGAGATGAAGAGATCCGCTGGAACCTCCCTAACGCTAACCACTATAGAGACCCATACACAGTAAAGCATCAACGCTTAAAACAGTTAGAAAATTACGCGATCGACATGTATGAACATTATAGGGGCGAGACCTCTCTTCAAGAGGGACAGGGAATTGCCGCAGTGAAACTGCTTTAAGTTTCATATATGCTTATAAGGGTTATTATATTTCTCTGTGAAGCCCTGCGATGCAGGTGGGGATAGAGACCCGAGTGGGGCTCATGTAGATACAAAGTGATAAGGGAGAGCCAGGAGGCAGGGGTTCTCCACAGCAATGAACCAGAGGCTTCTATGAGAGTGGAGCTATGGGTAGGGGTCACCCTGAGCGGGCAGAGCCCAGCGATATGGATCCCGATGAAAGGGATCCTGAGGCTTTGAAGTCAAGGGAAGAGGGCTTGATCAAACAATATCAAGCCCTATGAAACCCGAACCCCGAATTCCTCATAACCCTCATGAATAACAGCAATACAGCTATTAACAGAATGCCGAAAATAGCTAGCAATATATAGGCGACATCGGCTCCTCCACTCAAGATAATAGGTATAGGGCCTATCAATATAAAGCCGAAACCCTTCACCTCAGCATTAATTGATAGAAAGAGAATAAGAACCGCCGCTAACACGAACAGCGATCCGAGCATAATTAATATGAAGCCCATGGGGAGCTTATTCATCACTACACCAAAAATATATCCCCGAGATATTTATATAAATGGATGAAGAGTTTGCCGAGAGCTGACCAGTGACGAGTGAACCCCTGTCTGATAGCACTAGCCCCTCAGTGTACTTCTGTTTCATAAAACAATGCCCAAAGAGCAGGGTCTCACTATACCCACAAAGGATAAAGCTTTATAAACCAGCAAGAGTGACTTAATATTGAAGCCGGGTCGTCTAGCGGCCAAGGATGCGGGGCTCTGGCCCACCGCGCCGCCCCCTTTGATGAAAAGAGGGTCTCCTGAGCGTATGATGTATGCTGGAACTCCTGAAAACATTTACCACATATGTTTGAATTATATAAGAGGGACACTTCTTAGAAGATCTAAGGATTTAGCTGCGCATTAAAGATCTAGCTATGCAATGTATTTCGACAACTGACTAACAGATTTTGGGCAAAGCTTTTTATTCGATGTAGCACCTAGATCATATTGGGATAGTAATGCCCGCACTAAGAAGAATAAAGATATCGGATCTCAGGAAAAGAGGTAGGAGAATAAGAGATAGCGTTATTACGAAAGGCACTCCAGAATCTATTCGAAATTCAAAGGAAGAGGATCTACATAGGTTAGAGCTAGAAACTCTGTATATGATTGGCGCCCCTGCCTGCTGATACCCCCTTCCTGCCCTAAAGATGCGGAGTTTCCTACGCGGGTCTTGAACATAACCATTCAGATAGGGTTTAACGGCTAATATAATTACTTGATATATTAATAGCCCTCTATCTTCCTAGATATCCTCATCCTATAACCTAGCTTACATGCTATATTTAGCATAGCATCAAGATCGAAATTGATCTTCTTCTCAGCTTTATTATACATATATATAGTCCTTCACAACCGAAAGCCTCGCCCTTCAGGGCAGGAGTGAATAGAGAAAGCTTATTAGCTTTTGTATTTGATCTTTTTGAAGACGCTCTAAGACCTCTGGCGATAAGGAGTTGCTAACCCTCTCGTTTGGTGTGGGGGTTAGTCCCGAGCTGGAGGCTGTAGAGCTCCTTAGGAGATATATGCAGCCCTTAACCATGCTATAAACGTGATATTGAGCCTGGGTCTGAGGAGCATCGGGGAGGTTCATAACGCTCTATAAAGAGAGCTGAGGGGATGGTTCGAGCTTCCCTCTAGGGTTGCTATTGACTGCTATAGGGATGCCCTTGCAAATGCAATACTTGGAGGAATAATCCTAAGAAAGGGAAAAGCCTAGGGTTAGGAAGCTGAGCACGCTACTACACCAAGGATCGAGCTATAGGGTCAAAGACTGTTATGTGGAGATCATAGGCGGGATAAGGCTGAGGATAATTGGCTGGGATAAGAGATACGATGATTACGAGGACTGGGAGGCAAGGCTAGTATATAAAGAGGGAAAGATGGTCCTGTGGATATCCAAGAAAATACCTAAGTCAAGGCCTTACCAGCCCGGGATGTTATAGCTGTTGATGTTAATGAGAGGAAGATAGCGTATGGCAATTACATAATTAATGAAGAGAAAGACACTTGGGTTGATATGGCTCATAAGTATAAGGTCTTGGCGGAGAATCTCCAGAAGAAATACTCCTCTTCAAAATATCCTGCCTGGAGGAGGAAAGGGATTCTGGGAAGAATAAGATCCTATCACAGAAAGGCAAAAATATATTGGAGGACTGGGCTAGGAAGACATCTCTTGAGATCGTGAAGCTTGCTAAGAAGCTTAAGTACGCAGTTGCTAGAGAGGATCTCACCGGGCTGATAAATTCTCTGAGAAAGATAAAGAGCAAGGATCGCAGGACGGGGCTCACCATAATGGGGTACAGGAGAATAGGGAAGCGGATCGACTGGCAGGCAGAGAAACAGGGGTTCTCCACGTGAAGGTAGATCCCAACGGGACGTCATCGGGATGCCCTAAATGCGGTTCCAAAGGATTAGAAGAGGTTGGCTATAGAAGGCTTGGACGCCCTAGATGCGGATTCGAGGCAGATAGAGACGTTATTGGGAAGCTAAACATTAGGAAAGGGCATTGAAGATCCTAAACCTGTCAGGAGGAGTTCCGGCCACCCCGTCTGCCCCCAGATGATAGATGTAAACCAGAATAGATGGGGAGCCGATGATCCGCCTGAAAGGGGTTATGATCAAAAGATCAATGATGAATTGAGGGCGGGAGAGGAGGTCAGGTAGATCCTAGGATCAGGGATATTCTAAGAGAATTCCAGAAATGTTCCTGGTAATCTATTTCAGAAGTATGTAGTACTATATTTTTGATCGCTGGACTTGTGTATAACTAGTTTATTAGCGATGCGTAATAGTATTCTATGGTGTTAGGCGTTACCAGTATAAGTAGTGCGACGATATGTAATACCATATTAGAGAAGCTTGGATCTGGTGTTAGGAAGTGCTCTAGCGGGAAGGCTAGGGGGGTCTATGAGATCGAGTTGTTCATCGACGGCAATATACTCCTTTTAACTATCTTTACTGGAAGAGAGAGCTATTCACCATGGGCCGAGATAGGTGTTCTCAACAGCTCCCAGAATATATTCGATGTACTAGAGAGAATTATTAGCTTGGTTGCTGAAATACTTGGGACTTATTCTAGGATCATGGTAACATATACATGGGATCAAGAGACGACCTCGCTTCTCGATAGAGGCGTGCACCCAGCCGCAACCAGGATCGGGGCTATTTTGGTTTCTAGAGGCTATTATGTTGTCAGGAACATGTACTTCCCAGAGGGCTATACAGAGGGGAGCCCTAAACTAGTTGGGGAGAGATATGTTAATAATAAGTGGTATACTAATGAGCTTTGTAGCGAAGTAGAAGAGCTCAGAAAACTTGTTAGTGGAGGCTGTGTTGAAAGGGGTTCTCCATGCGCTTATGCGGAGGTCTCCCTCAGAAACATATTGGAGCATGGGACATGGGTCATAGATAAATGTTAAGATACTCCTATACATCTGATTTACTATCTATTATATAGAGTAGCCGGTGGATATTGATGTGTCAACTGGCTAGAAGGCTACATAAACATAGAGGTTAGGAGGGCTGTAGTGTGGCTCTACGAGATAGGGGTCTCAACCGTAAAGGTTGGGCGTCTCAAGGATATAGCACAGGATAAAAGAGATTTCAACGAACTGCATGTATGACATACAGATACCTTCTGAGAAGGATAGAAAGGGTTGCTGAGGAACACTGGATCAGGGTAGTCCTTGTCAATAGAAAGGGTTCATCATCAAGATGCCCAGTATATAGAGCTGAGGAATGCGGAAGGAAGATCGTGAGGAACCTCTTCAAAGGTCTAGAACTTAACAAGTATTCAACGCAGACCTGGAGGCCATGTTTCTGGTGTAAGAGCGGAAGTCGGCTAGTAAGATGATCTATGATAAGTTGGAGGAATGCTATATGGTGTCTAACTGCTTAAATTTTTAAGAAGAGTATTTAGTAGGTGGAGGATTTGGTGGCTGCTAGAGAGATTCTTTTGAAGAGCCACAATGCTCTGGAGATTCTCTTTGATCTGTTTAAGATTAAGCAAAGCTTCCTCCTAATGTTTACAGGCATTATGGGCTACCTAATTGCTGGTGGGTTATCAATTGATTCTCGGGTTGCGATATATCTAGTAATAGCTCTCCTATTCACTATCTTTGGAACAACCGGTATTAATATGGTTCTAGATTCTGATATAGACAGTATTATGGAGAGGACTAGGAGGAGGGCTATACCGAGAGGGGCTATATCTAGGCTAAACGCTTCTATGATATCGATCCTTTTTCTAGTGGCTGGGCTCTGGATATCATATATGATAAATCCATGGGTATTTATAGCTGGGCTCCTTGGATTCTTAATAGATATACTTGTATATACTATTATGACTAAGAGGAGGAGCTGGACAAGCGTTATCTATGGGGGCTTTGCAGGGGGTATGCCGGCCTTCGGGGGGTACATGGCATATGCCGGGCACCCGACGCTAGAATCCCTGATCCTATTGCTTCTTGTGGCTGCGTGGAGTAATGCTCATATATGGTATATAGTGATCTACAACTATGATGACTATAAGAGGGCTGAGATACCAATGCTACCTGTAGTCAAGGGTGTGAGGTCCGGTGTAATGGGCTCCCTAATACATGTCTATATCATGCTCACCCTCATAGTGATATACTTCATATTAACGGGCTTCAGTGCATGGATAACCCTAGCTGTTGGGGGTTATCTCTCGATCAAACTTATACAGATTATGAGGAGACATCTAGACAGCGTAACAAAGGCAGATGCATATAAAACCTTCAAGTTCTTAAGCCCCTACCTAGCAATCATATTCATAACAATGTTCATCGATAAGATAATAGCTTTATAGTACGATCTTTCCTCGGCTTATCTGATGAGTGTCCTTATACCCTTTCAATTCTATAGTAGATCATTTCTTTCTTCACAGAATCTCAGGTACTACTCTCCAAATCCTCAGAAACAGTTCCCGAGAATCATGGCATCATATTCATGGCCTAGGAGGTTATAAATAACCGGCTCAGAGGGGCGAGGCTTGCTCGGCTAGTATCGCTCTACATTTGTAGGTCTTAGAACAAATTCACCCTACCTTGGAGGAGCGGGGTTTGCTGCTATTATCATCGATGGAAACCCTTATCCTGGTCACATCCTTAACTGCGGGGATAGCTACATTATATACGGGGACACCGCTGATTTCGGCTGTGTGTATCGTGGAGGCGTGGGCATGGCCGTGGATCACGAGATCTGGTTTCACCTCGCTAATGACCCTTTCGAATCCTCTATGGCATAGGTATGGGTATGTTGATATGGGCTCGCCCTTCAGGGTCTTGGTTGTTGGGGCGTAGTGCATTAGGAGGATTAATACGTTGCATGTCGTTCTCAGTCTCGCCATATTTTCACGGGCCATAGCGACTCTTTTCTCGAAGACCTCTTCTATGTTTGGCAAATTTCTCTTCTGCCAGGTTGTCGGCTTCTCAAGCGAGCCCCTCGTCCCATAAACACAGATCTTTATACCAGCTATCTCGCCTTCCCAGTATTCGTCGTCGAGCCAATTCACCGAGTTATATACATCCCTCAAGATCTTTGCCTTCTCGATATACTCCTCATTACCGAACACCGAGATGATCGGGGTTCTGGGGAATCTCGATGATAGGAAATCTACTATGGGTTTCAGGGATCCGACGTCCCCTTTATCGATCATATCGCCTCCGAAGAGAACAAGATCTGGTTTGTAGTTTAGAAGAGATTTGAGGGAGGATATGAATAGTGGGAGGTATCTAGGCGAGTGAACATCGCTCACAGCCATAATCTCTATATATGCTACCATAGCCACCAACATCTATTGCTCATAGGCAAATATAATCTGCTTATAAGGCTAGACGCATTCTACTAGACGGTGGTTCTGAATCCCGCTCCTGATGATCGGTGCAAACGCCAAGGGACACGGAGGTTGGAGGAGCTATAAATGTGCTATATGTGCAACAACTCTGTTAGTAGGTGACACAACGATCTATGTATGCCCAAAATGTGGGCAGGCTAAGGGGTCGAGGTTCTGCACAGCATGTGCTAGGAGAACCCACTATAGGTGCCCATACTGTGGCACAGAGCTCAGGGTCTATATCTAGGGAGCCCGCTATAATAGAGTTTGAGGATGGGTACTGGGCGTCAATCGTTCCTGAGGATGGATACTCCATAGTATCTACAGATCTACCCCCGATCCTCTGTGCTGAGGAAAAGGGTGAGTGTGTCTTCGAAGCAATAGATCTAGGGTTAGACGCGATTCAAAGGATCTCCGAGACACTTGGGACAGGGGTTTTAAGGGCTATCATGATCTGCACTAGGATCATGGGTAGATGTGCAGGGATCAACATAAAGCTCTTCCTACCCCTAGAACCCGAGAGGGCTAGAGAGCTCTTCACAAGGACCAGGGGGGAGGTCTTCAAGCTCTTGGCTGATATCTATGGACCCTATAATCGCTAAGCTCCTCGAGAAGGTCTTAAGCCCCCCTAGCTGGGGTGATTGCTGGTCCCAGGATTTCGATGCCTCCGTAGCTGTGATCTATGAGGAGCCGAGCAGATCTATAGTGCTGGTTGAGAGAGTAGAGAGACCTGGGGACCCTTGGTCAGGTCACATAGCGTTTCCAGGAGGCTTTAGAAGGTATGGAGAGGGTAGCTATGAAACAGCTGTTAGAGAGGCTTGGGAGGAGATCCATGTAGATCTTAGGAGAGCCTTCCACTTAGGAGACATAGGTATCTGGCTAACCAGGGGATCCGTGAGAGTAGTTCCCCACATATTCGTGTCCAAAGAAGTTCTAGACGCAAAACCTGGGGAGGAGGTTTCAAGGATCCTAAAGGCCGTGATTTCCGAGATAGAAGAGATAGAGTGCCCCCAAAACATTTCAAGAGCTCCGTGCTTCAGAGTACCAGGTGTCGGGGGAAAAGTTATTTGGGGGCTAACGGCTAGAATTATTGAGTGGTTGATGAGGCACGAGCGATCTGAGTGGTGATGTTATGCATGATCTGATAACCCAGAGAGCTAATTAGGAAATATTGCTGTGGGTTCGATTTAGAAAGGATGGAATCGTTGATCGTGATGGGATCTGCTCTAGAGTTGGAATGACGTTACATAATCGATCTACCTTTGTTGGGGACGAAGAATAGGGGGAGCTATATCCCTAACAATTTTATGGGCATCTCGCGTCTATTATGAGAATTCTAGATCTGGGGAGGGTTTATTTAATCTAGTAAAGGCTGTAAAAGCATCTGTTATCTGCTTAGAGAATTTATTACCCCAAGTAAATATATTGAATAGGCTTGATTAGGACATGCCAGAAAAAGATGTTGAAGTTAAATCGAGGCTCGGCAGGGAGATGATAAGGACAGCCAAGTATCTAATAGATAACGCCTTCTTCGACGATCTTAGAAAGCTTGCAAAGGGGTTGGGGAAGGAGTATGTTGCAACAGATCTGATAGTTAGAAGGATCATAGAGAGGGATTTCCTCGCAATGGGTTTCTCGCCGTATAAAATGAACCTAGATAGATACGTAGTTATAGCAAAGCTTAAAGAAATGCCGAAGGATAAGGATGAGTTCACAAAGCTTGTGGGAACACTGCCATATAACCCATGGCTAAGATACGCAGGGATCCAGGCTATACCGAAGAAAACACTAATAGCAACATACACAGTACCGGCTGGAAGTGATGAGAATAAGATAATGGCGGAGATAGAATCGCATCCAGCAATAGATAGAG
>Ga0079998_115980_pt1 | contig 35438 bp, 39 predicted proteins | sample PerSpoBPS_BMetaG_FD_69201 | JGI IMG/M metagenome (GOLD analysis project Ga0079998, IMG submission 69201) | Thermal spring microbial communities from Yellowstone National Park, Wyoming, USA - Perpetual Spouter B (PS_B) MetaG (SPADES assembly)... | ecosystem: Environmental > Aquatic > Thermal... | reverse complement strand
GGGCCTTCTTCAGGCCCAGCTTGCCTGAGCGGTAGCGCCGGATGAGGACGTCATCAAGGATGAGGTAGCCCCGGTCCAGGCCACCCATGGCCTTGCAGAGCTCCAGGGAGAGTTCAAAGAAGGAGGCCAGGGGTTGCTTCAGGGCCCGGTAGAGGGTGTCGTGAGCGAAGTCTTGGCCCTCGGCCATGGCCAGGGCGGAGGTATTGATGGGGCTTTGGGCTAAAGCTCCAAGATACGGGCTTCACCCGTGACCTAGAGCGCGCAGAACAGGCCGTGGTATCCTCTTTCATTGGGCCTCCCTAGTCACCGGCTGCTTTCCCATAGGGAAACATCTTGAGGCCCATTTTATCGGGGATCTTCAGCACCGCGTAAGTCCAGTCTATTGCTAAACTACGAGACGATGGGAGAGGATATTCGCTTCGGCACCGACGGCTGGCGAGGGGTGATCGCTAGGGACTTCACCTTTTTCAACCTCGCCCGGGTGGCTACCGCCTACGGGCGCTACCTCCTGGCCAAGGGGGGAAAGACGGTGGTGGTGGGGTACGATACCCGCTTCCAGGCCCAGGCCTTCGCCGAGGAGGCGGCAGAGGTCCTGGCGGGCCTCGGGCTTAAGGCTTACCTCCTCCAGGGCCCCCACCCCACCCCCATGCTCTCCTTCGCCGTCCGCCACCTGGGGGCGGACGGGGGCCTCATGCTCACCGCAAGCCACAACCCCCCCCAGTACCTGGGGGTGAAGCTCAAGGGGCCCTGCGGGGGAAGCGCCCTTCCCGAGGAGGTGAAGGGGGTAGAGGCCCTCCTCCCCGAGGCCCCCTCGGAGACCCGGGGAAGGGCCGAGCCCCTGGAGGTCCGCACCGCCTACTACGAGCACCTGAAGGGGCTTCTGGACCTCGAGGCCCTCTCCCGCTTCCCCGGCGTGCTCTACCACGACGCCATGGGGGGAGCGGGGAACAGCCACCTCTCCGCCTTCCTGCGCCACGTGGGACTGGCCTTGGAGGTGCGGGAGCTCCACAACGTCCCCCATCCCCTCTTCTACGGGGTGAACCCCGAGCCCCTGCCCAAGAACCTCAAGACCCTCCTCGCGGTCATGGGCCCCGAGGAGGCGCCCACCTTCGCCGTGGCCACGGACGGGGACGGAGACCGCATCGCCGCCGTCCTGCCCGGTGGCCGCTTCTTCAACCCCCACCAGGTCTTCGCCGTCCTCCTTCGCCACCTCCACGCCAAGGGGCTCTCCGGGGGGGTGGTGAAGAACTTCGCCGTTTCTTGGATCGTGGACCGCTTGGCCGAAAGGCTGGGCCTCCCCGTGAAGACCACCCCCATCGGCTTCAAGTGGATCACAGAGGCCTTCCTCAAGGGGGACGTGCTCATCGGGGGGGAGGAGTCGGGCGGGATCGGGGTGAAGGGGCACCTGCCCGAACGGGACGGGATCCTCAACGCCCTCCTCCTCCTGGAGAGCGTGGCCCGCACGGGGAAGGACCTCGCCACCCAGTTCCGGGAGGTTGAGGCCCTCACCGGCCTCACCCACGCCTACGATCGCCTAGACCTGGAGATCCCCACGGAAGGGCTTCTGGAGAAGATGCGGGAGCCCCGCCCCTTGGCGGGCCTCACCCCCAGGGGCCTCGAGGACCTAGACGGGATCAAGTGGGTCTACGAGGGAGCCTGGGTCCTCTTCCGCCCCTCAGGCACCGAACCCCTTCTTCGCATCTACGCCGAGGCCACGGAGGAGGAGACAGTAAACGCCCTCCTAAAGGAGGCCGAGGCCCTGGTCCGAAGCCTCGTCCCCTAGCTCCGCCCCCAGGAAAAGCCCCTCCCCCTGAAGGCGCACCTCCTCCCCCGGAAAGAGAAGGAAGGTGGCGGGGGGCCGGAGGGTCTCCTCAGGAAGCCAAGCCTCCCCCTCCAGGAGGGTGAGGATGAGGGGGGCCTCGGGCCTCAGGGTCAGGCCTCCCCGGAGAGGAAAGCGGTAGAGGGCGAAGTGGGGGGTCTTGAGAAGCCTCTCCCCGCCCGGCACCGGCTCGGCCGGTCGTGTAATACCCTTTTATGCTAAAGCCTTCGTCCTACACATACATCTTGACACGACCAGCCAGGACCGCGCCCCACAGGGTGAAGGCTAGGAAAGCCCCGCCCAACGCGGTGTAGAGGAGGGAAAGCCAGGCGCTCCCGCTGGCCTCGGGAAAGGGCCTGGTGAGGGCCAGGGGAAGGAGGAAGAGGCTTCCCAAGAGCATGCTGGCCGCGGTGACCTCCAACGCGGGCCGCTTGGCCACCGCCAGGGCCACGCCCACGCTGTAAGCCCCCCACATGAAAGCCGCCAGGACCAGGAGAAGATCCCCAAGAAGCCTCCCCTTCCCCCCTCCCCCGCCGGCGTGCCCCAGGGCCAAAAGGACCACCCCCGCCCCCGAGAGGAGGAGGCCCAGGAGCAGGTTCCTGGGCAGGGGCTTGCGGAAGTAAAGGCTGTAGGCGAAGGCGGTGGAGAGGGGGTAGACCGCGGCCACGGCGCTGGCATCGGAGGCGGGGGCCAGGCGCATCCCGCTGAAGAAGACCAGGTTGAAGAGGGTCACCCCAAAGAGGGCCAGAAAAAGGGTTTCCCCCAGGGGGAAAAGCCTGGGCAGGCGGCGGAGAAAGAGGAGAAAAAAGGGCAGGGCAAGGGCAAAGCGCAGAAAGGAACCCCACTCGGGAGGCATCTCCCACATGGCGGCCCTCGAGGCCACCAGGTTCAAGGCCCAGAGAAGAGGCGGGAGGTAGACCAGGGGATCCTTCCCAGGGAGGCCTTTCCACCCCTACCCTCCCCCGGGTGCGCCGCGAGCCCCCACGGCTGCCCTAGACCGGGACGATGCGGGCGAGGACCTCCTCCAGGGGGGCAGTGAAGACCCCGAGGGCGTAATCCCCCACCCCGCCCACGAAGACGAGCTCCTCCCCGTGGAGGAAGAGGCCGTTGCCGTACAGGGTCAGGGGGCGGTCCCCGTAGGACTCTACCAGGCCCTGGGGAGCTAGAAGGTAGTGGGAAAGGCCCACCATCTCCCCGTCCCCCTTAAGGCGGGCGAAGCCGTGCCGGTAGGAGAGGTCCCCCCGGAAGATGCCGTGGAAGGCCACCAGGTAGGTGCCGTCCTCGAGGCGGAGGGCGTTGGTGGACCAGCCCACCTTGTACTCAAAGGGCTCCGGGGGAAGCACGGGCCTGAGGTCGGTCACCTGCAGGGTGTCCAAGGCGAGGCGCCCCCGCCAGCAGAGGTCCGGGACGCCGGAAAAGCTCGGCCGCAGGAGGAGGTTGCCCCCGTCCAGCAGGGTGGCGTTTTTCGTGGACAGGTAAAGCCCCTCCCCCTCCTGGCCCACCCTCAGGAGCCCCTTCCGCCTCACGGAAAGGTCCTCCCCCAGCTCAGCCAGGGCGAGGGCGGCGGTGAAGACGTCCTTGTGGTCGGTGTTCCGGGCGTCCCCCAGCTTGCCCACCGCGGTGTAGAAGAGGAGGAACCCCGCGCCCGCCGCGTGGGCCCGGGCGTCCTCGCACCCCCGGACCGCCTCGTAGAGCTCCGTGGGGTAGAGGACGATCCGCACGGGCAAGGGCCTTGGGATCCGACCCCGAAGGAGGTCCTCCACGGGCACCGCCGCGTGCCCGATGGCCGAGGCGTAGCTGTAGTAGTCAAAGATCAGGCGGGGAAAGAGGTGGACCACCCCGTCCTTCAGGACCGCCCCGGGGTTGAAGGCGGCCAAGGGGCGTTGCCTGGGGTAGTTTTCCACCCGGACCTCCTCCGGGGAGATGTAGAGGCGGCGGCGGAAAAGGTCCTCCGTGTGCGGGCTCCTGAGCCCCTGGGCGCGCGCCAGGAAGCGGCGGGCCTCCTCCTTCAGGGTCTCCTCCAGCTCGGCGATGGTCATGACCAACCTCCCCCCTTGGTTTTACCAGAAGCCCACCCTGGGGGAAAGGGTGGGGCTTGACAGGGCCGAGGGGAGTGGGTTAGGCTTTGCGTAAACGATTACGATGGCTAAAAAAGAGCCTTTCACCATACGAGAAATCGCGCGCTTAGCAAACGTTTCCGTCGGCACCGTCAGCCGGGCGCTGAACGGCCGCCCCGGGGTGAGCCCTAAGACCCGGGCGCGTATCCTGGAGCTGGTGCGCACCCTGGGGTTCACCCCCTCGGCCGCGGCCCGGGAGCTCGTGGGGCGCTCCACCAGCGTGGGCCTCCTCCTGGCTCCGGGGGTGCGCCGGTACACCCCTTACTTTGCCCTCCTTCTCGAGGCCCTCTCGGAGGCCCTAGCCCAGGACGGCCTCCGGGTGAAGGAGGTGGCCACGGATCCGTACGGGCTCCCCCTGGAGGAGGCCATGGGCTACATCCTCCTGGGCGCCCACGATCACGATCCCCGTCTGGAGGGGCTCAGGCACTCCGGGCGGCCCTTCGTCCTCATCGGGGCCTACCCCGGCGTCTTCGCCGTGGCCCCGGACGACGTGGACGGGGGCTACCAGGCCACCCGCCACCTCCTGGAGCTGGGCCACGAGGCGGTGGCCCACCTCACGGGCCACCTCCACCACCAAGCGGGCCGGGAGCGCCTTATGGGCTACCGCCGGGCCCTGGAGGAAAAGGGGGTTCCCTTCAGGCCAGAGCTGGTGCTGGACGGAAACTTTGACCCCCTCGCCGCCTACCGGGCGGTCCGACGGGCCTGGGAAGGGGGGCTCCGCTTCACCGCCCTCTTCGCCGCTTCCGACGAGATGGCCCTGGGGGCCAAGGCGGCCCTCGAGGACCTGGGCCTAAGGGTTCCCTGGGACGTGAGCCTGGTGGGCTACGACGACCTCCCCGAGGTGGGCCAGGAGCTCACCACCGTCCACCAGGACATCCCCACCATCGCCCAAGAGGCCACCCTCCTCCTCAAGAAGGCCCTGGCGGGCGAGACACCCGTGGCCAAACGGGTGCCCGTGCACCTGGTGGTGCGGGGCACCACGGCAAAAAGGGAGGTGATAGACGGCGCAAAACCCTGAAGGCCCTCGGCCCTAGGCATTCTGGCAAACGGAGCCGAGCTTGTGGAAACGCGGCCCTTCCGGCTGGGGGAGGCTGGGGGCTACCTCCACCGCTTTCGCCTGCGGATCGCCTACGAGAAGGAGGGGCCCTACCTGGAGCGGGTGCCCCTGGACCTGGAGGCCCCTCGAGGGGCCCTCCTCCTGGAAGCCACCCTGGACCCGGTCCGCATGGAGCGTCGGGGAAGGGTGGCCTCCTGGGACAACGTGGTTCCCGGCCTCCTGGGCTATGCCTTTCACAACTACGTCCGCGCCTTCCGGGAAAGCCGAAGCCTAGAGACGGGTCAGAGTCTTTTTCTGCGCTGGACCCTGAACTCCTTCCTCATCGCCTTCATCAAGGTGCTCACCACCCTGGTCTTCGCCTCCATGGCGGGCTACGCCCTAGCCAGGCTCCGCTTCCCGGGCAGGCAGGCCCTCTTCCTCTTCCTCCTCTTTTCCATGATGGTGCCCGGCCAGGTCACCTTCATCTCCAACTACCTGGTCCTAAAAGACGGGATCTTCGGCCTCTCCAGGCTTTTCGGCGTGGAAACCCTCCTCAACACCTATGCCGGGCTCATCCTCTCCGGACTGGTGGGGGCGGGAGCCGTCTTCATCATGAAGCAGTTTTTTGAGTCCATCCCCCGGGAGGTGGAGGAGGCCGCCCTCATCGACGGGGCCACGCCCTTGCAGACCCTTTTCCGCATCGTCCTGCCCATGGCCACCCCTGCCCTGGGGGCCCTGGCCATCCTCACCTTCCAGGGAACCTGGAACGAGTTTTTCTGGCCCTTCATCGTCCTCACCAGCCCCCGGGAGATCTGCACCCTTCCCCTGGGCCTCCTCTCCTTCCGCAACGCCTACGGCCAGGTAGGGGACTGGGGGCTCATCCTGGCGGGAGGATTTTTGTCCATGATCCCCATCCTCATCCTCTTCGCCGTATTCCAACGCTACTTCGTGGAGGGCGTGAACGTGGGCGCCCTCAAGGAGTGAGCCATGACCTTTCCCCTGAAGGAAGACGACACCTACCTGGTCCTGAACGAGAGGGGCTTCGCCGAGGGGGGAGCCGAGGGGTTTTACCGGCACGACACCCGCTTCCTGGCCCACTACCGCCTGGCCCTTCCCCCGGGCCTGGAACTCCTGCAAAGCCGATCCCCCCGGCCCGACCACCTGGTACAGGACTGGGCCAGGTTCCGGGGGCCGGACGGGGAGCTCTACCTGAGGCGCACCCTGAGGGTGGCCCGGGGCCGGGTGGAGGAGGTCCTGCGCTTCCAGAACCTGGGGCCTGGGCCTGTGGAGGTGGTGGTGGGGCTGGAGCTTCAGGCCAGCTTTGAGGACCTCTTCCAGGCTCGAGGCTGGCACGCCGCCCCAAAGGAGGGCCGGGCCCTCGTCTACCGGGCCCCGGACGGGGTGGAGCAGAGGATCGCCCTCACCCCCTCGCCTCCCCCGGAAGGCTTCCGCCTCCACCTCCCGCCCAGAGGGGAAGGCCAGGTGGGCTGGACGGTAGGCCTGGAAAGCCCCCTGGGGGAAGGGGGGGACCTTCCCAGCTACGAGGCCTTCCTCTCCGCCTTCCCCCAGGCGGAAGCGCCTTGGAGCGAGGTCTTTCAGCAGGCCCTTTTGGACCTCCGGGCCCTCCTCCTGGCCACCCTCGAGGGCCCGGTGCCCGCCGCCGGCATCCCCTGGTTCGTGGCCCCCTTTGGCCGGGACAGCCTCCTCACCGCCTTCATGCTCCTCCCCTGGGGGAAGGAGGTGGCCAGGGGGGTCCTCCGCTACCTGGCCAGGCGGCAGGGAGCGGTGTGGGATCCCTTCCGGGAGGAGGAGCCCGGGAAGATCCTCCACGAGGTGCGCCTGGGGGAGCTCTCCCGCCTGGGCCGGGTACCCTTCGCCCGCTACTACGGCACCGTGGACGCCACCCCTCTCTTCCTGGTCCTCCTGGGCCGGTACCTGGACCTCACCGGGGACCTGGCCCTGGTGCGGGAGCTCAGGCCCCACTGGGAGGCGGCCCTGGCCTGGATGGAAGCCGCCGACCTGGATGGGGATGGGCTGCTGGAGTTCGCCCCCTCGGGCGGGGGGCTGAGCGTCCAGGCCTGGAAGGACTCCCACGATTCCATGAGCCACCATGACGGCCGACTGGCCGAGCCCCCTCTGGCGGTCAGCGAGGTCCAGGGGTACGCCTACGCCGCCCACCTGGCGGCCAGCGCCTTCTACCGGGCCTTTGGGGAGGAGGCGAAGGCGAGGAGGTACCAGCGCCACGCCGAAGGGCTCTTCCGCCTCATCCAGGAACGGTTCTGGCTGGAGGAGGCCAAGACCTACGCCCTGGCCCTGGACAAGAGGAAAGAGCCCTTGAGGGTCAAGGCCTCCAACGCCGGCCATCTCCTCTGGGCAGGGGCCGTCCCCGAGGAAAGGGTGGATGCGCTCCTAAACACCCTCCTCTCCGAGGAGATGTGGACGGGCTGGGGCCTCCGCACCCTGGGGGCCAAGGAGGCCCGCTACAACCCCCTCTCCTACCACAACGGCTCCGTCTGGCCCCACGACACGGCCCTCTTCGCCGGGGGGCTTTTCCGCTACGGCCGAAGGAGGGAGGGCTAACGGGTGGCCCAGGCCCTCCTGGACCTGGCCCGAAGCCAGCCCGACCTGCGGCTGCCCGAGCTGGTGGGGGGCTTTCCCAGGGAAGCGGGCCTACCCCCCGTGCCCTACCCCACGGCCTGCCGCCCCCAGGCCTGGGACGCCGGGGCCCTCGTCTACCTCTACGCCCTGGCCCAGGGGGTGAGGGACTGGTGAGCTAGGCCAGGTGGTTCAGGGGCCCGTGGCCGTGGCCCAGGGGGGGCGCGGCCAAGAGGGCCCGGGTGAGGTAGGCCTTGGCCTCGGCCACCGCTCCTTCCAAGGGCCTCCCTAGGGCCAGGAGGGCGGCGATGGCGGCGGAGAGGGTGCAGCCCGTGCCGTGGGTGTTCCGGGTCCGCACCCTGGGGGCGGAGAAGCGCCGAAGCCCCTCCTCTGTGGCGAGGAGGTCCACCGCCTCTTCCCCCTCCAGGTGCCCTCCCTTGAGGAGGACGGCCTGGGGGCCCAGGTCCAAAAGGGCCAAGGCCGCCTCCTCGGCCTCCTCCGGGCCCCGGATGGGCCTACCCAGGAGGACCTCGGCCTCCATGCGGTTCGGGGTGATGAGGGTGGCGAGGGGAAAAAGCCGCTCCACCAGGGTGGAAACGGCGGAGGGGTCCAGGAGGGGGTCCCCGCCTTTGGCCACCATGACCGGGTCCACCACCAGAGGCCGAATGCCGAAGCGCTCCACCGCCTCGGCCACCTTGGCGATGATGGGAGCGCTCCCCAGGGCCCCGGTTTTGGCGGCGTGGACGGGGAGGTCCTCGGCGATGGCGGCGATCTCCTCGTAGACCAGCTCTGGGGGGAGGAGCTCCACCCGCTTTACCCCCAAGGTGTTCTGCACTGTGAGGAGGGTGGGGGCGGCCATGCCGTAGACCCCAAAGCGCCCGAAGGCCTTCAGGTCCGCCTGGAGGCCCGCCCCCCCGGAGGGGTCGGAGCCAGCGATGGTGAGGGCGGTCCGCATCACGCCAGGGGAAGCTCCATCCGGGCCCTGCCCCTAAGCACCGCCTCCACCAGGTTCATGGGGCAGAAGGGGCCGCACATGCTGCAGGCCTTGGTCTTGGAGCCCCGCTCCTCCTTGATCCGCCTGGCCTCCTCGGGGAAAAGCGAGAGGGCGAACTGCCCCTCCCAGTCCAGGCGGTAGCGGGCCTCGGACATCCTCCGGTTGCGCTCCAGGGCTATGGGATTCCCCCGGGCCACGTCGGCGGCGTGGGCGGCGATCTTGAAGGCGATGACCCCCTCCTTCACGTGCTCGGCAGTGGGGAGGCCCAGGTGCTCCGCCGGGGTCAGGTAGCAGAGCATATCGGCCCCCATCCACCCCGCCAGCGCCCCGCCGATGGCCCCGGCGATGTGGTCAAACCCCGCCGCCGTGTCCACGGGAAGCATACCCAGGATGTAGAAGGGGGCGTGGCCGGTGAGCTTTTTCTGGATCTGGACGTTGGCGGCCACCTCGTTCAGGGGGATGTGCCCGGGACCCTCCACCATGGCCTGCACCCCCGCCCTCCTGGCCCTTTCCACCAGCTCCCCGATGGTGAGGAGCTCGGCGATCTGGGCCCGGTCGGTGCTGTCGGCCAGGGAGCCAGGGCGGAGGCCGTCCCCCAGGGAGAGGGTCAGGTCGTAGGTGCGGGCGATCTCCAGGAGGTCATCGTAGCGGGCGTAGAGGGGGTTTTCCTCGCCCCGGTGGAGCATCCAGGCGGCCATGAGCCCCCCGCCCCGGCTCACGATGCCCGTGGTGCGGGCGCTATGCCGGTAGACCTCCAGGTTCTTCAGGGTGACCCCCACGTGGACGGTGATGTAGTCCACCCCCTCCTTCCCGTGCTCCTCTATGACCTGGAACAGCTCGTCCGCCGACATGTCAAAGAAGCTCTTGCGCCTGGCCGCCCGGAACTCCGCCTCGTAGACGGGCACGGTGCCCAGGGGCACGGTGGCCACCTCCAGGATCCTCCTCCGGATCTCCTTGAGGTCCCCACCGGTGGAGAGGTCCATGATGGTGTCCGCCCCGTAGCGGATGGCCACCCTGGCCTTTTCCACCTCTGCCTCCACGTCCACGTAGTCGTAGGAGGTGCCCAGGTTGGCGTTGACCTTGACGGAAAGCCCCTCGCCGATGCCCTTGAAGTCGGTGAGGGTGCGGTGGTTGGGATTCCTGGGGATCACGATCCGGCCCGCCGCCACCCCCTCCCGCACGAACTCGGGGGAAACCCCTTCCCTCTCGGCCACGTAGGCCATCTCCTCGGTAACGATGCCCTTCCTCGCCGCTTCCAACTGCGTCATCCTTCCACCCCCATAAGCCCAAGAAGCCTCTTGGCCGTCCACGGGGCCAGGAGGACCCCGTTGCGCCCGTGCCCTACCGCCGCGTAAATCCCCTCTCCCATCTCGCCCACGAAGAGCTCCCCCAGGGGCCGATAGCCCCAGAGGACCCCAAGGAAGCGGGCCCCCTCGAGGGGGGGAAAGCGCTCGTGGGCATAGTCGGCGAGCCAGCGGAGGCCGAAGAGGTCCACGCCCCCGGCCCACCCCTCCCGGCTCGTGGCCCCCACGTAGACCCCGCCCTCCCGGGGAAGGAGGTAGCCGTCCCCGGCGAAGAGGGGGCTGGGTGGGGCCTGGCCCAGCAGGAGGAGGGCCTCCCCCTTCAAGGGCCGCACCCTTAAGCCAAACCGCCCGCCCCAGGCCCCCACGGCGAGGAGGACGAAGCGGGCCTCCACCGCACCTTCCCTTAGGATCACCCTCCCCTCCGCCACCCCTTCGGCCTCGGCCTGGACCAGTGGCACGCCCATCCCCCGGAGGGCGGCCAGGAGGGCCTCCCGGAGGGCCTTGGGGTTCACGTACCCCCCGGGGAAGCGCCTCGCCCCCCGGCCCCCCCGCACCGGGTAAGGGAGGGGTTCCTGGGCCTCCCAGACCGCCTTTTCCGCCTCACTCAGGGCCACCACGTGGGTGCCGGCAAAGCCCGCCTCCACGGAGAAGCCCCCCTCCTTGAGCTCGGCCAGGAGCTCCTGGTAGTAGCCCAGGCCGAAAAGCCCCGCCTCCAAAAGCTCCCCGGAAAGCCCCTCGGGGTAGGGGGCCAGCATCCCGGCGCTGGCCAAGGTGGCCGCCCCCTCCTTCCCCGCGTCCAGGAGGAGGACGAAAAGGCCCCGCCTGGCCAGCTCATAGGCGGCCAGGGTCCCGATGATCCCCGCCCCCACCACGGCCACCTCGGCCCTCATCCCTGCCTCCCCAGGGGCACGCCCTCGGTGGGGCTGGAGGGGCTCGCGGCCTCCCTCGGCGGCATAGGCCCCGCCAAAAAGGCCCTCCTCCCCGCCTCCACCGCAAGCCTAAAGGCCTCGGCCATGGCGGGGGGGTCCTGGGCCTCGGCGATGGCGGTGTTGACCAAAACCGCGTCCAGGCCCAGCTCCATCACCTCCGCCGCGTGGGAGGGGAGGCCGAGCCCTGCGTCCACCACCACCGGGGGGAGGGAGGCCCGCTCCCGGGCGAAGAGCTCCAAAAGGGCCCGGGTCCTCACCCCCCAGCCCGAGCCGATGGGGGCCGCCAGGGGCATCACCGTGGCCGTGCCCAGGGCGGCGAGCCTTTTGGCCAGCACCAGGTCCGGCCCCATGTAGGGGAGGACCAGGAAGCCCTCCTCCAAGAGGCGCTCCGCCGCCTTCAGGGTCTCCACGGCGTCCGGGAGGAGGTAGGTGGGGTCGGGGATGACCTCCAGCTTCACCCACCGCTCCCCGGTGAGGGCCCTCCCCAGCCGGGCGAGGCGCACCGCCTCCTCGGCCGTCTTGGCCCCGGCGGTGTTGGGGAGGAAGCGGACCCCCTCAAGGGCCTCCAAAAGCCCCACGTGCCCCGGGGCCTTGAGCTCCACCCGCCTTACGGAGACCGTGACCACCTCGGCCCCCGCCGCCCGGATGGCCTCCCGCATCACCCCGAAGTCCCGGTACTTGCCCGAGCCCAGGATGAGGCGGCTTTTGAGCTCCACGTCGCCCACCTTCCAGGTGTCCATCTAGCCTCCTTGCATGAGGGCCACCACCTCCACCACGTCCCCCTCCTTCAGGACGTAGGGAGGAAGCTCCCGCCCGGGGAAGGCCTCCTCGTTCACGAGGACGGCCACCCGGTCCAGCTCCACCCCAAGCTCCTCCAGGACCTCCCTGAGGTCCCGCCCCTCGAGGGGCCTGGCCTCGCCGTTAAGCCACACCATAGAGCCGCTCCCTAAAGGCCCTGGCCGCCCCCTCGGGGTCGGGGGCGTCCAGGATGGCCCGCACCACCACGATGCGCCTGGCCCCGGCTTCCAGGACCTGGTCCAGGTTGGCCAGGTCTATGCCGCCGATGGCGAACCAAGGCCTATTCCCCAGGTTCTCCGCCGCCCAGCGCACGTAGCCGAGGCCCGCCGCAGGCCGCCCCGGCTTGGTGGGGGTCTCCCACACCGGCCCCACGGAGAGGTAGTCCGCCCCCTCCTCGAGGGCCCTCAGGGCCTGCTCGGGGGCGTGGGTGGAGCGGCCCACCATCCCCCCGAAGAAGCGCCGGGCCTCCAGGGGGGTGAGGTCGTTCTGCCCCAGGTGGACCCCGTCCGCCCCCAGGAGGGCGGCCAGGTCAGGCCGGTCGTTTAAGAAGAAGGGAACCCCGTAACGCTCGGCCAGGGCCCGCATCCTCTCCCCCAGCTCCAGGATGGGCCTGGCCTCCCAGTCCTTGGCCCGAAGCTGCAGGACCTCCACCCCGCCCGCCAGGGCCCGCTCGGTGCGGTCCAGGGTCTCGGCGAAAGACCAGCCGGTCCTGGGGGTCACCACCAGGTAAAGCCTTCCCTGCACGCCACCACCTCCTCAGGCCGACGGAAACGGCCCACACGGCCCGAGGAAGGCGGGAATGGGTTGTGGGGCTTCTATCCGCATAGGCTTCCCTCCGCCGGCATTACCCGGATCAGGTTCCAAGGGTTGCTGGGACCACCCAGCTCTCAGCCCCTCCATTGGGGCACCCCTAGCCTGCAACAGGCAGTATACGAAGAAGGGGTGAGGGAACAAGGGGGCCAGGTCACAAAGGGGGGTGGCCCGCCAGGTCCAGAAGCCTCTTTGCCGCAAGAGGCTTGGCGGGGAGGTAGAGGTGAAGGAAGCTGGCCAGGACCCGCCCGTCCGTGAAGCCCTCCACCTCCTCTCCCCCTACCCGGCGCCAGGCGGGGCTTGGGGAGGGGGAAAGGCGGGCGTAGTGGAACTCGTGGCCCTTTAACCTCTCCCCTCTTTGGGCCACGGGGCTATCCCTTAGAGCCTCCACCTCCCGGTAGCCCAGGACGGGCCTCTCCGCCATGCGGGCCTCCCCCGGGGCCAGGCCCACCATGGGGAAAAAGGCCCCCTCCACCCAAAGCCCCCGGGAGAGGTACATGTACCCCCCGCACTCGGCCAGGATGGGGCCAGGGAAGCGGCGGATGGCCTCCCGCATGGCCCGGTTCTCGGAAAGCCTCTCGGCGAAGAGCTCCGGGTAGCCGCCCCCGAGGAGGAGGGCCTCGGCCTCGGGGAGGGCTTCGTCCTCGAGGGGGCTAAAGGGGAGGAGCTCGGCCCCCAGGGCCTCGAGGAGCTCCAGGGCCTCGGGGTAGTAGAAGCGGAAGGCCCGGTCCCAGGCGTAGGCCACCCGCACCCGGGGCGGGCGCCTTTCGGGGAGAAAGGGCGGGGCCTCGGGAAGGGGCGGAGCCCCTTGGGCCAGGCGGAGGAGGGCCTCCAGGTCCCACCACCCCGCCTGCCCCAGGGCCTCTAGGGGCGGCTCCACCTCCCCCGCCAGGACCAGGCCCAGGTGGCGCTCGGGAAGCTCCAGGGCGGGGTCTTTGGGAAGCCAGCCCAGGAGGGGCAGGCCAAAGGGGGCCAGGGCCTCTTTGAGGATCTCGGCGTGCCGCTCCGAACCCACCCGGTTGGCCACCACCCCCACCACCCGCACCTCCGGATGGTGGCGGGCGAAGCCCAGGGCCAGGGGGGCGATGGAGCCCGCCATCCCCTGGGCGTCCACCACCAGGACCACCGGGGCCTTCAGGAGGCGGGCCACCTGGGCGGCGGAGCCCACCTCTCCCAAGGGGTCCTTGCCGTCAAAGAGGCCCATGACCCCTTCTATGAGGGCCAGGTCCGCCCCCCTCATCCCGTGGGCGAAGAGGCCCAGGAGCCCCGCCTCGTCCAAGAAGAAGCCATCCAGGTTGTAGGGCCTCAGCCCCGCAGCCCGCTCCAGGTGGGTGGGGTCTATGTAGTCTGGGCCCACCTTAAAGGGGCGCACCCTCAGGCCCATCTCCCGGAAGCGGAGGAGGAGGGCCAGGGCCGCCGTGGTCTTCCCCGCGCCCGAGTGGGGGGCGGCCAGGAGGAGGCGGGGCGGGTTCATCGGGGGCTCAGCTCCCTTAGGAGCCTCTCCGCCTCCCTTTTCGCCAGGGCGCGGAAGGAGGCGGGCTCCTGCCCCATGCCCTCTGCCAGGGCCTCGAGGTAGGCGTCCAGGTACTCCTCGGAGATAAGGGCGGCCACGGAGAAGGCGAGCCTGCGGAAAGCCCCCTCCAGGGCCCGGGCCTCCTCAGGGGGCAGGGCCTCCTGGGCCTTCCTGGCCACCTCTTCCGTGAGCCAGTTCCACATGCTGGTCATCATGGCGTTGGTCACCCCCCGCCGCAGGTGGACCAGGCCCACCAGGGCCTGCCAGGCAAAGTACTGGCCGTTGAAGGGCCCCGCCAAGGTGCGGAGGTACCAGTCCCTCAGGGTCTTCTCCCGAAGAGGCCTCTCCCCCTCGCGAAAAACGGCCCGGGTGGGAGGGTGGGCGAAGAGGGTGTCGTAAAAGCCCTGGACCAGCCCCTCGGTCAGGCCCTCCAGAAAGGCGCGGTGCCGAGCTAGAATCTTGCCGTCCTCCACGGGGCGGAAGCGGGCCTGAGGAGGAAGCTGGCTCCAGATCTCCTGGGCAATGGCGTAGAAGCGGGCCAGGTTCTTCTCCGTCATCGCCTAAAGCATACCCCCAAGGAAGCCCTTAGTGCTCTATACCCTTCTGGGCCGGTACCCCCAGGTCAAAGGCGTGCTTCACCTTCCGCATCTCCGTCACCGTGTCCGCCAGCGCCAAAAGGGGCTCAGGGGCGCCCCGGCCCGTCACCACCACGTGGACGTGGGAAGGCCGGGCCTTTAGGGCCTCGAGGAACTCCTCTAGGAGGATCCAGCCGTAGCGCAGGGGATAGGTGGCCTCGTCCAGGACCACGAGGTCGTAGGCCCCGGAGAGGATGGCTTCCTTGGCCCGCGCCCACCCCTCCCGGGCCATTTGGGCGGAGGCCTCGAGGTCCCGGCTTTTCCAGGTGAACCCGTCCCCCAGGCCCTCTATGGGGATGCCCAACCTCGCCAGCGCCCGGTGCTCCCCAAAGCGGGCCCCCTGGTGCTTGAGGAACTGAAAGATCCGCACCCTAAGCCCCCGGCCGTGGGCCCTTAGGGCCAGGCCGAAGGCGGCCGTGCTCTTCCCCTTGCCGTCCCCGGTGTAGACGATGAGGAGGCCCCGCCTTTCCCCAGATGGCTTGGTGTAGGGCTTCACCCGCCTAGGGCTTTCCATAGGGCGTAGCCTAGCAGACCCCCAAGCTCGGCCAGGGCGATCATGGCCCCCAGCACGTCCCCAGTAAGCCCCCCAAGGCGGGAAAGAGCGAGCCGGGCCACGGCGAAGGCGACGAGGACGGCTAGGAGGGCGGGCAGGGGAAAGAGGAGAGGCAAGGGCAAGGCCAAGATCAAGGCGGGAAGGAGGGGCCCGCCCCGCACCAGGGCCCCCATCCCCTCCCGGGCCAAGGGGTAAAGGTTCAGGAAGGGGAGGACCAGGAAGCGGGCGAAGCCGGGCAGGAGGAGGAGGAAGAGGGGCGGAGGAGGCGGGACCAGGGCCTGCCACTTGAGGAGGAGGTAAAGCCCCCCCACCCCGAAGGCGAAGGCCCCTAGGTGGGGGTCTTTGAGGATGGCCAGGCGCCTCTCCCGGGGCTTGGCCCCAAGGAGGGCGTCCGCCGAGTCCAGGAGGCCATCCAGGTGAAGGAAGCCCGTGAGCCCTAGCCACAGGGCCAAGAGGAGGGCCCCCAGAAGACCAGGGGGCAGGGGCAAGAAGGCAAAGAGGGCCAGGAGGGCCCCCAGGAGGTAGCCTACCAGGGGAAAGAAAACCACGCTTCCCCGAAGCTCCTCCGGGGAGAAGACCCCCCGCACGGGGAGGGCGGTGAGGAGGGCTAGAGCGGCCAGGAAGGGGCGCAAGGCCTACTTGGTCAGCCCCGTAGGCTTGAGGCGCACGGCGGTGCCGCTTGCCGTCACCATCAGCATGGAGTTGTTGCCGCCCAAAACCTCGTAGTCTATGTCCACCCCTATAACGGCGTCCGCCCCCAGGCGGCGGGCCTCCTCCTTCATCTCCTCCAAGGCCAGCTCCCGGGCCCGGCGGAGCTCGGCCTCGTAGGCCCCGCTCCGCCCCCCCACGATGTCCCGGATCTGGGCGAAGAGGTCGCGGAAGAGGTTGGCCCCCACGATGGCCTCCCCGAAGACGATGCCCAGGTAGGCCTCCACCTGGCGTCCCTCTACCGAACCGCTCGTGGTGAGGATCATGGCCACCCCATTCTATTGGGACCCGCTCACCCCCGCCTCGGCGAAGGTGGCCATGTGGAGGATGCGGGCCGCCGCCCGGAGGAGGGGCATGGCCAAAACCGCCCCCGTCCCCTCCCCCAGGGCCAGGTCCAGGTCCAAAAGGGGCCTCAGGCCCAAGGCCTCGAGGACCGCCCTGTGCCCGGGCTCCCGGGAGAGGTGGCCGGCGAAGGCGTAGCGCACGACTTCGGGGTTGAGGCGGCTCGCCAGGAGGAAGCCCGTGGAGACAGGAAAACCGTCCAAGACGAGGGGGACGCCCCACGCCGCTCCCTCCAGGTAGACCCCGGCGATGGCCAGGAGCTCCAGCCCCCCCACCTCGGCGGCCACCTCGAGGGGCCCCATCCCGGGACGGAGGCGGGCGAGGGCCCGCCTCACCGCCTCCCGCTTCCGCAAGAGGCCCTCCTCCCCCACCCCCGTCCCCCGGCCCACCACCCGCTCCGGGGAGAGGCCCAAGAGCCCGGCAGTAAGGGCCGCGGCCGCCGTGGTGTTGCCGATGCCCATGTCCCCCGCGGCGAGGAGGGTGGCCCCCTCCTCGAGGGCCCGCCTGGCCGCCCGGCGGCCTGCCTGGAGGGCCTTTTCCGCTTCCTCTAGGGTCATGGCGGGACCCTGGGCCAGGTTGGCGCTCCCCTCCCGCACCTTGGCCTTGAGGAGCCTGGGGTGGTCGGGAAGGTCCCCAATGACCCCTGCGTCCAAGACGTAGACCTCGCAGTCGGCCACTCTGGCGAACTGGTTGATGGCCGCCCCCCCATGGAGGAAGTTCAGGACCATCTGCCGGGTCACCTCCTGGGGATAGGCGGAAACCCCTTCGGCCACCACCCCGTGGTCGGCGGCGGCCACCACCACCGCCCCCCGACCGAGCTCGGGCTTCACCCGGCCCTGGATGGCGGCCAGGCGCAGGGCGACTTCCTCCAAGAAGCCCAAGGAGCGGGGAGGCTTGGTCAGCTGCTCCATGCGCTCCCGGGACATCTCAAGTACGCTCTTTGGATCGCGGCCGTCCATAGGTCCCAGTATAGCCCTCCCTGCGGCGGGAAGCCCGCCCGATTAGGCCTGGGGCCAGTCCAGACCCCCGTCACCCTCCCGCCTTGGGCGCCCAGGTTAAACTCACCCCGTGGAGCTCTGGCTGGTGCGCCACGGCGAGACCCTCTGGAACCGAGAGGGAAGGCTTCTGGGCTGGACGGACCTCCCCCTCACCCCGGAGGGCGAGGCCCAGGCCCGGGCCCTGAAGGGGCTCCTTCCTCCCCTCCCCGCCTTCAGCTCTGACCTCCTGCGGGCCCGCCGCACGGCGGAGCTTGCGGGCTTCCGCCCCGAGGCCACCTGGGCTCTGAGGGAGATCCACTTTGGGGCCCTCGAGGGCGCCCTCTGGGAGGCCCTGGAACCCGCCTACAAGGAGGCCCTCCTCCGCTTCCAGGGCTTCCACCCGCCAGGCGGAGAGAGACTGGAAGATTTCCAAGAAAGGGTTTTCCGCTTCCTGGAGGGGCTAAAGGCCCCAGCCCTCCTCTTCACCCACGGCGGGGTGGTACGGGCCGCGCTCAGGGCCCTCGGGGAAGACGGCCTCGTCCCTCCAGGGAGCGTCCTGGTGGTGGACTGGCCCAGGAGGGTCCTGGACCGGCTTTTACCCCAAGGATGAGCCTCCTCCTTGCCCTCCTCCTGGACGCCCTCCTGGGGGAACCCCCTCCCAGGCTCCACCCCGTGGTCTGGATGGGGCGGTATCTGGCCTGGGCCTGGCCCCGGGTGCGGGGGTTCTGGTCCGGGGCCTTTTACTGGACCCTAGGGGCCCTCCTCTTCGCCCTCCCCGCCTTCCTCCTGGACCTCCTCCTGAGGCCCCTGGCCTTGGGCTTTGTCCTCCTCGGCCTCCTCCTCAAGCCCCTCTTCAGCCTCAGGATGCTCCTCCTGGAGGTCCTTTGGGTGGAGCGGGCCCTGGAGGAGGGCCTCGAGGCGGGAAGAAGGCGCCTTTCCCGGATCGTGAGCCGGAGGACGGACGGCCTCTCCCAGGAAGAGGTGCGGGAGGCGGCCTTGGAAAGCCTGGCGGAGAACCTCTCGGACAGCCTCCTGGCCCCCCTCCTCTACTACGCCCTCCTGGGCCTCGGAGGGGCCGCCCTCTACCGCTACACCAACACCGCCGACGCCATGTGGGGCTACCCGGAGCACAGGGCCAGGGGCGCCTTCGCCGCCCGGGCCGACGACCTCCTGAACCTCCTGCCGGCCCGGCTCACCGGCCTCCTCCTCTGCCCCCCCAGGCTCTGGGGGAGGCTCCTCCGGGAGGCCCGCAAGACCCCCTCCCCCAACGCCGGCTTCCCCATGGCCGCCCTGGCCCTGAGGCTCGGGGTGCGCCTGAGGAAGCGGGGGACCTACGCCCTGAACCCCGAGGCCCCCTCTCCGGGGCCGCGGCACGTGGCCAGGGCCCTCCTCTGGGCAGGCGGGCTGGGGTACGGGACTGGACTACTCCTAGCAGGGCTCACCGCTTTGAGGGGATGGTAGGCTCAGGTTATGGAGCGGAGCCGGGACTTTCTCCTCCAGGCCCGGCGGGACCTGGAGCAGGCCAGGCTCTCTCTGAGGGAAGGCTTTTTTGAGTGGGCGGCCTTCGCCGCCCAGCAGGGCGCGGAAAAGGCGGTCAAGGCGGTCTTCCAGCGGATGGGGGCCGTGGCCTGGGGACACTCGGTAGCGGGGCTTCTGGAAGAGCTCTCCCAAAGCTTCCCCGTGCCTGAGGCCCTCCTGGACGCCGCCAGCGAGCTGGACAAAGCCTACATCCCCTCCCGCTACCCGGACGCCCTGCCAGAGGGGGCCCCCTTTGAACGCTACCGGAGGCCGGAGGCGGAAAGGCTTCTGGCCCACGCGGAGGCAGTGTATGCCTTCTGTGAAAGTCTTCTATCCCAGATGGACTAAAGAGGCCCTGCTCCTTTCGCTCAGGCAAGGGTTAGAGGCCTTAAGACAGGAAGTCCTCGTTGAGGAGGCCTGGCTCTTCGGCTCCTGGGCCAAGGGCCGGGCCCTGCCCGGAAGCGACGTGGACCTCCTCCTGGTCTACCGGGGAACCCCAAGGCCTGACCTCCACCGCCTGGCCCGGAAGGCCTTTCCTGGGCTTCCCGTGGAGCTCCACGCCTACACCCGAGATGAGGCGGAGGCCCTTAAGCCCGTCCTGTCCCGGATGCGGGAAGGGGCCATCCCCCTTCTGGAGCCCGGGCCGTGAGGCCAGCTCAGCTGAACTCCCTCTCCAGCTCCTTCAGGCGCTCGGCGATCCCGGTGTACTCCAGCTCCTCCATGGGTAGCATGGCGGGGCCATAGAAGCCCTGGCGGCGCATCTCCTGGGCCTTCTCCACCACCTTAGCCCGTACCGCATCCCAGACAGGGTCGGCGAAGAGGTCCACGGGGCCGGTGAGCCGCCCCTCCTTGAGGGAAAAGCCTAGGGCGCAAACCATGGGCACGCAGAAGAAGGTGGAGGCCGGGGTGTTGGCCTTCACGGGCATGAGGGGCAGATGGTGGCTTCCCCGGGTATCCCCGGCCACAAAGGGAGCCAGGGCAAAGGGCGGGCCAAACTCCTCCGTGGCGGGGAAGATCTTCTGGGTGCGCACCAGGGCCACGGGGTCGTCCTTGCCCACGTACCGCCCCGCGATGTTCCTAAGGCGGGTGGTGCTCACCACCGCCGCCACCTCCCCGTATTTGCGGGACCAGATGGAGGCTATGGCGAAGCGGTGGGAGTCCCTGAGGAGGGCGGCGATGTCGTAAAGCCGCTCGGGAGCGTCCAGCTCAATGTAGCTATCCCGCTCGGTTTGCGCCAGGTCCATGATGCGGAAGCGGAAGCCGGGCCTAAGCTCCGGGGAAAGGAGGAGGCCCGAGGAGTACATGGGGTCGGCGAAGGCCAGGTAGAGGGGAAGGTTGAAGGCCCCGGGCTCGGTCTTGTCCGCCGCCAGGACCATGAAGGGCTCGGAAGGCCTTTCCGCAAACTCCATCTCCGCCACCTGGGGACCGAGGCCGTGGAGGTTGCCGGTGAAGGCGTCCTTCAGGAGGTCCTGGCCCGCGCCGTAGAGCCCCTCCCGCTTCGCCACCTCCGTCCCCTCGCGAAAGGCCTTCCAGGCGAGCTCGTGAATGGCGGGGTGGGCCACCCCCCGGGCGTGGGAAAGGAGAAGGACGATGTCGTCCCCGATATGGAAGACGTAGGCGTCCAGGAGAAGGCTCCCCTTGGCCTCCTCCACCACCTCCTTTACCGCGGCCAGCACCGCCGGGCTCGGCAGGGTGTGCCCGCCCACGGAACCGATATCCGCCTTGAGTACGCTCAAGGTGATCCTCATAGGACCCTCCGTTTCCATGCTTCCACAAGGGGCCGCCCCCCCGCAAGCCCCAAGGTCCCACCCGCGGCAACCCTTAGCCTGGGCCCTAATCCTAAGGGATAGGATCCCGGAAAATGAGGTCATGCTGGACGACGTGCTGGCGCCCATCCACGGCGGCCCCGACGGCGGCCCTGAGCCCCTTTACGACTTCTCCACCAACGCCAACGCCCTGGGGCCCAACCCGGTCATCCTTGAATACCTCCAGCAAGTGGACCCAAGCCGCTACCCCGACCCCCTCTACCGGGAGACCCACCGCCTCCTGGCCCAGGCCCACGGCGTGACCGAGGCCCAGGTGGCCGTGGGTACCGGGACCAGCGAGCTCATCCACCGGCTTAGCCGCTGGAACTACCTCCGCGGCCCCATCCTCCTCCTTCCCCCCACCTTCAGCGAGTACGCCCGGGCGGCCAGGGCCCTGGACCTGCCCCTCTGGGAGGCCCGAAGCCCCGAGGAGTTTTTGGAGCTTCTCCCCCGAAGCGCCCTGGCCTTCCTCTGCGTCCCCAACAACCCCACGGGGGAGGTCTACCCCTTCCTGGAGGAGGCGGCCCGGCGAGCCGGGGGGGCCCTGGTCCTGGACCTGGCCTACTACGAGCTCATGGAAGAACCCCTTGCCCTCCCCCAGGGGGTATGGCGCCTCTACAGCCCCAACAAGGCCCACGGCCTCACCGGGGTGCGGGCGGGGTACCTGGTGGCCCCCCTGGACCTCACCCACTTCCGGAACCTAGCCCCTAGCTGGCCCGTATCCGCCCACGGGGAGGCCCTCCTCCGGGGGCAGCTGGACCCTAGGGCCCGGGCCTGGCTGGAGTGGAGCCGGGCCGAGCTCCACCGCCTGAGGCGGCTTTTGGCCGAGGGGCTTAGGGCGCTCGGCCTCGAGGTCCTTGAAAGCCCCGCCAACTTCCTCATGGTGCGGGTAGGCAGGGCCACGGCGGTGGCCCGGGCCCTGAGGGAAAGGGGCCTAAGGGTGCGGGACGCCACCAGCTTCGGCCTCCCCGAGTGGCTCCGGCTTTCGGCCCAGCGGGAGGAGGCCATAGAGGCCCTTTTGGAAGCCCTAGAAGGGGTTCTTGCTAGACTGGGGGCATGACCCCGGAGCTCGCCCGCTACCTGGAGGAGGCCCTGGGGCGGCTACAGGCGGCCCTGGACCTGGAGGCCCTCTACCTCTTCGGCTCCCACGCCCGGGGGACGGCGGACCGAAGGTCGGACCTGGACCTTTTGGTGGTGGCCCGCACCTCCCTTCCGCCCCTAAAGCGCATCGGCCTCGTCCTGGAGCTCCTAAAGGATGCCCCCCTCCCCGTGGAGGCCCTCGTCCTCACCCCCGAGGAGTTCCAAGAGCGCCGGGACCTCCCCTTCCTCCAGGGGGTCCTGCGGGAGGCGAAACCCCTTTATGAGCGTGGAAAAGCGCCTGCTTGAGGCCCGCCGCTGGCTCGCCCAGGCCTGGGATGACTGGGAGGCGGGAAAGCTCCTTCTGGAGAGGGGCAAGCACGCCCAGGCCGCCTTCCTCGCCCAGCAAGCGGGGGAGAAGGCCCTAAAGGCCCTCTGGATCGCCCTGGGCCTGGACCCCTGGGGCCACAGCCTCGCCCGGCTCCTCCGGGACCTCCCCCCGGAGGAAGCCCCTTTCTTCCACCCCCTTCTGCCCCAGGCCCTGGCCCTGGACAAGCTCTACATCCCCACCCGCTACCCCGACGCCCTTCCCGGGCTCACGCCCAAGGAGGCCTACACCGAGGAGGAGGCCAAGAAGGCCCTGGAAGACGCCCAGGCGGTCCTAAAGGCCGTGGAGGTGCGCCTTGGCCAGGGCTAAGGCCCTCATCGTCTGGGGCACGGGAAGCGGGGTGGGGAAAAGCCTCTTCGCCGCAGGGCTCCTCCGCCACTTCAGGAGGCTCGGCCTCCGGGCCGCCCCCTTCAAGGCCCAGAACATGGCCAACCACGCCCGGGTGGTGGCGGGCGGGGAGATGGCCAGCGCCCAGTGGCTCCAGGCCCTGGCGGCGGGCGCCGAGCCCGAGGTGCGCATGAACCCCATCCTCATCAAGCCCTTCGGGGAGCGGGGGGCCCAGGTGGTGGTGTGGGGAAAGGTGGACCCAGGGCTTTCCCAGCTTCCCTGGAAGGAGAGGAGGCCCCACCTCGAGGCCCCCATCCGCGAAGCCTTGGAGGGCCTTCTCGCCGAGTACGACCTCCTGGTGCTGGAAGGGGCGGGAAGCCCGGTGGAGCGGAACCTCTGGCCCGACCTGCCGAACCTGAAGGTGGCCCAGTGGGCGGACGCCAAGGCCCTCCTGGTGGCCGACGTGGACCAGGGCGGGGCCTTGGGGGCGCTTTACGGCACCTGGGCCCTCTTGGGGGAGCACCGGGAGCGGCTTTTGGGCTTCGTCTTCAACAAGTTCCGGGGGGACCTGGAGCTTCTAAGGCCCGCCTACGGCCTCCTCCAGGGCTGGACCGGCCTTCCCGTCCTCGGCACCCTTCCCCTCCTCCCCCTCTCCCTCCCCGAGGAGGACGGCTTCCGCCACCGCCTCGAGGGGCAAGGGGGACCCCGGGTGGCCATCCTCCGCTACCCCCACGCCGCCAACCTGGACGAGTTCTGGGCCCTCGGGGAGGTGGCTCGGCCCCGCTACGCCCGCACCCCCGAGGAGGCCGAGGGGGCGGACCTCCTGGTCCTCCCGGGAAGCCGCCTCCCGGCCCGGGACCTCCCCTGGCTTAGGGCCTTTCTGCCCGTGATCCGGAGGTATCTGGAAGCGGGCAAGCCCGTCCTCGCCATCTGCGGCGGGGCGGAGATGCTCTCGGAGGCCCTGGTGGACGAGGAGGGGGTGGAGGAAAGGGGGGTCTTCCCGGGGCTTGGCCTCCTGCCCTTCAGGGTCCAGATGCGGCGGGAGAAGACGGTCCTGAGGCGGCGGGTGCGGCTCGGTGGGCTTTCTGGCCCCTGGGAAGGGCTCAACGGCCTTCTGGTGGAGGGGTACGAGATCCACCACGGAGAAGGGCTTCCCCTCTTCCACCAGGAAGGAAGCCTCCTCGCCACCTGGCTCCACGGCCTATTGGAAAACCCGGGCGTCCAGCGGGCCCTCTTCGGCCGGGAGGCCAGGGGCCTGGACGAGGCCCTGGACCATTTGGCCGACGCCCTGGAAAGGCACCTGGACCTATCGGCCCTGCACCGGGCCCTGGGCCTCGCCGGCGGGGTCCACCCGAGCCCCGCCCCGGCCTCCCCCGACCCCCCGCCCAGGCCCGGCCCCGTCCTGGTCCTGGGAGGGGCGAGAAGCGGCAAAAGCCGCTTCGCCCAGAAGCTCGCCGGGCCCTTCGCCACCCTGATCGCCACCGCCGAGGCCCGGGACGAGGAGATGGCGGAGCGGATCCGCCGCCACCAAGAGGAGCGCCCCCCCACCTGGGAAACCCTGGAAGAACCCCTGGACCTCGTGGGGGCCTTGGGGCGGGCCCGCCACCCCACGGTGGTGGTGGACTGCCTCACCCTCTGGGTGGCCAACCTCCTGGAAAGGGGCCTGGACCCCGTGGCCGAGGCCTTGGGGCTCCTCGAGGCCATCCGTTCCGCCCAAAAGCGGGTGATCCTGGTCTCCAACGAGGTGGGCATGGGGATCGTGCCCGCAAACCCCCTGGCCCGCCGGTACCGGGACCTCCTGGGGGCCGTCAACGCCCTCCTGGCCCGGGAGGCGGAGGTCTACCTCATGGTGGCGGGAAGACCCCTGCGGCTTCCAGAGGGCACCTGAAGGGCGGAGCTTTCAGACAGGCTGCAGGGAGGAAAGCCCCGCCTGGGCGGCGGCGAGCCTGGCGGTGAGGACCCGGAAGGGGCTCGCCGAGGTGTAGTCCAGGAGGTCGGCCACGAAGCGCACGCTCCCCGCCTCGCCCCCGTGCTCCCCGCAGAGGCCCAGCTTGAGGGCGGGGTTCGCCCGCCTCCCCTCCTCCACCGCCAGGCGGAGGAGCCTGCCCACCCCCTTCTCGTCCAGGCGCTCCGTGGGGTCAAAGGGCAGAAGGCCCTCCTCCACATACCGGGGCAGGAACTTGCCGGCGTCGTCCCGGGAGAGGCCGAAGGCCATCTGGGTCAGGTCGTTGGTGCCGAAGCTGAAGAAGTCCACCAGGGGGGCGATCTCCGCCGCCAGCAGGGCGGCCCTCGGGGTTTCCACCATGGTGCCGAAGGGGATGGGGCCGTACTCCCGGAAGAGCTCCTCCGCCAGGGCCCTGGCCCTTTCCACCTCCTTGGGGTCGGCCACCAGGGGGACCATGATCTCGGGCCTGGGGTCAAAGCCCTCCTCCCGAAGCTCCTTGGCCGCCTCGAGGAGGGCCTTTAGCTGCATGCGGAAGATCCCGGGCCGGAGGAGGAGGAGCCGGACTCCCCTAAAGCCCAGCATGGGGTTCACCTCCCTTAGGGCCTCGGCCCGCTCCAGGAGGCGCCTGGCCTCCTCGTCCCCGGCCTCGGCCCTCTGGCGAAGCTCCTCCAAAGGGGGCAGGAACTCGTGGAGGGGCGGGTCCAGGAGGCGCACGGTGACGGGAAGGCCGTCCATGGCCTTCAGGATCCCCTTGAAGTCCTCCTTCTGGAAGCGGAAGAGGACCCGAAGGGCCTCGTCCTCCTCTTCCGGGGTGGCGGCCAGGATCAGGCGGCGCACCCAGGGAAGCCGCTCCTCGTGGAAGAACATGTGCTCGGTGCGGCAAAGCCCTATGCCCTCGGCCCCCAGCTCCCGGGCCCGCCTGGCGTCCTCGGGGGTGTCGGCGTTGGCCCTGACCCCCAGGCGCCGGTAGGGCTCGGCCCAGGCGAGGAGCTTCTGCAAATAGGCCTCCCCCGCGGCCTCCACCAGGGGGACCGCCCCCAGGTAGACCTCCCCCGTGCTCCCGTCCAGGGTGAGGAGGTCCCCCTCCCGCACCTCCACCCCCTCGGCCACGGCCCGGCCCTCCTCGGGGAAAACCCTCAGGGCCTCGGCCCCCACCACCGCCGGGACCCCCAGGCCCCGGGCCACCACGGCGGCGTGGGAGGTGAGGCCGCCCCGGGCGGTGAGGATCCCCTTGGCCAGGTACATGCCGGTGATGTCCTCGGGGGTGGTCTCGGGGCGGATTAGGATGGCGGGAAGCCCCTGGGCGCTGAGCCGCTCCACCGCCTCGTTGCTGAAGGCGGCGTGGCCAAAGGCGGCCCCGGGGCTTGCGGGAAGGCCCTTGAGGAGGGGCCTTGGGGCCCGCTCCCGGTCCACGGCGGGCCGGAGGAGGCCGGGAAGGGCGTTGGCCTCCACCCTCAGGATGGCCTCCTCCCTGGTGATGAGGCCCTCCTCCGCCATCTCCACGGCGATGCGCACCGCCGCCTGGGCCGTGCGCTTGCCCGAGCGGGTCTGCAGGAGGAAGAGCCGGCCCTTCTCCACCGTGAACTCAAAGTCCTGCATGTCCCGGAAGTGCCCTTCCAGGCGCTCCGCCACCCGCATAAGCTCCCCGTAAAGCCCCGGGGCGTAGTCCTTCAGCCGATCCAGAGGCTCAGGGGTGCGGATGCCCGCCACCACGTCCTCCCCCTGGGCGTTCCTCAGGTACTCCCCGTAAAGCCCCTTCTCCCCGGTGGCCGGGTTGCGGGTGAAGCCCACCCCGGTTCCCGAGTCCTCCCCCAGGTTGCCGAAGACCATGGCCTGGACCACCACCGCCGTCCCCAGGTCCTCGGGGATGCCGTAGATGCGGCGGTAGGCCCGGGCCCTGGGGTTGTTCCAGCTGCGGAAGACCGCCAGAACCGCCCCCTCCAGCTGGGCCCAGGGGTCCATGGGGAAGGGGGTGCCCCGGGCCTCCAGGTGGGCCAGGTAGGCGTGGGCCAGCTCCTCCAGGTCCTCGGCGGTGAGCTCAGCGTCGCTCCTGGCCCCTTTCCTCTCCTTGAGGGCGGAAAGCATCCCCTCAAAGACCTCGGCCCTCTCCCCCAAGACCACCTCCCCGTACATGGCGAGGAGCCTTCGGAAGCTGTCCCAGGCGAACCGGGGGTTCCCCGTGGCCCGGGAGAGGGCCGCCACCCCTCGCAGGGAGAGGCCCAGGTTGAGGATGGTGTCCATCATCCCGGGCATGGAAACCGGGGCCCCGCTCCGGACGGAAACGAGGAGGGGAGGGTTGTTGCCCTCCCCCAGGCCAAAGCGCTTGCCCGCTAGGCCCTCGAGGGCCGCCATCTTGGCCCGTACCTCCTCCCAAAGCCCCGGCACCTCCCCCGTCCTCAGGTACCGGCGGCAGGCCTCGGTGGTGATGACAAACGCCGGGGGAACGGGTAGCCCCGCCTTGCGCATGGCCACCAGGCCGAACCCCTTACCGCCCAGGAGGTCCTTGGAAAACCCCTCCGCCTCCTCCAAGAGATACACCTGTGCGCTCATCTCCCTTAGTCTGCCCAGGGCCATGGAAGCGTGGAAGTGTGTAGGCGGGGCAGGGCTACACCACCTTCGGGCCAGGGTGGTCTAAAGGGCACACCGTGGGCCCCGTGCCATCCCGCACGATAAAGATGACCCGGGGCTTCTGGCCCCAGGCTACGCCGAGAAGAAGCAAAACGCCCAGTAAGCCTAAACGGCGCATCCCCTTTTACCCCCTTTGCCCCAAGGGCTACCCTGGGACCACCGTAGCGTCAAGACCCCCCTAGAAGGCCTGGATTCTGACCCCGGCCCCCTCGAGGGCCCGCCGCACCGCCCGGGCCACCTCCGGGGCCCGGGGATTGTCCCCGTGGATGCAGAGGGTCTCCGCCTTCACCTCCACCTCTCCCCCGTCTAGGGCCTCCACCCTACCCCTCAGGACCATGTCCAGCGCCCGACGGGCCGCCTCCTCCGGGTCGGTGATCCAGCTTCCCGGCATGGAGCGGGGGGCCAGCTGGCCGCTCTTCAGGTAGGCCCGCTCCGGAAAAGCCTCCCGCACCGCCCTGAGCCCCGCCCTCACCGCCTCCTCCTCATACACCGTCCCAGGGAGGACCACCACGGGAAGGCCAGGGTCAAAGGCCTTCACCGCCTCGGCGATGGCCCGGGCCGTCTCCCGGTCCCGGCAGGCCCTCAGGTAAAGGGCCCCGTGAGGCTTCACGTGGTGCAGGGAAAGCCCCTCGGCCTTCACGAAGGCGTAAAGGGCCCCCAGCTGGTAGAGGACATCGGCGTAGACTTCATCCGGGGAAAGGGCCATGTCCCGGCGGCCGAACCCCACCAGGTCGGGGAAACCGGGGTGGGCCCCCACGGCCACCCCGTGGGCCTTGGCCAGAGCCACCGCCTCCCGGATCCTGGAAGGGCTTCCCCCATGGAAGCCGCAGGCCAGGTTGACCGAGGTCACCAGGGGGAAGAGTTCCCGGTCGTGCCCGTAAGTAAAGGCCCCGTAGGACTCCCCCGCATCTGCGTTCAGGTCCACCACCACACTTACCACCCCCTATAGACGCAAAACCACCTCTCTGCCATCCCCAAGCCTGAGCGAGAGTTCCGCTTCCTTCTCTGGAAGGAAGGCTCCCCCCTCCTTGCGCAGGGGCACGTCGTGCCCGGGGAAAAGCCTCGGATAGGCCAAGAGCCGCTGGCGGCTCTTTTGGGCCAAGCCCGGGTTCCAGCAAGGGGGCGCAGTTGGCCCTTCCAGGTCGTACCGGCTCTTCACCGCATCGCTCACCAGTACCCCAAGGCCCTCCACCTCGAGGCCCAAAAGGCCCGGAGTGTGCCCCGGCAGGTGGAGGAGGGCCAGGCCTGGGGCCACCCTCCCCTCTCTTACAGGCCGCAAGCGGGGCAGGACCCCAGGGAGATGGGCCAAGCAGGCGGGGTCCGCCCTCGGGTCCCGGTAGACCCGGAGGGCATGGTCCAGCTCGGCCTCGTGCACCCACACCTCCGCCCAAGGGAAGAGGTCCGCATTGGCAGCGTGGTCAAAGTGCAGGTGGCTCACGACCACCACTTCCACGTCCAGGGGCGAGAACCCCAAGGCCTCCATGCGCGCAAAGAGCCCCTCCCGCTCCCCATAGCCCAGGGTATCGTAGAGGAAAAGGCGCTCCCCCACGACCAGGTAGGCGCTGGAAAGGCCCAAGTAACCCCTGTGGCTCCGGGCAGGAAAACCGAAGAACAGGGGAACCAGCTTCACCCTACCCTCCCGTCATGGTCTTGGGAAGCCAGGTAGCGAGGCCAGGAAAGGCCACCAGGAGCACCACCATGAGGAGGAGCACCCCCATGAAGGGAAGGCTGTAGCGGGCGATGCGGAAGAGGTCCTCCCCGGTGAGGGACTGGATGACGAAGAGGTTGAAGCCCACGGGCGGCGTGATCTGGGCCAGCTCCACCATGATGACCAGGTACACGCCAAACCACAATGGGTCCAGGCCGATGGCCTTAACCACGGGCAGGATGACGCTGATGGTGAGAACCACGATGGAAATCCCGTCCAGGAACCAACCCAGGACCACGTAGACCAGGCTGAGGAGGAAGACGAAAAGAAGAGGGGTGATCCCCGCCTCCGCCGCCCAGGCCGCCAGGGCCCGGGGGATGCCCGTGAAGCCCATGGCCAGGGTGAGGACCCCGGCCCCCGCCAGGATGAGCCCGATCATGCTGGTGGTGCGCACCGCCCCCAGAAGGCTTTCCCGAAAGAGGGCCAGGCTCAGCTCCCCTCTCAAGGCCGTGATGCCGAAAGCCCCCACCACCCCGATGGCCGCCGCCTCCGTGGGCGTGGCCACCCCCAGGTAGATGGACCCCAGGACCAGCAAAATGAGGAGGAAAACGGGAAGAACCGTCAGCGAACCCCTTAAGACCTCGCCAAAAGGAGGAGGGGGTTCCTGGGGAAGGCGGTGGCGCTGGAAAAACGCCAACAGGGCCACGGTCAGCATTAAGAGAAGGGCCAGGAGGACGCCGGGAACCACACCCGCCATGAAGAGCCGGGCCACCGAGACCTCGGCCATGACCCCGTAGACGATCATGATGACGCTGGGGGGAATGAGGAAGCCCAGGGTGCCGGCCCCGGCCAGGGAGCCCAGGGCCAGCGGCTTGGGGTAGCCCCGTCTGAGGAGCTCGGGCAGGGTGAACCGCCCCACCGTGGCCGTGGTGGCCGCCGAGGAGCCGATGACGGCGGCGAAGAGGGCGCTGGCCACCACGTTCACGTGCAGAAGGCCCCCGGGAAGCCGGGCCAGGAGGGGGGCGAGGCCCTGAAAGAGGCTCTGGGCCAGGCGGGAGCGGTAGAGGACCTCCCCCATCCAGACGAAGAGGGGCAACGCCGCCAGGCTCCAGCCGGAGGTGCTGGTCCAGAGGGCCGTGGCCACGTTGGGCCCCGGGGGAGCCGTGGTAAAGAGGGCAAGGCCAGCCAGGCCCACCAGGAGAAGGGCCAGGCCGATATAGACCCCCAGGGCTAGGAGGAGGAAAAGAAGGCCCGCCAGGAGGATACCGATCCCTAGGAGGCTCACCTTCCCCCCCGGAAGGCCTTTAGAAGGGCCTCCAAAAGGGCCAGAGCGAAAACGCTGGCCCCGAAGGCCACCACGCCTAGGGGAATCCAGAGGGGTAGGGGAAGGAGGCCCGGGGCCAGGTCCCCAAAGCGCAGGCTCTCCCCCATCTTGGCCCAAAGGGCCCAGGCGGCGTAAAGGGCGGCCAAAAGCCCCAGGCCAAGGCTCAGGCGCTCCACCCTGGCCCGGCCCCTAGGGGGAAGCCTCTCCCAGAGGAGCTGGACCCGCACATGGCCGCCTGCCCTCAGCGTGGGGGCCAGGCCCAGAAAGACAAGCCCCGCGGTGGCGAAGCCCGCCAGCTCCAAGGCCGAAGGCACCACGAAGCCCACAAAGCGCCCCACCACCTGGGCCAGGATCACCAGGAGGATGAAGAGGCCGAGGAGGAGGGCAAGGCCCTCGGTCAGGCGGTAGAGGGCCGCCAGGGCCCGCTCCAGCGCCCTCATCGCCCCAGGTACTGCCGGTAGACCTTGACCCCGGTGGCCCCCGCCTGCCGCTGCCATTCCAGGATCATGGTCTGCCCCACCTTCTTGAGGTCGGCCATGAGCTGGGGCGAGGGCTTGACCACCTGCATGCCCTTGCCGGCCAGGGTCTGGATGGCCTTGGCCTCCTGCTCCTGGGACAGTTTCCAGCCCCTTTCCTCGGCCCTTCGGGCCGCCTGCAGAAGGGCTTCCCGGTCCTGGGAGGAAAGGCTTTCAAAGGCCCGGCGGCCGATGACCACCATGTTCTTGGGAATCCAGGCCTTGATGTCGTAGAAGTAGCGGGCGAAGTCCCAGGCCTGGCTGTCCACCCCGGTTACGGGGGAGGTGATCATGGCCTCCACGATGCCCGTGGCGAAGGCCTGGGGGATGTCCGCCGCCTCCACCTGGACGGGCGCCATGCCCAGGAGCTCCGCAAGCCGGGCCGTGGCCGGGTTATAGGCCCGGAAGCGGAGGCCCTTGAGGTCCTGGGCGCTGTTCACCGGCTTCTTGGTGTAGAGCCCCTGGGGGGGCCAGGGGACGGCGTAAAGGAAGACCACGCCCCGCTGCAGGAGCCACTTCTCCACCTCCGGGCGCTGGGCTTGGTAGAGGCGCCGGGCCTCCTCGTAGCTGGTGGCCACAAAGGGAATGGAGTCCAGGTTGAAGATGGGGTTCTCGTTGGCCAGGAGGGACATGAGCACCTCCCCCATCTGCACCTGGCCGTTCCGCACCGCCGGCAGGATCTGGGGGTGGGGGAAGAGGGAACCCCCCGGGTGGACCGTCACCTTAACCCTTCCCCCCGTGGCCTCCTCCACCTCCTTGACGAACTGCAGGATGTTCTGGGTGTGGAAGTTGGCCGGGGGGTAGGGGGTGGCCATGTTCCAGGTCTGGGCCAAAGCGCCAAGGGAAAATGCTAGAAGCCCTGCCAGAATCCGCTTCATCTTTTCCTCCTCCTTCACTTTACCGTCTTCAGGGCCCGGTTCACGAAGGCGTTGGTGTAGGTGCGCTTGAGGTCAATCCTGGCCCGGGCCACGTTGGGATCAAAGGCCGAGAGCACGGTGAGGGGCCTAAGGGGGGCGGTGTCGCTGAAGCGGCCGTTGGGAGAGAAAACCTCCAGGGAGTTCTTCAAGACCTTCAGGTACAGGGCCCGATCCCCTAGGAAGTACTCCTCGGGGAGGACCGCCGCGATCTCCTCCGGGGTCTTACCCTGCATCCACTTGAGGCCCCGCACCATGGCGTTCACCAGCTTCTGGGCGGTCTCCGGGTTTTTGTCCAGCCAGGCCCGGGTGGTGTAGAGGACGGCGGCCGGGTACTCGCCGCCTAAGACCTCCCGGGTCCCCTTGGTGGACCGGGTGTCGGCCAGGACCTTCAAAAGACCCCGCTCCTCCAGAAGGGTGATGGCGGGCTCCACGTTGGAAATGGCCTCCACCTGCTTGTTCTGAACCGCCGCCACCGCCTGCGCCCCCACGGATACGCCGATGACGGAGACATCGGTGGGCTTGAGGCCGTTTTTCACCAGGAGGTAGTTGAGGAAGAAGTGGGTGGAGCTCCCGGGGGCCGTGACGCCCACCCTACGGCCCTTCAGGTCGGCCACCGTCCGGATCTGGTCCGCCAGGTCTGACCTGACCCCAAGGACGATGGCGGGGTACCGGCCCACCTGGATGAAGGCCACGATGTCCCGGCCCTGGGCCTGCATCTGGATGGTGTGGTCGTAGAAGCCCATGACCACGTCCACGCTTCCACCGATGAGGGCCTGGAGGGCCCGGGAACCCGCCTGCAGGTCCTGGATCACCACGTCCAAGCCCTCGTCCTTGAAGTAGCCCAGACGCTCCACCACAGTGAGGGGCAGGTAGACCACCGCCGTCTTCCCCCCCACGCCCAGGACCACCCGGGTCTGGGCCAGGCCAAACGCCAAAAGGACCAGAAAAACCGCCAGCATCCGCCTCATGCCTCACCTCCTTCGGCCCGGGGGCGCCAGACGAGAAGCCGCCTCTCCAAGGCGCCCACCAGGGCATCCAAAACCAGGACGAAGACCATCAGGACCACCATCCCGGCGAAGACCCCAGTGGTGTCAAAGACCCCTTCCGCCTGGGCGATGAGGTAGCCAAGCCCGGCGGCGCTCCCCAGGTACTCCCCCACCACGGCGCCGATCACGGCGAAGCCGATGGAGGTCCTCAAGGAGCTGAAGATCCAGCTGGCAGCCGCAGGCAGGTAGATGTGGCGGAGGAGGTGGCCCCGCTTGGCCCCGAGGAGCCTGGCGTTGTTGAGGATCACGGGGCTCACCTCCTTCACCCCTTGGTAGGTGTTGAAGAAGGCCACGAAGAAGACCAGGGTCACCCCTAAAGCCACCTTGGAGAGGATGCCCAGGCCGAACCAGAGGGTGAAGATGGGGGCCAGGACCACCCGGGGAATGGCGTTGAGGGCCTTCACGTAGGGGTCCAGGACCAGGGCCACACCAGGGGATAGGGCCAGCCAAAGCCCCATGAGGACCCCGAAGAAGGTGCCGAAGAAAAAGGCCAAAAGCATCTCCACCGAGGTCACGTAGAGGTGGGGGTAGACCTCCCCCGTGGCGAACCAGCGCCACACCCGGGCCAGGATGTCCGAAGGCTTGGAGAAGAAGAAGGGGTCTATGCGGCCGGTCCTCGAGGCCCACTCCCAAAGGCCCAGGAAGGCGAGGAGCAGCCCCGCCTGCCAAAGCCGCACCCTAAGCCCCCGCATGGGCCCGCATCACCTCCCCCCTCAGCAGGTCCCAGATCTCCCGGTGCAGGCGCAAGAACTCCGGGGTAAGCCGGATCTCGGCCACATCCCGGGGCCTGGGCAAGGGGATGGGAAACTCCCCGATGGGCCTTGAGCGAGGCCCCGCGGAGAGGACCACCACCCTGTCGGCCAGGGCGATGGCCTCCTCCAGGTCGTGGGTGACAAAGAGGACCGTCTTGCGGTCCTCCTGCCACAGGCGCAGAAGCTCGTTCTCCATCAGCTGCCGGGTCTGCACGTCCAGGGCCGAGAAGGGCTCGTCCATGAGGAGAAGGCGGGGGTTGGCGATTAGGACCTGGGCCAGGCCCACCCGCTTGCGCATCCCGCCGGAAAGCTGGTGGGGAAAGTGGCGGGGAAACCGGCCAAGCCCCACCTTCTCCAGCCAGACCCGGGCCCTCTCCCGGGCCTCCCGCCACCCCATCCCCCGGAAGACCAGGGGCAGGGCCACGTTGTCCAGGGCCGTCTTCCAGGGGAGGATGGCGTCTTGCTGGAAGAGGTAGCCCGCCACGGGGTTCAGGCCCTCGAGGGGCCTCCCCTCCAGGAGGACCTGGCCTTGGGTGGGGGAAAGAAGCCCGGCGGCCACGTTGAGGAGGGTGCTCTTGCCGCAGCCCGTGGGGCCCACCAGGCTCACGAACTCCCCCTCCCGCACGGAGAGGTCCACCCCTTCCACGGCCACGTAGCTGCCGAAGGCCACGCTCAGGTTGCGGAAGGCCAGGAAGCTCATCCGTAGTACTCGGGGTTGGGCTTGAAGCCCAGGGCATTGAGGAGGCGGTTGGTGAGGTTGAACATGGCCGCCACCTCCGCCGCCTCGAGGATGGCCTCGTCGCTGAGCCCCGCCTCCCTCAAGGGCCTCAGGTCCTCCTCGGTCATCTCAAAGTGCCTGTGGGTGACCTTGAGGGCGAAGTCCAACAGGGCCCGCATGCGAAGGGGCATCTCCGCCCTCCTGGGGTTGGCGGCCAGGACCTCGGGGAGGACCGGGTCCCCCGTGAGGTCCTTGAGGTAGCGCTTGTGGCTGGCCACGCAGTACTCGCAGCGGTTCTCGCCGCTGATGGCCACCGCCATGGCCTCCCGCTCCTCCCGGCTCAGGAGGCCTTCCCCCCGCATCAGGGTGTCGTAGTACCGAAACCAGAGGAGGAAGCGGGGGCTCAGGGCAAAGGCCCGGGCCACGTTGGGCACGAAGCCCGTCTTCTCTCGGAAGCGGGCGAAAAGGGCCCGCACCTCCTCGGAAAGCTCCGCTTCCTCCGGCACCCGGAGCCAGGAGATCACCATACGGCTACCGCCCGCACCGGCCCGCCCGAGGCGCCCTTGTGCTTGGGGCCTCCCACAAAGATGAGGGCGCCTGAAGGGGGCACCTGGGCCAGGTTGGCCAGGTTCTCCAGGCCGTACTTCCCCGCCCCCAGGACGGTGATGTGGGTCTTGAAGTCCTTGGAGGGGCCAAAGTCCAGGGAAAGGGTGTCCACCCCGATGCCCACGATCTCCCGCTCCCGCACCAGAAAGGCCGCCGCCTCGGGGGAGAAGCCGGGGAAGTGGAGGGTGCCCGAGGCGTCCTGGTTGAGGAAGGCCTTGGGGTCCCGCCACCGGCTCTCCCAGCCCGAGTGCATGGCCACGAAGGCTCCCTTGGGCAGGCGGCCGTACTGCCTTTCGTAGGCCAGGATGTCATCCACGGTCACCTGGGCGTCGGGGTCCTTGGCCGCCTTCTCGTGGATGTGGATGACGGCCAGGGGAGCGATGAGGGCGCTTAGGGGAAGCTTCTCCGCCGTGGGGGCCCCCTCCACGAAGTGGGCCGGGGCGTCCATGTGGGTGCCGGAGTGCTCCCAGAGGTCCAGGCGGTTGCCGTAGTAGCCGTTTTGGCGCACGGTGACCAGGGTGGTGATGCGCATGGGCTCGGCCCCGGGGAAGAGGGGGATCTCCGTGGAGAGCTCGTGGGTGAGGTCCACGGCCCGGGAGAAGGCCTTGCCCGTGACCGCCGCCTGGGCCAGGGCGGCGCCGGCCAAGGCCGCCAGGCTCGAGGCCAGAAAGGTCCTCCGGGAAAGGGAACGGGCCACTGTCTCCATCACCAGGGGCGCGCACATAGCTGACCTCCTTTGCGGGATAACTTACCACCCGCCGCATAAGGTTGCAAGCCTGGCCCCGGGAGTGGAGCAAGATACCCAGGACCCTAGAGCCCTACAGGCCGTTTTGCGCCAAGGCCTGCCCGTCCTGGGCCTCAGCCCGTCTGGGCGGCCCCAAAGACCCTTTCCCCGCCCAGGTAGACCTCGAGGACCCTAAGCCTTTCGTCCAGGACCACCAGGTCGGCCAGCTTCCCCGGGGCGATCTCCCCCAGGTCCCTAAGGCCCAGGTAGCGGGCGGGCACCGTGGAAAGCCGCCTGGCCGCCTCCTCCAGGGAGAGGCCAAAGGCCACCAGGTTCCTCAAGGCCTGGTCCAGGGTAAGGGTGCTCCCCG
>Ga0079998_114174_pt1 | contig 35494 bp, 39 predicted proteins | sample PerSpoBPS_BMetaG_FD_69201 | JGI IMG/M metagenome (GOLD analysis project Ga0079998, IMG submission 69201) | Thermal spring microbial communities from Yellowstone National Park, Wyoming, USA - Perpetual Spouter B (PS_B) MetaG (SPADES assembly)... | ecosystem: Environmental > Aquatic > Thermal... | reverse complement strand
ACCCTGAACCTGGGGTCCGCTATATCGTTGAGTCCATCGCCTATTAGATTTATCGAGAGGATTATAGCTACTAGGAAGGCCGAGGGTGCTGCAGCATACCACCAGGCGTTATCTAGATATAAAAACCCCTCTCTAACGATCCCTCCAAGACTTAGAAGAGGAGGCGATGTGCTCAGACCTAGGAAACTTAATCCAGATTCCAGTATTATAGCAGTGCTAAGAGTTAATGTGAACTGTGTAATAAGTATGGAGGCGGAGTGCGGTATTAGGTGTTTCTGCATGATCCAAAGCCTACTGGCGCCTATAGCCCTCACAGCTTCGATAAACTGGCTAGACATAATGCCTATCACAGCCCCTCTCACGAGTCTGGCAACTATCGGGGATTCAGCTATCCCTATTGCTATGGACGCTATCAGGGGTCCTTGGCCATATGTTGAGCTTATAAAGAGCACCAGAACCAGGGTTGGGAATGAGAGAAGAGCGTCTATAACTCTCATGATAGCCTCATCAAGGCTTGTGCCCCTATAGAATCCTGATATAAGTCCTATAGGCATTCCTATTAAGAAGGCTATGAGGGTTCCCAATACAGAGATATAGAGCGAGATGAGAACCCCTAAGAGAGCCCTGGCCAGCAGATCTCTGCCCAGGGCATCAGTTCCTAGAGGATGTTCCAGCGAGGGTGGGGTCAGGGGTTTTGATGCCATGGTTTTAAAGGGGTCTAGCAGGCCTCCGAATATCATTACTGTGGATAGTGAGATGAGGATCGCCATTACTATGATCCCACCGAGGATCCTTGGCTCTCTAGCTATTACTGCGCCTCTACTCATTCAGACCCCCATACCTCACTCTAGGATCTGCTACAGCATATAGTATATCTACTACCAAGTTAACCATTATATAGGATATTGATATTATCAGCACGCATCCAAGTAGAACTGGGTAGTCACGCTGAATTATAGATTCATAGACCAGACTTCCTATCCCAGGGACCCTGAATATGGCCTCCGTTATCACGAGACCGCCTAGGAGAGCGCCCAGCTGTAGACCCGTTATAGTTATTATTGGGAGTAGTGCGTTCCTAAGTATATAGCCCGAGATTACAAGCCTTTTAGGCAGCCCCTTAGCAATCGCTACCATGACATAATCCGATCCCGTGGCATTGATTATAGAAGCTCTAGTTATTCTAGCAACCACAGAGGCTACACCCAGGCCGGCAGCTAGAGATGGTAGAAACAGGAGCCTGAGATTATCTAGAGGATTCTCCGTTATAGCCACATAACCCGAGGATGGGAGGAGCCTAAGCACTATGGAGAATATGAGAACCAGTATAAGCGCTCTCACAAACACCGGGATTGCTAGGTTTAAGAGCAGTAATGATGATATTACAACATCTATCTTGTTACCCCTGTTAAGTCCCGATACTATGCCGAGCCCTACCCCGACTATGAGGCCTATTAAGAGGGAGAGGACGGCCAACTCCACTGTGACCGGTATTCTCTGGAGAAGAAGATCCATTACCCTAATTCTATATGCAACCGCTAATGAAAACCCCAGATCTCCTTTAAGAATGTTGGAAAACCAGTCTATATAACCTAAAAAAGCCGGCCTATCCAATCCAAGCTGTCTCTCTAGCTCCTTTGCAGCATCCTTACTAAATTCTTCTCCCAGAAGTACTTGAACAGGGTTCCCAGGTATAGATCTTATGACAAGGTAGACGAATAGCGTTATTATCACGAGAGTTATTGGTAGTACGGCCAGCCTTCTTATTATTAGCTCTTTTAGTCCCTGCAACTATCAACCCTGCCTAGAGATCCAAAGGCCTGCTGGTCTTATCATTCCATCTGCTATATGGACAAAGCCCTTTACATATGGTCTCCAAGCCTTTGGATCTGCTGGGTATCTCACAAATATATACGGTGAATCATCGTATAGTATATTTATTATCTCTCTATATATATTAGCCCTCCTACTCGGATCAGCTTCTATCCTAGCCTGATCAAAGAGCTCATCCACGTTAGGATTAGAGTAGCCCATGAAGTTGAAAGATCCTCCAGTACGCCAGAACATATAGCTATTCTGATCCGGGTCAGGCCTGCCACTCCATCCTATTGCAGATGCTTGGTAATTACCCTGCTCTAGGTTAGTGAGCTGTCTAGTAAAGTCCAGCTGGGTGATCTTAATCTTAATACCTACTCTAGCAAGTTGTGACTGGATCAGCTCTGCCTCGAGCTTAGCTATAGGATCAACACCTATCTGCAACTCGAACTCAAACCCGTCTGGGTAGCCCGCGTCCTTTAGCATCTTCCTAGCCATATCAAGATCCGCCTTAGGCCATTTGCTATGAGGTCTGTAGTTAGGATCATAGAAGACTCCATGGGCCGGGGTTATGGGCCCGTAATTAGCTGGTATATCTATTCCATAGTATATAGTGTTTACGATCTCGTCAACATCTATAGCGTACATAAAGGCTTTTCTCAGCAACTTATTGTCAAACGGGGGTTTTCTGTTATTAAGTTCATAGCCTTGCCACGCCCACGTGGCTTTTACGGAATATGAGAGGTTACCCTGAGAAGCCTCTCTCTTAATGACATCTATATCTTTTTGAGCAAATGTCTGGATCATATCGACAGTCCCAGATCTAAGATCATTGAGCCTCTGGGTAGCGTCTGCCTGGAAAGTATATACGATCCTATTCAGGTATGGCAACCCAGATCTATAGTAGCTATCAAATCTCTCTACAACAAGTCTATCCCCCTTTCTCCATTCAACGAATTTAAATGCGCCCGCACCCACAGGCTTTTGGAAGAAGCCCTCGGGATCTTTCTCAAAGGATGTGGGAGATATAAACATCCCAACACGGTCTGTTAGGATCGATAAAAACGGGGCGAAGGGTCTTTTAAGGGTTATCCCCACGGTGAGATTATCCTCAGCCCTAACACTATCTATAGGAGCGACTTCGCTGGCCCTTGCATTAGGGTTTGGGAGGAGCTTCTTATCCAGCTTTCCGAGCATTCTGTTGAAGTTCCACACTACTGCATCAGCATCAAGCTTGGTCCCATCATGGAACTTTATGCCATCTCTTATTCTAAATATATATGTCTTGGAATCCGGCTGCGACCATGATTCGCAGATGGCGGGCACTACATTACCCTTTTCATCTAGATCCAAGAAGTGATCATAGATAGCCTGATACACCTGCCTATCAACGGCAGCCGTGGAGGCATGCGGATCCAGCCTAACTATTTCAGATATAAGTTCTATCCTCAGCTCCCCGCCTCTAGCAGGTCCAACAGGGGTTGAAGTGGGGCCGGAGGTGGGGATTGTGATTGTCGTTGTCGCTATACCTCTCACAGTGGTCGGAGTTTGTGATCCTCTTGAAAGATAGTAGATGACGCCTAATCCAACTCCTGCAGCTATAACTACACCGCCAACAATCTTTAGAAAAGATCTCCTAGTTACCCCTCCCTCGCCCATGGATTCGACCTTAAGATAATTTCCCAGCGCCTCCTATATATTTTATAGCGCTCGCGGATCTTAAAGGACGAGATCTGTACATGTATAAGTGGGCAGGGATCTAGTAAAACATAGATAGATCTGAAGCACAGATATCGATAGAGAGCTTTTAACCCATGTCTCAGTGAAGCTTAGAGGTATATAGCTATATCTGCCTATCCCTCAATGGTCATTGATAATTGCTGTTTTTGCTTTGGATATGCTGTGTTTCCTGATCCACCTAGTTTTATTATTTCCCAGCAACCATCATGTGACTTTAATCTTCGCCCCAGAGATCTCGAGATCCCTACGGGCTCATAGGTAGCTGTGGAACCCAGCGCACCGGGCTCCCATCTAGGGCTAGGCCTAGAGCCCCTCTGGGCAGAGCCCTCATAAAGTCATTGGTTTCAAGAGCATTGATCATCATAGCATCTCGAGAGCATCAAGTAGGCGAATAACACAAGTAATTATAAAATTGAAAAAGTCGTTTCGAAACTGTTTTGAGTTTCATATTGATTTATAAGCTTCTATGTCAAGTTTCTTGAGTGGGCTATGGAAGCTGATGCTCTGTACGCGGTGAGGCTTGCTGAAGGCTCTTGAGCTTGTGAGGGCATATAGAGTGCCTATTAGGGATGGGAGGGCCTCAGAGCTTGTGACACGGTATGTTGGGGCTCCCAGACAGCTTAGATCTGATCTAATAATATTGAGTGGAGATACCGCTTCCCAGAGCTTGTTAGAAGGGGTGGAAAGCTAACCAACACTTATGAAGATAGACTATTAATCAAAAACCCTAGGATAACTCTGAGACCAGAAGAATACCTCTATGTATCGTGGAGATCAACGTGGTTTGAGAAAAAGGTCGGGGATGGGGTGTTGGTGAGGTTATAATCAAGGATGACAGGGTAATAATACTGTTTAAAAGCTCTAAGCAGATCGAGGTTAAGAAGGTTATCGGATGGGTAGCAATGAGCTATCATTGAATGGCTACGAGCCATCGATAGGCTTTATAAATCTGATCTCGGGTCTCATCAGAGCATAAAGATCGTGTATGAAGGGAAAAAGGCTATAATACAGAGAAAGAATAAAAGGGATCTCTATAAGAAGTACGTGACCAGGGAGAGGGATTTCGTTAATAAGCTGGTAGCAGGTTTGAGAAAAATATTACCAAACACTATTCATGTTTTCGAGGATCTTGATAAGGAGGATCTTGTTAGTAGGAGAAGGGCTGAGAAGGTTAGGAGGAAGAGGAACGCTAGAACACCATGGAGAGGCATACATAGAAGAGTGTCAGAGGTGGCATTAACGGCTTATGTGGATCCAAGGAATACATCTAGGGAGTGTCCCAGATGCGGGTTTGTTGTGGAGACCTGAGAGGAGCAGGTTTTTGAATGCCTTAGATACAGTCTAAAAATGGGTAGGCAGAAGGTAGCATCGATAAACACTAGAAGATATCCAGAAGGAGGGAAGAGGAGGAGAGCCAGGATGCGGGAGTTTCCCCACAGCTATGAGCAGGAGGAAACTATGAAGGTGGAGCTGCGGGTCGGGGTCACCCCGAGTGGGAGGAGCTTGGTGACACGGATCTCGATGAAAAGGGATCCTGAGGCTTTGAAGCCAGGGAAGAGGGCTTGATCAAAGATGTCAAGCCCAATGAAACCCAAACCTCCCTAAGATGGCGCTATCCCCTTAGGATCTTTATGGATTCTTTCATTCTCTCTACTGGGTCGTGGTGTCTGGTTATCCAGCCCCCGATTATTATTATTGATGCCCCTATTCTGGCCATTTTCTTTATGGTCTCCCCCTTTATGCCGCCTGCTACTGCTATTTTGAAGCCTCTCTCCACAGCTTCTTTTATATCTCTTTCTAGTGCATCTACTGATATGCCCCTTCTCCTCTGAACATCGACTCCTATGTGCATTATCACTATATCTGGTTCAAATTTTCTGAGCTCCTCAGCCCTTCTCAGAGGTTCCTGAACGTGGATCAGATCTACCCATGTCGATACCCCCAGATCCCTGCCCCTCGATATCGTTTCCTGTATAACCTCATCACTAGATAGTGCGAGGACACTCATAGCGTCTCCACCAGCTCTTGCAACAATCTCTGCCTCCATGCCTCCTGCATCTGCTGTTTTTGTGTCTACCATAACTATTGAGTTCTCTGCATGCGCCTTGATCCTGGAGATCGCTGTTGACCCATACAACTTTAGAAGGGGGGTCCCAACCTCTACTATGTCAAAACCTATTTTGGATGCTTCTCTAGAGATTTTCACAGCGAGGTCTAGATCCACTATATCAAGGGCAACCTGCAGAAGAGGGGCACTAGAGATTCTCCTGAGAAGATCTTCCCTCGGCATGTAGACCCCACATATTATAAATTCTAAGGAGAAGAATTTATAGTCTTAGAATTAACACCTGAGACCAGGCAATAGGAAACCCCGTCCTTCAAGGCGGGGAGAGGTCATTAAGGCTGTTCCACAGCCTCTTCAGAGATCTTCTTCAGCTGCCTCAAATACATCTCTAGAAGCTCCTTCTCGGTAGTGGCGTCTTCAGCCCTCTTATCAGGTCTCCACCTAATGAACCTTGGAAACCTTATAGAGACCCCAGCGCCCTTCCTCACAGCATCCTTGCAGCAGGTGTGTAGGGGTGAGAGAGTTAGCTCGGCCCCTATAACTTCCATTACCAGTTGTGGGACCAACCAGACATCGGGCTCTATATCGGAGACCACTCTCGGGTGTCTATGCTTAATGATCAACGGTTGGAACATCTTATTCATCTCAGCGAGATCCTGATCCGTAAACCCCGTACCAACCTTACATACAGTCTTGAATACGTCTCCCTGGGGGTCGTAAGCTGCTAGAAGAACGGTTCCGAAGAGACCTGCCCTTCTGCCCCTGCCATAGAATGCCCCTACAACAACAAGGTCTACGCTGTCTATCATCTCGCTCTTATAGTCCCTCTTATATTTGATCCAGAGCCAGCCCCTAGCACCTGCCTGGTATATAGCCTTCTGATGCATTGCCTTAACCACGACGCCCTCGCATCCATCCTCTAGGGCTTTCAAGAAGAATTTATCGAGCTCCTCTGGATCCTCTGTAACTATGTAGCTTGCTATGGAGAAGCCCTGACTCTGCTCTATGATCTTCTCAAGAATCTCCCTTCTCTGGGGTAGAGGCGCTCCTGTAAGATCTTGTCCATCTACGTAGAGGGCGTCGAATAGTCTCACAATTACCGGGTATTTTTTAGCTATATCGCCTATATCATGCTTCCTCTTCCTATGCATGAGCTCTTGGAATGGTCTCATATCCCCGGTTTCGGGATCTACCGCTACTATCTCCCCCTCCACAATAGCCTTTCTAGCCTTTACATGTTTTTTAACCATATCAACTACGTCGGGATATTGATGGGTGATATTCTCGAGCCTTCTCGAGAATATATATACCTGGTCCTCCCTCTTATGGATCTGGGCCCTCTCGCCATCGTACTTATACTCAGCAATAGCTCTTCCGCCAACCTTCTCGAGGATCTCCCTCGCGTTATCGAGTCTCTCGGCTAGCATGGGTCTGATCGGTATCCCAACCTCAGGCTTCAACTCCTTGAGAGCCTCGATACCACCTCTGGCCAGGATAGAGGCTATGTTGCCTAGATCTGCTCTTAGATTATACGCCCTCTCGATAACGGTCCTCATGGCGTCGCTTCCGCCAAAGGCTATTGCCAGGGCATCCATTATAGTTGCGTCGCCTACACCGAGCCTGAGATTACCCTCAACAAGCCTAACAATGTATTTAGCCTCTCTAGGAGAGGCGTCTTGGAGAAGAGATACCAGGATCTTTATCTTAAGATCCCTAGATCCCTCACCAACAAGCCTAGCAACCTTAGCAAGGGAGTTATAGACCTCAGAGACACTTAGCTTCCTAGCCTGCTTACCCATATAGGCTGTTAAACCCCCGCTCTGGGATTTCTTCACAGCCTTGAGATGCTCAGCAACCTTCCCTAGATCCCCTTGCCTCTTATAAAGCCTCTCAACCTCTGCCTCGGGGATCGAGAGAGCGAGTGAGAGGGTCTTGATCAGAAGCTTCTCTCCAACACCTAACTCCGGCTCGCCCCTCCACTGGGGCCATAGCTCGCCCTGGACTAGGTAGACCACCTTATCTATATCCTCAGGATCTGCCTTCTTAAAAAGATCCGAGAGTATAGCAGTTAGCTGGAGCCTGCTACTAGTAGTCTCGAGCCTTTCAAACACCTCTGCAAGGGTTTCAAATAACATGGCCCTACCATGTATATGATTCATTTTAGGCTCTATATATTATTCTTAATAGTGCTCAGAGGCTATAAGATCTACTCCTCAAGGTGTCTAACGCCCTCTCCAGATCCCTTGAATGGATCTTAGCTATCCCGAGAGATGCGTGCCCACCTATGCTCACAGCAATCCCCTCCTCCTTCAGGATCTTTATAACTCTATATGCTACCCTAGGATATTTAACTATTAGAAGTAGATAATCCTCCTCCCTACTCCTAACACAGAGAATAACAGGGGCTCTCAACCTCCTATAGAGGGTTGAAGCTAACGCGCTAGCCCCCCTCTCCCTCCACTTCTTCCTTGCATCCACATACCTGAAGATCCCGAGCTTTTGTGAAGATATGGCAAGCATGTTAGCCTCTTCCCTAATCCTCTTCTCAGCCTCTTCAGCGATCCTCATTATCTCCTCCATAACCTCACTGATAAGTGGATGCTGAAGCGGAACTGGAGAGGAGATCCATTCCACGGTTCTCTTCCACAGGCTGGCATCTCTCTTATATGTCAGAGCCTTAGATATACTTGAAACTGTTTTTAGCAGGCTATGCATTTCTTTAGGAACTCTTGCACCTCGGTCCATCAGATCTACAGCGTCTACAAACGATCTAAGCCTTTCCCCTGGATTATACCCAGTAGCCAATACCCTGTCAAGGGCTATTCTTGAAGCGGGCACATATCCTATGAGAGGCTCATCAACAACTCCATAGAGAGTCTCTATGTGCTCATGGGAAGATATGTGATGATCTATATATATGATCCTCGTAGATCCACATCTCCTCCTATAGTCCTCGATCCTATCGAGCATAGCCTCTATTATGGGTATATCTAGAACCACCACAACATCATAGCAAGGGATCTCGGAAAACCTGAGAGATAGCCTATAAGGCTCTGCAGGCTCTAGCTCTATCAAGGCCTCGCCATGAACTGGGTACACGCCTCCATACCTCTGGGAACTAGCTATAACAGCTGAAGCCACGATCCCATCGGCATCCCAATCTCCAAAAACTACCACCTTTGGAAGATCTCTAAGCGTCGATCCTGTATTAGATCCTGTGATCCCCACCACTCATTCCCAATCATTTGCTCTTAAAGGAGAGATTAATAAGTATGTTTTTACTCCTTCGAAATATACTCCTTCAAAATATTCTAGGGTATGGTACAGATATCCAGGGTTTGGGTTTCATTGGGCTTGACATCTTTGATCAAGCCCTCTTCCCTGGCTTCAAAGCCTCAGGATCCCTTTTCATCGAGATCCGTATCACCAAGCTCCTCCCACTCGGGGGTGACCCCGACCCACAGATCCGTCTTCATCGCTTCCCAGGATCATTGCTATGGGAAAACCCGCATTTTGGTTCTCCTATACCTCTCGGATCCACATGAGCCTCGCTTGGTTCTCCACCTCTACCCGTATCACGAGGATCCACAGAGAACTTTCTACCAAACCTTATAAACCTATATGAAACCAAAAACAGTTTCAGAAAGGCTGTTTAATAACGCTTTTATATATTAATGCGGTGTGGCATCCTTCCAACTCTATAGGACGAGGTTTGCCCATCTATTTTATATTGCTATGACACCCTCCCCGCTCTAAAGGGGCGGGGTTTCTATGCTGGGGTCTCGGGTGTTAGCCCCCTGGAGAGGGTTTAATGGCTTGACACCATTATGTGTTACCAAATAGCTCTCTATCTTCCTAGATATCCTTATTCTGTGTCCCAGCCTTCTCGCTATGTTCAGCGCAGCGTTTATGTCAGCATTGATCTTCTTCCCAGTCTTTCTACACACGTATAGCCTCTATATATCCTCCCGTTCTTGTGTTTTGCTTTGCATATAGAGCACTCCTTGCTAGTGTAATCCTCTGGGACTATCTCAACTTCTATGCCGTACTCTCTGAATATATTCACGATCCAAAGAACTATCTTCCTGAACCACCATATGTTAGTGTTATACTCATTGCCATTATCCTGTGAAAGCATATATGGATATCCAATGTATAACCTCCTAACACCCCTGCTATACAGCTCATATGCTAGAAGCCTAGTAGCTGTTATATATAGGTGTCTTAGCCTCTCATCCCTAGTGTATATCGCCTCAAGGTACTTCTCATGGTATTCTACCCACTTTGGGAGCCCAACGTTCTTCAGCAGATCCCCTACAGCCTGGTATGTTGCAACCTCCCTCTTTCACCAATAATACTCAGACCTGATAGATCCGCCCTTAACGAGCAAAGCTGATCCATTTGTAGTTACTACAGCGAATAGGTTGTTAAGCCCCATATCCATGAAAGCCTCCTTATCACTAATGGGATCTCTTTGCTTGATAGATCTAGGGTTTGTAACCCTACCCTTTTTATCTCTATAGTTAGGCTTGACATAGCCCCTCCTGTTAGACTTAGGAGGCTCAACACCAACCTCTATAGGTATGTATGCCTGCCACCTACCAGACTCATATATGATCTCAAGCCTACCCTGCTTACCCTCCCACCTGATCCTGCCAGCATATCTTATCCTCAGACCGAAATCTACTAGAACAAGGTAGCCTTCACCCTCGTTTATAGGCTCTAGATAGTATCTATCACTTCTAACGAATATATGTATTTCCTTCTTACCTGTAAGCCTGTCCTTCCAATAGCCTGGTGGAGAGACCTTCCTGATATGTGGTGGTAATCTACCCTGTTTCTTCAGATCCAGTTGCTTGAAGAACGTGCTCCAAGCCTCATCATTCTTCTGTATAACGGCTTGAGCATTAACGCCTAGAACCTCATTGTACTTGTAATAGTACTTGCTGTCAATCTCATAGCACTTCTCAGGTGTTAGCTCTCCCTTGAAGAACGCCTGCCTCTTCTCATAGTTAAGCTCATTGAATAGCCTAGCACAGGTTAATCCAATGCCCATTAGGCTCTCATGCTCGTTTTCTGTAGGTAGCAGTCTTAGCCTAACATCTCTGTCTAACATCTCTCCAGTTTTCGCTAAGCCTCTCCTCTATCTCCTCTCTTAGGGTTTGGAGGGGGGTCGGGTGCCTATCCATGAGTAAGGATCGGGGAATCGTCCCCCCTTGGGTCATCCTTCCAGCACATTCATCCACGGAGGACACCCCGACCCCCAACAAATTACGGTTAGAAGTTTAAAAGCTGGCACTACTCCGTCTTGAAAGACGAGGTTTGTTCAGCTTTTTAACGATCGAAAAGATCTACGTAGGATCTATTGCTATATATATGATCGATTTTTCATCTGTTTCATTGAGCTCTAACGACACAATGCTTCTGTATGAGCTGAGATCAATAGTGTTTTTGCCAACATTGATTCTATGACTCTCAACACCTAAAAAGTTTGGGGGTAGGGAGGCGTCATACTCATAGATCTTCAGCGTGTTCGTCTTACTGGAGTATATGTTCATGGTACTTCTCTTAACAGACATAAGGGGTATACCTCCCCATCTCTCTTGCTTCACATCGCTCCCCTTGACTCTTATAACAATACTTGATCTACATCCTCTTAGCAGGGTATCGGTATCCATGATTAGAAGGCTCTTCTCACCGAGATCTAGGGGTGTTGCATCCTCTCCACCCATGTTTGGAGCTGTATTAACGCCTAGGATCACCTTCTCTCCCAAGCTTTCTAGTGATGTGACTCTCGCCCCTAACGGGCATAGGATCCTGATCATGGGCGGTATAAAGTGTAACAGGAGGGTCGGTGCTGGTGGGCTGTTAAAACTCCTGGCTAAGATCCTCCACTCTTCTTTGGGTCTCAAAATACCGTGTGTGTATGAGTTGAAGGGCACCAAAACACCTCCGGCAAGAGGTATATAGGATGTTCTCAAAGGACCATAGTCTGTTGGGGGTAGGTCGAAGAGCCTTATGAAGTAAAGATCTTCGCCCTCTTTTTCCCACGGTTCCCACACTATATAGCCTCCTCTAACGAACACGAAGATCCTTCCGTAGAACGATACTACTTGGCCGACACCTGCCTTCTTGGGCCCCGCCCCATCTATAGAGATCTTTGCCCTATCACTTGGGATCCTGTATGTCCACCTTCCATTAACAAGATCCAGACATTGAAGCCCTTTAAAGCCCTCGAACCCCTCAGAGATATCGAAGCATGCTTGGTCCCCTAGAAGGGCTCCCTTGAGGCTGGGCTTATCGTTTAGCCTAGCAGATCCGCCTTCGAGCCCTACGGAGTATACGCCAAGGTTCTTAGAGCCGTCGGCCCTAGATACTAGGAGCCTCTGCTCGACGGGATCATAGAGTATGTTAGATACCTCACCAACCCATGAATCCTTGTCGCCCGCATTCTCCTTCCACAGAATTCTAACCTCGAGATTGTCTGTGTCGAAGTAGTGTATATGTGAGTACTTAGAGCTGAAGTCCAGCCTTCTCTCGCCCGCAATATACTTGACGGGCGCATGCACCCATCCGCCAAAGAATATCTTGTTATCAATAGCGTCTGAGGCGTTATAAGTATCTCCACCAGATCTTGGGGGAGGGCCTACGAGGCTGAGATCGTATTGTTTGTAGAAATCCCTAGAAATAAAATGTGCTCTAGCGTCGAAGGATAGCATGTAGTAGAGAAACCCCCTGTGATACCTTAGCCCAAAAACCCCTCCAGATCCCCATTCTGGGCTGTAATGAGGTCTAAACCTATACTGATTAAGATCATAGATCCTTATAGACATACCGTATCCCGCGGATTTCTCTATCCATGTATTTTAGAGAAGCTGGTTTATAAAGCTATATATAGTCCATATAGTATACATATTGGTGGATCGTGTGAGGATAGCCGTCTTCACATTAGCATCACCTCTATCCGATATCCAGAGGAGATTTGCCGAGGAGATGTACGAGGAGGTTAGAAAAACCCTCCACCCGCTAAGAGAGGTACTGGAGTTCACGCCCCTAATAACGAGTGCTGATCAGGCGGAGCAAATGGCATCCAGATACAGAGACTGGGTGGATGGAGGGCTTGTTGTTGTATGGAGCGGGGGAACGGACAGGATGATCTATAGGATCGGTTTGGAGCTCAGGAAACCATTGCTTGTCTATGCCCACCCAGCCCATAACTCCCTAGCTTCTGTAAGGGAGGCTATAGCTGCTCTCAGAAACAGCGGCATAGAGATCTCAGTTGGGTATGGAGAGATCGGGGAGATATACGAGAAGGCCTCTCCTTTCCTCAGCGCGCTGAGAGCTAGCGTGATGCTAACAAGATCTAGATTTGCTCAGATAGGGGAGCAAGAGCCATGGATACTTATTAAGAGAACACCTGAGCAGCTGAGAAACAGGTTCGGGCTTGACATGGTTAAGATCAGGTGGGAGGAGATGCTAGATACAGCGATGAACGCTGATAGAAAAGCCGTTGTTGAGAAGGTTATGAAGCTGAAGAATCTCTTCGGTAAGGTTGAGAGAGGTGATGAAGAGCTTGAGAAGGCTGTAAGGCTATATATGGGAATGAGAGAGATTGTAAAGAAATACTCGATAACATCCGCTGCTGTAGAGGCAAGAGATATGTTAGACATATCGCTAAGAGACTGGGGACCCTACCTGGGTGTAGCGCTTCTGAGTGATGAAGGGATCCCGTCGGACTATGAGGGAGAGCACGACGCAATAATAACTAAACTAGTGATTCATCATATGACTGGCAAAGCATCGTTCATGGCTAACCTAACCAGGATAGATAGTGCTAGAAATACAGCTGTCTTCTCCCACTGCACGGTTCCAATATCGATGATAGATCCCAAGAGATCGGCGCTCCTATCCTACTACGAAACAGACAGAACGGTGGCTATTCGCGGAAGGTTGAAAGAAGGTGAGAGAGTAACCTTCGCTAGACTCGGAGGAAAAGAGCTTGACAAGATATTCTTTGGCACAGGAACAATAGTGAATGGGGACCTAGGTAGAAAAGATCTTTGTAGAACCCAGATCGAGGTAAAGATAGATGGTAGGGTAGACGAACTCATAGACAGGGCTCTGGGCAACCATATTGTGGTTGCTTATGGAGATCTGAGGGATCATATCAAGTATTTCGCTAAGATCAAGTCTCTAGAGCCTGTAGAGATCATATAATAACGAAGAAGAATCTTTCTTCAGGGCGGGGGAGGTCATCTCTCCCATGCTTTAGAGCTCTCAAAAAGTAATATCTACATTTAAATCAAAGACTTTTCATAATAACAGTTGAAGCTTTTAAACCTGTGAACACTATCTAGAGTGGGCTTTTGTTAGAGCAATTTACGGAGCCTCTCCGATACGAGGGGCTAAGGGGTAGGGATATCGTATCTGCTAAAGATCTGTCCCGAGGTGATTTAGAAGCTATATTTAGAGCAGCAGATACCTATAGAGAGAACCCTAGTATATATAGAAACCTATTGAGAAGAAAGACTATAGCCCTAATATTTGTAGAACCCTCTACAAGGACTTTTCACAGCTTTGAGAGAGCGTCGAGGATCCTTGGATGTGATGTAATAGGAATAAGGGATCCCTCGATGACATCAATAGCGAAAGGAGAGAGCCTTCACGATACTATAAGAATGATCGAGTCCTATGGAGCCGATCTAATAGTTCTGAGGCACCCTAGTAAGGGTGCAGCTCTATATGCCGCGGAGATCAGCAATGTACCAGTGATAAACGGTGGAGATGGCGGTAGGGAGCATCCCACCCAGGCTATACTAGATCTATATACTATACATAGGAAAAGAGGCTCGATAGATGGCTTGAGAATAGGTTTCCTAGGGGATCTCAGATTCTCTAGAACGGTGCCGTCTCTAAGCTATGCTCTCACGCTGTATAGCGATATAGAGATCTACTATATAGCCCCACCGATTCTTCAGATAAGAAGAGAGGTGGAGATCTATCTAGAGGAAAGGGGGGTAAAGTATGAAAAGATCTCGGAGATAGAGTCGCTGGCAAAGATACTGAGGAACATAGATGTTCTCTATGTTACAAGGCTGCAGAAGGAGAGGTTCCCAGATCCCAGCGAGTATGAGAGGCTAAGAGGGGTCTACACAGTTACCCCAGAGATCTTGAGGATCGCTAGGAGAGATATAGGTATAATGCACCCCTTACCAAGGGTTGACGAGCTATCCCCAGAGTTAGATGGGACACCAAATGCCTGGTACTTCGACCAAGCTAGGTGGGGCATTGATGTGAGGGTTGCTCTATTAAGCCTTGTGCTGGGGTGATGCTTTTGGAGGAGCATCTTCTGGTTAGGAAGATAGATATGGGCACTGTGATCGATCATATACCTCCGTGGAGAGCTGGTAACGTTCTTAGAATGCTAGATCTTGAGAAGATAAAGCACTCGGAGATCTCTCTAATAGTTCTTCATAATGTCCCTAGCAGGAGGTATGGTAGAAAGGATATAGTGAAGATATATAGACACTATATATCCCATGAAGAGGCTGATATAATATGCCTCGTATATCCAACAATCACCGTGAATTATATAAGGGATTGGATGGTTGAGAAGTACAAGCCCAGAGTCCCTGAAAAAATAATAGGGAGATTCAGGTGCCCCGACCCAACGTGTATAAGCAACTCACCTAGAGAACCCATCAAGTCTAGATTCAGAGTTATGGAGAAGCTAAGAGCAGTGCAGTGTGAGTACTGCGATACGCTAGTAGAGTTTGATAGAATAGCAGACCTAGTTCCTAGGAAAGAGGGGTCTTTAGATGTCTAGCGAGCCCCCCTATGAGAGGTACTGGAAAATAGATCCCCATATACACTGCAGAGACTGGAGAGAGAGCTATAAAGCAACCATATACGGGGTGACCAGAAAGGCCCTTTCCAAGGGCATAGGAGCTATTTTCGACATGCCCAATACTGATCCCCCGATACTGGGTCTAGACGAGGCTAGGAAGAGAATAAGGACCGCTGATCAGCAAGGGGTGCTTCAACACTATTTCCTATATGTTGCTGCAACACCTAGCGAGATGCAGTTGAGAAGAGCTGTGAGGGCTTACGAAGAGATCGATAGAGTTGTCGGGCTGAAGCTATATACCGCGCCTATGAAGGATCTTGAAGCAAGGGGTATTGAAGAGCAGTCTTTAATATATAGAGTCTTGACCGATCTAGACTATAGAGGGGTGCTGGCAATCCACTGCGAGAAATACGAGATGCTCTCTGAGAAGCTTTGGGATCCATCTAGGCCCTATACATGGAACAGCGCTAGACCCCCCGAGGCTGAGGTTGAGTGTGTGAAGCAACAGCTATTCCTAGCCGAGAGATCTTATTTCAAAGGAACTATATATTTTGTACATATATCGACCCCTGAATCTGTATTACTTATTAGAAGGGCTAAGGAGAGAGGCATTAACGTGGTTTGTGGTGTAACGCCTCATCACCTAATCTTCGACACAGATCATATGAGATCTCCTGAAAGCGTCGTGCTTAAAGTGAACCCCCCTATAAGAGAAAAAACACTGGTAGATGCTTTGAGAAGGCTAGTGGCTTCGGGACATATAGACTTCCTAGAGACTGATCATGCTCCCCACTCCCCTTCAGAGAAGGTTTGGCATCCATATCTCTCGGGGATTAGGAGTCTCGAGATATATGATGAGGTGTTGCGAATGCTCATAGACTGGGGGGCTAGTGAAAATGTAATATATATGATGACTAGGAGAAACGCTGAGAGGATATTTAACAAGGTCGAGGATCTGTTGAGGAATATCTAGCCTACGGATCTAGTGCTCCTTATAAGTTCTTCAAGGCTTCTTACACCAATCGATCTGAGATAGTTTCTGAGATCGTTAAGGATCTCTCGAAATATATTAAAGCCTTTATAGGCTATGGCGCTACAGATCTGGAATCCCTTGGCCCCTAACATAGATAGTTCCACAATATCCCTCACAGAATCTATACCTCCTGCAGCTATTATAGGCACTCTGGTCACTCCCCTTATATCTGCTATGACTCTCCTTACAATGGGCTTCAGAGAGGGCCCTGATACTCCTCCGTATCCTTTCGGACTACCTAGTAGAGGTTTTCTAAATACCGGATCATAAATGTAGCCCCTTAAAGTATTAATCGCCGTGATCCCATCCACACCTCCCTCCACAGCCTTCCTAACCACATCTATATAGTCTGAGTTTGCTGAGATCTTCACAAACACGGGGATCTTAACCACCCTTTTAACGCTCTTCACCACATCCCTCACGAGCTCCGGTATATCCTCAACCATTTCGAACTCTGTGTGGGGACATGAAATATTTAGCTCTATCGCATCCACCCCAGCCATATAGATCTTCTTAGCCACCTCGACATACTCTGCAGGATCCCTCCCGAATATGCTGGCAATAACAGGCACCCCGGCTCTCTTGGCATCGATTATCTCGGCAATGTATCTATCAACTCCTGGGTTCGGAAGCCCCAGGGCATTTATATATATTAACCTAGGATCCTCGATCAATACGGGGCCTCTGAACCCTCTTCTGGGCTCAAGCCCTATAGATTTGGTCACTACAGCGCCCGCACCTTCTAGAGCGAACCTATATAAGATTCTTCCTGAAAGCCCGCATCCTGAGGCGTTCATGAGGGGGTTTGGGAACAAGATCCCGGAAATCTCTATAGATAGCTCGGGATCTCGTTCAACGATTCTATAGGGAAGCTCTGGCGCTTCGCCAGCGGAGCTGTGTATAGGTACTCTAGATCCGCTTTTATCCCTTGTCCAGAAGCCGTATTCAGTATTTATAAGAGACAAGGCGTCTATAAAGATCCCTTCCATACATGTTCTATAGATCCCTATGTCGCATGACCCGCATAGGCCTAGACCGCATTTTATTGGTCTTTCAACGCATAGGTATCCCTTAACATGTTTACTGACAAGTGTTTCCGCTAGTCTTCTTCCTATAGCTTCTTCAACACATATAATTGCTAGATCCGACTCCTCCAAGGATCTGTAGAAGGCCTTTAAAAGCTCTTCAGCATCTCTAGCGATCACGAGATCCGCATTGCCACGAAGGAAAGTCCCAACATACGGAATACCTCTCCCGGCATCAACAAGGATTACCCTTCTAACCTTTTCTCTGTGTCTCTCAAAATAGAACCTTAGATAGGATATCCCGTATGAGGAGCCCACTAGGAGAGCATTAGAGCCATTATTGGGGAGGGGTCTTCCAAAGGGTCCTCTAACCCCTACTAGCTCTCCTACGGACATATTGTATAGAGCATTAGTAGTCTTCCCTCTAGGAGGGCTGATCATGAGCTCGATACTATCTCCATAGGAAGATGCTATGGCTAGAGGGATCTCGTCAACACCTGGAACCCATAGCATTAGAAAACCGCCGGGGTATGCTTCTCTAGCAACTTCCCTAGCCTCGATCTCTATAGTTTTATAATCTCCTTCACTATAGATCCTCCTAACCCTCGCAGGCTCAGGCCTACCTTTCACCTGATACACCCTCTATATATCTGTAGATAGCGTCCGCTAGATCACCCTCTATTAGTCCCTCAGATACCAATGTCTCCACTATATCCCTTATGCTTAGAACCCTGTATACCTTTAGACCTCTTTTAGCAAGCTCCTTAGCGCCTCCTTCCTCTCTATCTACGAGTACTGCGATACCTACTATATCTATTGAAACCCCTCTCCTTCTCGCCTCTTCCTCGAGGATCTCTACCGCTTCTAGCTTGGTCTCGCCTGTCGTGATTACATCATCCACTACCAAGATCCTATCGCCATTCTCTATAACACCGTCGACAAGCCTTGAAACTCCGTGGCCCTTTCCTCCAAGCCCTCCTATGAAGTCTTTAAGCTCTTCTATGCATCTAAGGCCTGACGCCGCGGCCTTCTTAAGTAGATCCCTGTAGATCGATGGTTCTTTTCTAATATATGTCCCTGGTATATCACCGATCGCTGAGATCGCCGATACGAGCACGGCGCCTGTCATCGGTATTCCGCAAAGACTAGTGGGTTTTGGAGTTAGTCCCTTGATCATATCTAGCATGAGCTCAGCAGAGATCCTTAGTAGCCTTGGCCTGGATATGATGATCCTCAGATCTATATAGTATGGGCTTACACGACCAGATCTAAGTCTATAGCTTCCAAAGGATATGGCACCGGATCTATAGAGTTCCGCGGAGAATCCTTTTAGAATATTTCTATCAACGGGCATTGCTTCTCATCTTCCTAACCATTTCTTCTAGAGCCTCTAGAGATGGTTCTCCTCGCAATAAGGCCCTCCCAAATATGAGGTGCACATTTCTATATAAGGGGATCATCTCCTCAGATATTCTGGTAAAATCGCTATACATTCTGACACCTGGGAGAAGGAACACAGGTTCCCCAGCCCTCTTAGCTATTATTTCAGCATATCTCAAAGCCCTATCTACCTTATTGCCTGGGAGAACGAAGTGCCTTACACCGAGCTCTGAAGCTTCTAGATATATGCGTTCTGGCGCATCATCACATATATAGCCACCCTCGGATCTCAGGTATGCTTCATGCGTCATTTCACCTCCTATGATTGGTATAATTCCCTCATTATTCAGAGCCTCGATCCACGTTACCATTGTCTTCGGACCTGCATGGGGGAACCCTATGGCTGCGTCTACACCAGCATCTCTTAGGACTCTCGCAAATCCCATACCAATATGTGGCGTGTCGTTCATAGCCTTTTGATGATCATATATTATAGGCTTATTAGATAAACCCCTTATAGTCTTAACAACTGTTCTCAGCCCGTGGGTTATTGCTGCTTCAAGCCCCACCTTATAGCCTGTTATACCCGCGATATTTGAGGTTGCCTTGACAACATCCCTGATAACTGATAGATCGCTTGTATCGAGGGCCACAATGATCCCGGCTTCCTTTAGAAAATCCAAAAGCCTTCTCTATATATCGTTTGGAGGCTAAAAAAGGAGAGGCTCTATGGTCTCACAATAACTACTTTTTTATCTGTGAAGAAGTCTATCGTATCGATCTGCGGGTGTAATACGCCATAGAAGGATCTCTTTCTCCCAGCAAAGGGGAAGAATGCTATTGGCGCTGGTATCCCTATGTTAACCCCTATATTGCCGGCCTCTACGCTGGAGACAAATTTCCTCGCAGCTTCTAGATTTCTAGTGAAGATCGCGGCTGCATTGCCATACTCACTCTTATTAATCATCTCGATAGCTTCGTCAAGGCTTTCAACTCTTATCACGCTGGCTACGGGGCCGAAGATCTCCTCTCTAGCGATCACCATATCTGGTGTAACCCCTTCGAAGATCGTTGGGGCTAGGAAGTACCCCCTCGGATACTCCCTAACCCTTACACCCCTTCCATCCAGGATCAGCTTAGCCCCTTCCTCAACCCCCTTCTCTATGTAGTTAATAACTCTCTCCCTAGCTCTGCTAGTAACCAATGGCCCCATGTCGACGCTCTCATCTAGTCCATAGCCCAGCTTCAATTTCGATGCACTCTCCACAAATGCCCTGAGCCCCTTACTATAGATCTCTCCTACAAGGACCAGGTTGGAGCCTGCTAAACACCTCTGCCCGGCGTTTCCGAAAAAGGAGCTTATTATTGTCGGCATGTACCTATCTAGATCCGCGTCTGGCATTACTACTACGAAGTTCTTGGCCCCTCCTCCATTCAGACTTCTCTTCCCGTATTCCCCAGCGAGCCTATATATTCTCTCAGCCGTCTGGCTACTACCAACAGAGGCTACTCCAACCACCTTCTTATTTTTCACAAGATCCTCGACTACGCTTCCATCACCATGTACAACATTTATAACACCCTTTGGAAGAACCGCTTCTCTATGTAGGAGCTCTAATATATAGTGGAATGGGGCCGGGGTTATCTCGCTAGGTTTAACAACTACCGTGTTTCCTAACACTATTGCATATGGTATGAACCAGAACGAGATCATGGTTGGGAAGTTGAATGGGGTTACTATAATAAATACCCCAAGCGGCTCTCGAATCATATACTCATCTATTCCCTCAGCTATGTTCTGCATATACTCGCCTTTAGCCAATGTATATGCTGCAGATATCGCGGCTTCAACATTGTCTATGGTCCTTCTCATATCACCTCTAGCCTCATGTATAGTTTTTCCATGATTCTGCGTAATGACTCTAGCTATATCCTCCGAATATCTCTCAAGAACCTCTTTGATCCTATAGAGATACTGGATTCTCTTGGTTATAGGTATCTCCCTCCACTTATTAAAAGCCTCATAAGCAGTGTCAACAGCCTCAGAAACCTCGTCTCTGATTGATATAGGCACCTCACCAATTACTTCATCAAGGGATGGATTATAGATCTTGAGGAGCCTAGCCGAGGCCGACGGTCTAAACTCTCCATTAATATAGTTAGGTATAACTCCATAGCTCTTCCTTACCTCGGAGAGAATTTTAGACATACTGGTCTCCAAGCTTTTAACGACTTAGCCGAGTAATATATGTGAAATTTGTCTAGTTAGACTTAATATATGTCTCTCTGGAGCTATATGGCAGAGGCTGTTACAAAGCAAGCAATAGATTTAAATACTTCTAGTTGCTTATAAATACTTGATGTGTGCATGGAGGAACGTTATATTAGTAAGGGGGTTTGCTAGGGTTTGGAAAAGTGTTGGGGAAGCTTATTGGGATTGCTGGGGGATGCATGCTATCGCTAAACAGATTATAGGTTTTAATATCCTGGATACTTATATATTTGGTATATGTGTGGGATCTATTTCTTGGAGAGGCTTTTCAAGGTTCTTCTTAGAGCTGTTGTTTTAGAGTGCTATGCTAACAAGCCCACTAGAGAAGCCCTAGGAGAGATCGTAGAACCGCTAAAAGCTATGATTGAGGAGATGGTTGAGTATACATTAAAGCATAAAGCCTCCCAAGAAACACTACACAGGGTATTCTACGAGATGTATAGGGATCAGTATCCTTAGATGCCAACGAGGGTTATTAAGGGCTCTTATAGAGATGCTGTTAGAAGGGCTAAAGCCTTTAGAGAGCTTTTGAAGAAGGGTAGAGCTTACACAGGGAAGCCAGAGGTTAGGAGGGTTAAGATAGTCTACTCGGATAACCAGGATTGGGGGCTCGAGAATGGAGGCTTGAAAATTAGAACCCATGGGGGGTGGATAGAGCTGAGGTATAGGGATGACAGGCAGTTGTATAGATACCTCTACAACGGTTGGAGACTATCTAGCGAGCTCAAGCTAGAATGTGATGAGAGAGGGCGCTTGCTTATCTAGCATTCTCAAGATCCTTCGAGATCACCTACGATCCTAGTAATGTTGTTGCTGTCGATGTTAATGAGAATAATGTTACGATAGCAGTATTCAGGGGTGGCATGTTAGTTGAAGTGATCAGGGTTGAGACTAGCCTTGGAAAAATTGTTATAGCATATTCAGTTGGGAGGGAGAGGATCTCGAGGCGAAGATCTACTGTGGGGAGGGATGTTAGGAGGAAATTGAGGAAGCCTCATAGAGGATCTTGCTAGGGAGAACAACGCTGTTGTAGTGGTAGAAGATATCGATGGTGATGATAAGGAGGGGATGTCCCGGAATAAGGGTGGGAGGCTTATGCACAGGATCCACTAGTGGAGCGTAGCTAAGCTGATAGAGCTTCTCGAGGATAGGTCTATACATGCTGTAAGGGTATCTGAGAAGGGGTCCTCGAGCGTGGATCCATTTTCAAGGAAAAGGATCGATGGATACAGCCCCCTAGTGATCCGCACTACGGTGAGGGGGCTAACAGGAGATACAAGGTTATGAAGATAGTATTGAGGATAGCATATGTTGATGGCAGGGTTGTTGAGAGAGATGTCGTTGGGGCTATAAACATCGGCTTGGAGTATTTATCCCCAGATGGGAGGCCCGCGGCGTTTGGCTCGACGGGCACCCATGTGGCCCTGGTGAAGCCGGTGAACCCGGGCCTAGGCCCAACCCCGCTAGCGGAAATACAAGTATTTGGAAACACCATCAAACACTGTTAGCGGGGAAACGCTCTGGATAAATGTATAAATCTCGGTGTATAAATTAGCATGGCATTAAATGAAGGGATAAGCCTCATTCCTTCATGCAGGGTTTATGTATGCTGTTAAATATATAGATATTACTGTGATGAGACGGATAAATCTTTGACCGCTACTGCTTTGGGATCGCGTATTTTGAAAGATATGAGAGCAACATATAAAATAATGATCCCAGATGTGATTGGAAGAAAACTAGCAGCCGATCCCGAGCCCTATGATGGAAAGAGAAATAAGATCTCATATGGAATTGATATAGATCTCATAGATTCGCTATATAGCAGGCACCGGGTTAAAGATTAATTCGTATTCTCCTCTTCCTACGATGATCTGGAGAACTTCCTCCGAGATCAGGGGTTTGTTGTTAACTATTGGATATGCGTATGGAAGTTCTATCTCATGCTCTATATTGCCTATCCTCTTCCTTATTATCAAGCCAAGGGCTACCGGGATCTCTTCTATCCTCTTGCCTCTAATAACTTCTAGCGCCATATATACGCTCGCGTCGATAGGGAATGGATGTTCTCCTATGTTTCTCTTTGCTGCCTCCGGGAATCTTTCTGAGAGGAGTTTCTTGGTTCTTCCAAGGGGTGGGTGGGCTCCTAATATGCCTCCTATTACAATTGCTTCATAGCCTCTCAGATCTTCTGGCTTCAGTTCTTCAGGCGCTTGTGGATCTAGTATAATTGCTTTCAATGGTTCTACGAGTTCATAGAATCTCTTTCTAGTGCTTGGCAGCCCCGGAATCTCGATCCCTGTTATGGTTAGCATCTCTCCGGCTAATCTATAGCTGCTCCTATACTCAGCTAGGATCCATCTACCCAGATCTCTCTCGAGATGTTCTATATATATTTTCATCCCCATACTAGCTAACCTGCGGGGCTAGATAGAAAGTCGCGGTTCCTCCCATAGCTAGTGGGAAGATCATCTTGAGGGGCGAGTCGCTGGAAAAACTTAGCTGTAGCTGTGAAGCCAGCTTAGCTAGGGTGAGAGCCTTATCTATATAGCTGATCTCGTAAGAGCAGCTGGAAGGCTTGGATAGCCTAAGATCTATGAGAGAGCCAGAAGATCTCGAGAGCCTTGCAAGCCCCCTTTTAGTAGAGGCCTCCATAATCTGGAGCGTCTCCTCATCCTCAGCCTTGAATAGAGCATAGGATCCTATAGCAGATATATCTTTTATAGCCACCTTAAAAGGATCCAGCCCCACGGTAGCGTCTACATCGTACTGAACATCTATACTAGGGATCTCCTTGGGAACCTCTATACTCCTAAACTTATACCTCCTCGTAGGAAGCCCCTCAACAACAACCTCTATAAATTCACCATCACTCATGAGAACATATTTATCCGTTTTCCTAGCAGCCTCAACAGTAAGCTCCAGGCTCTGCATAGAGACGCCTATAGTAAGCTCCTTATCGACCCTCAGCTCTAGAAAAGCACTAGCAGGGATCTCCATAACTAGCATAGACACCCTAGCAGGGTCTAGGGCTGCCAGCCTAAAACCCCCAGAATCCACTGTTATGAGAACCTCATCCACAAGACCCTTCAGGGTATTAACAAGCGTAGATGGTAGCTTAACATCAGCAAAAGTTATCGAGACCTGAGGAGAGATCGTTGCATAAGAGGACAAGCAACCCCCTAAAATAGTATTATATAGACACTAAAAAACACTAGCTACACGAATAAAACCCAGTCCTCACATTAGAAGATATCCCCACATCCAGATTACGATCGTCTCTCCTGCAAAGATCTAAATATATTCTTAGCACGATAATCAATAACAGAGAAGGGAGTCTCGCCCTTCGGAGTAAGTATATTGCTCTGAAGATAACAATATAATGATGAAGTTATCGGGTGCTGGTCCAAGAACTTGAGAAACAGTGATCCCTGGAGAGATCGTCCGAGGCGTGTTCCTAGCTTAAAGATCTATCTAGTAAGATCACCAAGCCTCCTCAAGATAGCTAAGAGAAGGAGGTTGAGATCTATAGACCAGAGAGTATTGTTAAGCCCGTTGATGTTAATGAGAACTCTGTAGCAACTCTATACGAGGCATTCTCAATAATCCTCGAGACAGACCTTGCCAAAACTGCTCTAGGCTATAACTATAAGAAGGAAACATTCAGAGGAGGCATGGATCCGATAGCAAGATGGCTAGAGAAGCTATGAAAAAGCTTAAGGAGAGAAGGAAGAAGAGGAATATCTATCTAAAGGGCCTCGAAGCCCTTTATGAAGGCATTGCCCAGAAGGGCTTCGAGGTTTTAAGTCTAGAGAGGAGCCCTTTCCGCTTGGCTCAACAGCCACCAGCGAATCCATAGAGATCTCAAGATCTCTGTGGGGAGGTGAAAGTCCCCCAATGCCACAGGGATCAAACCATGTGGATCAAGAAGTACAGCAATCCCAAACAAAAGAATATCAGCAACCATCAATGATCATGGGGGTCAAACGGTAATAAAAATAGCTTATAGAAAGATGGTTAGAAGGGCAGGGTTTTTAGAGATGCTGGTCGATATGAAATCTCTGAGATAAATTAATACGATATTCACATAGGAGAGTGTTCTAGCTAAAAATATTCTAAGATCTCTAGAGTTTGAACATAACTTCTCTTATTTTTTCTATTGTTCCCAGCATTGTATTTCTATACATATAGATTTTCAGTTTTATAGAAAATCCAGATCCTGAGATGATCTTGTAGAAGATATCTTCAAATGCGGGTCTATGGACCACGAAGTCGGTATCGAGAGTCGCAGACCCCTTAGCAGGGATCTCTATGCGGGCATTATAGCTTCCGAAGCTCAGTTTCACATCACTTATACCTATTAGAGTTCATATACTACCTTATCTACAGCAGCAGTAGTGCTTCCATTATTATATAGCCTGATCCCCCATTTTCAGCGTTATATTATCCGGACTAACCCTGTACGGGGTTCGGGTTTCATTGGGCTTGATATTGTTTGGTATCAAGCCCTCTTCCCTTGGTTTCATCGCCCTCAGGATCCCATTTCATCGGGATCCATATCACTGGGCTCCTCCCGCTCGGGGTGACCCCGACCCACAGCTCCTCCTTCATTGTTTCCTCTGGTTCATTGCTGTGGGGGAACCCCCGCATCCTGGCTCTCCTCTTCCTTCTCCTCTTTTCTTCCAGGTATCTCCTCCTAATGTTTATAGATGCGACCTTATGCCTACTCATTTTTAATCCACATCTTGGGCATTCGAAGACATGCCCCTCTTGGGTCTCCACAACATACCCGCATCTGGGGCATTCTCTAGATGTGTTGCTAGGATCCACAGAGGCTGTTAAAGCCACCTCTGACATCCTCTTATGTATTCTTTTCCAAGGTGTTCTAGCATTCCTCTTCCTCATATTCTTCCCCCTTTTCCTGCTAACCATATCCTCTTTATCTAGATCCTCGAAGACGTGGACTGTGTTTTAGAATAATCTTCTCAAGCCTGCTGAGAGCTTGTTTATAAAGTCCTTCTCCCTATTCCTCTCCCTTCTAACATACTTCTCATATAATTCCCTCTTACCCTTCCTCTGTGCTATAGCCTTTTTCCTCTCATAAGTGATCTTAATGCTCTGGAGAGGCTTTAGATCTACATGTATAAATCCTATACTGGGCTCGTAGCCATCCAATGAAGGCTCATTACTATCCCATCCAATAACCCTTCTAACCTCGATCTCCTTAGAGCTCTTGAAAGGGATAACTACTCTATCGTCAAAGATTATAACCTCGCCAACAGCTCAGCCTCTAACCCTGTGCTCAAACCATGTTGATCTCCAGGATATTGAGAGATATTCACCTTGTTTTAGAGTTATCCTTATGGTCTTAGCCTGGTAATCTATCTTCATAAGCGTGGTCTTACACCTAGCGAATCTCCTCCTAATCCTCGGCTTTACCTTCCTAGCCCTACCCCTTAGATACCTCTTCCTCCAGGATTCCACGATCGAATAAGCTGTTCTGATAACAGCATCAACCCAGTGTGATGCGTAGGGATTACCCTTCATAAGCTCTTCTCTAAGCCTTTTCTTGAAAGCCCTGTCCCTCGGAATTATTGGGATCCTCATCTTCAAACCCATATTAGTGATCAGCTTTCCACCCCTTCTAACAAGCTCTGGGAAGCAATATCTCCACTCGATATTATCCCAGATTATATCTATAGCATTCTGTAGAGCCTCGACATACCATGTTATAAGCTTCGAGATCCTATCATCCCTGATAGGTACAGAGTATGATCTCACAAGCTCAAGGATCTTCAGCAAAATCGCTCCATAAAAATGATATACCAACCCTTATAAACTTTTATGAAACCCAAAACAGTTTCTTGAGGCGTTTCAGGCATGAGCCTGGTTTTGTGTGAAGAGGTTACCTGGAGCTGGTAGTCTAGAGATGGAGGTCTGATCGTAGCGCCATATTTTGCTAGAGCTACTCTAATGATGCTCTGCCTCTGTTGCTTTCAGAGTTTACCTTTTTGGGATCTAATGGTTTATGGGAAGAGTATGTATGCCACTATTACTGGGGGGCTAACACCCTAGACTCCAGCATAGAAAACCCGCCCCTTTAGGGCGGGGAGGGGTTATATACTAGTATTGGATATGTTCCGCGCATTGATCGGAGGCAATATATTGAGGTGGGGAGGGAGATTATGCAATGCCATCGCTACGATGCTCATGGGTAGAGAGCCTAGTTCCTCGAAGCGGGAGGATCAGCTAGGGGACATGCTTCCTCTAGCCACCTGGGTTCTCAGGTTATCAGCTATTCTAAGCGCCTCGCTATAATCCTGTGTTGGGAGTGCACATGCTGTTCCATAGCATATATAGAAGCTGGCTCTATCCGTCCACACCTTCCCTTTATAGAGCTCCTGCAGAGCTGAACATCTGGGCTGGGAGGTGCTTATGGACGTGATCCCTACCCAGTACCTCTTCCAGAGATCCTTCAGAAACTCCCTCACACCAGGATCTCCCAGGTCTCTTGCTGTCACCACGAACTGGTAGGAGGGCTCTGCCATAGTGTCTATAGCTGTTAATAGGGCTACATACTGCTGGGGCACAGCCTCTAAGTATTTAGATACCTGCCTATAGATCTCGAAGACCCTCTCTCTATATCTATTATCACCTATGAAGAGGTATAGCCTGGCATATAGACTCGCCGCGGAAGACCCGCCCCCCGGGACCGCGTCGTCAATGAAGACCGAGATCCTGGCTCCAGCAGATCCTGGTGAGTAGGGGTTCTCCACAAGCACCCCTCCCACAGTGAAGACCTTCTCAATAGCCCTCGAAACTTCTAGGGCTCTCTCAAGGTGCTTCTCATCATGAGTCGCCATATATAGATCTATACAGGCATCTCCATAGAAAGCCGAGTCCCTCAGATAACCCCACCCACTGGGCGTCCCCTCGTAATACACATGGGCAACTCTGTCACCAAGCCACATCCTATCCCATATGAAGTCTGCGGCCTTCACAGCGGCCTCGAGATACCCTTCCAACCACGTTGCTAGATAGAGCTTTGAAAGGGCCTTTATAGCAAGCGAGTTCCAATCGGCTAGATACTTCTTATCAGCCTCTGGAATAGGCTTCCTAGAGGATCTATATTCATACAGCTTTGCCTCAACCTCGCTATAGATCCTGAGGGCCTCCTCATAACTCACTCTAAGCCTCTTAGAGAGATCTATGGGTGTCATGGCCCTCACAGGAACCATCTTACCATCAACAAGGGCCGAGGAGCTCCAGCCATATATCTCTTTAGCAAGACTAGCAAGATCCCTTCCAAGGGCTTCCACAAGCTCCTCCTCACTCCATAGATAAGTAGCGCCCTCAACACCCCCAGCCTCGGCATCCAGGGATGAGTAGAAAAGCCCCTCGGGCCCCCTCAAGCTCTCGAGGAGGAATTGGGCTGTCTTCTTAGCGACAACTATATACTCTATAGATCCCGTAGCCCTATATAGATCCACGAGGAGATCCATGATCTGGGCATTGTCATAGAGCATCTTCTCGAAATGCGGTATTCTCCAACCCCTATCAACAGCATATCTAAAGAAACCTCCGCCCAGGTGATCGTGGAGACCCAGTCTCACGATTGAGTTAACAGTTCTGATAACCATTTTCAATGCCGAGCTATCCCCCCTCCTATACCAGTATCTCAGGAGAAAGCCTAGGTGGGATGGCATGGGGAACTTCATCGAGGTTCCGAAGCCCCCGAACAAGGGGTCAAAAGATGTGGAGAGCTCTGTGAAGGCCTTTTCAAAAACATCCCTGAACCCGATCCCTATCTGAATCGGCTGGGGTGAGAGGTACTCCATAACAGCCCTGTGGATCTCCTCCGCAGCCCTGAATATCTTCTCCCTATCCCTCTTCCAGAGATCCCTCACTATATTTAGAACCTCTACCAGCCTCTCCCTCGGAAAGTATGTGCCTGCGTAGAAAGGCCTGAGATCAGGTGCTAGGAACACAGTGAGGGGCCACCCTCCGGAACCTGTTATCGCTATCGCAGCCGTCATATAGATCTCATCTACGTCGGGCATCTCCTCCCTATCAACCTTCACCGGGACATAGTAAGTATTGAGGATCGAGGCTACCTCAGGATCCTGGAAGCTCTCCCTATGCATAACATGGCACCAGTGGCATGATGAGTAGCCTATTGAGAGGAAGATAGGCTTATCCTCTCTCCTAGCCTTTTCAAAAGCATCCTCGCCCCATGGATACCAGTCAACAGGGTCACAGGCATGGATCCTGAGATACCTGCTCCCAGATGATGCTAGCCTATTAGGCTTCTGGCATCTATACTCCTCCTTCTCTCTGGACAAGCCTATCCTTTTTGAATGCGCATCAGAGCTTATATCGTGGATATCCACCAACTAGGTTTAGACAGGATCTCCTCAGGATCTATTCTAGCTAGTATATACACACCGATCTTCTCATCTAGGTTGAAATACTCAGCCACTGTATAGCCCTCCCTATTTATATAGTAGTCGAGGGCCTCCCTAATCCCCAGCCTCCACCCCAGAGCATCCTCCCTACTCAGATCCCTCAGCCTAGATATATTCTTAGGTATATATATCCCCACCACCCTGGAAGAAGATCTTCTGAGGCCTCGATACCTAGGCAGATCCCCGGAATAATCAACCACATAGTCTATCCTAACAACCCTGGACAACTCCTCAAGGGAAGGCCTCCCCAGCTTCTCAACCCTCTCAACAACCCTGGGAGACCTGATCCACCACTCAGCAACAAACCTATCCGTGGGCATCCCCCTATTAATATCATCCTCGAGCTCACCATAGTAGTTCTCCTTAAAGACCCTCACAATCACACCAAGCTTATTGACATTGAAATTGGCATTGAGACTCTGCATAGGGTCAAAAGTCCACTTTATAAGATCGAACCCCATTCTAAGCACATACTCCCTCTGAGCCTTCTTAAGCATAAAGCCAACACCCCCATACTTCCTCTCCTCAATAACCCCTGTCTGGTGACTGTAGAAGTAGGGCTTAGAATCCCCATACACAGGAAAACCCCAGGAGAAGCCCACCAACCTATCCCCATCAAAGGCTCCAAGAACAAGCCCCCCATTCTCAGCTACAGCCTTGAGAACATGGGCAGGGGTTATGTCATGGCAGCTCGAACCCCAAGCGCTCACCTGCACCTCGACTGCAGCCTTGAGATCCCTGGGATTGCTTATCGGAACGATCTTCATCCTCGCATCACCAGTTGCCAATTTCAATTTCATAGTAGATCATTTGGGGGCTTTGTCTTTTTGCCAGGCCCCGAATATTGTTATGGTTTTCGGTATTTATGCTTTGATCTAGGTAGTGATCCTTGTGGTTGATGGACGGCATACTTATATATCTCAAAGTTTTTATCATACTGAGGGATCTTTTTCACAAGGATCCTTATGGATCTCCTGATCACGCGATCTTCTCGAATTCCTCGGATCTTCGTCTTTACTCCATCTCGCTTGGGGTAGATCTAGTCACATAGTCTGTACTTCTTTACCTTACGGCTGCCTCTAACCACGACTTCCTCACAGACTATGTTCTCCTCAGCCATGCTTCTAATAGCCTTGTATATACCTCTTAATGAATATCCCTGGTTCTCTCTCCATATCTCGTAGGCAGTGGCCTTTCCTAAGCGTTCGAGTGTTCTGATCACTGCGTTTTTAAGCTCGCTCTCACGCCTCTTAGCTGCGAGTTTATAGCCTATAGTTATTATAGCCACTGCCCTATCTAGGTGTTTCGCTACATGATATCCAACCGCGGATAGGGGTGCTGTGTAGATCCCCCTCTCTGCAAGCTCTCTAAGGCTCTCAATAATCTCTTCTCTAGAGACCTCCACCAGCCTTATTCTTCTCATATTCCTGATCATCTCTGGTATAGGGTCGCCTTTCTTGATAGCTGCCACTATATCATAGCCTGCATCGATGCCGGCCTCTTCGAGGTCGTGGAGGCCCTTTGCTAGGGATAGTGCTAGTATGCCTGACTTGGCTGGTACTACGGCGTATTCTAGATCGATTCTCCTCTCGTAGAGCTCGAACACGATTGTTTTGAGTCCTTCAATTGTTAGTGGATTCGCGTAGCCCAGTGGATCGCTTCCTAGCTTATCGCTGCATGCCGAGATTTTTCCGAATCTTAGTAGGTGGAGAAAATCCTCCGCACTGATCTCTAGGGGATCTTCTATACAGATCAGAACCTCCGATATATCGGAATTAGAAAGATAATAGGCCATGGACTTTGAAAAAGCCTCTTCATACCTGATCAAGACCCTCTTGATGCCGGAGTGTGCTATGTAGGAAGCTATTAGAGCTGAGGCTCTATCAGCATAGCTACCCGTGGGGTTGAACCTCTCGTTCTTAATATATACGCTACCCACCCTCGATATAGGTGTGTGCCCTTCACCCCTAGAGACTCTAGATCTAAAGGTTGGGAGGAGGGATACATACCTCCACACACCCGGCATCAATGGGTTAGGTCTGAACACAGGTTTATCGTAAATAACTAGGGGTAGGGCACCGCAGTAAGGGCATCTGGATAAGAGGTATTCCCTCCCCAGATCTCTACCACATCCACCACATCTCAAAGAGATGTTGGGCAAGACCTGACCCAACTATCTTCTAGCAGTGCTTAGGAAGTAGCTATATATCCTCTTATCACCCACTATCTCAGGATGGAAGGCCAGGGCCAGCATATTACCCTGTTGAGCAGCAACCCCAACCCTCCCTGCTGCAGGATGCTCTACATACCCCAGCACCCGAGCAGATCCCCATGCCTCAGCAATGGCAGGGGCCCTTATAAAAGCTGCACTGATCTCCCCTATACCCTCGAGGCTCACGCTAGCTACAAACGAGTTCCTCTGCCTTCCAAAAGCGTTTCTAATAACCCCTATATCCATCACCCCAAGGGTATATTGCCCAGTCTCCCCCACAACTCTATCAACAACCTTCTTAGCCAGCAGTATTGCCCCTGCACATGTTCCCATCACGGGGATCCCCGATCTAATCAGCTCCTTTATAGGCTCTCCAAGCCCTTTTAACGAGATCAGGTTACCGATGGTGGTCGACTCTCCACCAGGTATTACGAGAGCATCCACCCCAGAGAGATCCCCTTGTCTCTTAATATAGACAGCCTCCGCCCCCAGCTCCCTCAGGATCTCTGCATGCTCTAGAAAATCTCCCTGGAGGGCTAGAACCCCTACCCTCATCACACACCCCTCACCTGCATAAGCTGCTCCGGCTTCAACGTCCTTATATCTATACCCATCATAGCCTGTTTCTCAGAAACCATCTTCTGGGCCTCAACCACAGTCTCAGGATCGTTGTAGAAGGAGGTTGCGAGCACTATTGCCCTAGCCCTAGCCTCAGGATCGCTACTCTTGAATATCCCCGAGCCTACGAAGACGCCGTCAGCCCCTAGCCACATCATCAACGCTGCATCAGCAGGGGTTGCTATCCCACCGGCTGCGAAGTTCACCACCGGTAGCCTTCCAAGTCTAGCCGTTAGGAGGGCCAGCTCGTATGGAACCCCGTTCTCCTTCGAGTAGAGCCATATAGCTTCATAGTCGTTGCTGATATAGTAGCCTCTGAGAGTAGCTATATCCCTGTTTACAATCTTCATGTGCTTAACAGCCTCAGCCACATTACCGGTTCCCGGCTCTCCCTTAGTCCTGATCATGGAGGCTCCTTCGTAAACCCTTCTAAGAGCCTCTGGAAGGCTGCGGGCTCCATTCACGAAGGGTGTTTTGAAGGCCCACTTATTTATATGGATCTTCTCGTCAACTGGTGTGAGGACCTCGCTCTCATCAATCAGATCGACTCCTATCTCCTCCAAAAGCCTTGCCTCTTCACTATGCCCTATCCTACACTTAGCCGATACAGGGGTTGTGATCGCGTTCATAACAGATTCAATGACCCTGAGATCAGCAGTCCTAGCAACACCCCTAACCATCCTAACGTCATATGGCAACTTATCAAGAACCATAACCCCCACAGCACCCGCGTCCTCAGCCACCTCGGCCTGCTTATCGCTAGTCACATCCATGATAACCCCTCCCTTAAACATAGATATGAAGCCATACCTAACTAGTGGAACAGCTTCCCTAATAGGCAGCACTTCGGACCCCGACTCCTTCACACGATCCCTTAGCTCAAGCAGAGAATAGAGGAGATCCCTCAGCTTCTCAAGAAAAGCGTATGCATCAACCAGCTTCATTAATCGAGCACCAATACAATTGTTCCACAGGAATATGTTAAGCCTTGTTGAACGTACAATAGAATAGACCAGCGTTTCCCCGCTAACGGTATTTGATGGTATTTGTGAATACTTGTATCTCCGCTAGCGGGGTTGCACCTCTGTGTGGGTTCACCAGCTTCACCCGAGCCTCATGGGTGCCCGCCGAGCCCAACGCCACGGGGCTTCCATCTGAGGAGAGCTCAAGCATCATCGCTCTCCAAGGATATCTATATGCCAAACACATAGGGATATCACCTCATCATCTAATATGATTAAGGATTATATGCTTAAGCCCAGCATTCCCTCTCCACGCTACATCAAGTATTTATAGATAACTAGAGGTATTTAAATCTATTGCTTTCCTTGTAACAGCCAAGGACGATTAAAACCCGCACTTAAAGACAGGGTTCTGCGCTCACTAGAGCAGCTGATCATCTTTCAAGAGCTCCTTACGAGTGATACATAACACCCTCCACCTTTTTAAGGGGTTTTCTATGCTGTGGTCTAGGGTATTAGCCCTCTGGCGAGGGTTTAATAGCTTTACACCGTTATGCGTTACCAAGTAGCTCTCTATCTTCCTAGCATCCCTATCCTATGTCCTAGTCTTCTCGCTATGTTTAGCGCTGCATTTATATCTGCGTTTATCTTCTTCCCAGTCTTCCTACAGATATACAGACCTCTGTAGATCCTTCCGTTCTTATGTCAGCTTAGCATATCGAGCATTCCTTGCTTGTATAATCTTCTGGCAGGAGCTCAACTTCTATGCCGTATTCCCTGAATATATCCACGATCCAAAGAACTATCTTCCTATACCACCATTTGTTAGTGTTATACTCGTTACCATTTTCTTGACTAAGCATGTGTGGATAGCCGATAGCCAATGTATAGCTCTCTAACGCCTCTTCTATACAGCTCATTAGCTAGGAACCTAGTAGCTGTTATATAGAGATGCCTTAGCTTTTCATCCCTTTTATACATTGCTTTAAGGTACTTCTCATGGTATTCTTTCCATGTCGGATCCCAGCATTTCTCAGCATTTCCCTAGTAGACTGGATGTAGCTATCTCCCTCTTCCACCAATAATACTCAGACTTGATAGATCCGCCTCTGACAAGTATTGCTGATCCGTCTGTAGTCACTACTGCGAATAGGTTGTTAAGACCTATGTCTATGAATGCCTGCTTATCGTCAATAGGATCCCTCTGCTTGATAGACCTAGGGTTCACGATCCTACCCTTTCTATCCTTGTAGTTAGGCCTTTACATAGCCTCTCTTGTTAGACTTAGGCGGCTTAACACCAACCTCTATTGGCAGATAGGCGAACCATCAATTATGATAGCTAAGAGAATGGAGGCCTGTGTATAGAAGGGGCTATATGATCCTGTAGGCCTCTAAGGAGATACCAGGCCAGAGAAACATGGCAACAGGGCAATCCTCACTCTTCAGGGCGGGCAATATTTGTGTTTTAAGCTTTCAGGGAAATATTTAAGGCCGTGATGAGGTGTATGGTTTTGAGAGCTTTGAGAGGCCCGATGAGTGTGGGGATAGATCCAATAACCCCGCTAGAGGGGTAATGTCCAAGTCTCTAATATAGATAAAGATAATCTTCTATAAGAATTGAAAGATAGAATTAAAAGGGGAGGAGATCGTCGACACTCTACTGCGATCCTGATCTACGCTATGCAGGTGTTCTATCCATTAGAAGCCCTTCCAGAAGGGGGACAAGCGGCAGGTGGAGAGACATGGCGGTAAGGTAAGACTACTTAGACTCATTTCTCTTAACCTCTTCAGATATATTGAAGTCTATATCCTCCGAGACGTTGCAAGATCGGTTTGACTGTGTAGTAAAGTTCTAAGAGTTAAAGTATAAAGGTATTCATAGTATTAAATGTTAGGGAAGCCATTTGGAGATCGAGGGTGTTATTGTTGTGACTACTGATCACATTCCTGGATATAGAATTAAGGAGATTAAGGGTATTGCTAGGGGAGGCGTTGTAAGGGCTACGCATCTTGGCCGTGATATTATGGCCTCCTTAAGGAACATTGTTGGTGGCGAGG
>Ga0079998_105566_pt1 | contig 35642 bp, 33 predicted proteins | sample PerSpoBPS_BMetaG_FD_69201 | JGI IMG/M metagenome (GOLD analysis project Ga0079998, IMG submission 69201) | Thermal spring microbial communities from Yellowstone National Park, Wyoming, USA - Perpetual Spouter B (PS_B) MetaG (SPADES assembly)... | ecosystem: Environmental > Aquatic > Thermal... | reverse complement strand
CTTAGCTCTCTAGCTATTCTTCTACCAGTGCTCATAGGCTCCTCCCAGTAGAGATAGGAGTACGGGCTTCCATCTATATAGAGGTTTGTACCCGCTACTATCCTCCCTGAGAACTCAAAGATCTGTATCTTTAAGTCCCTATCTATTACACTTTCTAAGCAGAAGGGCCCTATAATACCCGGTGGAAGCTTCCCCTGGGTCGCCTTAACAAACTTCATCCCTAGCTCTAGGATCTCTGGTAGTAGGCTCTCACGTAGGGCTAGAGGTATGTTACCGACAACTGTAAATGTGGGTTCTAGCCCTAGCTCTAGTGATATAGCTACCGGAACCCTCCTCAAGCCGTCTACATCTGATTCATACCTTATATCGGCTCCAAGGATCTCAGTTCTCCCAAGTATAGGGCTGTGAAAATAATGGAAATACGCTGTCACACCCAGTAGATATTCCTGAAGGAGCACCTCGCTAGGATCCTTTATAAAGCCAAGCCTAACCAAGCTCTCAATCTTTCGAGCAACTTCCTGAGGAGTCCTAGCTACGAAGTAACCTTTACCTCCCTTAGCCCCGGGGAGCTTAGCTATTACTACCCCCTCAAAGCTCTCCCCAGCTTTGTAGACCCTAGGCACTGGTATACCAGCTTCCCTAAGTAGAGATATTTTAGCCCACTGGTCAGCCTCAACCCTATAAAGGCTCCTAAGGCCAAATATAGGTAGAGGTAGGCTAGCAGCACAGTCTAGCCCAACGTACTCTATATAGCTACCATGGGGAATGAATACGGCATTTAGCTCGCGGAGTTCGCTAACGACTCTCTCTGTACATAGCTCACTCCAGCTATCAACAACAACGAACCTATCGACTAGACGGCTAAACTGGCTATAGAACCAGAACCTATCCCTTAGAACAACAAGAGCTGTTCTAAAACCCTCAGTCTTAGCTCCATGAACTATTTGGAGAGAGCTATGGCTAGCTAGAGTAGCTATGGTTAACATATCCAGCTCATACTCTCTGAGCACTTCTTCCACGTACACGTATGTCCACCCAGAATATTTCAGGAGTTTAACATAAATATGTTTACCATTATTAACCTAAGACCTTGTTAACATATTTATGATAAAAAGTTAATAAAATCTTGAGCAAGATATGCTTATATATTTCCTTAGCTATGTTAATATTGGGGGTCCATGGGTATGGACCTAATATATGAGGGAAAAAGTAAATATGTTTATGTTAAAACAGCTGATGAATTGGTTATGGAATTTAAGGATGAGGTAACAGCTGGGGATGGGGCTGTCAGGGCAGCAGCACCTGGGAAAGGGGTTCTATGTGCTGCCGTATCGGCATATCTCTTCAAGCATCTCGAGGGAAGAGGTATTAGGACCCACTTTCTAGACTATGATGGAGCTAAGAAGCTTACCGTTAGGAAGCTTAGGATGATACCTCTAGAGGTTATAGTTAGGAACTACGCTTATGGCTCCCTACTCAAGCGTATGCCTCTCTTCAGGGAGCTGCAGCCTCTTAACCCACCGCTAGTTGAGTTCCACTATAAGGACGACACACTCCACGATCCACTGGTACTAGCTGAAGACATAGTGAGAGCTGGGCTAGCCGCTAGAGAGCTCCTGAACGCTATGGTTGAAACATCCTTAAGGGTTAACGAGGAGCTAACCAAACTACTAGCTTCTAAGAGATTAACCCTAGTTGATGCAAAGTTTGAGTTCGGGCTCCTTGGAGGAGAGCTAGTCCTAGCTGACGAGATCTCCGGAGATACTATGAGGGTGCTTGACGAGAGTGGGAGACATCTAGATAAGGAGGTCTTCAGGAGATCTAAGAACGTTGAAACCTTACTAACAGCCTATAGGGAGCTGGCCTCTAGGCTAGGTCTAGAGGTACCTTATAGGTATAGGTGAAGCCTTTGGCAGGCCTACTAGGCTTTTTCTCCTTCGAGCCTGAATGGTCTCTATATACCTTCATCAGAACCGGCTTACTTGCACTACAGCATAGAGGTGGAGAGAGGAGGGTAGTCTGTTCTAAGGTAGATAATGAGGTCGTCTGTAGGAATCTAGGGAGCTGGTCTAAGAAGAGCTTAGGTACCCAAGTAGCTGCCGCTGCTACCTATAGTACCCGTAACTTAGATGGACTCGTAGTGAGCAACGGAATCGTTGCCGCAGTTGCCGATAGGCGTAGTAAGTACTTAGAAGAGGTAGTTGAAGAGCTATCGAAGGCTGCAAGTAAGGAAGCTACCTGGAAAGCTGTAGAGAAGATCCTCAGAGGATACTCTGACACAGACATCCCCACCTTCCTAGCCATTACGAATAGGGACGAACTCGTAGCGTGGAGGACTCTATCCGGGTTAACCCCATTGGTAATAGGTGGCTATGGTTTCGACATGCTCATAGCATCATCAGAAAGCTCTACACTTGAGATAATTGATGCAGATGCCAGGAGGTACTTAGATCCAGCTGAAGGGGTCTATGTATCGAGGAACTACCTCAAGTTCTTTAAAGCCGGAGACAGGCCTGGTAAAGGCCTCTGCGCTTTCGAATTGCTATATACAGCTAGACATGATGCTGTAGTGAATGGGGTAGGAGCCTACGAGTTCCGTAAAAGCCTTGGGCGTGAGCTCTCAAAGCTACTAGCTAGTGAGATCGACGTAATTGTGGGAGTCCCGGAGACCGCTACTCCTTATGCTATAGGGCTCTCCCAAGTTACTGGAAAGCCCTTCGAGATAGCTTTCGTACCCACAATCGCTAAAAGTAGATCCATGATGAGATTAGACCCACTTGAGAGGCTCATATCAGTGCACCTTAAGCTAAACCCTGTGAGAAGCTCCCTTGAGGGTAGGAGGGTCGCTGTAGTTGACGATAGTATGGTTACCGGGGCTACGATGAGAACTGTTTCTCAAATGCTTAGGCTTAGAGTAGGGGTTAAGGAGATCCATCTACTCATAGCCAGCCCTAAGCTAGTCCGCAGCTGCCCATACTCGGTTTTTGAGCTAAGTCAGGATCGCTTAATAGCTGCTAACCTAGATGATGAGCACGCTAGAAGGTACCTAGAGGTTGATAGCCTAACGTGGCTGGACCTAGAGAGTGTTGAGAAAGTCTCCAAGATCTTCCGCTGTAGTCTATGTGGATACTGCTTAGGTAGAGAGCGCATAGGTGGTGCTAGGTGAGGATACTCCTAATAGGCTCTGGAGGTAGGGAGCACGCCTTAGCTAAGCTACTACTACGAAGTAATAGGGAGCCTAGGCTCTATGTTGCATCAGACTACATCAATCCCGGGCTACTTAGAGAAGCTGAGTTCTCCAGGGGTAAGCTCTACACAGTTAGCACTGTAGACGTTCAGAAAGTCGTTAAGGTGGCTGAGGAGGTCTCACCAGACCTGGTGGTTGTAGGCCCTGAGGAGCCTCAGTTCGCCGGGGTTGTAGATACGCTCAGAGATAAGGGGTATGCCGTCTTCGGGGCGTCCTCGAGATGTTCCATAGTAGAGCGTAGTAAAGTCTTCGCGAGAACACTTATGTGGAAGCACGAGATCCCTGGGAGGCTATACTTCAAGGCCTTCAAGAGCCTTGAGGAGGCCGCCGAGTTCCTGAGATTTGCTGGTGACATAGTGATTAAACCAGCTAGGCAAGCTGGTGGTAAGGGGGTTAGGGTCATTAGAGATACGAGGGCCTATCTGTCAACGGATAAGTTCAGGGTTAAGACGCAGGCTATGTCAAGGATCTATGAAGAACTGTCTAAGTATAAGGATACGGAATACAGAATACTTGTTGAGCAGAGGGTTGAGGGTGTCGAGTACACAGCCCAAGTAGTAACAGATGGGAGCTACATTCTCCCATTACCGCTGGTTCAGGATCATCCCCACGCTTTCGAAGGGGATCTAGGGCCGGAGACGGGAGGTATGGGTAGTATCTCTGGACCCGGTATAACCCTACCATTTATAACCTATGACGAGTACAAAACTACTATAGATATAGTGCAGCGCGTTCTAGAGAGGCTTCAGGAGGAGGTAGGCGATAGATATGTCGGAGCGTTCGCTGGTCAGATGATGCTTACAGCCCTCTGGGGGCCTACGGTTATAGAGTTCTATAGCAGGTTTGGAGATCCGGAGATAGCTAACCTACTGCCGCGTATTGATAACGACTTTCTAGAGATTATTGAGAGAGCTGTTAGCGGCCATCTAGCCGGGGCTAAGCTAGCCGTTAAGGAGGAGCTAGTTAGTGTGGTTAAGGCTATAGCCCCTGCAGGCTACCCCAGCAACAAGGAAGAGGCCTCTGGACACCCAGTAGCTGTTGATGAGGAGAGGATTCGAGAGCTAGGCTGCGAACTACTCTACGCAAGCGTTGTAGTCGGGAGTGACGGCTACTTCTATACAAAGGGGTCGAGGGCCTTCGAGGTGGTCTGCTACGCTGATAGTTACGTCAAGGCCTACAGACTCTCTGAGCAGGCTGTAAGCCACATAAAGTCGCTGAATAGCTGGCCCCTATTCTACAGACCCGACATAGGCTCCCCCAGGCTTATCGAGGAGAGAGCTAAGGTAGCGGAAAGAGTGAGGAGTGTCTATACCCATAGAGCTGGCCGTGGCCTGAGCCAGAGAGTGATTATATGGATCCCGGGCAAGGGGGTTGTAGACAATCCGCTTTTGTCCTATATGGGGTGATCAAAGTGAGATCCCGGGACTGTCTAGATACACCCCTCTTCGAAGGCTCTACGAAGCTGATGCTACTGGGCAGCGGTGAGCTGGGTAAAGAGGTAGCTATAGAAGCTCAGAGGCTCGGGGTTGAGATAATAGCTGTAGATCGGTACGACTGGGCTCCGGCTATGCATGTCGCTCATAGAAGATATGTGATAGATCTAATGAATCCTGAGGCCGTCAAGGCCATAGTTAGGAGGGAGAGGCCTGAGGTAATCGTCCCAGAGATTGAGGCTATAGCTGTAGAAGCGCTTGAGGAGCTAGAGGAAGAGGGCTATACTATCATACCCAACGCCAGGGCTGTTAGGATAGCCATGAATAGGGTTGAACTGAGAAGATTCGCAGCTGAGGAGCTAGGTCTACCCACTACTAGATACGCCTTCGCAAGCAACCCTGAAGAGGCTACTGATGCTTGTGAGAAGGTCGGCTATCCGTGCTTGATAAAGCCGGAGATGAGTAGTAGCGGTCACGGGCACATAAAGGTGGTGGAGCCGTCTAGAGAGATCATTGCTAAGGCATACGAGTATGCCGTGAAACACTCCAGGGGTGGGGGTAAGAGGGTTATTGTTGAGGAGTTCGTAAACCTAGAGACGGAGTTCACAATCCTCGCCTATAGATACCTAAGTGACGATAAGGTAGTAACTGGGGTATGTAAGCCCATTGAGCACTGGAGATATGGTGAGTATCACTATATAGAATCCTGGCAACCCTCCTCAAGAGACCCGAATATCCTTAGGAAGGCTATAGAGATAGGTGTAAGAATAGCTGATAGGCTAGGCGGGCTGGGGATCTTTGGTGTCGAGATCTTCTTAACCAAGGATGGTAAGGTATTGTTCAGCGAGGTAGCTCCCAGACCACATGATACCGGTATGGTAACGATGGTGACCCAGGAGCTTAGCGAGTTCGCGATCCACGTTAGGGCTGCGCTAGGCTTACCAGTGCCTGAGCCTAGGGTTATATGCCCAGGGGCTAGTCTAGCTATCTACACAGACTTAGAGAACTCATGGGCACCTAAGCTATGCGGGCTATCCAAGGTGCTGGGGATCCCTGGAGTTGATGTGAGGTTCTTCGGTAAGCCGTTTACATATAAAGGTAGAAGGCTAGCAGTACTACTAGCTAGGGGCTCAACTACTGAGGAGGCTCTAGAGAGGGTTAGGCATGCTTCGAAATATCTATCCGTGTCTCTCTGTAGGTGATGCATGTGCATTGTAGAGGTAAGGTGAGCATAGTAGTCGGGAGTCAGAGAGATCTCCCCTTCGCTGAGAGAGCTGCTAAGGTGCTGGAGGAGCATGGGATTAAGTATGAGACAGTCATACTAAGTTCCCACAGAAACCCTAAGGAGTTGGAGAGGTATGTGGAGACAAACGACTCAGATCTATTCATAGCTATGGCTGGTCTAGCAGCCCACCTACCAGGCTTCATAGCCTCAAGAACCCAGAAGCCGGTCATAGGGGTACCCTTAAACATAGCCTTAGGAGGTCTAGACGCCTTATTAAGTATAGTTCAGATGCCTAAAGGGGTCCCCGTAGCTACTGTAGGTATAGACAACCCTGAGAACGCTGCCTACCTGGCTATCAGGATCCTAAGGCTCTGTCTAGAGAGCTAGGTGGGTCATGTGGGCCTCTACAGAGTCGGGGTAATCGTTACTTATAGAAGAGAGTTAAGGGATCCTGAAGGTGAAACCATACATAAGGATCTCTTACAGAAAACTGGTTATGATAAGGTTAGGGAGGTTAGGGTCGGAAAGTACCTAGACCTATTAGTGGAGGCGGAGTCATCTATAGAAGCTGTTAAATACGTGAGGGAGATGTGTTCCAAGCTCAGGATCTACAACCCCGTAGTACACTCGCTAGAGGTAATCCCTCTTGGCTAGGATAGCTGTGATCAAGTTCCCGGGGACTAACTGTGATGAGGATGTGGTAAGGGCTTTCAGAGAGCTCGAGCTGAATGTGGAAGCCGAAGTCATCTGGTATAAGGACTTCAGGGTCGCTAGCTGGGACGCTGTGATAGTCCCGGGAGGGTTTAGCTATGGAGACTGGCTTAGGGCCGGCGCTATAGCAGCTAGGAATAGGGTTATGGAGGAGATTAGGGAAGGAGTATCCAGGGGATTACCTGTCCTTGGTATATGCAATGGCTTCCAGATCCTAGTAGAGGCCGAGCTACTACCGGGAGCCCTACTACCCAATGAGAGCGGCAGGTTTACCTGTAGGTGGATTAGCATCTATGTTGAGAGATCTAGAGGACCCTGGCTATCATTAATACTCAACGAGTCTAGGCTGGACATGCCTGTGGCCCACGCTGAGGGTAGGTACTACGTAGACGAGATAACCTATCATGAGATCTCCTCAAATCGTCCTCTCCTAAGGTACAAGAGAGGTTGTAACCCCAACGGAAGCGCCTACGACATAGCGGGAGTAGGGTCCGAGGACGGGTCTGTCCTTGGGCTAATGCCGCATCCCGAGAGGGCCCTTAAGATACTTACCCCTAGAGGCTTTAACCCAGGGGGCGAGGCTATTCTGAGAAGCATTGCCTTATCTCTAAGAAGGGGGTGGTAAGGTGCCGCTAACTCCTGAGGAGGTGGGGGAGATCAAGAGAATCCTAGGTAGGGAGCCCAGCCCTGAAGAGCTAGCTATGTTCGAGGCCCAATGGAGCGAGCACTGCTCCTATAAGAGCAGTAAGCTCCTCCTGAAGCTCCTACCGACAGGAGGTAGTAAGGTACTCGTGGGACCTGGACGCGATGCGCCTGCTGTGGAAGTATTCCCAGGTATAGCTGTGGTCTTCAAGATAGAGAGCCATAACCACCCATCAGCTGTAGACCCCTACAACGGCGCTGCTACGGGTATCGGGGGTATAGTTAGGGACATCCTAGCCCTAGGTGCTAAGCCCATAGCCCTTCTCGACCTCCTCTACCTAGGCGAGCCCTCAGATCCCCACGCCTCTTGGGTAGTCAGAGGGGTGGTTAAGGGGATCAGTGATTACGGGAACAGGATCGGGGTACCAACGGTAGCTGGAGATACCTGGTTCGATGGATCCTTCAATAGACAGCCTCTAGTTAACGTAGCCTGTGTAGGTCTAGCTAGGGTAGGAGATCTCGTCAATGAACAGCCTAGACCGGGGGACCTGATAGTTATCGTAGGGAATCCAACCGGGAGGGATGGGCTCTTAGGTAGTAGCTTCGCTTCGAAACCCTTAAGCGAGGACGTTGATAGGGATATAGGGGCGGTGCAGGTTGCTGACCCTCTAACTGAGAAGCTTCTGATAGACTCCTTAACAGAGCTGGTTCGGAGGAGGTTCGTTAGATATATTAAGGATCTAGGTGGAGGGGGTTTAACGACAGCTGTGAGTGAGGTAGCTGCTGAGTTCAACTTAGGGGCTGAGCTAGACCTCGATGAGCTTCATCTACGCACCGAGCTAACGCCCCTCGAGATGCTGGTGTCTGAGAGCCAGGAGAGAATGATGGTAATTATTGACCCGAGAAAACTTCCAGAGGTTGGGAAAGTCTTTGATAAGTACGATCTGCGGTACAGCGTTATAGGCGTCTTTACAGAGACTGGTAGGGTTATAGCCCGTTTCAGGGGTCATGTAGTTGCTGACATACCTTCTAGGGAGCTAGCCAAGCCTAGGAGTATCAGGAGAGTGTCTAGACCTCCTGCTGAGGCTCTAAACGGCCTTATACCAGTACTAGGGCTGCCTGAGGTCAGCATCCCCGAGGCTATCTTGAAGGTTCTCTCCTCTCCCAATATCTCATCTAAAAAGTGGATCTACGAGCAGTATGACTTCGAGGTAGGTGCGAGAACCGCTGTTAAGCCGGGTTATGCAGATGCGGCAGTGCTCAAGCTTTATGTAGGTGACCGGAGGGGGTTAGCCGTTAAGGGGGATGCTAATCCTAGGTACACCCATCTAGACCCGTTTAATGGAGCTGCTAACAGCGTTGCCGAGTGTTTCAGGAACCTAGTTGCGGTGGGGGCCAACCCGATAGCTATAGTGGACGAGCTAAACGCTGGAAACCCAGAGAAGCCTGAGCAGTTTTGGTACTTCGAGATGATGTTGAAGGGACTTGCCTGGATGGCTGGGGAGCTGGGGCTACCAGTTGTTGGGGGTAAGGTGAGCTTCTACAACGAGGATCACTTAGGTAGGCAGGTGAAGCCTACCACAACCATAGTCGGGATTGGGGCTGTGGAGGATGTCTCGAGGGTTGTTACAATGGACTTCAAGGAGGTAGGCTCAACAGTACTAGTTATTGGAACCACCTTCCCAGAGCTAGGCGCTTCCGAGTACCTCTACAGAATACATGGTCTTGAGGTAGGCGAGATCCCAAGGCCCAGACCATCTTCGGAGCTTAGGAACTCCTCGTTAGTTCTAGAGCTTATTAGGAAGGGCCTAGCCCTCTCAGTACATGATATAGGACTAGGCGGGCTGGGCGTAGCCTTAGCTGAGATGGCGGTGCTAGGGGGTATCGGTGTTGAGATAGACCTAGAGAGGGTTCACTGCAGGGGATGCTTAAGGATAGATGAGTTCGTGTTTTCAGAGACCCAAGCTAGGTACATCGTCGAGGTTAGAGCTAGTGACGTTGACAAGATTCTAGAGCTAGCTAAGCAAATGGGTGTGGAGATCTCGGTGGTTGGGAACACCATAGGTAGCGGGATCTACAGACTTAGATTTGGTAATACCCTAGCTGAGATACCCCTAGAAGTACTAAGCACTACCTACCTAGAGAGTTTGGAGAGCCTCTTTAGGTGATGATAGATGTGTGGTATAGCGGCTTACGCAACAGGGAGAGGTGTTGAGGTAAATAGAGCTGTATCTGAGGTAATCTCACTACTCATAGAGTTACAGCACAGAGGTCAGGAGGCTGTAGGTCTCTCAGTGCTAAATCTAGACGGCTCTTTCAGCCACATATATACTAGAGGCCTCGCTACAGAGGTTAATAATATTAGTCCCATGGGCAGCGATAGCGGTAAGGCGTTTGGCTGCCTAGGTCACGTAAGGTACTCCACAACAGGGGGCTACTGGGATAGCTCTACACAACCCATTACGGTGGGGGAGGGCGGATTAAGGCTATCACTAGTATTTAACGGCACCATAGCTAACTATAGGAACCTACTCCCGCTAGCTAAGGGCTTCGATCTTGGGCTATTGAAGAAAGGAATGGAGTCCGATACCTACGCACTAGCCCTAGCTCTCTACTCCATTACTAAAGAGCTGGGTGGAGACGTTATAGAAGGACTTAAGGAACTATCTAGATACATAGTTGGAGCCTACAGCCTAGCTTTACTAACCTCAGAACCCCGTCTAGTACTGGCTAAGGACCCTAGGGGCTTTAGGCCCCTAGCATACACCTACCTAGGGGATACGCTATACGCTGCCTCTGAAACCGCAGCGCTGGATATGCTAGGCTTAGATAGCTGGAAAGAGGTGGAGCCTGGTGCTATAATCTCCTTCGACGGGGGATCCCTCGAGATAAGCTCCTCACCGGTAACCGCTGAACCTTCTCCCTGTATCTTTGAGTATGTCTACTTCAGCAGGGCTGACTCCTACTTCAACGGGGTAAGCATTTATACAGCTAGGTACAGGATGGGAGAGGCCCTAGCTAAGGTAGCCCCAGCTGAGGCGGATGTAGTGGTATCTATTCCAGATAGTGCTAGAGTAGCTGCCCTAGGCTATAGTGCGGCTAGCGGTATACCCCTAGCCGAAGGCCTGGTAGCCAATAAATATGTTGGTAGGGTTTTCATATCCCCGCCTAAAGTGCGTGGGCAACTCTCCAAGCTTAAGTACGGGATAGTTAAGGAGGCTGTCTTCCGCAGGAGGGTGATCCTAGTGGACGACTCCATAGTCCGTGGAACAACCATGAGATCCCTCATCTCTAAGCTAAGGAATAGCGGCGCATTAGCGGTGCACGTACGTGTATCAAGCCCTCCGTTTAGGTGCCCATGCTTTATGGGCATAGACATAGCCTCTAGGGAGGAGCTTATAGCTTGGAGGGCTACCGATATCGGTGCCATCTGCAAGGAGATCGGTGCTGATACCCTGGCCTACAACACTCTGAAGGAGCTTATCTCAGCTATAGGGCTGCCTAGCGCCTGCCACGCGTGTTTCTCCTGCAGATACCCATTCCCCGGCTTAGACGTGGAGAGGCTAGAGAGAATGTTTGGAGGTAGGTGCAGGCAGTGCCTCTAGACTACGCTAAAGCTGGGGTAGACCTGCTGAAACATAGGGAAATGCATAAAGTAGCTGCTGAAACCATAGCTAGGATAGCCAATGAGATTGGGGTTACCGTCGGAGGGTTCGAGGGTTTCGCACCCTATATAAGGCTCGATAGCCTAGACCTAGCTCTACACGTAGACGGTGTCGGCACTAAAACCCTAGTGCTAAAGGAGCTCAACGCTCCTGAGGTAGCTGGGTGGGACTGCGTAGCTATGAACGCTAACGACCTAGCCTGCGGCGGCTTTAGGGTAATAGCGATCTCTGACTACATAGCTATGGGAGAATCTGATGTTGAGCTTTTTAGAAGGGTTATAAATGGTATAGCTTCTGCAGCTAAGTACATTAAGGCGCCAATAGTTTCCGGAGAGACTGCCATCTTACCAGGACTTGTGAGGGGTTTAGACGTGGTGTGCTTCTCAGTAGGTACTAGGGAAGTGGAGTTAAAAGGCCGTGCTGAAATAGGGGACGTCGTTGTAGGTGTTGAGAGCTGGGGGGTGCATGCTAATGGATTCAGCCTAGTCAGGAAGATCGTTGAAGAGAGAGTGGGGAGCTATAGAGCTGTGGTAGGTGGTGTAAATCTCGCTGAGGAGCTGGTTAAACCTACAGCTATATACCACGACCTAGTCCTTGAGACCGCCAAGCTCGGGTACATTACCTCCGCCACCCATGTAACCGGGGGTGGGTGGTCCAAGGTTAGAAGAGCCCTTGGGAATGCTACCGACATGGCACTAAAGGCCCCAAGACCTCCCAGGATTTTTGAAGCACTCCTATCAATAGGTGAGGTCCCTATAGAGGAGGCCTACAAAGTATTTAACATGGGTATCGGGCTGATCCTAACTGCTAGACCCGAGTACGTAGATCCCCTCCTTAAGTTTGTGGAATCTAAGGGGTTTAAGGCTTACATCCTCGGAGAGGTAGTAGTAGGGAGGGGTTTAGTCCAAATCGAGGTGGGGTGGTATGGAAAGTCGCTCACGCTTTAAGCCGGAGGAGCTGCTTGAGGGGTATGATCTGAGAAGCCTTAGCATAGCATCTATAGCTAGCCACTCAGCTCTCGACATCTTCGACGGGGCTAAGGATGAAGGATTTAGAACGGTAGCCGTCTGCGAGGTCGGTAGGGAAAAGGCTTACTCTAGATTCGATAGAATTGTAGACACACCAATAGTTCTCGAGAGGTTCTCGAAGGTGATTGAGCCGGAGGTGGTTAAGAGGCTTAGGGAGCTCAACACAGTGTTCATCCCTAACAGGAGCTTCTCGGTCTATGTAGGCTATGACGCTATAGAGAATATCTTCAACATCCCGATCTTTGGTAACAGATATCTGCTTAGGTATGAGGAGAGAGCTGGGGAGAAAAACTATTATAAGTTACTTGATGAGGCTAGGATCAAGAGGCCTAGGATCTTTAACAGCCCCGATGAGGTGGATAGGCCCGTTATCGTTAAGCTACCCCATGCTAGGAAGAGGATTGAGAGAGGATTCTTCATAGCTGCCGACCGTGATGACCTAGCCCGTAAAGCTAGGGAGCTAGCATCTAGGGGCATGATCAGGCTTGAAGACATACCTAAGGCCTCAATAGAGGAGCTGGTCCTCGGAGCGCACTTCAACATAAACTACTTTAGATCCATAGCCAGGGATAGGGTGGAGATCCTCAGCATAGATAGGAGGATCCAGAGCAACCTAGACGGCTTCCTAAGACTCCCCGCCAGCGTCCAGCTCGAGATCGGGGAGTATGTAGACATCGAGATGATTGAGGTGGGGCATGAAGCAGCTACGATTAGGGAGAGCCTCTTAGAGAAGCTCTTTGACATAGGGGATCGTTTTGTTGAGGCCTGCAGAAAGTCGGAGCCACCCGGGGTTATTGGGCCCTTCACATTGCAGCTTATAGTTACCAAGGATCTAGATCTCATAGTCTTCGACGTTGCCCTAAGGATAGGGGGAGGCACCAATATCTACATGGGTATAGGTAGCCAGTACAGTAAGCTATACTTCGGTAGACCGATCAGCATGGGTAGGAGGATCGCTATGGAGATTAGAGAATGTGCCGAAACCGGGTGCCTCAAGGAAGTAGTAACCTGAGGCGAGGATCTTGAGTCCCCCAAGCCCTATATGCCCCTTTGACTGGAGATACGGCTCTGAGGAGATGAGAAAATTATTCTCCTTGGAGGAGATGGTGAGGAGATACCTCCAGGTTGAGAAGGCCATCATGGTTGGATTGGAGGCGGCGCGTTTAGCCCCCGATGGCTGCTCAAAGGCCTTGGACACCTGCTTAGAGAGTGTGAAAGCCTCGGATGTGTACTCTATGGAGGCTTTGACCGGTCATGACATAGCCTCTCTAGCCTTTATACTGGGAGAGAGGTGTGGTGAATGCGGCCGCTACGTACACCTAGGTGCTACGAGCTATGATATCATCGATACAGCATGGGCTCTGATTATTAGAGATGCTCTAGCCATAGTTAAGAAGAAGCTAAAGGCTATTGTGGATAGGTTATCAGAGCTGGCCCTGGAGTATAGAGATATAGTTATGATTGGGCGTACGCACGGTCAGCACGCGTTACCAATTACCGTAGGGTTTAAGTTTGCTAACTACGTCTATGAATTATCTAGAAGCTTCGAGAGGCTCTGCGAGCTGGGGAAGAGGGTAGTGAGGTCTAAAGTATCTGGTGCTGTGGGCACGATGGCCGGATGGCTGGGCAATGGGTTAGCTGTTGAGGAGGCTGCCTCTAGATACCTAGGGCTTGAACCCCACGTGATAACTACTCAGGTAGCACCTAGAGACGGCTTTGCTGAGGTCGTGCTCACAATAGCTATACTAGCCTCGCAGCTAGATCGCTTCGCCCTAGAGGTAAGAGAGCTCTCTAGGAGTGAGATAGGTGAAATGTACGAGTCTGAGCCAAGGGTGGGGAGCAGTGCAATGCCCCATAAGCGGAACCCCGTGATAGCTGAGAGGATTTCTGGGCTAGCTAAGCTAGCTAGATCCTTCTCTGTAGCCGCGCTAGAGAATATCCCACTAATGCATGAGAGAGACCTAACTAATAGTAGCAGTGAGAGGATCCTCGTGCCCCACGCGTTTCTAGTGATTGACCAAATGTTGGAGGATATGACTAGGCTACTCAAGGTACTCTATATCGATCGGGAGGCTATAAAGAGAAATCTAGAGCTAACTGGAGGAGCAATCATGGCTGAGTCAGTGGTGATTAGGCTAGTTCAGAAAGGGCTATCGCGTCATGAAGCCCACAGGCTACTAATGCAGATAACTAGATCCATGAGACCGGGAGCCAGCCTAGAGGAGGAGATCCTGAAACACGAAACACTATCTAAGTACCTAAGCCCAGAAGAGGTGAGGGAAGCTATAGAGCCCGCTAAGTACCTCGGTAACTACTCAGAGCTCATAGAAAGAGCCCTCAGTTACTGGCAGAAGATCTCTAGATGCTAAAGACATTAGGAACATTAAAACAGCTGACCTCCTCCCCGCCCTAAAGGGCGAGGGTTCCCTTTGGGCGGTTCATCGTTCCCCCCATCTATTCGGGTTTACATCTGTCATTTGGGGGGCAGACGGGGTGGTCAGAGATCCCCCAGGAATTACTTTGATCCTTAGCTTTTTCAAAGCCCTCTTCCTGATATTCAGCTTTCCTATAACGTCCCTATCTGCTTCGAAGCTGCATCTTGGGCATCTCAGCCTTCTATAGCCGTTCTCAGCCAGCTTTGAATCGCATTGTGGGCATTCTGAGGATGTCCCCCTAGGATCCACTATTGTTAGTGGTGCTCCGTGCTTCATAGCCTGCCAGTCTATCCACTTCCCCAGTCTCTTATAACCCATTATGATTAGCTTTTTCCTATGATCCTTGGGCAGATCCCTAAGCGATTCTATGAGTCCCTTGAGATCTTCTCTAGCAACTGCATACCTAAGCTCCTTAGCAAGCTTCACTATCTTAAGCGATGTTTTCCTAGCCCAGTCCTCCAATATATTCCTAGCCTTTCTGTGATAGGATCTAATTCTATTCAGGATCCCCCTTCTCCTCCATGCAGGGTATCTCGGAGAGGAGTATTTCTTCTGGAGATCCTCTGCAAGCTTTTCCATCTATGGGCTTCATCGATCTTGGTGTCTCTCTCCTCATTGATCACGTGATCTCCATACACGATCTTCCTCTCATTGATATCTACAGCTACAACATCTCTAGGCTGGTAAGGCTTTAACTTAGGCACCTTCTTGGATATCCACAGAATCATCTTATCATCTCTATAGACCAGCCTTGCCTCCCCATTCTCATAGCCATCATATCTCCTATCCCAGCCGATGATCTTGAGTTTAACCCCTCCTATGATCTCCACATATCCTTCTTTAACACTGTATCCCGAGCCTTGGTGTAGTAGCATGCTCAGCTTCCTAACCCTTGGTCTCCTCCCTTTCTTAGGATTATTCCTCCAGGCATTAGCATTAGCAAGGGCATCCCTATAGCAGTCAATGGCAACCCTAGATGGGAGGCCGAACCATTCCCTCAGCTCTCTATATAGAGCATTGTGAACCTCCCCGATTTTCTTTAGATCCAGCCTCAATATCTTGTTTATGGCGTAGTTGAGAGCAACATTGTATCTCTTGAGGAGCTCTATAGCCTCTGGCTCGGGACTAACCATCACCCCGATCGAGATGGTTAGCAACCCCTCATCGCCAGAGGCCATAGAGCCCCTCCAAAAACAAATACCTGGAAGCTAATAAAACCATCCCCACCCTGAAGGACGAGGCTTTCAGTTGTAAACCAAAACAGCAGAATAATGTTGTTTTCGAGAAAGAGCGATCGAAGGTCAAGAGACCAGTGAAGATTTATAAACCTTAATAACAACTAATACGTTTGCTAGTGGGGGTTCGGGTTTCATTGGGCTTGATATCTTTGATCAAGCCCTCTTCCCTTGGTTTCATCGCCCTCAGGATCCCTTTTCATTGGGATCCATATCACTGGGCTCCTCCCGCTCGGGGTGACCCCGACCCACAGCTCCACCTTCATAGAGACCTCTGGTTCATTGCTGTGGGGAAACCCCCGGCATACTGGTTCTCCTCTTCCCTCTCCTCTTGCCTTCTAGATATCTCCTCCTAATGTTTATAGATACAACCTTGTGCCTGTTCATTTTTAATCCACATCTAGGGCATTCGAAGATCTGCCCCTCTTGGGTCTTGGCCGAGAACCCGCATCTGGGGCATTCCCTAGATGTGTTGCTAGGATCAACGAAAGCTGTTAATGTTACCTCTGACATCCTCTTATGTATTCTTTTCCATGGTGTTCTAGCATTCCTCTTCCTCCTATTCTTAGCCCTTTTCCTAGACACGAGATCCTCTTTATCAAGATCCTCAAAGACGTGGATGGAGTTTGGGAATAGTCTTCCCAACCCTGCTGAGAGCTTGTTTATAAAGTCCTTCTCCTATTCCTCTCCCTTCTAACATACTTCTCATATAATTCTCTTCTACCCTTCCTCTGTGCTATAGCCTTTTACGCTCATACACGATCTTCATGCTCTGGAGAGGCTTTAGATCTACATGTATAAAACCTATACTAGGCTCGTAGCCATCCAATGAAAGCTCTTTACTATCCCATCCAATAACTCTTCTAACATAGATCTCCTCAGAGCTTTTGAAGGGGATAACTACTCTATCGTCCTTGATTATAACCTCGCCCACAGTCCAGCCTCTAACCCTGTGCTCGAACCATGTTGATCTCCAGGATATAGTCAAGTATTCCCCTTGTTTTAGAGTTATCCTTATGGTCTTAGCCTCATAATCTATCTTCATAAGCGTGGTCTTACACCTAGCGAATCTCCTCCTAATCCTCGGCTTTACCTTCCCAGCCCTCCCCCTTAGATACCTCTTCCTCCAGGATTCCATGATCGAATAAGCTGTCCTGATAATAGCATCTACTCAGTGTGCTGCGTAGGGATTACCCTTCATAAGCTCATCCCTAAGGCGTTTCTTGAAAGCCCTGTCCCTCGGAATTATTGGGACATGCATCTTCAAACCCATATTAGTGATCAGCTTTCCACTCCTTCTAATGATCTCTGGGAAGCAATATCTCCACTCGATATTATCCCAGATCATATCTATAGCCTTCTGTAGAGCCTTAACATACCATGTTATAAGCCTCCTAACCCTGTCATCCCTTATAGGCATAGAATATGACCTGACAAGCTCAAGGGTCTTCAATGAGCTTCCTTACACCTTCAACCACCTTCTCATATTTACGACTCCTCATACCATATAGCTTTCCAGCGAGGTGGGATACTATTGTGATGAGGTCTTCTACAAGCTCCTCCCTAGGATCCTTGTCCTCTTGATTCAAGACAACCACTTCAACCCCGAAGGCTTTCAGCAGCTCCCCAATTGTTTTGAAGCCAAACCTCGCCAGCCTGTCTGGATATGCGATAATGATCCTCGATATCTTCCTCTCAACAGCAAGCTTCAGCAACTTCTTGAAACCCTTTCTATCCTCGCTCAACCCGCTTCCAATATCTGTTACTACCTCATAATCCTCTATATTGTTTTGTCTAGCCCACTCCTCTAATACTCTAACCTGTCTCTCTAAGTCGTCCTTCTGCGTATGTGATGAGATCCTGGCATATAGCACAGTCTTCCTAGCTCTAGTCAAACCCATTAGCCTATCAACATCCTCCTCTCTAAACCTCCACCTACCCCCTGGGGTAAGAACAGGTTTTATGTAACCCCTCTTAACATAATCCCTTAAAGTAGTATAGCTAATACCAAGCATCTCACAAACCTCCTTTGGTCTAAGCAACTCCACTCCCAAATAAGGAAGTTAATACCAACCCTTATAAACTTTTATGAAACCCAAAACAGTTTCTTAAGGCATCGAGATCCCGAGAGCCTCAAGGCTACGACCCGCTTAGCGACTAGCAGTGAGGAGCTCTATGATATCGAGGAAGATCGAGAGCAACTTGGTAACTCATAGCGGTGTTAAGTCATTAATCCCTCTCCAGGGGGCTAACACCCAAGACCCAGAGACTCGATACCGCTTGTCCCCCGCATTAATGGGCGGGGAGGGGGCCATGCGCTGCCAAGAGGTAGATAATGGAGGGAAAGACTCAGCGAAAACAGAAACATTAGGCTGATATTGAGAGAAGCTGGCCCACAGCAAAATTATAGATGCTCTATGATCTCCCTTGACTCTATATCTATGCTTCTCTTCTTAGCCATTGCTTTCAGGATGTAGTAATATGCTGGGACTTGGTATGCGAAGTACTTTCCGATCCATGGTTCTTCAGAGATCTCTGAGATCCTGTCCACATCTATTGTAAGCATTATTAATATGTTCTCCCTCAACATTGCTTCAAACATCTCCCTGCTACCAGGGACTTGGTCTGGATCTGCTTCCACACCCCCAACATATTCGAGATACTCCTCAATCTTATCCCGCCTCCCGCCAGTTATATTCATTATAATCCCTGATATTTCGATCTTCAATCCCTCGATCCATTTTTCTAACCCATAAGCCTTAATATCAGCAAGCGCCCTCGGATTACCTCCTGAGAGTTTCCACGCAAGCTCTTTATCTATCCCTATCCCCTCTGCTATCCTCTCCGTAGCTCCTCTGGGAAGGTTCCACATTAGGATATAACGCTCCTTAGAACCTCCGACCTTCATCTTGGTTACCGCAGCATCGCTAGTAGTAATTATATATGCTAGGGAAGACCCCCTTTCCTCAAGAACTCTGTTTATGGAATGCTCAAGAACATTATAGAAAATCTCCACATGATGTTTTAAATCCCTGTAGTCGGTCTCTGATGATAGTCTATACTCATCAATAACAATAACATGCCTCTTCCCATCTCCTTTTCTAGAAACTATATCTCTAACAATATCCATAGCAGTCTCAATAGCATCCATCTGTTTGAACAAGCCCTCTTTCTTTGAAATCGATAGCGAGAAGCCTGCTGGGAATACTATGGGCATGCCTAGGGAGGCTCCAAGCGAAACGCTATAGCCTCTATCCTTTAATCTCTTTGATAGCCTCTTCATAATATTCTTATTGGTTGATACTATGTTTATGTTTCTCTCTGCCTCCTCCATATTAACATAGTGGATCTCCGTGCTCCTCTCACTAAAGCTTGTGAGCGTGTTAGCCAGGACTAGGAGGAGTGTTGTCTTACCACACCCCTTGGGACCGTATAGGATGGTTATCTCCCCATCCCTGATAGCTCTGCCAAGCCCGAGGATCTCCCTAGCTTCAGTCTCACGATCAACAAAAACTCCCAGCTTAGTCTTAGAACTATGCATCCTACGAACTATCTCATCTATATTAATTGTTTTCTTAGCTTTAGAGGAGCTGGTATCTATGCTGGTAGCAGCCATATTTATACCAATCCATATCTAGCAACAAGCTATATAAGCCGGTTCACAAATGCTCTATGATCTCCCTTGACTCTATATCTATGCTTCTCTTCTTAGCCATTGCTTTTAGGATGTAGTAATATGCTAAGAGCTGGTATGCGTATTCCCTGCCAATCCAGGGTTCTCTAGGCATCTCAGAGATCTTATCTGCACCAGCTATGTATATGATTATGTTATGTTTGAGCATTATATTCCTAACGCTTGGATCTAGCCAGCCCATGCTATTCACATCATCCGCCCCTGCTGAGATCTCCTCCAGAGTCTTCTCCCTCCGCTCCTCAGGCAAGTCTCGGGCAAATCTCCGGATCCCATCTATAATCTTTTCAAGCCATACCCTGAGTCCCTCTCTCCATATGATCCCAAGTGCCCTTAGGATACCCCCCAGCCAGTTTCCACAGGATCTCTTTAGAAGCTTCAGCACCGATTCCAAGCTCCACAACGACTCTGCGCTGTAGCCCGACCTGCGATATGAGATCCTCGAAAGCGTTTCTAGGCAGGTTCCACATAAAATACCCACTTAACCTTGCCACCAACAACATACCTGATCTCCTCTACAAGGGCATCGCTTGTAAGGGCTATAACAGCTATCGATCCCCCCTTCTCTGAGTAATCCCTATTGTATTCCGCTATATCGTTTGCATAGCTCTCTAGCCAGTCCCTGAATTCTCCCAAGCTCTCTCTGATGCTAGCCCTGACCTCGTCGAGGGCTATCAATATTTTCTTACCCTTCTTAAACCTCCTAGCAATCCTATCTACTAGGATTGCTATGAACTTAGCCGCATCCACTAAGCCCTTAACAACGCCAGACTGATCTAGAGAACCTCCTAGGCTTGATGCTGCTTCTGCAAGCAATTCCCATAGATCCTTAGAGCTGTATGACCTAGACACCTCCCAAGGAACCCTGGGTCTCGTGGAGACATAGACGATGCCATAGCACTCTCAAAGCCCTCCACTCAATCCCTGCAAGAGAGTATCTCAGAGCCCCCTTTCTGTGCTGGTCTGGCAGGCGCGCCTCACGGATCTGTAGTAGAGTGATATGTCGAGCAAAATCTTCCTAGGATCCTTGCCAAGCCTCTTGGCAGATGAGATCGCATTCCCACTAGAAGCTCCTCAGACACCGGCTCCAGAGCGGTCTCAACCGAAATGATGGTGAGCTTTTTCAACCAACACCCTCAACAGAGATCCTGGAAAAAGGTTTTTCAGCTGAAGACTTGCCCTTCAGGGTGGGGAGAAGGTCATAATTTTCCTTAATTCTAAAATTCTAAAAAAATGGGAGACCTGGCTTATAGGTTATCTTAAATTTATTTCTCTTCCTCTTTCTCTTCTTTCTTCTCTTCCTTCTTGCCTTTCTCCTCAGCGCCCTTAGATCTGGCAGCTGCTATAAGATCATCTATTCTGAGTATGAGGGCTGCTGCCTCAGTGCCCGCCTTTATAGCATTGATCTTGACGCTCACGGGCTCTATAACCCCTAGAGTCTTCATATCAGCTATATCTCCTCTGAACACGTCGACACCATACCAGTCTCCAGTCTCCTTATGTCTAGCCCTGAGCTTCATTATATAGTCCAGAGGATCTAGTCCGGCGTTCTCTATAAGGGTGGTGACAAGCCCTTCGACAGCTGCTGCGAAGGATTCAATGGCGAGGGACTCCTTCCCGCCTACCTTAGTAGCATAGTCCCTTAGATACATAGCCAGCTTTGTCTCTGCTGCTCCGCCTCCATATACTACCCTTCCATCCCTTATGGCATCTGCAACCGCGCTCATAGAGTCTCTCAGAGATCTCTCAGCCTCGTCTACAAGCCTCTCGAGCCCGGCTCTTAGCAGTATGCTCACACTCCTCGGATTCTTTGTTCCTTCGACGAATACCATCTTATCTTCCCCAACCTTTCTCTCTTCTACTAGCTCCGCATATCCTAGATCCTTCTCTGTGAGATCCTCTATATTGCTCACGATCCTGCCTCCAGTAGCCCTCTCAAGCTTCTCCATATCACTCCTCTTAACCCTCCTAACAGCCAGAATACCCTTCTTAGCGAGGAAATGCTGAGCAACATCATCAATACCCTTCTGACAGATCACAACATTAGCACCAACAGCAGCGATCTTATCTACATAGTTCTTCAATATGTTCTCCTCTTCCTCAAGGAATTTCTTCATCTGCATAGGATCGTTGATCCTTATCTCCGCATCGATCTCCGGCTTCTCTATCTCGAGGGGAGCATCTAGAAGAGCTATCCTAGCATTAGTAACCCTCTTAGGCATTCCAGGATGAACAACCTCCTTATCAAGTATAACACCGTACACAAGCTGGGAATCAGCTATACTCGCCCCATGCTTCTTAACAACCTGCACATTGTCTAGATCTATATACCATCTCCCATCCCTATTCTCAGCAACGGTCTTCACAGCCTTCACAGAGATCTCTGCCAGATACTCCCTAGCGCCATGCACAACCTTGCTAGTTAAGGCTGTTATGGCGATCTTCTTGAGGATCTCCAGATCATCTATATTAATAGGCTCTGAAATGTCCCTCAGATACTCAGCAGCAGCCTCCATAGCCCTCTTATAGCCTGAGATAATTATCGTTGGGTGGATCTCCTTCAGAAGAAGCTCCTCAGCCTGCTTCAGAAGCTCCCCAGCAAATATAACAGCCGTCTTGGTACCATCACCAACCTCCTCATCCTGCCCCTTCGCTATCTGAACAAGCATCTTGGCTGCGGGGTGCTGCAGATCCATCTTATCCAGTATAGTCGCACCGTCATTGGTTATAGTTATATCCCCTAGAGAGTCTACAAGCATCTTATCCATACCCCTCGGGCCATAGGCTGTTCTAAGCATGTCAGCAACAGCTATCGCAGCCATCATATTCGTCCTAAGGGCATCCCTACCAACGGTTCTCGTACTACCCTCCTTAAGAATTATAACAGGGATACCGGCCGGCTCTATGTACTGGGACGCCATCTCTCAACACCACAGATAAAATCCCAGGGGTTCTATATAAGCTTTTAGCTGTGAATTGATCTACTAGATATATCAAGTCCAGTCAAATCCGAGCCTCTTATACATAGAGCTATGACTATGTTGGGTACACATTGCATTACTATGGATTAGGGCGATTTCTCTGACCCCTCATCAGGGGGCTAACACCCGAGACCCCAGCATAGAAAACCCGTCCCTTTAGGGCGGGGAGGGTGTCATATGTTAGCTGAAGGAGATCCGGGCTTTTCAAGTATATAGGTGAGGTATTCTATAGACATTGAGGGGAGTCGTTACATGGGGAAAGTAAGGCCCACGCCGATTAAAAGGATATCGAGAGAGCTTCTTGAGAAATATCCAGATATCTTCACAAAAGATTTTCAGAAAAATAAAGAGGTTTTAAAGGCAATGCTGAGGACACAGAGTAAGAAAGTGAGGAATCAGATAGCAGGCTATATAACACATCTTATAAGGGTAAGGGAGAAAATGCAGGAGAAGGGGGCTGAATCTGTTGAAGAGGTGCAGGAATAGCTCCATGGTTAATTCTCAGTAGTTAATAATGTAAATCTGGTGATCCGTCTGAGGATAAGGCTTCTAGGCTCCCTCAAGCTATATGCGGGAAAAGAGGTTATAGAGATTAATGTAGATAGAGAGATAAGGTTGAGAGATCTGCTAAGGGATCTTGTGAAGAGGGAGCCGGCATTATCGAGGGCTATAGAGGAGAGCGGACAGATCAAACCTGGCTATCTATTATTCATAAACGACGCTGACTACATGGTATTCGATGGGCTGGAGACCGTTGTGAGGGATAGTGATGTTATAACCATAATGCCTGTTAGCCACGGAGGTATGTGATGTACAGGGATCTAGAGGAATATCTGGGCGAGCTAGAAGCTGTGTTAAGTAGATGTAGAGTTGAATACTATAGGATCCTGAGGATCGAGAGGGATTTCGCGGGGATTGTTGAGAAGAAGATCAGGGAGAGATGTGGAGAGAACGCAATCTTCCAAATATATGGAGAAGGGCTCCTAATAACGAGAAGAGCAGCTATAGCATCTCTAATAAGACTTAAAAGGGCATATATGAGAGGAAAGATGATTGCAAGAAAGACTCCTATTGAATACCTCTTAAGAACCATAGGCACGAGAAAGATCTCGCGGGCCATAGAGATCTCTAAGGCCGTGTCAGAAGGGGAGAAGATCATGGTAATTGCTATATGTGGGGACTGCGAGATAGATGACCTGGGTGGACTAATCAGGAAGATCGAGCCGAGCGAGGAGGAGATACTGAGGGGTATGAGGATCCTTGTATCCACATGTCTAGAAGGAGATCATATAGAGGAGATAGAAAGCCTAGAAAGGATAGAAAAGATCTTGATAGGATGCGGTCTAAGAATAGAGTTTGAAACATAACACGTGTCTCCCTCACCAATCTAAAGACAAAGCGACCAATTCATAGGGCATAACATTCTTTGGCATGAGCCTAAAGATACAAACCTCAGTATAAAGTTTCTCATAAATATCTATAATCTTATTATCTCTGCCATCAATGCTTCTAATAGACTTTTAGAATCCATACGCTCGACCATAGTATTAAATAAATTCTAGAAGTATTGTATTCTAATCCTAGCATAGCCTTTATACTACATTAGAGACTGGCCTCGCTGTATTTTCATTTATAAATTTTCGAGGTATCTTCTTATAGTATGTCTCTTGAGCTACATAGCTGAGGCTTTGCTGTTAAGGGTTCTCGATGAGGCTGTTAATAGAGTTGCTAGGAAGGTCTCGAAAGGAAAGAAGCTTTCTGACCAAGAGATCATAATACTCTATCTAGACATCATGACAAAGACAAGCGATAAGAGATTCAACGATCTCAAAGAATACGTAGATGTAAGACACAGCGACTTCAAGGAATACGTGGACAAGAGATTTGATTCTATTGACAATAGACTAGAATCACTTGAGAAAAGGGTAGATCTGGTATATAGCGAGGTATCCTCCATAAAGACGGATATGATAAAGATGATGAAGGAATATATGGAGAAGCTATATGGAGAAAAGAAGAGCTAAGATGCTCCGTTGGTCTTCGGTTCTATAGTAGATCATGTGAGAGCTCTATCCATTTCTCAACATTAGATAAGGGGAATGCCCCGCCCTCCTGCCCTTCAGGGCGGGGAGGAGGTCAGTATTTTCTTGATTCTCTCTGCTAGGCCTTCGAGATCTTCTCTAGATATATTGCCCATCGTTCCTATTCTTATGAGCCTCTCCTTATCCTGACCTATCCCGCTGGCTATTATTATCCCTTCGTTCGCTAGTTTATCCGCTAGCTGTGTTGCTCTGATCCTGTCGTCCATGATCTTGAATACGGCTACTGTGTTGGCTCTATAGTTCTGTATACTTATTAGAGGTGCTAGTAGTGATGTATCTATAGACCTATATATAGTTTCCGCCCTCTCCCTGTGGATCTCTATGTTTCTCTCAACACCTATCCTGAGGATCCTGTCCAGGGCTCCTTCGAGGGAGTATAGTAGGTTTATTGCTGGGGTATATGGTGTAGATCCCTTTTCAATATGCTCTATATATATACTGAGATCCATGTACCTTGGTGGGGGAGCCATTGTGGAGACCTTCTTAGCCCTCTCGATAAGATAGTCACTAACTAGCACAAACGAGATCCCGGGGAGCGATCCCAGGGCCTTCTGCGAGCATGATGCTACAGCCCCTATCCCCCATGCCGAGATATCCAGCTCCTCCCCTGCAAATGAGGATACAGCGTCTAGGAGTAGGGGGGTTCCAAGCGTATATGCTAGCTTAGATAGTTCTCTAAGCTCTGCGAGCCTATGTCCATAGCTTGTTTCCACATGTGTAGTTGCTATCCAGGAGATCTTGTTCCTCCTAACGAGATCCTCCACATATCCTAGATCTAGCTGGGATCCTGGGTCAAGCCTGTAGAGATATACCTTAGCGCCCCTTCTAGCCGCGCTCTCAGCAAGCCTGTCGCCGAAAACACCGTAGCTGATTACTAGAGCACCTTCCCCTGGCGAGACCAAGCTGTAGATCATTGCCTCGGTAGCCAGGGTCCCGCTTCCAGCGAAGATAGCTACACCACCCCTATGCCCAGAGATCTTTGAGAGCTTACTAGCAACATCTAGGATTAGATCTCTGAAGCCAGGGAACCTATGGCTTAGCACAGGCTTTAAAAGCCCCTCAAGAGCCTCTCTATAGGGCTCAACAGGCCCCGGGGTGAAGAGCCTAGCCATTCCTGCTAAACCTCCTCAATATCTCGTCGAGGGCTAATAAAGCCCCCCTCTCCTGTGATTCAATTGTTTGGAACCCTATGTGGGGGGTCGGAATCACCCTTGGATGCTTTATAAGGGCCTCCTCAACACTCCCCCTCTCAGGGGGCTCCTTTTCAAAGACGTCTAGAGCTGCACACGAAACCCTCCCGGATTCGAGGGCGTCTAGCAGGGCCTCAGGATCTATCACACCCCCTCTAGAGGTGTTTATAAACACGCATCCGGGCTTAAGCATTGAGAACTCCCTCTTAGAAAACATTCTCCTAGTGCTGCTATTTAGGGGTATGTGGAGGGATATGTAGTCGCACTCTGGGAGCATGCTATATAGATCCCTGTAGAACTCTGCACCGAGTCTCGCGGCCTTATCAGAGAGATCCAGTATATCGTGTGCCAGGACCCTCATGCCCAGGGCTCTTGCAAGCTCTGCAACTCTAGAGCCTATTCTCCCAAGCCCCACTATGCATAGTGTCTTTCCATATAGCTCTCTGCCAAGGGGCCTCTCCCAAGAACCGCTTTTGACATTGCTGATCACGTTATACAGATCCCTTGAGCACATGATCATCAACCCTATAACAAGCTCCCCAACAGAGATTACAGGGGCCTCGGGGGTATTGATGACCTCGACCCCCCTTTCCCTGAGGGCTTCAACATCTATGTTATCCAGCCCCGTCCCAACCCTCACAACGAGCTTGAGCCTCTCAGCCTTGTTAGCCAATCTAGAGTCGATTCTATGTCTGCTCCTCACTATAAGGATATCGTATTCGTTAACCCTTTCTAGGAGATCCTCCATATCTATTTCAGGGCTATAGGAGACCTCGAAACCCTTTTCCCTAAGCCCTTTCAAAAGTGTCTCAGAGACCCTGTCTACAACTAGGACCCTCGGGCCTCGGTTCTCGACAAACAGAACCACCGATCGGTATTTCCATGGCGGTATTTAAGCTTTACCCTCGTTTTAGCTTTTCCCCTCTCAATGCCTACTATCTTGAGAGTATAGAGGATGGGCATACTCCTTGAGAGCGAGGGTTGGGCTAGATATGTTGATGAGGATCTAGCTTCTATATATATGAGCCTTACAAGGGTTTTGAAAATATACGAGGAGATCAAAGGAGATCCAGAGCCCTATAAGCAGTTCTTCATAGGTGTTATAGGGGGTAGAAGTATTGGTCACTCAAGAAGGGTTATGAGGACGCTCAAGCATCTCCTAGGGGTAAGGGTATCGGGGGCTGGAGATGCTCTGAGACTCATGGCATCCGGGGTCTCCTTTGAGAAGGCTTCCCAGGGTGTTTCTATAGAGTTCATTAGTGAAACCAGTTTCAGGGGTCTCGCAACTGTCTCCATATATGCTTTGGAATCAGTCTTTAGGGGTGTGTCCAGGGATCCTGGGGTGTTTTTGAAAAGGGTTGGGGAAAGTGTTGCCAGGGATCTTTCAGCCCTTAGGAGCGATCCTCTATATATATTTAAGATCCTGGGGGGCGTCGCTGCATCCGCCACAAGGGCTATGCTTCTGAGAAATCCCCATAGCCTCGCAATCAAGGCTTTGGAAGCAATACCCCTTGGGGTTTTTAAGAAGCTCTTCGGAGATCCTCATGATATCTCGAGAGCCTCAGGAGGGCTCCTAGATCTCCATATAAGCCTCCCACTGGGTGAAGAGGATCTATCAATAATATCCCACAAGCCCGGCTCGCCTGGGGATAAGGTCTCGGGGGTTATTGAGAATCTATATAGCATCCACTCCATGATTAGAAAGACGTGCAGACCATACATCCAGGGCGATGATGAGAAGCTCCTCCACATCAGGATGATGACTCCGGAAGCCGGGAGGGTGGCTAGGAGTCTTGGGGTAGATATGGATGTTGAGAAGATCCTAATAAGATCCTCTACCAAGACCATAAACCCCGGCCCAGATATAGCCCTTATAAAGGGTACAGCCATCATAGACAGAGATCTATGTAGAGCGGGACTGGGAAAAGGAATAGCTATAGACTGTAGAAAATTCCTAGAATATATGGGTCTCAAAATAGCCCTAGGAACGGGGAGGATCGAAACCATCGGTAGAAGTGAGAGGAAAGTGAAGATAAGATGGTCAGTATCTATCGAGAGCGCCAGGCTTAAATAAAGATCCTTCAATATCTACTTTCAACTCTATAGTAGATCATCGAATTTCCATGCTAGGGTCTCGGGCTTTACCCCTTGATGGGAGGTTATTGGTTCTATCTTCATGATCACTAGGTGATATTATCAACCCTGTATTAAGTATATATGGAACTCAAAGCAATTTCACTGCTGCTCTCAAAGCTCTCTCCAATACCCATAAGCTATTATTTATAATATGATTAAATACTCTGTCCTAAAGGGACGGGATTTGCCATTTTAAAGCAAATCAATATCAGAGTCAATAAAGAATAGGCCCCACATGATTGCTATGGAATCGAAATCTAGATCTCGGGCTTTGATGCTATTTTTAGTATTTCTCCACAAGCTCAATATACTTCCTTGCTCTTTCCATCAGGAGTTTATGCACTTCCTCCTCATATACTAATCCGTAGAAACATCCGCTTGTCCTCCGATGGTTGTTGATTATCGCTGATATTAATTTGTTTAGGGTTGCTGTGCTTCCTGATCCACGGGGTTTTGATCCTGTGGCATCGGGGGACTTCCACCTCCCCCAAAGAGATCTTGGGATCTCTATGGGCTCACCGGTGGCTGTTGAGCCCAGCGGCACCGGGCTCCCATCTAGGCTTGAAACCCCGAAGCCCTTCTGGGCATAGCCATCATCCAGGGCTTCGGTCTCGGGAGCTCTGAGCATCATCGCTTCCCGAGGTCTCTCGACACCCAGGTCTAGCAGAGATATCACCCCATCATCAAAATAGCTAGGGATTAGATGCTTATAAGCTTAAGTTCAAACAACAAACGAATATAAAAGCATTTCCACTACCATGAAAAAGGATACATCCCCATGGAGCCTATCCTTAACATCTAATAGTATGAGGCCTATCTAAAGGCCTCCTCCGCACCGAGACCAGCCCTGATAAAGGCTTCTTTAACGAAGGCCCCCCCAAGAAACCCCTTTTAGCGGGGTGGCTTCTCCAAGAACTCTCAGAGTTAGAGCAATAGTAGCATGTTTAACAGCAACCCAGATCTTTTCAGCAGCGTCGTAAGGGTCTCCACGTTCCAGAAGCTCGTAGGCCTTGTCAAGATAGTGTTTAGCGTTTTTAAGATGCTCCTCATAGATACTCACTTATCTCGCCCTTGCCAAATACAACCAAATGATATATTATTATAGGCTTTAATATAGTTCTATACCTTGATCTTTAAATAATAATAGATGATTTCTACCCAATCACTTAGAATCCCTGCCATGATGGAGCTTTATAATTGAAAGCCGCGTGAAACTGCTTTAAGTTCCATATATATACTTATAACGGTTGTTATATTTCTCTGTGGAGCCCCATAATGCAGGCTTGATAAACACAAAGCCCAATGAAACCCGAACCCCCATACCTCCTAACTCAATATATTCAATTCATAGTAGATCATCACTTTAGAGTATATAAGCATATCGCCCATCAACCACAAGGATCATCACGAAGATCAACACTTAAATACCATGAAATCATAACAACATATAAGGGGCCTGGCAAAAAGAGACAAAGCCCCCAAATGATCTACTATAGAATTAAAAGGAATAGGAAGAGATTGCTCGGCTATATGGGGGATGCGGAGACAATGATCTACTATAGAACTGAAAGTTAAATAGATCTATGGTGGTATTGTTGTTATTGTGAATATCCATACTACTATTGTTGCTAGGATTGTTATTAGTGTTGCGTGTTTGAATCCTTCTCCTATGGAGAGTCCTGAGATTTTTCCTGCAACTAGTCCCATTATCCATGAGTTGACTATTGATGCCGTGCCTGCTATGAGGTTGAGTCTGTGTATCGCTGCTATATCTATCCTCCCCCCTATTACGGGTATTGGCTGTGCTATTACTAGTGATAGGTAGATGGTGCTTGTCACCATGAATAGTATTGCTCCTATATAGGGCATTATTATGTATATCCTGAGGCTTGATTTCAGCCTCTCATAAGCCTCTGAAATGGATGCGGAGTATCTAGCTAGGAGGTAGAATACCTCTGGGCTCCCACCCCCAACCTTGATCGAGTCTACTATGAATCTGAACATGACCCTCAGGATCCAGCTCCTAACACCCATAATGCTCCTCCTAATAGCCTCCTCGATATCGAAGCCCATTTCTAGGGCAGCGGCTAACCTCCTGACCACGGGGTTTAGGGGGCCGTGATCCCTTTTAGAGGCCTCTATGAGGGACTTCTCCGGTGAGAGCCCCGTTTTTCTGAGCTCGCTAACATCCTCTATATATGATGCAGCCTGCTTCTCCAGGGCTCTGAGACCCCTTGTAACGCTCCTATATCTAATCCAACTAGATATCGATACTGTTAATAGGGCTGCCGAAACACCCGTGATCTGTCCGAGGACGCTCTGCCTATTGAGGACACCGCTAAACGCTAGATAACCTCCCGTCAATATGATTGTTATGATATAGCTTAGAGGGGCTATTATAGCTGAGAAGAGAGCTACATATGCCAGCTCCCCCACTGCGAAACCCCACCTAGGCTGTGCTATGTGAGATGCATACATAACCCCGGCCGAGAATATTGGTAGTCCTAGAAAGTTATAGAGTATAAGGATAGTGGGGTCAAGACCGCCGGACAACCCCCCGGCCTGTATTCCACCGGCTGAGGTGAATAGCACTAAAAGAGATATACCGCCTATTATGGTCACGAGCATATATATTTCTATATATATACCTAGCTTCTGAACCATCTGCCTTATAGCCTCACCCTGCCTCCTGAAGAAATCCTCCACCTTGGTCTCGAGATAGTGGATCACATCTCCCCCACTTCTAAGAGTAACCACATAGCCTAGTATGAAGTCCCTGAAAACCTGTGAGGGGTGGTAGGAGGCTATCTCCTCCAGAGCTGTGAGAGGATCCCTTCCGAAGAGCCCTATCCTCCTATAGAACTCCTGAGCCTCTATCCTCAAGCCTGTGAAGAGGGGGGATCTTCTGAAAACCTCCATAGCCCTCGCCATAGAAACCCCTCCTCTAGCCATTATCGAGACATAGGATGCTAGGAAAGGCATCTCAGACTCCACTAGAGCCTTTCTACTGCTTCTCTTAGCAACTGGATAGACTATAAATGCTGTGAAAACAACTATTGGTAAGATGATCCCCGCTAGAAGGATCGATAAATAGGCTATCAAACTAGTTCTAAAAGCTATACTAGCACCTATTAAGGCAAGCCCCGCCAGGATCGCTGTAAAGGTGTATCCAATAGCCCTAGCCCCATAGATGAGAGGATGGGTCCTGATCATAGCAGACGCTATAGCCTTATCTAGCTCGAAAGCATTCACAACCCTCTTAGCCATCCTATCAAAGAGTAGAATGAATAAGAAATCCAGATCATAGATAAGCCTATGCCCCAGAACCTTGGTAGCAGCCCTATCCACAGTCCTTGTCAAGGATAACAGACCCCGCCGCTCTAGGATAGGAAGCCCTCACAGATCTCAAGCCAGCAAGTAAATAGATTCGTGAAAGAATTCCAGATCTCCTTCCGATCCTAGAGACAGATTTTCTGGGCAAGCGTAAATAGCGCCCCGATACCCAGGTTATGCTTTCTAGGGTTAGGGTTCTAGCCATTAAAGTCGCCTGCAGCACCCTTTATCGCTGCTAGATCTGCGTCTACTCTTTCAAGAATAGCTGATGGATCTCTATAATATCTATAGATCATAGATGCTATATCCCTGTAATATCTTATACCCTTATGATATAGCCACTCCATAACCCTGGCCCTCTTATAGATCTCATCATATAGATCTTTAGCATTTATCTCCATGGAAGATGCGATCGTCTTGAGGATCTCGCTGCTCTCTATAGACAGCTCATGAACATCTTTGGAGGGGCTCCACCTGCCAATCTGTATTGAGAGACCCTCTCTACCGATCTCCCATATCCTTGTGATTCTCCTGCTAGCCCTTACCCTGCCCTCGCTATCCTTTATAGATACCCTCTCTATCAGGAGGGCTATGTTTATCAGGGGTATGTAGGATTCTGGGATATTCATTGGCGGGCTTGTGAGCCTCTTTATAGCAGCGTCTATGCTTTCAGCATGTATCGTGGTAGCCCCGCCATGCCCTGTAGCTATGCTCTGGAATAGAACATATGCCTCTGCACCCCTCACCTCACCCACAACTATTATATCGGGTCTATACCTCAGGGAGACCCTGACTAGGTCGTACAGGCTTATCTCACCGGCTCTAGATTCCCCGGCAGCATAGCTTGGTCTAGCCACTAGCTGAACCCAGTTCTTTGAGGGAAGCCTGATCTCCGGTGTATCCTCGATCGTAACGATCTTATAGTTAGGCTTTACGAGATTCAGGATCGAGTTTAAAAGGGTTGTCTTGCCGCTTCCAGTAACGCCCATTATCAATATTGTCTTCTTATGCTCTATAGAGGTCCATAGATAGGCAGCTACCTCGGGAGAGAGTGTTCCGAAGCCTATCATATCCACTATTGTTATCGGATCCTCCCTGAACTTCCTGATAGTAAAGGTAGATCCCTTCTGACTAACCTCCCTCATGAAGGTAGCTGCAAGCCTGTGCCCACCAGGGAGTGATGCATCTAGGATGGGGAATGCGACCGAGATATGCTTGCCAGCCATATGGGCTAGCTTGATCACGAAGGCATCGAGATCCCCAGAGGAGTTAAAGATAATGTTAGTGGGCATAGACTCATACTTCCTATGATAAACATAGATAGGGATCCCAACACCATTGCAAGATACATCCTCAAGATTAGGATCCATCATCAGCGTATTTATAGCACCGAAGCCAGCTATCTCCCTCTCAATATAATAGAGGATCTTGCTCCAGCTAACTGTAGGCGTTCTACCCATCCTAATCCTGAAGAGATCCACCGCCCTCCTAGCCTCCCTAGATATGAACTCCCTTGGATCCTCGCCCTCCTTCAGCTCCCCAGCCTCCCACAGGAGGAAATCAACAACCCTCTTATAGATCCTCAGCTCATCCTCTGTGAGGGGTACTTCATCGACGTAGTAAACATACTCACCCGTATCTTCGGAGAGTATTATAATAGCCATTGCCCATGGATCATATATTGAGTACCTCTCAATAACCTCTCCCTTGGGCTTCTCTCTAAGAGGCATTATAGGGGGCTTTATATATTTGGCATAGCTCGAGATCTCGGGGATAGCCTGTGATCTCGAGATCCCCCTATCCCTTTTCAAGGAAGCCTTGAGCTTTGGTAAGCTAGGGATCCTCATGTACCTCTAAAAGGATTAGTATGGTGGGGTTAATAAATATATGGGGTTCGGGTTTCATTGGGCTTGTTTAAGCCCTCTTCCCTTGGTTTCATCGCCCTCAGGATCCCTTTCATCGGGATCCATATCACTGGGCTCCTCCCGCTCGGGGTGACCCCGACCCACAGCTCCACCTTCATTGTTTCCTCTGGTTCATTGCTGTGGGGAAACCCCGCCTCCTGCTTTCTCCTACCTCTCGATATCTATGTGAGCCCCTCTCGGGTCTCTATCCCCACCCGCATTGCGAGGCTCCACATAGAAATATAGCAAAAACCCTTATAAACTTTTATGAAACCCAAAACAGTTTCTTGAGGCTCTGGTTAGACTTGTTAGATATTAATAACCTAATTATGAATCTATTTGGGACCTAGCACATGGACTACTATCTCCACCTCAGGATCTTTGTGCTAGTGTTGCTAATATCATCTGCATCTAGCGTTGCTCAAAGCTATGGGGTGTATGCTCAGCAAGCTCAGACAGACTATAGGGAGGGGGGTTTGGAGCCTTCTAGCATCTATAGGACATCATACGCTAACCTCTCGATCTCTGCGGTTATAGCGTCCACAGTCTCTGGAGCTGGTGTTGTGGGTGTCGCTGGTCAGAGTCCCTCGGGTGGCTATCTGTTTGAGGCGATCCACATAGATAGATCTTTAAAGATCTTCGAGAGAAGCATATATACAATAGGTGGAAAACCAACAGCCATATCCTCTGATGGAGACTATGGGAGCTACATAGCAGTTGGAGATGAGAAGGGTGAGGTGCTGGTCTACAGAATACCAGATAGAAAGGTATCATATATACAGGCCTCTAGATACTCAATAAAGAGCGTCACTATAGGCGTTGGTGGGACAGGAGATCCTTACCTAGCTGTCTTAGATAGTGGTGGATATCTATATATGTATAGAGCCACGAGGGGCGGGTGGGCTGAGATAGGGCCTAAGAGGAGCACAGCCCTCTATAACTATACAGGGGGAAGGGTTCTCGATATATCCCCTGCCGAGATCGTTTCTAGGGGTTCCGTGAGTGTTGATCCCTCACTAATTCTTATGATCTATACCCCTCCCAGCGTAGGCATCCGCTTCAGGGTTCTTAATGAAAGCGGCTACCCAATAGTGAATGCCACTATATCGGCTAACCTGATCAGGCCGGAACCATCGAGGCAGATCATGTTTCAAGCATTAACGAGTGGGGATGGGCTGGCTGGTCTAGATCTCCCGATCCTCGATCCCTATAACACTACCTACAACATAAAGATAACCCATCCTGATTATTTAAGCGAGACCCTGATCCTCGGGATAAGATATCTGGGTGAGAGAGCGGTGATATCAATAACATATAGAGGAGGCACAAGTACTATGGAGTATGAGGGGGCCAGTGAAATACCGATCACTATGAAGAGGGGGCAAGGGGAACTAGTACCCCTAATCCCTCCCCTCAACGTTACCCTGGCCTCAATAGTTGATCTTAGTAAGGCGCCTGAGGAGATAAGGATTGGGAAGCCGATACCGATCTTCATAAACCCTGTAGCCGTGAAACTGATCAAACCGAGCGTTAGCGGTGTGGCATGGAGCTATATAGGAGTCGTTATCGGGTGCTGTATTGAAGGGTCCCCAGCATCTATATTCATATACTATGACCAATCCCTAAACATTCTCAGAGCTGGTGGGGCTGAGTATAGGTGGTATATCCTTCCAGAGAATTTTGAGAGGGGCTGGATAGGCTATGACAACAATGGGTATGGGGTCACAGTTGCACTATCTAGTGGTAAGGTTTACTACTTCCTCTACGATATTGTGAGGGGCTATCACGTGGCTTACTGGGGTACTAATATAGCTGAGAAGATCCACATAGCTTTCTATAGGAATAGCGCTTTAGTAGCGGTTGGAGGGAATGGGTCTCTATATATTCAGAGGCTATCGCCCCCAGCCTCTATGCCGTGTACCAGGAGCGGCGATTACCTAGGAATCCCCCTAGAACCCGGTGTAGGCGCTTCACTATCCCCTGATGGTACTGGCTATATAGTTACGGTCAATAGCATCTACATATTATGGGGGCTTGCGGAGATCGTTGCGGATAGATGCCCGCTGGACATGGTTAGGGTTAGGGCTTTAATAGATATTGAGGATGTTATCTCGAGATATGTGAAGCCTGTCTCTGAGGGGTATGTGGAGATATATGAGGGCGGTGATCTTGTTGCTAGGTCGGGGATATACAATGGATCTTCAACCATATACCTACCTCCGGGAGTATATGATGCAGTCGTCTTGGGAGGGTTTATAAGCTATAGAACAAGGATCTCTGTTCCTCACAGCATCCTAGATCTTAAGAGCCCTACACTATATAGGGTGAATATATCTATATACTACCAAAACCCAGAGAGCCCATATACAGCCTCTCTTCAGAGGGCCCCTCCGGGAGTGACGCTCATTATAGATAATAGGACCGAGATAGTGTTGGGGGATAACCATGTTGAGATGCTTCTCCCAGGCGGTGTTCATAGTGCTTTCCTCACTTGGAGAGGTGTTGTACTTGCTAGGGGGTATTTCAATGTGTCTTACTCAGGGAATATAGATCTCGTGTTAACAGCTGATCTAGCTGCTCTTAACGTCTCTATCACTGTAATAGGTGGTTCTAGCATGTTTATACCTATGGAGGGTATGAGGATCAGGGTATTTGGGGAGGGGCCTCTATTAAGGGGCGATCTA
>Ga0079998_114079_pt1 | contig 35749 bp, 41 predicted proteins | sample PerSpoBPS_BMetaG_FD_69201 | JGI IMG/M metagenome (GOLD analysis project Ga0079998, IMG submission 69201) | Thermal spring microbial communities from Yellowstone National Park, Wyoming, USA - Perpetual Spouter B (PS_B) MetaG (SPADES assembly)... | ecosystem: Environmental > Aquatic > Thermal... | reverse complement strand
AGCCTAGCAGCACAGGCCTCAGAAATAAATATAGATAGAAGGTCGGACAGCATCCCCAACCATCATAAAGACCATAAAAATAAACCCTACAACCACCAACACAAAATGGATTAAGAGCGAAATTATTTTTAGCTCGCGCATATTGTTGGTGGCTGGTCGTTGAAGTCGCCAACCATCGTCTTTACCGCACCCTTAAGACTCGCTATTGAGGAGAGGGAGGTCAGAGAGCCCGCACCCACAGAATTTCTGGCCAGGGCTAGGGTATCTGCCATAAGCACCGGCACGGAGATGACGCTCTTCTCAGGCACATTTCCCGAGGGCAGTGTCTGGGCGAGAATAGCCCAGTACCCCATTACGCCCGGTTACTGCCACGTAGGCGAGGTGATCGAGGTGGGGAGCGAGGTGAGGGGGGTGCAGAGGGGTGAGCGGGTCGTGGGATGGAAACCTCACACTATGTATGCCCTGTACTCTGTGGGCGACTTCTGGGTTAAGGTGCCCGAGGAGGTTGGGGACGATGAGGCCGCAACCCTACCTCTAGCCATAATCTCGCTCAATGGTGTTCGACGCGCAAAGCTCGAGCTTGGCGAGAGTGTAGCGGTCTTCGGGCTCGGCCCCATTGGGATCTTCGCATCGCTCTTCTCTAGGATCGCGGGGTGCAGACCGGTGATTGGGGTCGATGTCGTGGCGAGTAGGCGTAGGCTTGCGGAGAGATGCGGGGCGGTTCACGTCACACTTGACGGCAGTGAGGTTGGGCTTGTCGATAAGGTGAAGACGCTGACGCGGGGGCGGATGCTTGACGTTGTTTTTGAGACGACTGGGAGTCCAGATGCGATAGTGAGGGAGGCGCAGTTGCTTCGCCCCCAAGGACGCCTCGTCGTTCTAAGCAGTCCTCGAGGCCCAACACTCTTCGACTTCCACGACTACTGCAACAGGCCCAGCCTCACAATAATTGGCGCACACGTCACTTCACACCCGCCCCATGAAAACCCCAATGATCCATGGACAAGAGAGAGGAACGCCGAGCTGTACCTTGATCTTGTGCGTGAGGGTCTGATACAGGCCAAGCAGCTAATCACTCATCGGTTCCCTTGGAGGGAGGCGGCTGAGGCTTACCAGCTCCTCCAGAGGGATAGGGGAGAGACGGGCATAGTCATCCTTAACTGGGCCTGAAAATCCAGGATGGCCGCTACGCGGGCGCCATCGATAAAGGTCACGACACTCGTCTCTTTAGTCCTCGACCAAGAACATACCCCACATGCCCATCGATACATGTCCAAGTATGTTGCAGACATAGTAGTAGGTGCCGGGCTTGTCGGCCTTGAAATAGATCGTTGCCGAGCCTCCCGGATACACTAGGCTTGAGTAGGCCCCCTCGAAGGCGGGTTTAGCGCCAGGATCGTCCTTCGCATCGCTCACAACCATAATGGCGTGATACAGCGTCCCCACGTTGATCAGCGTGATCTTGACCGTCGAGCCGCTCTTCACCCTTATCGGGGGGCCGGGAGATGATATAGAGTCTCTGGTAAGCCCGAAGCCAAACCTCCCCCCAGCCTCGCCCGCATAGATCGTCAGATCGACGTCTGGTGCGGCCCCACTGTCTAGGCGGCCCTGCGGCGGGGCTTGTGCAGGGGCGCCCCACATCCACGCCATGCAGGGGCACTGACCCATCATTTGCCACATCCAAGACCCTCTGCCACCCATCATCGCGGGTCCGCCCCACCTGTATGTGTATGCGTCGTTCGGATAGGGAGCAGCCGTGTAGGGCGGAGGCCCTCCGGATAGCTGCGAGAGGCTAGACAGGACCCCAATCATCAAGAGAACCACGGCCGGCAGGCCGGCGACCACTATAAGCCAAGGCCACCTCAACGTTTGATCACCATCCAACAACAGTATACTCCTCCACCGATATAACATGTTCCTGAAACACTGGTGTAACGGTGGGCGAGAATTATATCGTGGGTGAGGGGGTTACTGGGCCTCGGCCGAGCCATTCTGGCGCAGCCTCTTAGGCCTCAGAATCTTAGTCTTGCCGTAAGGCGTGGATTCTACGAGCCCCCTTTGCTCCAGCTGCCTGACCAGCCGGTGGGCCTTCACCCTAGAGAGGGCAAGCTCCCTCGCCAAGTCCCTCTGAGTTATACGCTCCTTACTGACGATCAGGTCCAGCGCTTTCTTCTCAATTTCGAGGAGCCCCGCGACCTGCAGACCCGATTCAGCACCGTCCTTGCTCTGCCCCATAGACTGCCCCATAGAGATGTAGTAGATCGAGAGGGCCATAATCAAGACGCCAGCAAGTAACGAGAATAGGCCTATGGGAGCTGGGAATTGGCCCGCCCACATCATGCCACACATAGGGCAGGAGTGTGGGACGGGGGGTGCTAGGTGCATGTATATCCCGACGATGATGGGTGTGAGGATTAAGGTTAAGGACGCTACGATTAGGATGATAAGTAGAGGCTGCCTCGTCGCCAAACCCGCCAGATCTAGCTTCTGCGGTGTTGATAAGCTTTCACTAAGAGAGGGACCATAGAGAGATCTTGGTCGTCTGTTAGTCTGGTCTTGGGTATCCGTATAGTGTTGTCTGCCCTTTTCTCCTGAATATTGCTTCGTTTCCCCACAAGTCCGACCGTATTGGGATGTTTTACGCGTTTTAGTTTAGGTCTCTCCTTCCTTATTCCTATCTCTTTCTCTTGTGTGTCCGGCTCTTAGTGAGTGCTGAGTTGGGGATGACCCGATTATTGGGGCCGGTCGGTGTTCTTCTCCGAGCAGGTGATGGGGATGGAGGGGTATGGTGGAGAGGTTCCAGTTGATGGCTAGGCCGTATGAGGTCAAGGCGGATGGAGAGGTGGATGAATAGTGGGTAGATACCTGCCGCGGGAGCTTCGGATAAAGCTGTACGGTGACGTTGTTGCCCTTCGGAGAGGCGGGCTGACGTTTAGAGGGATTATTGAGGAAGTGTGGCGAAGATACGGAGTCAGGATCTCTAAGTCGTTGATAAGTGAGTGGCTACGTGGGGTACATAGCCCATACAATGGTAGACGGATACCTTCACTAGAACTGTTGAAGCCTTCGGAGGAGTTGGCGTATGTGATAGGTGTGGTCCTAGGCGATGGGTATCCTAAAATGAAAAGGCGCGTTATCAAAGGCTACAACTATGTCTGGATAGGCCTTAAGGCTAGGGATAGGGAGTTTGTAGAGGGGTTTGGCAGGTGTCTTGCAAAGGTTCTGGGCAGTAGACAAATAAGGCCGAGATACGTGAAATCTTCAGGTAGGTATGTCGTCGAAGCTGAGTCTAAGAAGCTATATGAACTCCTAAGAAAGCCAGTTGACCTCTACAGGCTGAGGAGATACATAGAGCACTGTGAAAGATGGGTGGCGGCTTTCCTCAGAGGCTTCGCAGACTCAGAAGGATGTGTTGACAAGAGGGGTTACATATTTATCCTCAACACTAACCTTAGACTACTTACATATATTCATGGATCTTCTTAGGAGACTTAACATTGAATCTATGGGACCAATACTCAAAGCCACGCGGGGAACTGTAATACGTGATCCTAGGACGAGGGAGCAATACGTAACCAACATGGATTGCTACTATATCTATATTCGAGCCAGCAGTAACGCAAACTCCTACAAATACATCGGATCCACAATAAAGAGAAAACAACAACGCCTAGAAGAGTACACCAGGGAAATCACCAGAAGACCTACTCCCCAACCATTTCCCCCATTCAACATCCTCAAAATAATAACTAATATTGGGGCCGGCCGGATTTGAACCGGCGACCTCCGCCGTGTGAGGGCGGCGTCATAACCGCTAGACCACGGCCCCCACGTAACCACAGAACCCACTGGCTCCAAATAACTTTATCAGCTTATGTCTTGTATCTTGGGTATCCGTATAAAGTTGTTTGTCCCTTTCCCCTGAATATTACCTCGTTTCCCCATAGGTCTAGCTGTATTGGTACGTCGCCGTGTATTGGGGCCACTACTCCTTATATTTGGGGCCGGTGGGTGTTCTTCTCCGAGCGAGTGGTGAGGAATAGGGGGAAGAGGTTGGGAGTGGGATGGTGGTGAGGTTCCAGTTGGCGGCGAGGCCATACGAGATAAAGACCATAGAACGAGGGGTGATCTAAGTGAGTAGGGTCTTCGTAGACTTCGGACGCAACAGGGTCTATGCTCTCCCAGAGGATGGTGGTGAGGTGGTGGTCTTCGGCGACTTCTTGGAGATGTTTGGGAAGTTGAGGCCGAGGGTTGTGGTTGCTGATAGTTATCTGAGGAGGCTCCTACCAACCATGACGCGGCTTGACGGGGCGGTGTCCCTGAGGCTTGGAGATTTGAAAGCGGTCTCCGAAGTGAGAAGGAACAATGGTCTTAGGAAGACGGATGAGAACGACGTTAAGGCTCTGAGGCAGATGTTCTATGAAGCTCCTGATCTGTTCCAGCCGCTCTATGCTTCGTCGTTGGAGCTTGAGGTTAGGGCTCTGGCGGAGCTTTGGGTGGAGATGGCTGGGATAAAGAAAATGGTAAAGCATACGCGTACTGTAACGGCGAGCCCGTTAGCAGCCGAGGCCCACAAAGTACTTCAACGCTACGCCGACAGGCTGGGGCGTGGCCTCCTCCATCTCCCTTCCAGCCCTCTGGGTCTCTCTAACGTCTGGCTGGAGAAGCCCAACCCTCCCCCCTCTTTCCCATACTCATGAAGCCTCTATTTCATATATTCATAAACTCTCCCCAACATATAGCGCCCCAACCTAGTCACTCGGTTTTTCGTACAACCAGCAGGTCTTCGCGAGTATACCTGGGCTCCGGCAAGGTCTCGAGAGGCCTACCGCGTAGTAACTCTAAGATTAACTTTTACCCGCACCTGCTTGACCGTCTATGCGAGAGGCCTACCGCGTAATACTCGAATCCCTCGGCACACCACACAGGCGGGTCCAATACCCTTCTGCCATCTATTATCAGGGGCCTCCGCATCAGGGCCTTGACCTTGGAGGGCGAGAGGGTGGCATATTCCTTCCATTCTGTCGCGATTATGGCTGCATCGGCCTCCGTGAGGCAGGAATCTAGGTTGCTGTGATAAGCCACGGAGTCGCCTAGGACCTGCCTACCGCTTTCCAGCGCCTTGGGATCGTGTACATGAACCTCGGCCCCCCTCGAGGAGAGCTCCCTAGCAATAGCTACGGCCGGCGACTCACGCACGTCATCTGTACCCGGCTTAAAGGCCAGTCCAAGCAGCGCTATCCTCTTCCCACCGATGCCGCCCAGCGCTGCCTCAGCCATCTCCACAACACTGAGCCTTTGACTATCGTTTAGTTCGAGCGTAGCGCGGAGCAGTGATGCGTCTAGACCAAGCTTCTCTGCTGAGCCTGCTAGCGCCCTGAGATCCTTTGGCAGACAGCTCCCACCGAACCCTATCCCAGCGCGGAGGAAGTGTCCCCCGATCCGAGGGTCAAGCCCCAGCCCCCGCGCCACCTCTACCACATCTCCTCCCTCGACGCGCTCGCATATCCTCGCTATCAAGTTGATGAAGCTTATCTTCATCGCGAGGAAAGCGTTCGTCGCCAGCTTCGTCAGCTCAGCATTAACCGTGTTGGTGATTATCGTGGGGATCGCGCGGGGGGCGTATAGTTCTCTGTAAAAATCTTGGAGAACATATGCAGCCTCCTTCTGCTCAGCACCAATTATTATTCTGTCAGGGTTGGCGGTATCTGCTAAGGCCGACCCCTCCCTCAAAAACTCCGGATTAAAGCACAGGTGGAATCCCTCGCCGCAAGATCTTCCACTTCTCTCCTCAATAAGCGGCCGGACTACCTCCCATGTGGTTAAGGGCGGTACCGTGCTCTTCAGGACAACGAGCGGTTTACCCCCTCTCCGCCGAGCCAAGGCATCCCCAACGTCCACGGCGGCCCCCCTTACCTGCGAGAGGTCTGGAACACGGTCGGGTCCGACGGGGGTTCCCACCGTGATGAAGAATATATCCACATCCTCCTCGGCTCTGTCGAGCCTTGTCCTGACTTCGAGCGTATGTTCTGAGAGAGTTTTACGGAGAAGCTCCTCAAGCCCCTCCTCGTAGATGGGGGGAGTTCCGCGACAAATCTTCTCAGCCTTCACCTCATCCTTCTCCACACAGATCGTCTTAACGCCGCGAGATGCTAGAAATGTGCTGAGGGTGAGGCCCACGTAGCCTGCGCCTATGACGGCCACAGCCTTAGCCCTACCCAACCCTCCTCGTGGATGGGCCGGCCTCTGTCAGCTTTTAGTGTTATTCTGTGACTTCGTTGAGAGTTCGTAGGAGATCTTGAGAGCCTCCCAGTAGAGCTGTGGAGACCCTACATCTAGCTTCGCATAGTCGCCGAGTTTCAAAGCCAGCACCTTATACCCCCACTCTATCAGCCTCTGTATCCCGTCGGTTAGCTGTATCTCGCCCCCCACGCCCGGCCCGACCGTCTTGAGAGCCCTAAATATCGACGCATTAAAAATGTATAGGGGCACTATCGACAGGTTCGAGGGAGGAGTTTCCGGCTTCTCTAACACTTGGACGACTTTCAGAAACTCGCCGCGACCCTCGACAATGGCGACGCCGTATTGCTTCGGGTTCTCGACCTCCTGAAGCAATAGGAGAGCATCCGGAGACTCCTTCTCGAAACATCTATACATCCTCTCGACGACCCTCTGGCCATCCACTATGTATGTGTCCCCCGCGTGGACAAGGAAAGCTGACTCGCCGACCGACCTCTCACATAGTAGCACGGCGTGGCCGAAGCCTAGGGGGTGGGGCTGATTTATCCAGACCATAATGGAGCTGCTCAGCTTCCTGTAAAATTCTTCGAAGTCCCACAGCAGGGGTGAGCCATGATTTCTCATCAGCTCGAGGTAGCCGTAGTCGGGTGTAAAGTGGTCCTCAACCGCCCTCTTCCCCCGGCCGACCACGAATATGAATTCCCTTAAACCAACCTCGTAGAGCTGCTCAAAAATGAGTTGAAGTATCGGCTTGACGCATAGAGAGTTTCTCGCAGTCCTAGAAAAGATGGGGAGCATCTCTTTAGGCTGCTCCTTGGTGGCTGGCAACATCCTAGTCCCCAGCCCCGCAATAGGCAGGACAGCTTTTAGGTCGCCGATATCCTTTCCCGTCATGCTGATTCAATCTACTGGGGAGAAGTCTACTAAGATAGGTCTTTCGCTATATTTTTCGTAGGAGCAGGACTGTGAATGCAGCGATTCCTGCGGTCCCGGCCATGATTCTGGCCAGCTCCGCCCTCGGCTTCCTAGCCATGAGGATAGATAAGGCCCAGGCCGCTAGGGAGGGTTGGAGGCTGAGCGAGAGGAGCATCCTCTGGTACTCGGTGACGGGCGGAGGACCCGGAGTAATCTCGGCGGCCCTTATCTATAGGCATAAGACGCTCCACAAGGCTCTCCTCGTACAGGCCGCTCTAGCGACCGTTCTCGTCTACTCCGTGGCTATTGCTGGCTTCTCTACCATCTGAGACCCTTTTCCTCCTGCTATATTTCCTCGGGCCCCACCTGAGGGTGTGGCCGCACCTCGGGCACCTCGCCCCGGCATCGCGTATCCACCCGCAGCAGTGGCCGCAGTACCTCTGCCCCTAGAGTATCTTGGGGGAGTGGGCATGCTACTCCTCCCTCATCGATTCCGGAGCACCCTCCCCCAGAGCTTCCCTCACAGCTCTGGTGAATGCCTTGAGGCCGTCCATCTTGAGCCTGAACCTCCTCTCCCTCCCGTCGACCGTCAGGACGCTCACGGTGGCGACCTCCTCATACCTCCATGGGATGTTGTAGGATCCCAGGACCGTCGCCTCCGTCGCGGTCGTGTAGTCTATATCCCTGACGGCTCTCCAGGGAATATACTCGGCCCCCACGACCAGCCCGTGCCTAGGACCTCTACCCACTTCCCGGTCAATCCGTTGTGGAAGAACCCCAGGTAGAGTCCTCCGGCTATCGTCAATGCTTGTAGGCAACGCGTCTATTATGATTTACTGTAGGATATGATCCTGTCGAGGGGTGGTCTAAAGTATACATGGATTTCTCAGCCTATCAGTTATTGCTCCAGAAGCTGTCCTCAGTGCGTATCCAATGAACTCGGCGGCGCCCGTAAGCCCACCAATAATTACTGCGCTAGCACCAAGTAAGCCCAAGTATGGCCCTATGACGCCTCGGGCTCCCCCATATGTTACAACGCCAAAAAGACTAACAATTCCCATAAGCAACACGAAACTTCAAAGCCAGTCTCTTTACATCCGTGCTCAACTTCGTCTTCAATAAACGCAGGCAACTCTTAACCATTAGGAAGAAATGTGTAGCCTTATCTCGAATAAATTCCTGTGAGGCGTGCTTCCGCTATTACGTGTCCTTTGATCGAGTTTAGTAGCTCTTGCCTACTCATTCTGGGCTTTAGATCTAATACTTCGTCCAGAGCATACATCTTAAAGACGTATCTATGAGGCTTTCCAGGCGGTGGGCAAGGGCCGCCATATCCTACCCTACCAAAATCGTTAACTCCCTGCAAAGCGCCGCTCGGCAATTCATCCACCTTTTCAACCACTTCCTCCAGCCTGTTTATGTTTGCTGGAAGATTATAGAGTAGCCAGTGTGTAAAGATGCCGCCCGGCGCGTCAATGTCCTCCACTATCAGTACAAAGCTCTCCGTTGTTAGTGGATAATCACTCCAGTGGAGAGGAGGCGAGATATCTAGGCCATCGCAGGTATACTTCGCAGGAATTACTCCACCATCACTAAACGTCTCACTACCTAGTTTAAATGATACTGCGGTCGTCTTCTCTGAGTAAGTGATCATTGGAGCGAGGTAAAGCGCTAAAGCAGCCAATCCCACAATCATCACTACGACTATAATTATTATGAGCCTCCGCATTCGCCTGCTACGTAAACTAAATACCGAGAGGAAAGATATAACATTTTTTATCAAGGTCCAGATAGTGTCCAAATAAGCATTTTTGCTCACCTCCCCCTCGCAGCCTGATAGTATAGTGTGAATAGGTTTAGGAATAGCTTGAGGTTCGTGATTCCCTGTACGTGGTTTCTCGCGCTCATCTTATGGTGGAATACTACAGTTCTCTCCTTCAGGTATCTGAAGAATCTCTCTACCCTGTTCCTCATGCCGAACCTCTCATGCCTATACTCTAGGCCAAGCCTCTCAAATGCCCACCTATACCATGGGCCTTTATCAACCAATACCAACGGCTTGTTTGTACACATCTTTAATGCTTTCTTCAGGAATGCTAGGGCATTCAGGCAGCTCCTACCATAAGACGCCTCCAGAACCAATAATTCCCTAGAATCAACGTCTACAGCAGACCAAACATATACGTGGACTCCTTTAACTGATAGCTTGGTCTCATCAACAGCTATACACCTCCTACACCTAGGCTCCTTAGCAACCCTGATCTCAGATACCTTCTTGGCGAGGTAGTGGACGGCAGACTTGCTTATAGGCCCCAAACCATGCTAAGGACCCTAGAGACCTTCCTACAGCTACCATGGAACATGTAGTCCAACACTGCTAGGACCTTAACCTCCCTACTTTTTTATTACGCATAAAACAGCCCGAAACTAGGGCCACAACATCCATAGCATACAAGACACATCAACCGGCCTTTAAATATAACGCCTTATTTGGACACTATCCATGCGAAGAGACCCTTACATAAATCACAGCTTTCCTTGAGACATCAGGCTTGACGAATCCCATTAACGCTCAACCTCGCTCTAAGGTATCCTCCTCTTACCACCAACAGTTCTGACAACACTTATCTTCCCTTCCCTATCCCACTTCCTAAGCGTATTGGGATGAACCCCCAAACCTCCTCAGGCCTCTCGGAGAGTCAACAGCTTTTCAGACACCATGTAAATAAAGTTAAGAAAAGTTATATTCAGAAACTGCTGATGAACCCTAGATGGGAGAGACCCGCGTGAAGTTTAGGGTCTACAGCGGCGAACGCTTCACAGAGCTAGAGGGGCTTGTAGATACAGGAGCCACCTTCACGAAGATCCCGAGGTCTGCAGCCTCCAAGATAGGGCTTCAAGCCAAATACGAGGCCGAGATCATGCTAGGAGATGGAAGAACCCTGAAAAGAGGTCTCGCGCTGGGAGAGGTTGAGGTAGAAGGCGTCAAGAGACCTATCCTCATAGCAATCGGGGGAGATGAAGAAACACCCATAATCGGATACACCACCCTCGAAGTTTTAGGCTTCAAAGTAAACCCACTGACTGGAAAGCTTGAAAGGACACCAGCAATAGAACTTTAAAGCGGCAGAACACTGAAACATTCTTTGGATTTGTTAAGGTTATTACAGTGTAGTCGATAGCAGATGCTGTGGAGGGCTTGGTATGTTTGACACTCTCCACGGCTGAAGCCGGGAGATTCTCGGTTTGTCGGCCCGAGGCTTCATCCTACCGAGTTCTGGGCTGTGTCAAACCAGCCCCTAGATACGGCATGTAGCCGTATCCCCGCTTTGCTGGAGCCACCCCTCCCTTCTCGGCTCGGAGCCTTATTCCAGCCTTTGGACATCCGAGCCACATCCGAGCGACACGCTCAACATGAAATCATCCTAAGCTACATTTAAGCCTATCGACAATTCATCCCACGATTAAAAACCTTAGGCTTTCTTGTCGATTTTGGTAAGGGTGGCCTAAGTCTCCGTGAATGCCTTGGAGAGCTTATTGAAGAAAGAGTGTTGATGCGGGCCTCGCGATCCTTGAAAAGCTTTATAAATAGATAGAGCGTGTTGATGCTTGACTTTGAGGGCTGTCCTCGTGAGGATTTACGGCAGGATTCAGAGGGTCGGCTACAGGAGGTTCGTGCTAGACACTGCTCAGGAGCTCGGCCTCACGGGCTACGTCAAGAACGAGAAGGACGGCTCCGTAACCGTCTTCACTCAGGGAGATGATGCGGTCGTTGAGAAATTCATTGAGTTGTTAAAGTCACCCCCACAACCAGCACATGTCAGATCAGTAGACGTTAAAGACGCAAGACCCAGGCCAGCCCTGAAATACTTCGCGATCAAGCCATCACCACTACACGAAGAGCTACAGGAGGGTTTCGGAGCGATGCAGACAATCTTCACGGACTACTGGGGAGAATTCAGGAATTTTGTAGGAGAATTCAGAGACTACAGACAAGAATTTAGAGACTACAGACAAGAGTTCAGGGACTTCAGACAAGAGTTCAAAGACTACAGGGAAGAGTTCAGAGACTTTAGAGATGAATCGCTTAAGATAAGTAAAGAGATACTGGATGAGGTTAAGGGCGTGAGGAGAGACCTCCAGACAATCCTCGACGAAAGGCTGGCTAGGATGGAGAGGGATATAGCGGAGATCAAGGCAAAGATTGGGCTAACATAAAGAGACTGCCCAACCAGCTTATCCACAATAAGTACAGATCAGCTCTACACACCAAACACATTAAAGATCCAACACTATACGGGACTCTGTTAACTATCCGACAACGTGTGGGAAACGAGCATCACCCACATAGACACTCCACTCATAATCAAATCACACACCTATAAACAATTCTAGTAAATTACTCCTAACACATTGATTCTCCACTTATACTTTGTTCAGGAAATTATGGAAATTAGATATGGGTATTGATATAGATTAAGAGGCTTAAGTCAAATGCATTGATTCTAGACGCTGGATGTGCAGGAAGTCTTCTAAGTCATGAGTTAATTGCAAGCTCAAACTTTACCCGAGATTCGGCGAGAAAGCTCCCGACTTTAGTCGTGGAGATGAGTCGCCGTAAAGCTTAATAAGGTTTCTGGCTATTAAGACTTTGAGCGAGTCGCTCGTGAAGGCTAGGAAGACCATTAAGGCTAAGATTCTTGAGCTTCGTAGGGGCAAGGAGGAACTACTCAAACGAGAATACGAAAATTTTCAACGCCACCTTCATGGAGACAAATCTGTTCACACTATACTATCAGGCCGCGAGGACAGGGAGGTGAGCGAAAATGCTTATTTGGACACTATCGATTGAGGGCCACAACCAGTTAAATAACGTTATGGCTTGTCTAGGCTCGGTATGGAGTCGGATGGGTGGGTCGAGCTGGTGGGCTACGTCTCAAACCTAGGCTCCCTACTCGACTTTGAGATTGGCTTGGACGGCGGCTCGCTCAGCATAGGGCTAGACGGGGCCTCCATAACTGTTGTCAGGCTTTCGGAGGGCTGGGTAATAACCTACGAGAACTACTCTGAGGGGGTCAGGATAAGGGTTTGGAATGGTGAGGCTGAATACTACCGCGACGGCAGGCCCTGCATGAGGGGTTTAGACTCTGGCGCCCACAGGAGTCCCGACAAGGCGTTAGCCCTGATAGTCGGCCTCGCGGCGCCCACAGCCGTGTACTAGGCGCCGTATCTCCTGACCCTCTGTTGATACGTTCTTATCGCCCTCAGGAGATCTATGCGCCTGAATGCGGGCCAGTAGACATCCAAGAAGACCAGCTCGCTGTAGGCTATCTGCCAGAGCAGGAAGTTGCTGATCCTCTCCTCTCCCGACGTCCTGATTACTAGGTCTGGATCAGGCTTAGGGAGGCCATTCGTGTACAGGTTCTTCTCTATCACTTGCTCATCGACCTCGTCTGGGTGAATCTCTCCCCTCATGACCTGCTTCAATAGCTTCTTAACGGCGTCAACTATCTCCGCTCTCCCCCCATACGCAACCGCTATGTTGAGGTGGAACCTGTCGTGCCCTTTCGTCGCCTCCTCGAGCTTGAGAAGGCTCTCAGCCACCTTTGGGGGCAGGTAATTCAGCCTCCCAATAATCTTAAACCTAACCTTCTCCTTCCAAACCAGCTCCTCCGCCAGGAACCTCTCAACCTTCTCCAGCAAAACGTTGTAAAGATCCTCCAGCTCCTCCGGCGGCCTACGCATGATATTTTCTACAGACAAGACGTATAGGGTCACGACCCTTATACCTAGGTCGAGGCACCATCTGAGAAGCTCCTCGACTTTATCCGCGCCGTATCTGTAGGCCTGTGCCGTGCTTAAACCATGCATCCTCGCCCACCTCCTGTTCCCGTCCAAGATTAGGGCTAGGTGCTGGGGCATCTCTCTCCCCATGACGGTCCTCTCTAACCACTTCTCGTACAGCGAATACGCTCCGGCAAGCCTCAGTATCCTCTCTATCATTTCTTAAAGACCCTCACTCTCCTGATAGACCGTATAATGGTTATGGTCGTTAGAAGGGTCGCGAATCCTACGATCACTACTAGGATGAGCTGGATGAGATGAGCGATATTCTGGGTTACTAGGTATTCCCCGAAGAGCCTCACGATTATCCATAGGAAGAAGAAGACCACCAACGCCTGAACATGTCTCCATACCCTCGCACTACGCGCGACGTAATAGTAGAATATATTGTAGGCAGTGTTGAGGAAGGCTGCTACCGCTAAGAGGTCGACGCTACTCTTAATGAACACTCCAGTGAAAGACAGTAGGTATGGGCTCAGCTTGTCAAGCGTTACCGCACCACTATCCGGACCTATCAGCGTCTGTACGTGTGCCATGGCGTCGCTATATCCGGCCGCTAGGGCCACGAGTATCAGTATTAGGCTGACCGTCGCTGTGAAGATGCGTATCTGAGTCAGGCCAGGTTTATGGGATATCTCTGTAACATGCCTCAGAAGCGAGGCAACAAGGTTGTCTAACCCAAATCCACGAATGAGCATTACAATCCCCGCGAATATCAGAAGGGTGGTCAGTGTCAGTAAGTTGAAGAAGTATAGCATCCCGAGGACTATCAGGATTATTCCGGGGATCCCAAGGATCATGCGTGTGTAGGGCGCCTCGTAAACCAGCATTCTGAGATACCTGAGAAATATCATCCAGCTGGTCTCTATGCTTTGGCTCTGCTTCACCACAACGGTCCTGGCGGAGACCACCTTAAGGCGCGACGAGATTATGAAGGATGCTGACGGTGAGAGGGGGCCGTCAGACACCACGATACACTCGGTCGACCCTATCCTCGCTATAACATCCTCTATCTCTTGCGCGATCTTTCTGTCCCTCTCAAGGCCACCCTTAGGGCTCCCCGCCACGGTCACCAGCTCAACCCCGTTTGGCCACTTCCCATACTCCTCGTCATACAGCTTGATGGCCGCAAACATCGCGTTCGCGTCAGCATCCTCAGGGTCAGCCAACACTAGTTTGAGGGCCGCCTCCTGGTTAGCGTCCCTACCTATTATCGGGGTCTCTACTCCCCCTTTTACCCCAACGTCATTATCCTCGTCTATCACGATTATGAGAAGCGGCCCCCCAGCCATCCTCGACAACCTACACCATATACAGGCTCAAACATCTTGAGAATTTATTTTTTAGATTAGCCCTCGGTCTTGCCGCCGCTCAACTGCCAGAGGGCCTCGTCCTCCATGAGGATCTTCAGCTCCTCGAAGTCGAGCTTCTCCCCCCTCTCAAGCTTCTCTATCGCTTCCCTCTTCTTCTTAGCCTTCACCTCGCTAATGCGGCGCTTCATAATCTCCTCCCTCTTGCCCCTCAAAAGGCGATAGAGCTCGTATACCCTCGAGGAGGCTAGGATGCGCTCAGCCTCCAGCCTGTCCCTCACGTCCCTAGCCTCGACGTAGCTTGCATGGTGCTTATCTGCCTCGGCCTTGAGCGCGTCATACCTCTGGTTCAGCGCCTCCATCTCGGCACCGATCTTGCTGATCCTACTGGAGACCTCGTCCAGCCTCTTCCTCTTCTCCTCTAGCTCGTTCTTGACCTGTTCCATAGCGGGTGACAGCTCGTTGAGGGAGAGGTTTATCCTAAGCGCCTTCTCATACTCGAGGAGCATAGCCTCCATCCGCGAGGCCTCTTCGAAGAGTCTCCTCTCCTCCTCCCTAGATACGCGATGAGACGCTAGGTAGAGGTCTATCTCGTCCAGCCTCCGCTTTATCTTGTTGACATCCATCGAGATGCGGAGGCTCTTTAGCTCGCCTTTGAGCTGTTTCTTCTCGATTATGTAGTTGAGGAGTTTCTGTCTGAGGTCCCTTACATCCCTTCTTAAGACCCTCGCCTCCTCTATGAGTCGCGCCTTCTCCTCCTTCAGATTTCTAACTTCCTCTCTTATCCTCTTCATCTCCGCGTGTATGTTTTCGCGCTCCTCGGCGTGAAGCTTCATCCTCTTTGAAGCCTCCTCTATCTGCCTGTCGAGCTCGCCTATCTTCTCCCGCAGCTCGGCGATCTCCTTAGAGATCTGCTCCTCCATGCTCATGCAACCCACCTACCGCAGCTCATACTCACCCTCACCAACCATCTTGGTGACCTCGGCGTGGAGAGCTCCAAGCCCAAGCATTTTCATAGACGACACCATGACCACAGGAAACATTCTACCTATCTCGTGCATGATGCCTACGAGATCCCTTGTTATAAGCATTTGCATTCCACCCCCCTTAGACTCTATATCCACCTCCAAGGCCTCCCGCGACTCTATCCACCTCTTTATGCGCTTTAGGATACGCTTGGGGACAGCGTCGACCTTAGATATGGCGATTATTGTCTGGAGAGCTAGGGAGAAGTAGACCGAGGTTGTGAGGAAGAGGGAGGCTGTGAATAGGCGAGTGGTGTGGCTTGTGACTGGGTCTAGGAGGTAGACCAGCACGCTGGGGAACTTTCGGAATATCTTCACCAGCTCGCGGCCTTCCTTCCTGAAGGCGAAAAGCTCGAGCTGCCCAGGAGTGTCCACAACCACGTAGTCAGCACCTAAGGCCTCCACGTCCTCTGCCAGATCCTCGACCTCCCTCACAGCCTCCCTGAAAGACGATATCAGTGCGGCGTTAGGGCCGAGCTGGCGCGTCAACATTATCCTCTCAAAGTCCACATACTCCCTTATGTCGATGTCCGGCTCGTAAGGCAAAACCGCCGCCGCGGGGTCAAGGTTCACGGTCGCGACTATCTGCTCGTTAGACTTGAGCCACTCCGAATAAGCGGCAGCCAGAGATGATTTCCCAGAGCCTGCTGTCCCCACCAGATAGACTATACGCAAACTCCAAAGTTTTCTCGCAGATGCATAATATAAGCCTGAGCCTGCGTGAGGCCTCAGGGCCTGTCAGCAGAGCTCTATCGTGCTTGGGGGTTTGGAGGTTGCGGCGTAAGCCACCATCACAACCCCCTCAACCTCGTTCGTGATGCGTCTCGATATCCTGTCGAGAAGCTCGCTGCTTATTGGGTACCAGTCGGCCGTCATTCCATCCTCACTCGTCACGGCCCTAACTATCACGATGTGGCCCTCACTCCTCGCGTCGCCCTTGACGCCGACCCACTTTGAATCCAGCACGACGGCGAAGGCCTGCCAGACCGAGTTGTAGATCCCTGACTTCTGGAACTCCTCCTCAACTATAGCGCTGGCCTCCCGACATATCCTCAGCTTCCTCTCCGTTACTTCTCCCTCAATCCTCACCGCAAGTCCCGGCCCGGGGAAGGGATGCCTCTCAATAACTGCGCGGGGAATACCTAGGGACTCTGCAACACGCCTGACCTCGTCCTTGTAGAGGTCCTTGAGGGGCTCAATGAGCTCAAGCCCAAGCCTACTTGGTAGACCTGCCACGTTGTGGTGGCTCTTTATCAGGCTAGTGAGGGCGCCTGTAGCACCACTCTCCACTCTATCGGGATATATCGTACCCTGCGCGAGATACCTCGCGTTGGGTATGGAGCGGGCCGCCTTCTCAAAGATCTCCACGAAGACTTTACCGATGGTTCTCCTCTTCTCCTCAGGGTCCGAGACTCCTCGCAGGGCCTCGAGGAACTCTCTGCTAGCGTCAATGAAGTGGATGTTTTCTATCTTTAGCTCTTGGAGGCTCTTGAGAACAAGCTCCCTCTCACCCTTTCTGAGGAGGCCATGGTCGATGAATATCACGTGGAGCCTCTCTCCGATAGCCCTATGCAGCAGCACCGCGGTAGTTATCGAGTCCACCCCCCCGCTCACTCCACACACAACCCTCTCATCAGGGCCGACGCGAGACATAATCTCCCTGATCGCGCTCTCCACCGCGTCTACCGGTCTCCACTCACACCTACAGTGCGCAACCTGTCTGAGGAAGTTTTCGAGGACTCGCTGGCCGAGATGCGTGTGCCTCACCTCGATGTGAAACTGTATCGTGTAGATGCGGCGTTCTGGGTTCTCCATCGCGGCTATTAGTCCTGACTCGGAGACAGCGGTCACAGAAAATCCGGGGGGCGGCTCCAGTACGGCGTCTCCATGACTCATCCAGACATCCATTTGGCTTGGTAGGCCGCTGAAGAGTGCCGAGTCGCCCTTAATCTCTACTCTCACTCTCCCATATTCTGCTTTGGGGGCCCTAGAGACCTTGCCACCCAAAATCTTTCCTACGAGCTGATGACCGTAACAGATCCCGAGTATCGGGATACCTGCCTCGAAGATTGAAGGGTCTGGCATCGGGGCCCCATCATCATAAACGCTTCTGGGGCCGCCTGAGAGAATCAGGGCCTTGACGTCGCTGTAGCTTGCTACCTGCTCGGCCGAGATATTGTGTGGCACGACCTCGGAATATACTCCGGCCTCTCTGCATCTCCGAGCAATGAGGTGGGTATACTGACCCCCAAAGTCAAGTATCAGTATCTTCTCGAGGCTAGCATCTCCCTGCGCGGCTCCCGAGCTCAGCCTAAAATACACCCCCACCCCTCCTACCCGTCTGAAGCTATCTATAAACGCCTCGCTTTTCAGGCCGCCTACCTAAAGGAAACGACTAGGACGCGAGACATTGCCGCCATAATAATCGCCGACGTCCACGAGAGACCAGGCCTCGGCCTGCAACAGCCGATAGCCGGCGCGATAGTCACCTTTTACTCCGACCTGAAGCTCTGGATGAGTACGCTGGGGCCGGGCCGGAAACTCCTCACCGTTGAGGGGAAGGTGGGCGGCGGCAGATACATCCTCCGCGTCCACGAGGGCGGGCTGTCCGAACTCTAAGCTGAGATGCCGTTCTGGTCTAGCGTGAACCTTCATTCCTTCCCCCATTCTTCCCTTCACATACGTGTTTAGCCCCTTATAACCATCAGACACCAATAAGATATCAACGATCAAAGTATATGGGGGTTGAGGTAGCCCTTAACATCCGATCGGATGACTAACCAAGAACCAAACCTTCAGAATATCGAGCCATAGATATGTTTCATATGGTTTTCTGTATGGGATGGTGTCCAAATAAGGCGTTATATTTAAAGGCCGGTTGATGTGTCTTGTGTGTTATGGATGTTGAGGCCTTGGTCTCGGGCTGTTTTATGCGTAATAAAAAAGTAGGGAGGTTAAGGTCCTAGCAGTGTTGGACTACATGTTTCATGGTAGCTGTAGAAGGGTCTCTAGGGTCTTTAGCATGGGTTTGGAGCCGATAAGCAAGTCTGCCGTAGATTTGGATTCTAGGGAGTTATTGGCTCTAGAGGTGTCTTATGGGAGGAGTAGCCTGAATGCCCTATCATTCCTCAAGAAAGCATTGAGGATGTGTACAAACAAGCCGTTGGTATTGGTTGATAGGCGGTCCATGGTATAGGTGGGCATTTGAGGGGCTTGGGCTAGAGTATAGGTGTGAGAGGTTCGGCATGAGGAACAGAGTAGAAAGATTCTTCAGATACCTAAAGGAGAGAACCGTAGTATTCCACCACAAGCTAATCGCAAGAGACCACGTACAGGGAATAAACAACCTAAACCTATTCACACTATACTATCAGGCCGCGAGGACGGAAGGTGGGTGAAAATGCTTATTTGGACACTATCTGTTCTATCATGAGTCTGACCTTAAGGACTCTCTCCAGGTTCTTAGGTAGGCTAAGGGGCGGCTTTAAGGAATCTGACTCGCTGACCCTCAGCCGGCTTCTACAGTCGAGCGGCGCCTCCAGCTGAAGAGGGACTCTTCCTCCACCCTCTCGGCGAGGAGCCACTCCATGAGCTTCCCCGTGGGTAGTGAGGAGAGTGCCGTGACCGCGATTAAACAACTATCTCTCGTTTAGAGAATTGAGAGAGGATCTTTCTCGTTTAGTACACGAGATACTCGTCGAGTGGGTATGAGGTTAGGGGGACCACGGAGTCCTCAGTTATGAGGAGGGTATCCTCGAACCTTATCCCCCACTTGCCGCTTATGTATACCCCTGGCTCGCAGGTGACCACGTTCCCCTCCGCGAACTGGTCCTGGCTCCCCGGACCGATTCGGGGCGGCTCATGGATATCGATGCCCAAGCCGTGGCCGAGGCTGTGGGTGAAGTATGAGTCTAGACCCGGGGAGGCGAGGGTCTCTCTAGCTGCCTCATCCACATAGCTGCAGGAAACGCCCGGTCTCATCATGCTCTGCGCCCTATTCTTAGCGTAAAGAACGGCCTCTATTGCCTCCTTAACGCTCTGCTCGGGATCCTTCCCTATGAAGAAGGTTCGCGTTATGTCGGAGCAGTAGCCTTCAACCTTTACTCCCAAGTCGATCACGACCGTGTCGCCCCTCTTTATTACGCGGTCCCTCGCGGAGCCCCTTAAGAGGGGACCGTGTGGAAGCGCTGATCTCTCCCCCGACGCCACTATGGGGGGGAAAGCAGCCTCGTCTCCCACCCTCCTATAGATCTCCGCCATAAGCTCCGCCTTAATCTCGCTCTCCATGATGCCGGGAGTTAGAAGATCCGCCGCGCTCTTCATCACCTTGTCTGCTATAGAGCATGCCTCTTTAATGACCGTGACCTCCTCCTCGTCTTTCGAGGACCTCATATCCCAGACGATCTTCGGGACTTGTCGGAGCTCGACGCCACCAACTAGGCCACTAACCCTTCTGAAAGTCTCCAGCTCGATCTGATCCATCCCAACGACCCCCTCCACATGGCTCAGCATCTCGGCAAGAATCACCTCCGACAAAGCCCCCATCCTGAGCTTCTCCACCGCTATCTCGGGGGGCGCCTCCTTCTCCGCGAGAGCATAGTCCAGCGGAGACGTGTAGAAAACCGCCGCGCCGTCCTGCTTGATCAGTAGGTAGCCAGAGCAGGGTAGGCCCGTAAAGTAGAATATGTTGGACCTGTCGACGCATATGTATGCTTGGAGGCCCATGAGGCTGAAGCGTGTTGCAAGCCTCTCTATCCTCTCCTTGTATCTCATACCTATCGGCACTATATAGGTGCGGGGCGTGATAAAAGTATGGAGCCGGGCCTCAGCGGATTTTGGAGGCGGCTATACAGCTGTTAGTCGACCCTTAAGATCTTCGCCCTTACCCTATCCATGATTGCCCTCTCAATCCTGCTAATCTGTTCATAGGTCTTCCGGAGGTCACGGTTCTTATGCGGCACCACTATGTAGGGCCTGACAATAAGGTCGCCCCTGACCCCCCGCCCCCTCCATAGGCCCTTACCCTTCACCACCACTCTGGAGCCAGTCCTTATAGGTGGAGAAAGCTTGACGTCGACCGGCCCGTCCGGTCCTGATACCCTGACCACCGTCCCCAAGACTGCCTCGCTAGGCGAGACCGGTACCCTAACTACCAGGTCTCCGTCCACTACCCTGACGTGGCGGGTCTGCTTGACCCGGATCCTCACCAAGATGGTCTTGTAGGGGTTGGAGGGGTCGCCTGCGGCGATCCTAAGTATTGATCCGTCCGTGGCCCCGCGCGGAATCTTGATGGGTTGTTTCTGGAACTTTTTTAGCACCCCAGCGCCCCCACAAACCCTGCACTGCTTTTCCACGATCTGACCACGGCCATGACACACGTCACAAGTCCTTGCCACCGTGTAGGTCATGTGCCCTAGAACGCTTGTCCTAACTACCTGGCCTGTCCCTCTACAGGCACTGCAGTCCCTTAAGCCGCCGGGCTCTGCGCCACTCCCTCTACACCGCCCACACACCTCGTCTACAACGTATTGCACCTCCCTATCCGCGCCCTCGAAAATCTCCCTAGGCGTCACCTCCAAGTCCACAAGCGTCTCCTCAACGCCCCGCCTTTCCTCACCGAAGATCTCCGTGACGAAGTCCCGGAAGAACCGGTCGAAGACCGACCTGAAGCTACCCAGGCCAAGGTCTCTAAAGATGTCTTCGAAATCCTCGATCCTTCCTCGGAAGAGGTCCTCCCTCGTATACGCCCCCGACAGGCCTTCGTGTCCATACATGTCGTAGATTCTTCTCTTCTCGTCGTCCATGAGGACGGCGTAGGCCTCGCTAATCTCTTTAAACTTTTCCTCGGCGTCGGGTGACTTGTTCCTGTCAGGGTGGTACTGGAGAGCGAGGCGCCTGTATGCCCTCTTGATCTCCTCCTTAGTCGCGTTTCGCGGGACCCCCAGTATCTCGTAGTAGTCCTTGCGGGTGCTGGACATTTCTCGCTGTCTAGAGTCTGTCGGTTGCGGTTGATAAATCCGAGCCCGCGGGATGTACAGGATTTTTACGCAACTGAGGCGCCTGGCTCGATCTCCGACTCCGGAGCCACCGGCACTATCTTCTCTTCGCTCGTCATGGCTGCAAGTATCATGCACTCTGACACCAAGCCACGGACCTTCCTCGGCTTCAGGTTTGTGACGAAAACGTATAGCTTGCCCTCGAAGTGAGATGGGTCGTAGAGATGGCCGAGCCCTGTAAGTGCCCGCCTCGTGGTGCCGCCGAAATCCACCTCAAGCAACAGTAGCCTATCAGTCCCAGCCACCCTCGAGGCCCTGACAACACGGCCGACACGCATCTCAACCCTCTTAAACTCTGAGATATCTATCTCCTCCACGCCAAATCCGTGACGCTTGGAACTATTTATCGCTGACCCTCAGCCGGCTTCTACAGTCGAGCGGCGCCTCCAGCTGAAGAGGGGCTCTTCCTCCACCCTCTCGGCGAGGAGCCACTCCATGAGCTTCCCCGTGGGTAGTGAGGAGAGTGCCGTGACCGCGATTAATGTTGGCAGGTCTAGCGGGCGGTCTCCGAAGATAGCCGCGAAAACGTTGTCGACCTGCCACTTCATATTCTCTGGACCTGGAAGGGATGGGAGGAAGCCTAGGAGGAGGAATATCGCGAGTAAGAGTAGGAATATTGCGCTTGTTATTGCCGCCATCAAAGCCTGCTGCACCGACCTGGATAACGCTCCGGTTAGGAGCCCCGCGAGGGACAGAGATAGAATGGGCAGGATCCCATGGTTTGATGAAAGAACGTAGCTGCCGCCCTCGAGTATTAAGCCCTCGCCCAGCAGACTCGAGAGCGGTGTTATGTGGAAGAAAACTGCCTTAAGAATCTCGGCCACCAGAGCCTTCTGCAGATCATACACCGGCAGCTGGATTCCCGTAGAAAACCAGGCCCCCATCAGCAGCATGAACGCGAAGGAAGCGATCGCGGGTCTCAGCATCCAAGCCCCAGGCGAGTCCTATCCGATATATTAGTACAGCTCGGCCCTGAGGCCAAACAGCCCCAGGATAATACCCCCAGCTATGCCCCGTAGGGCCGAGAATAACGCTCAGCCACCTATAAGCCTAAGCTGCCACAGGCTCGATGTATTTGGACGAGTCGACAGGCTTCTTCTTCCTCGGAGAATTCCTCAAAAGGATTCCGCAGTAAGGACATCTTACGCTGTCGGTCAGGTGGTATGTCCTGCACCTGCTACAGTACTTGTAGCCGGCTGCGTAGCTCCTCCTCACGGGGGTCCTGAGCTGCTCGAGCTGCTGAACAGTAGCCATATGGGTCACCTGCGGAGTATGTATAGTGCCATTTTTTATAACAATTATGTTTAAATAGTATATACACAACATATACGTAAGAAGGTTATGACGGTCTTTCCGAGGCGGCTACAGCGTCTTGGGACAACCACCCTAGTGGTTTCCCTTCCGAGGCAGTGGGTAACAGAGGTAGGTCTGAAGGCGGGCGACATAGTCTATCTCGAGACAGACAGCGACAGGGTGACGATACATGCGAAAGAGGTTGTCAGAGAATCTGGGGGGGTCATCCTTAACGCCGATGAGGTGGAGCGCCCAGAGGTCTTAAAGCGGCTCATCTTGGCCTGCTTTCTCCAGGGGTATGACGAGGTCAAGATAGTCTCGGAGATAGGGTTGACGGAGACCATGACGCAGGAGGCTCTTGCGACGGTCGAGCAGCTGCCCGGCTACGAGGTCGTTGAGCAGACGCCCCGCCAGATAACCCTTCAGGCCATAGTAGATGCAACCAAGTTTAAGGTTGAGACAATGCTCAGGCGACTTAACGTCCTCATAACCTCGATGATGACGGCGGCCATAGACGCGCTAGCCCGAGGGGCGGTGGAGAGGGTCGGCGAGGTGGCCACCACTGGGAAGAAGGTGGAGGATCTCTATTTCCTCGTGGTAAGGCAGCTCATCCTAGCTCTCAGAAATCCATCAGTAGCCCAGTCAGTAGGTATAGACTCGCCAATAGCGGCGCTCGGCTACAGGTTAGTGGCCAAGGCGATAGAGGAGGCGAGCCAGCACTCCATAGCCCTAGCCAAGGAGAGCCTGAACATAAGGCACAAGGGCCCAATACCTAAACGGGGCCTAGTCAACAGGATGGTCACGCTTATGGAGGAGGTACAGCTACTCTTCGGAAACAGCGTCAACGCTTTCTTAAGCCTCGACCTCAAGGCCATCAACTCAGTGCTGGACAGGCTGCCGGGTTTGAAGGAGAATATAGCAATGGCTGAGAGAGAGATGATAGAGGAGATTGATGATCCCGATCTCTCGGTCTCGCTGCGAGCATCACTGATGCATTTCTCCGCGATACTTGACGCGTGTGAGATGGTAACTGAGGTGGCTCTAAACAAATTTGTGAGGATGGGGTCAAAGATAGTTTATAAGGCTGCGACTTAGCCGTGGCTTTAAGCTCTGCCAGCCAACCTAATTGCCCTTGCGAAGACTCTAGCGAGCATCTTGGGAGTCAGGAGGCCTGTCTGGGTATTTCTCCTGCTGGGGTGATACGTGGCCAATAGATATATCCTCCTCTCCGACGGCTCGGCAGAGAACTCGTAAACCGCTCCATGCCTGAAAACGATTCTATTCCTCTTAGGGACGAAGCCCTCATCCCTGAGCAGCCTGAGAACGCTAGCAAATGCCACGGCGCCTAGAGCAACGATCACCTTCACGTTTCTCAGGGCCCGGAATTCGCTGATCAGGTATCTGCGGCAGTTTTCAAGCTCTTGGGGGAGCGGCTTATTCTCGGGCGGTACGCATCGGACGGAGGCCGTGAGGAAGACGTCCCGGAGGGTTAAACCGTCGTCAGGCCTTATCGAGTATGGGAGGCTCGCCAAACCATTCACGTATAGGGCTCTTGCCAACGTATTTCCTGAGCTGTCGCCCGTAAACATGCGGCCGGTCCTGTTCCCGCCATGGGCCGCCGGCGCCAGCCCTACTACCATAATCCTGGCCAGCGGGTCTCCAAACCCTGGGAGCGGTTTGGCCCAATACGTCTCGCCTCTATACCTTTTCGGCCTTTCTTCCGCGACAAGCCTCCTATACTCCACTAGACGTGGGCAGAGGTTGCAGGATACGACCTCCCTGCATATCTCGTCTAGGCGTGCGACGATGTCGGAATTCGCGGGACTCATGGCCTGACGTAGGGGTTGCTGCTTTTCTCGCGCCCGATCGTCGTCTGCCATCCATGCCCAGGGTATACAACAGTGTTTTCTGGGAGTGTGTAGAGCCTCTCTCTGATCGAGGAGACTATTCTCACAGGGTCTGCGAGCGGTAAGTCTGTTCTTCCTATCGAGCCGGCGAAGAGTGTGTCTCCGCTGAAGAGTATGCCGCTTAGGTAGAAGCAGGAGCTGCCGGGCGTGTGGCCCGGCGTGTGAATGACCCGGAGCTTGAGATCAGCAGTCCCTATCTCTTCGTTATCATGTAGGTATCCGTCTGGCCTCGGTGGGCTCATCCTCTCTCCTAGTAGCCTTTCAGTGCTCTCCGGAAGCATATCAAGAATTGCCTGATCCGCTTCCTGGATGTAGAACTCGACGCCGAGGACCTCTCTAAGCGCGTCGACCGCCAGGACGTGGTCGAAGTGGCCGTGCGTCGCTAATATTTTCTTCACTTTCATGCCGGGCCTGATCATTCCCAATATCTTGTGGGGCTCGTCCCCCGCGTCTATTATGACTGCCTCGCGGCCCGTCTCTGTGGCTAGAAGGTAGGAGTTGCTTCTAAGGGGGCCGACCGTAACGTAATAGACCCTCATGCCCCTGCACCCACTATGATAAAACCCTACCCGACATTAAGGTTCTTAACTATTTTGGATACCCATATGGTGTTGTCTGTCCTTTTACCTTGAATATTACTTCGTTGCCCCATGGGTCTAGCTGTATGGGGATGTTGCCGTGTTCTATGCCTAGTATGTGCTGTGTTTTAGGTCTCTCCTTCCTTTTAATCCTACTCTTTCTCTGGTGTGTTTGGCTCCTAGTGAGTCCGGGGTTGGTGATGGCCACGCTGTTGTGGCCATTACTCTTTGTATGTGGGGCTGGTGGAGGGTCTTATCCGAACGGGCGATGGGGATGGAGTGGGATGGTGGAGAGGTTCCAGTCGGTGGCGAGGCAATACGAGATAAAGACCATAGAATAAGGAGGTGGATAAGTGGTGGTAGGGTCTTCATTGACTTCGGACGTAACAGGGTCTATGCTCTTCCAGAGGACGGTGAGGATGTGATAATCTTCGGCAGCTTCTTGGAGATGTTTGGGAGGCTGAGGCCGACGATTGTGGTTGCTCATAGTTATCCGAGGAAGCTCATGACTTATTCCAGCCGCTCTATACTTCTCCTGTGGAGCTCTAGGTTAGGGCTCTGACGGAGCTTTGGGTGGAGATGGCTGGGATAAAGAAGGCGGCCAAACATACGCGGACTACAACAGATGATCCATTGGCTGTCGAGACTCATAGGGTGCTTCGGCGTTACACCAAGAGGTTGGCGACTAGGATTCATGAAAAGGCTATGGAGCTACCGCTCTACTGGATGGCTGTCGAGAGGCTTGGTCTTAAAGGAGGCGACACTAACATATATCATCTCCCATGACACCATCCCTTTCAAAACATTGTCTAGGACTGGGTTGGAGACGCGTTATGAGGTGTTCAGACGGCCTTGGAGGGGTAGAGGATTACGGAGCCAACTACTAGTACGTTTGGCATACGCAACAATCACACATAGAAATCAGAGGTATCTAGCAATCTATGAGTGATATCGTCGGAGGGGTAAGAAGCGTTGGCAGGCAATCCTAGGGGTGGCGATAAGAATCCTCAGAGACGTCAGGAGACTAGCGATGGAGGCCCAGGAGGCCGGACAGGCTCCAGCCTGACGGAGAAAAGACCCAGAGGGCTGGAGCGGCTTGAAGAAATAACCCACAATCTACAAGAGAGTCTCTAAATCTCTCCTGTAGATTGTGTGGCTCCAAACTATACCCTTCCGGCCTTCTGGGTTCTCTAGAGTCGGGTGAAGCCTAACAACCCCTCCCCCCTTCTACTTCTACCCAGTCGGCCCCGTCCTCACCATACTCGATGTCTTTATCCGTATCAGGCCTAGGTTCTCAATCTCCTCGCACCCACTATCCTCGCCGGCCAGTCTTCGGTCACGACCCGCCGCGCCGCCTCTACGAACCGGGTCGGCTCAGCCCTCCCCCACTCACACACATATTCAGAGATCAAGCGCGGCTCAATCCTCTCAAACACATCAAACCCAAACTCAAGCCCTTCCCAACTTACGCTCCACGCCTCCCTCTCCCAGCAACCCTCGACGTCGAGCTTGGAAGAGTCGCATACAACTATCGTCGGCACATCACGGGCTTTTGCGGCCAACGCAACAACATATGACCCCGATCTATTTGCGGCGGCTCCGTCGCTCAACACGGCGTCACACCCCACCAGAACTGCATCAACACCTCGAAGAGCTTCCCCTATCGATAGGTCGGGATACAGCCTGGGGGAGAGGCCGGCCTTCTCCAACTCCCTAAATGCCTCGAGGCCGTCCATGAGTGGCCATCCTGCGAGGATTCTAGCGCGGATGGTCTTGGCCTCTTTGAGTGCTCGTAATACCTGTGAGCTTTTGCTTAGGGTGAGGACTGCCCCGCAGCCGGATAGGGCGGCGGCTAGATTACTAGAAGCCCTGTCTAGAGCCTCTCGGTAGATCCTCAATAAGCGGGAGGCCGCCTCCCCCACCGTCAGGGCCACCCCCCTCTCCTCTGCGAGCCTAAGGGCGTTCAGGATGATCGATACAAGCGTTATCGGGGAGACTAGTGCCCTCCTCGCCCGGACTGCTGAGTAGATTTCCATGAGTAGCTGGCTGGACTCCGGCGTGAATAGTTGTGGAGTCTCTGCAAGAAGCTCTAGCAGGCTGAGTGCTATCTGGGACGACCCCCTCCTTGTGTCTCCGACGGTACCCCTGACCCTTTCTAGGAGCTCTTCAGCCGGCCCCCGACTCATGGTCTCAGTATTATTTTACCGAAGTGTTCTCCCGCTTCGAGGCGCCTGTGGGCCTCTGCGGCGTCGCTAAGCTTGTAGACCCGGTCTATTATTGGCTTGAGTTTTCCTGCTGAGGCTAGGCGCAGGATCTTGAGGAACTCGCCCTGTGTTCCCATTCCACTCCCAAGTATTCTCTGGTGCCTCCGGTAGAATGGCCGCACGTTGAAAGAGACGTTGTCGCCCGATGTTGCGCCCACTGTCACAAGCGTACCGCCGGGTGCCAGGCATTGTAGTGCCTTCTCCCAAAAGGCCGTGCCCGCCATCTCCAGAACGATGTCCACGCCCTCGCCACCCGTAGCCCTCATAACCTCTTCAACCGCGTCCTGCCTCTTCCTGTTTATGACGTGGTCGGCGCCCACCTTGTACGCCGTCTCGACCTTCCAGTCCTCGCCCACAGTGGTAAAGACCTCGGCTCCAGCCAGCTTTGCTATCTGGATTGCGGCCACACCCACGCCGCTGCTCCCGCCCACGATCAGGACCCTTGACCCCGCGCTGACGCCGGCGTCTGTTACGAGGGCTCGCCAGGCCGTGCAATAGTTCACTGGGAGCGCAGCGGCCTCCTCCAGACTCATCCCCTCGGGGACTGGAATTAGGGTGGATGCCGGAGCCGATACGAGCTCCGCGTACCCGCCCCAGCGCGAAGAGCCCAGCCTCGAGCCCGATGTGCAGAGATGAATCTTTCCGGATAAGCAGTATTTGCACTGCCCGCAGGGCTTGTCGGGGAATACGACGACGCGCGTGCCGCTCCTCAGATTGGGGTCTGGAGACTCGACGACCTCACCCGCCACGTCGACGCCGAGTATGTGGGGGAGCTTGACGGCGTATTTTCCGGTCCTTATCCAGACGTCAACCCTGTTCACCCCTGCGGCGGCAACCCTCACGAGGGCTTCTGATGGTCCTGGCCTCGGATGGTCTATGTCGCGATACTGGAGGACGTCGGGAGGGCCATACCTCTCGAGAACCACGGCCTTCACGAGAACCCACATATATCTGCCGGTAAATGAGCCTTCCCCTCGGAGAGACAATCTGGGGGGAGCAAGCCGAGGGCGGCGGGCTGGGTAAAACCTAAATTGGGGCGCGATCATGGAGAGCCGAAAAAGAGGTAAGAGATGGTTTGAGGACTACAGTCTCTGTAATAAAAGCTGATGTAGGAAGCGTTGCGGGACACTATAGGCCGCATCCGGAGATGCTTCGGTACGCTAAGAGGCGGCTCGACGACGCGAGGGGGAGCGGTCTGATAGGTAGCGGCTACGTTACGCATGCTGGCGACGACATAATTCTCGTGATGACCCACACCAGAGGTGAGAATGATCCAGAGGTGCATGGACTCGCCTGGAACATCTTCAAGGAGATTACCGAGAAGATCGCCAAGCCCATGAAGCTTTACGGGGCCGGGCAGGACCTGCTCAGCGATGCCTTCAGCGGGAACGTCAGGGGCCTAGGGCCTGGGGTTGCCGAGATAGAGTTCGAGGAAAGGAAGTCCGACCCCGTCATAGTGTTCGCGGCGGATAAGACCGAGCCGGGCGCCTGGAACCTGCCTCTCTACAGGATCTTCGCCTCGCCAGACAATACGGCGGGACTTGTAATCGACCCCCAGCTCCAGAAGGGATTCATCTTCGAGGTACTAGACTTGATTGAGAACAAAGTGGTTGAGCTGAAGACACCCGAGGAACTCTACATTCTTCTAGGCCTGCTAGGCACTCCTGGCAGATACGCTGTCGCGCGGGTCAGGAGGGCAGCCGATGGAGAGCCCGCCGCCGCTGCCAGCACAACGAGGCTCAGCCTGATCGCCGGACGGTACGTCGGGAAGGACGACCCGGTGCTTATTGTGAGGGCCCAGGCGGGTTTCCCGGCGGTCGGAGAGGTCCTGGCAGCTTTCGCCGTTCCACCAATAGTCAGCGGTTGGATGCGAGGCTCTCACAGAGGGCCACTGATGCCGGTATCCTTCAAGAACGGCCAGAACGTCGTCTCCTACTTCGATGGGCCTCCGCGGGTGATAGCGATGGGCTGGCAGATAAGCAACGGCAAGCTAGTCGGCGTCGACGGAGAGGAGCCCGCCGACCTCTTCGCCGATCCGTTCTGGGACTACGTCAGGCATAAGGCCGCAGAGCTAGCGGTCTATCTTAGGACGATGGGCGAGTTCGAGCCGGCTAGGCTGGGCCACGAGGAAATGGAGTATACTACCCTACCTGCAATACTCGAGACACTGAAGACCCGGTTCAAGACCTATGAGGAGAAGCCAAGAGCCAAGGCCGCCAAGACCTCTAAAGGGGCCGAGGAGGTAGACTAGAGTTCTAAGAGAAGACAACAGATACTCCGGTCCATACCCTTCATATGTTTTATTCGAGGCCCGGGTAAGCGGGGGGCATGTTCCCCGGTCCAGCTATCGCTTCACGGCCTCGCAGCCGAGCTCAGCCAGAAGACTGGCGATCCTCTGGCGGTAAGCACCCGGAACCCCCTTCCAATCTATCACGGCGACCTTGGGGGAATCTATAACCCTCTCCAGCGCCTGCCCAAGCAGCCCGATACCTTCCGGCAAGACGTACTTAGGCATCATGTGGCCAAAGTCATACTCTTTTTCAAGCATGAGGCGAGTGAAGGTTGGTGCGTAGTGTCCTCCACCTATCCCCACGGCGGCTCTCGGCGATGGAGACGACCCGGCAGCCCTGATGCAGGCCTCCGCCACGGCCTCGGCACCCGCTGGATCCATCCTAGCCTCCGGCGGTCCCCCAAACTCGACGTAGATCAGCGGGATTGGCGAGTATGGCCCGTGGTGCGTCACTTCAAGCCCAACCCTCCAGCCGTCAAGTCTGCTGTTTGACCCTGCCTCTTCCAGCAAGGCGTCAAACGCGGCTCGGATTGCGCCCGCCATGGTGTAGGAGAGGACGAGGGGTTCCCCGCCCATCGGGGCCTCAGAGGTCCAGTTGCCCGTCGCGTGGGTTGTGAGGGACTTCTCCTCACCCTCAGACCTGTGGGCTGATGCGACTATTATTAGGTCGGCTCCGAGGATTGAGAGCTCGTCCCCCGAGAGGTGTAGGTGGTGCTTCTCGGAGACGTAGGCCGAGACCCCAGGCCCCCTCAGCTCCTCCAGCGTTCCCAGCCCGACAGGTTCGAAGCCGCGCCTCTCAACCAAGTAGGACCGTACAAGCATGGATGAGGGGTCTGCACGCGAAATCAGAATAACGGATCTAGGCAAACCACTTCAGCGTGAAGAGGAAGTGACGCTCTAAGATTAAAGCGAGCAGATAGTGTCCAAATAACGGGTTTATATAGCTGGGGCCCTCCTGAAATAGCCTCGCGAGTAGAAATAGACTACGTAGGACAGTATTTAAAGCCTTATTTGGACACTATCGTTGGCCACTATTTTCTGCCTGGTGTCTAAATGTTCATGTATCGTCCCTAACTTCGTTCTGTATATAGTTGGATGAGGGCGAGACCAACACACTTGGCCGCAGAGGGCTGTGGCCGGCTGCGTGTCGAGTCTGATGTTGGATGGTCGCCGGCAGCGGGGAAAAACCCCAGAAGTATACACACCGGGGGCTGACGTATTTTAATCGATTCTCCGGCGGGCTGCTGCCTTATAATCCCGGTGTCTGGGGTTCCTAGGCTTGCTGCCAGGGTCATATAGACTAACCAACCCCTCCCCCACTTTTCCCATGTTTAATCTTATACTCCAAACTCCATAACCACGCCAGTTGTGAAATAGCAGACCCCCAAAACAATATTTAAAGCCTTATCCAGAAACGACCGAGGGGTGAGTGAGAGTGGTGGTTTATGAAACTTAGGGTAGCGCTCGCCCAAATCTCAACCCGGATAGGTGATCTGGAGGGTAACAAGGAGAAGCATCTCAGCTACATCAGGTTGGCGAAGAGGGAGGGGGCGGACCTCGTGGTGTTCCCCGAGCTCTCCCTTACGGGGTACCTCCTCAAAGACTTGGCCTATGAGGTACCCAAACACTGCGCCGCCGCCATCCAGGAGCTGGCGAGCGAATGCATAGACACCCATGCCGTCGTGGGATTTGTCCACGAGGTTAGGCCGGGGATAGTGTGTAACGCGGCGGCGGTGCTGGGCCAAGGAAAGGTCAGATGCGTCGTCCCCAAGTTCTATCTCCCCACCTATGGGCTCTTTGAGGAAGGGAGGTACTTCAAGCCCGGAGACCCCCTCCGGGACCTGAAGGTCGTGGACGCAGGCTTCGGGACCTTCGGGGTCCTCATCTGCGAGGACTTGTGGCACCCCGAGCCCGCCGAGGCTTTGGCCCTGATGGGTGCGGAGGTGATCGTCTGTATAGCCTCCTCGCCGCTCAGAGGGCTTAACAGGCCGATCGGGGAGAGGCCCTGGATAGACCACGCTTGGAGTGCACTCACGACTTCGGCTGCCCTGATGTATGGCGTTCACGTCGTGTTCGTCAACAGGGTGGGGCATGAGGACGAGGAGTTCTTCTGGGGAGGGTCGAGGATAGTGGCGCCCGATGGCGTCGAGAGATGTAGCTGCAGCATCATGGATGAGGACTTTAAAATATGCGAGGTAGACCTATCCGAAAACACTAGGGCGAGGAGATTCAGCTCCTTCAGGATACACCTGCGCGACTTCCACCGAGCACTAGCTAGGCTCTGAAAACAATCTTTAAGCCTCCGAGTGGGCAATGTAAACCCAGTGGATGTGGGGTTGCAGCAGGCGGTCCCGATACCTGAGCTCTCGATAGACGCTGAGGCGGTTACTGCCTACCTCACGAGGAGGCTCAGGGACTACGTCGTGGATTATGCCGGCAAGAGGGGCGGGGTCCTCGGACTCAGCGGTGGAGTCGACTCGACCACCACGGCCTACCTAGCAGTAAGGGCTCTCGGGAGGGAGAACGTCTACGTATACGCCCTTCCCACTAGGGTGACCCCGCAGAGCGACCTGCGTGATGTAGAGCGCGTCGTGGTGGAGCTGAAGATCCCTCCCTCAAACTTCGAGGTGATAGACATCGAGCCGATCGTTGAGGGACTTTCCGCGGCGGCCGGATCTGACGACAAGGTCGTGCGAGGCAACATAGCCGCTAGGGTCCGCATGATAGTTCTGCACGCGAAAGCAGCCGTGAACAACTGCCTCGTCATAGGCACCAGCGACAAGTCTGAGCTAACAATAGGATACTTCACAAAGTACGGAGACGCGGGGGTTGATGTTATGCCGATAGCAGACCTCTACAAGACCCAGGTCAGATACCTCGCGAGTCATCTAGGAGTCCCTCAGGAGATTATACGGAAGCCCCCGTCGCCGGCCCTCTGGCCCGGACAGACAGCCGAGGGAGAGCTCGGCATCCCATACGAGCTGCTCGACAGCATTCTCTATCTGAGGTTTGACGCGTGGCTCAGCGACGAGGAGGTGGCCTCCCGCCTCGGCATAGATTTAGGCCTAGTGAGGAGGGTTGTCAGCATGGTTAAGGCAACCCAGCACAAGAGACAGCTCCCCGAGATCTTCAGACTCAGCCAGAGGTCCCACGGCTCAGACTGGAGATACCCGCGCGAGTGGCGCTGAGTCTACCCTAGTCGGCGTAATTGCGGCTATAAGTATATTTTTTGCGGGTCTTCGACGTAAAGATCTTTATATTTTGGGGCAGTAGTGGGCTATTGCGCGATGTTGGCATGAGGACTGTATATAATTCTGAGGAAGAGGAGTGGGAAGAGGAGGAGTGGGAAGAGGACTTCGAGGAAGAGGAGGAAGAGTGGGAGGAGGAAGAGTGGGAGGAGGAAGAGGGGGAAGAGGAGGAGATCTGAGGCTCCTCGCCCCCAGCCGCTAACCAAGGTTTTTTATTTTTCAGGGAGTTTAACCACAAACTTCTTCAAGATGTTTTATGGGGAGAGGAAGCCTGATATAGTAGGGGAGCTGCGCGATGAGCAGGTATTTGGAGCGCCCCAGGATCAGGGTTAAGCGAGTCTACGATGAACCTACCCCGGATGATGGTTACCGGGTGCTGGTGGATAGGCTGTGGCCCCGGGGACTCAGCAGGGATAGGGCGCGGATCGACCTCTGGTTGAGGGAGATAGCCCCGAGCAGCGAGCTGAGGACCTGGTTCGCCCACAAGGCGGAGAGGTTCGGCGAGTTCAGGAGGCGGTACATGGAGGAGCTGAGGGAGAAGGAGAGGCTGGTTCAGCTTCTGCTCAGCAGGGTCGAGGTGGGGGAGACGATCACACTCCTCTACAGCGCTAGAGATCCTGAGCACAATAATGCTGTGGTATTGAGAGATTATCTCGAGGAGAGGCTTAAGCAGTTGTGGCCCTCCAGAATATAAAAAATATTGTGTGTTGGGATATTGGTTAGACCGTGTATCGCTTCTCCTCCTCTCCCATGAGTTGTGGATTCAGCACCTCTAGGCCCGCTTCGTTCAGGTCTGTAAACAGCTTGTATGCGATTCTCGCGTTCTCCGTCTGGCCCCTCTCCCTTAGAAGCTTCAATAGGGCCCCCATCTTTGCGAATGCCACGTATAGGTGTGCGCTGGCTATAAGTAGTGTCGGGTAGTCGTCTAGGCCAGAATCCTCGACTACGGCCTCAAGCCTCTCCGCAAACTCCGCAGTATCCTCCACAAACCTGCTCCTCATACTATCCATACCTCTCACGGCTTGATGGCTGGTTCGGGGGGCTTTAAGGAGTTGTGGCCCTCAGTATGGGTCTCAATCCATCGCTCCTATCCAGACGCTCCAACCTTGTTCCTCCCCTAGTGGCGTATTCTATGGCCCTGCCAAATATTGGTTGGTCATACCTCTCGTCGAACCCTGTATCGTGGACTAGGGCATACATGTAGAGGTAGTCTGTGAGTCTCTGCCTCTCCTCCTCGGTTCAGGCCCTCGCCGACCCCGCCGCAGAACCCTAACAAGCCCTCCCTAACCCCCATGAACCACTCGTCAAACCCCTTCAGCTCCTCGACGCTCATGTTCCTGACCGTGGCTTTGAAGCGCCTCCCAAGCCCCTCAAAATCCCCGGCCATGCCGAGAAACATTATAACCAAAAATATAACGGGTCGTGGCCCTCAGTATGGGGCTATCTCTATCCCTCGCCTCCAAAGACTCTCCTCATGAACTCCATTATTGATTGCTGCCTCCGCAGGTAGTCCCTAACGACCTCCCTGACCTCCTCAACCCTCCTAACATAGAAATGGGCGTAGGCTTTTCGGGCTATCCTCAGTAGGTAAAGTCTAGAGTACATCGTCACGTGCTACTTGCCAGAAAAATTAGAAGAGGTAAAAAAGGCAAAGTCAACGGATAAGGAATCAATCTTCAAAGATTTCATAGATGCGGATGCCTGTGAAGCCATGCCGGTGGGACCCATGGATTCTTAAGATTATTTATCGCGATGTCTATGTGTTTTTGTCCTCCTCGGAGAACAAACAAGAAATGTCCGGGGAACAGCTGCTCGACGCCAAGCCCCGCTAGCTTGCCGATGTTCTTACGATACTCTGACAATTCGCATCCCTCCCAGTTACCAAGCCCGATAGTGCCGCCGTGAAAGATAACGTCGCTGGAGAAGAGAGTCTTCTCATTTTTCACGAAGACGCAAACTATCCCAGGAGAATGTCCGGGAACCTGAATGAACTTGAAAGTCTTATCACCGACCCTTAGCTCCTCGCCGTCCTCCACGATCCTATCCGGCTTGCAGTGCCTGTACTTAAAGTCAGATGGGTAGATCGGCCCACGTGTCATGTCCAGGCCAAGCTCAACGTCCGAGCCACTACTCAGCAGCTCAGCCTCCTTGGTTGGAGCAACCACCTCAACCTGAAAGTTCTCTTGGAAAAACTTCGCTCCACAGGCGTGGTCAGAGTGCGCATGAGTCACAAACAGGTATCTCAACTTCTCGAGAGGTATGCCATCCTCCCTCAAATTACCTACCAAGAGATCATCGCCCAGACCGACACCGCTATCAATCATGACAAAAGAGCCACCACAATCAACAACATATACGCAACAGTCAAGATCATACGAAAGCCCGCGGCCACCATCACCAACCAAATATACATTCTTACTAATCCTCATAGTACCCAATTGATGTCAGGTCCAGAAGTAGAAAAACCTTGCCGAACATATCATTTCATAAATTGCGATGTTGTAGACTATGATGGATAGTACTTAATAAAAATCCCTTAGCTCGTCTCCAAACTATTTAAGCTTCTTCTGAGAATGGTGTATTAGGAGTTTCGTGGGCTTAGTGATTTTGGGTGGGGTGTCGTTAGGCCTTTTCTTCCTCCTAGGTCTAGGGTTGGTTGGCCTAGGGCTGATGATAGGGTGGTCTTGAACGGTATACTGTATGTCCTCACCACTGGCTGTAGGTGGATGGATATGCCTCTAGAGTATGGTTCATACAAGACTGCTTGGAAGAGGCTTAA
>Ga0079998_120927_pt1 | contig 35899 bp, 28 predicted proteins | sample PerSpoBPS_BMetaG_FD_69201 | JGI IMG/M metagenome (GOLD analysis project Ga0079998, IMG submission 69201) | Thermal spring microbial communities from Yellowstone National Park, Wyoming, USA - Perpetual Spouter B (PS_B) MetaG (SPADES assembly)... | ecosystem: Environmental > Aquatic > Thermal... | reverse complement strand
GGTGGGATAGCGATAAAGATAAAGTCGGGAAAAGCAACTGGCTAACGCTTGGATTATATTCAAAAGTACTTGATAATGTTGTGCTTCGTTTAAATTATGTGATCAAGAAGGAAAAGGATTTGAACGAGGGGAAAAACGACGAACTCTTATTTATGATTCAGGTAAAGTTAAAAAGATAGCTTCGGGGGTTCAATCCCCCCCCGTTTTTATTTCAACTGTTTATTTTAAAATTACGCTGAAACCCCGACCAAATGGAAAAGATATCTCAATTTTGCTTTGGAAAGTAACCGCTCAAATAATTTACGATGTTTATCAATGTTGAGACAATTAGGTCAACAGCCATAGCAAAAAGTGAGATGACATCATCAATTGTTATCCCAGTCAAATCAAGTATCCATTTGACAAGCGGTATAAAGACGCTCAAGCCAACAAGTATAAGCCCTATGACCATCGCATTAAATGCGACAAATGCAATTGCCGAGACAATGTACTTTGCTATTGTAAAGCCAAGCCAGATTGCAAGCGCAAGGGCAAAAACCTTTATACCAAGTATAAGCCAGTCAACCGCTGATTTTGTCCTCTTCCCAGTTGAAGCTCCTTTTATCTGGAATTCAAGTCGGTAGCCGTTCTTTGTTATTACATTCCCATAGTTATCAACGAATTTAATCGTCGGATTTAGCCCTTCCCTTCCCCAGAGGACATTTGCCCTCTCTCCTGTTGCCCAATTTACAAGCTTTAAATGAGGGTAGTCAGCAAGGTCGTCCTTTGAAAATGAAATTTTGAGATAGTTATATCTTCCTCCCTGAGGGAAAGCGATTGTGAGCTCCTTGCCTGGGTTTTCGTAAAGTGATTTCAACATTTGGTATTGATTTTTGATCTTCTCAGCTATTGTCTTTTCATCCCCCTCAAGGACGAGGTCGGGTTTGGGTTCTTTTTCACCTACGGATGAGATTGAGTTTGCGCACGAATTTAAAATTGAAGAAAGAAATGGGGAAAGGGATAAAAGGGTCGTGATTTTGATGAATTTTCTTCTGTTGATTTGACCCATTTTGAAAAATAAATTTTGTTTTCCCTCACCAAAGGGAAAAACTTGAATGGTGTGGAAAAAGTTCCAGGGGTGAGGAATTCTTTGAATTTCCCCGTTTTATTTTTAGTCCTTTAAGACGAAATTGACATTGAAGAGGGATATAAGGGTTTCGAGTAGTTGGTAATATAAGAAGGTTGTACGGGTGTAAATCTCCATCCTATATTGATAAAGGCATTGTGAAAACTTAAAAAAGCAAGAATTGGAAATGTCTTAAAGTTTTAACGCATTTTTAGCTTAACTTGTTTTTATTTGCAAATTTTTACAGAAAGATGGGGGAAGTCAAGGTTGGGGTGGGATTATTTAAAGGGCAAAGTAATTTTTCAAGGATGTTGAGGAGGGAGGAGGCACGGGATTTTTCTTTTTCGTTTTCGCATTTTGGGTTTTTAAGTCCAAATTTTGCAATGGGGGTTTGGTCGGGCTTATTCCTACGTTATCTTTCAAAATTTTTCACCTTGAGGTGTTAACCATGAAACATATTCCATCGGGACTAGTTTTGTGTTTGACATCTTCAATCTTTTTAAAGTTTTCTCAATTTCAGAATTGCAAAGCCATTCCTCTATAAATTCTTTTTGTTTCAGCTTTTCGGGCAACAGAGATTGAAATAAAGTTAGCGACGAAGAGGGGGTAAATAAATCAGTCACAACATCAAGATAATCGTTGAGGTTTGTGCTTAATTTTGTGAAATCAATAATTTTATTAGAGAACAAACCAACATCATCAACTATCGGATGATCAATTCCATTAGCTTTACTTATCACACGGTTGCAGAATTCCCCAGCAAGTGTAATATGATAAAAGCCATGGTTCATACGGACTACAGGGACAGCCCCAGTTAAGATATCGGGAGAATACTTGAGCAATTCAGATATCTGATTTCGTAAAAGTTTCTCAAATAGTGATAAATTTACATCTTTACCTGTAAGATATTCATACACTCTATTAAGAATCAGGATATCTGTAGAAGGTGTTCCGATATCAGAGTATATTATATCCAACGCATCATCAATATATGGATGTGGTTCTACAACTACTCTATCAATATCTAAATTGATCACGCGCCAACATTTCCCTGCGAATCTAATGACAGATCCGGGAGCAATTCTCAAAAAATTAATTGAGGGGATAGAACCTATTTCCTTATTTCCATGGGTAACGATAATCTCTTGAAGTTGCATTGGGAAGTTGCTATATATTAGTCTATAGTCAATAAGGGAATAGAGTTTTTCATCTGCGCCGAATTTATATTTGAACCCATGTGGTTTAGTAAAACCGGCTTCAGAGGTGTGTGTTAAAATTTCTTCAATTACATCTTCAGTAAGATGAGGGTGGTTTATAGATATTGAGGCGATATCTTTGACTTTTATATAATTACCTTTGTTAGCAGTTATAATTGAAAATATCTGTTGGACCATTGCGCCGTAAAGTTTCTTGGGGCTGGTTTTTTCAATGATACCCTCTTTAGCCAAATCAATGATGGCATAGAAAATTAGAGCTTCCAAAACTGGTTTCCGTGATTCTGATGGAACCAAGCAGATGGCATTGCTTTTGTTACTTCTTCTATTGCCTCTACCTATTCTTTGAAGGAAGGAGCTTACGCTTGTTGGCGTCCCATATAAAATAACGCCATCAATGTCACCTATATCAATTCCAAATTCCAATGTACTAGTTGCGATGCATATGCCTACTTTGGATTTATTGAATTCTCTTTCTGTTTCTTCCCTTAATTTAGTTGAAAGGGATGAATAGTGTGTAAAGATGTGATGTGCAATCTGCTCGTTTTGTGAAAGTAGAGCGCTTAATCTATCGCACTGTTTTCTGGAGTTTGCAAAGATTAGTAATTTAACTGGATCGTCTTGCATTATCTTTTTGATTAATTCAACTATTTCTCTTTCTGACTTAGTCCAAAATATCTTTGATTCTATTACTCTTTCAGATGGGATTGTCACAATTTCAAAGTCCATGCTATTACCAAACAGGAAATAAATAATGTTTTCACAGGAGGAGATAGTAGCTGAAAGGCAAGCTATTTGAAGCGGGGGGTGTATAATTTGGTTATTTAATCTGGAAATTAAAAGAGAAGTTTGGAGACCTCGTTGTGTATTATATAAGAGATGGACTTCATCAAGAACAATTCCTCTTATATATCGGATTGATTTATTTCCACGGCAGAGGATAACATCAAGTGATTCTGGGGTAGTTATCAGAAAATGTAGATCTTTGGATTTATAAGTTTCATCTTTATCGCCATGCCTTATTGCTGTTTTTATGTGTAACTTTGAGAGGATTGGTTCAATTCTGTAGTATATGTCGTTAGCCAAGGCTTTTGTGGGGGTGATGTATAGCCATGTCAAGCAATTGTTTGACAAGGCGTAATTTAGGTAGCGGCTTATTAGGGGGGCAAGAGCAGCTTCTGTTTTGCCTGCGCCTGTATTAGCGGAAATTATAACATTTTTACCCTTTAGCAATAGAGGGATGCTTTTCTCCTGCACAGGTTTAAGGTTTGGAAATTCTCCAAAAAAAGCTTTAAAAACCTCCGGAAGCATAAAGTATGGGGATTAATTTACCCTTAAATAACTATCTAACTCTTTAACGATATTTTTAATAGTTTGCCTCACTCTATCTCCGACAGGTATTCTTGAGGAATGTATACATATTTTGCGGATTTTCTCTTTAATTTTTTCATTTATGTTCCATGAATAAGCGATTTCGTGGATTTTGATTATTTTTTCGGACAATTCAAGGAGTTCATTTGTTGATAAAGGGCTCATTTGAAATTTCTCTAACCTATCAAAGGTTGAGTAGTCAAAATCCCAGATATTTTTCTCTTGGAGTAGTTTTTTGCATTTTTCTACGAAGTTTGGTGTAACAGCGAAAAAAGCTAAACCGGGAAAGCGTTCACCGGAGAAAAACTGGGAAAGGTTCCAAAAAGCATCTTGTTGATATTTTATATTCCGCAGGTTATAAATAACATCCTCAAATTCATCAACTAATATTACTAAACCTTTGTATCCCGCTGCTTCTGCCAAAGTATTGAGGTCGTAGAGTGCGTCCCAGCTTTGTTCATAACCTTTTATTTGGAAGTTGAATATCCCTTCTCTTGGATCATAGAATTTCCACTCGGGTCTTGGGTCCAGGAAGTAATTTCTTAAATTGGCGACGAATTTATAATAGAGGTATTTTCTTTGACTATAGTAATTATAGGGGTTAAATAGCCAATCTTCTATAGCATCATCAATGCCGGGTGGATTTTTATGATTGTTGTCGTATGAAAATTTCCAGGCTCTTACGGCGATAAACATTGATGGGGAGCGAAGGAAATTTGAGTAGTTCCATTTTCCTCCGTTTGAAATTTTAAACATCAACTTTTCAGCTTTTTCTGATGAAAGTTTTAGTTTATTTTTAGGGTTAAAAAGAGCGTCAAATAAATAGCGAACGCTTTTTTGGTTTATACCGGGAACTTGGATATTTCTACACACTTGACCGAAAATTTGGTCCATTCTATTAAATCGGGCGTTGGATTTAGAATCTAAAGTTATTAAGCTAGCGACATAACCCAAGTTTAAAGCTTCTTCTTTAATAAATTTCAGCAGATGTGTTTTTCCGCATCCATAATCAGCTTTAATTAGAAGTGCCTTGGGACCGCCTTTATGTAAAATTTGCCTAAGTCTATTTATTTCCTCAATGCGACCTACAGTTAAGAGGGAAACCTTTCCGTCGGGTGGGATTCCTTCGCGCAGTGATTCAATGATCTTTTCAGCATCAAGCTGATTCATAAATTACTCCATTAATATCTTATTCCTCACGAAGGCGGTCCATGATATCTTTATATATCTTTTCTGTGGGAAATTTCTTCCCTTCCATTTGGGAATCATATTTTTGAATCAATGCGGTAACCATTACCCTCCAGAATTTAACGGTGCCAAGTTTTGGATGCTTTTTATAAAGTTCTTCAATGAACTTATCTGTTTCACTTTCATCTGAAATTTTATTTTTCGCTTCGGGGTAAGCTTCAATATAGATATTACGAATTTTCCTTGCGGCTTTTTGGTAGTCCTTTAATTCGGTAACTACAGCATCCAAATTCCAAATTACATCAAGGGCGTCGGGTGGTTTATCTTCTGGTTTTCCTATTCTACTGGCTAGTGCTCCATATATGACAATACCATGTTTAGGATCGGTATAGAAATCAGGGGTTGTTGCGTAAATCATAAAAATACCGGGGATAGTTTGTATGTTATTTATCAATGAAAGCAAATTATTGTGAGCATCTCTTAGGGCGGATTTTCGCATAATTGAATAACTTTGTTCCGCCTCGTCAAAGAGGATGACCAAGCCCTTGTACCCAGCAAGTTTAACAAATTGAGCTAGGGATTGAAGCATAAGTTTTGCGTTTTGTCTTGATACCATTTTGTTAACACCGAACCTCTTCCTAAATGTACTTATTGTTCCCTCACCTGCAAACCATTGAAGAATTTCTTCTCTAACTTGTTCAACCACAGCTTTATTTGGTGAATCTGGTAGATAAGTTTGCCAGTAATGTTGAATCATTTTTTTGAAATCAATATCAATACCTTTGTTTGCCATGAGTTTTTCTACCGCTTTAGAGTATTGTTCGTATGTTATTTCGCTTTCGGGCTCTATTTTTGAACCACCGAGCGCATACAGTGATTCTTCTATTAATGTTCCTATTGGGGCTACATCGCTGAATTGGGATTTTTGATAATATGTTGGTGTTGAAATGTTCCTAACGATACTATAAAACACCTGTTCAAATTTATTTAGAGGAGCTGAATCAACGGTTAATTCTACATTTGACACTGCGCAATTTTCTTGAAAGGCGATGTCGCGTATAAGGCGGAACAAATGGGTCTTCCCACCGCCCCAAGAGCCACTAATAAAACGCATCTTGCCTATTTCATCAATACTTGAAAGATGATATTTCTTTATACCTTCAATAAGCTTTTCATTTCCGACGGAATACTTTTCAACACCTATTTGTGGTGGTATGCCTTTACGAAGCGATTCTATTATTTGTATTTCTAATTTCATCTTGATATTTAATTTTCTTTTTTGATGCTTATAAAGCCAACATAACCATGAGATTCAAAGCCATGGAGCAATATACCCGATCTATCATCCTTTGTATGTCCTAATTCTATTTTATATCCTAGATCTGATGGTATTCCCTCTTTAATTAATTTAGATAAATCCACAACGAATTCATCGGTTCTAAAGTTTTTCTGGGTCTTTCCAAGGCGACTTGTTATTTTTCGTATCGGTATAGGGTCTCCAATTTGTTTTTTTTCTTTCTCAATTATCTTGCAATAATTAGAATAAAGTTTTTTCAAAAATTGATTTGGATTAAAAGTTCGTCCAAATATTCTTTTTATTTCTTCTTTGATCGCTGGAATGACTATTGAAATGTCAAACGGTAAGACGAAGAGTTTTCCCTCTCTTGTGTATGCTTTTGCTTTGAATTTTTTTTCATCTATTTCTAATGTTATGAATTGATCGCAAAATGTATATTTAGGATGAACTGAAGTTTGATCAATTTTAATTCCCTCTTGTTGGCATGCTTCTTGGATTAAGATGGGGTAGTCCATTGAAATTTTTTGACATTCATCGTTTGCAATTTTAAATATCTTATCTAAAAACTCTGAAAAAATTGGGTTGGAAATGGAAATCCTTTTAAAAATTTGATCCATTGAATCACGTAAATCTAAAATTTTAGCAAATTGAGCTTTTTTAAGGGCGAGGACGAGCTGATCAAGGGCTTGATAATCCTCTTCGGCTAGCTTAAATTCAGTTCTCAAATTATTTAATCGCTCTTCATACTTATTCCGCAGTTCCAAAAGGTATTCCAGTATTTTTTTCCCGTTTTTCAATTCACCCAAAATATTTTCAATTTCGTTTAAATTACTTGTCATATTAAAGCCCATATTTTTTAATTTCACGAGTAAAATTAAAAAAATACGAAGATTTTGTCAAGGTGCAATTATGTTTGACTTTACCCATTTTATTTTTAATTAAAGTTGTTTAAGACGAAACTGAAATTGAAAAGGAATAAAAGGGTTCTATGTAGTCGGTAATACAAGAAGGTTGCACAGGAGTCAATTTCCATTCCCCATTGATAAAGAAGTTTTAAAACCCACTTTGACTTAAAAAGTCAAGATAAGTTGTCTGCTAATGCGCTTCTCACGGCTTCTTAAACTCTGGCAATTATCTTCAATGTACTTCACCATCAAACTTATCTTCACCGAAGCGCTCATCAATATCTTGTCATAACCATGGCTTAATTTCTTCAGGAAAGTGGAAAGATAGTTTAAAATTAAAGATGAAGCCAGCTTATGTCTCGGTTGTCTTTTCATGGGGTCGCTTTTTTAGCTTAATTTATCCCCATTTTACAATTTTTTACAGCAAAATGGGGAAAGTCAAGAAAGACCCCCTCACCCTTGCCCTCTCCCGCGGAGTGGAGAGGAGAGCAGAAAGATGAAAAGATTTTAACATCCCCTCACCCTTGTTTTCTCCCACGGCGGTGGCTGTGTCGTAATTCGGTTTTCTACAAATTTAAGGTGATTTAGTTAAACTGACTTTATTATCTTCTACATAATTGCAAACAAATCATGAGTTACAACACAGCCACGTCAATGGGGAGGAAAAGTTATGGATGAATTTTTATTTTGCGCATTGTTAATTTATTCACCCCCACCTTTGACCTTCCCCGTCAATGGGGAGGAAGGGGTTAGGTGAGATTTTTCTAAATGTAAAGTTTTATTTGTTTTTAATTTCGTTTGGCTTCGGCAGAACTTTTCTTTCTTTGAACTCATCAAGAGGAAGATAATCGGTTTCGTCATCGTTGGGCTTGTTGTTAAAATCAAGCATTGATTTCAGATGTTGCATTCTTTCAATGTCCCAGAGAGAGTTTATGTTTTTTTGGATCGCGCCTGAATTTCTGAGTTTGTCTAAGACATATTTTTCAAACTCGTCTTTAAATTCAGTTATTCTATTTGTTTCGTCATTTAAGCCATCCCATTCGGCAAAGAGGTCGGTGTATCTTTTCATTCTATCGGAAAGGTAGAGTTTTGGGGTAATCTTCACGGAGCCAAGGCCAAGGGGCTTTCCCATGCCAAGTTTGTGGGCAAGACCGTCTGGGAGGTCAAGGGCAAAAAGAAGTGCGCCAAGTTCAACTTTTGAAAGGTTTTCAAAGCGGATTCTGCCACGGAAAACTGCGCCTTTATTTATTGGCTTTAAGAGGGTGTGTTGGGTTTCATATTTTCCGACTGACTTGATAATAATCTCTTTGAGTTCGTTGGGTAATTTTTTCAGATTAATTTTGATTTTGTTGTTTTTCTCTTCAATTATGTATTCATTAAAATCATCTTTTCTCTTATTAAAATCACTTAAGAGTTTATTGAATTCTTCTTCATCAAAAGAGATTTCCTCTGCTTCATAATTTAAACCACTTCTATGCCAGTAGAGTTTGTAACCACGAATTGGGTTTTCTTTATTATAATGAGCAAGGTTTTTGGGATGGTCTTTAAGATTTTCTTCATTTTGTTCAAGGTAGTGTTGAAAACAGGTCGGTTTTGGATTTGAGAGAATTTTGGGTATAGCAGTTTCAAGCAAAGCATCTTCAGGTTTTCCATCAAGATAGGCATCTTCAAAGAAGACCCTTCCAGCATGGGTCTTTTCATTACCAAAAATTGCCTCTGCGAGATCGGTTATATCGGGATTTTTAAGTTCAGAAGGGATGTGGTCACCAATGGTCTTTTCATAAGCGAGTCGGAAGAAGCCAGTGTGGCCGAAGGCAATTTTATCTTTTTCTTTAGAATCCTTGTACATAATATAAAAACAGGGCACTTCATCTTTGGCAAGTTTTAATAAATCGGGCACTCTATCACTTCTGTTTTTGTCGTTTTTGTAGTTTTGGATGTCTTCGGGAGACACATGAATTGCGCCTATTTTTTCATCAGGAAATTCAATGAGCCAGTCCCTTTTTTTACCTTGCATAGGTCCAGAAACGACAATGTAAGCGTTGTTAATTTTGTAATGTTTAAATTCTTCATACGTATAACCATTTTTCTCAATTATTTCGCGTGCTTCACTTTTAAATATCTGTTTGAATCCTTTTGATGGTTTTATAAAATATTCAAATCCCACTTTATATAAAATTCCGGCTGATTTCCCGTGGATCTTACTTCTGTATTCATCTCTGAGATTTTTGCATTTATCCGCTAGTCCTCTATAATAAAGTCTTGCATCGTCAAAAAACATGAACTTTCCGAAGCTCATTATTTCAACCAATGTCCTTATCATGCCTCTTAAAGAACTGCCAGGGATGCGAGGAAGTCCACCGGGAGAGAAGAAGTCAGGGTTAATGAATTTTTGTTGCTTGTTTTTCTTTTTATTTTCATTTTCATCTTCAATTCTAAGTTTTTCTTTATATTCTTCTTCCGTTAAGGTATCTCTTATGTAAAGTGGGGTCAGGGCTTTTATCTCTATGTCTATGTAGCCAGTAAATCTATTTTCGGTATAATACCTATCAAATTCGGGGATTTCTTCTGCTGGAACCACTTTTTCATTTAGGGGGATGAAGTTATAGGGTGCTTTTGAGTATATATTTGTTGATTGTGATGGGCTTTGATCTATAATTTTATTTTTGCTTTGTTTGGTAGCTTGAGCTTTTTTGCTTTCAGTTGCTGGGTATATAACCTTTCCCTCATAATAGATTTTTTTAATTTGTCCCTTTTCTCTTTCAACTTCAACCTCTTTACCGTTTAAAGAATCATCTTTCAACTTCAAATTTGGGACGGGTTGTTTTTTGCCATTTGGAAACACGAGAGACGCAACATAATCACCCTTTTTTGTCTTGGATATTTCAAGTTTTGCCTTTTCCATGGCGCCTCCATTATTCTGGTTGTTTGTTTGTAAATTTTATAAATCTGCAATCAAAATAGGTTGCTTGATTTGTCTCTGGATGAAAAGACACATAGTTTCTAGTCATAATAAAAAGCCTGTTCCTTTTATTATCTATGATTACGCCTTCGTCGTAGGGTAATGTTAACTCTGTTCCTCTATCCTCAAAAAGTTTCATCCAACCATTTCCTAATTTATCTTTTTTAGTCCCCCAGAGCAACTGACAGGCATCAACGACGAATGTCTCTTCACCTTCGCCATCAATTCTCAATCTACCTTTGAGTCCGTTGTTATCTCTCCATATAAGTAGTTCTTTATCATCGTTGAAGAGCCGGAGTTTTTGTATGTATTTTTCTTCAATCTTTTCATTATTGAAAAATTCAAAAGCATTATTATTTACTTTGCCGATGAGCACTTTGTAGTCAAGGTAGGCAACAGCATAGCCGGTGGAGTTGAAAAGAGATAATGCATGCTCTAAATTGTTTATGGAGAGTGGTTCGGCTTTTGATTTTATCAAATAAAGTTCAAGTCCATTTGCTTTATCTAATAATTTCTTTTCAGTCATTTTTTTGCCTCCATTCTTAAATTAACCAATGCTTGGACAAAGCTTTGTAATTTATTTTTCTTTTCTTCAGTAAGCTCAGAGATTTTATTAAATTTTATTGGCTCTTCATCATCAAATTTAATTTCTGCATATTTTCCCTCAAGCACACCTCTACCGATAGCTTTTTCTCCGCCGATGGGGAGGTCTGCTGTCCATAGGTCTTTGAGGACAAGAAGCATAAGCCCAGCTTCGTAGTCCTTGTAATCCCTGATAGTGATTTTAAGGTTTATCGTCTTTCCATTTTTTTGGCTAAATAATGGTTTTGTTTCAAGGAGAGCGCCTTCAATTGCACCTCCTGTAAATCGGTCAATTTTGATCCTTGTTTGCACCTCTTCAGGATAGCCATCAATGATGGTCTCTTCTACGGTTATTTTTCCCTTTTTTGCTTCTTTTGATTTCTCATCAACATCTCCAAATAAATCTTTTATTATACTCTCTGATTTCCCGAGCGTTTTTACAATCCTCTCAGCCCTTGCCCTGATTGCTCCTTTAATTGATGTGCCAGGCAAAACAGGTTTGCCATTTGATTTTATATGTTCAATATCAGGTTCGTTAGGGTCAAAGTTGTAGGAGCGGACAATTAGAGAGTTTTTAATGACGAAGTCAGCACTTATCGTGAAGGTTTTGGGTTTAAGTTCAAAGGGGTCAGCGTTAAATTCAGATTGAGCGGAAAAATTCTGCTTGAGCCATCGTAAGACATCTTCTTTTCTTGTGAAGTCAAAGGTATAAATTTTACAATTCGTAAGCTTTATCCTCCCAAAACCGCTGTTTGTTTTCGCACCGATATTTATTTGTCCATCTTCAAGATATTTAATTATCGTAGCAAGCATTCGTTTTTTAAAATCATCGTCATTACCATCAAGGGTGACTTCAATGTTCAAATTAAATTTTGCACCGGGTTCTATGACTTCGTAGTCAAATTTTGCGCCTTCCTCTGCAATCCCTTTTTTATTGTCAATTTTAACTCCGTCCCTTATGACAACTTTGGGCTCTGAATCAGGTAAGAGGTCGTCTATTTTGATTGAGCTTTGTCTTAATTGTTTTTCTTTTTCCATAGGGGAACCCCAGAAGAGTTCAAGTTTGTCCTTGTAAGAATTATCCAATTTAATAGCATGCCTTAGCACTCCCGTAAAAGATGTAGCAGGAATATATACTTTCCCTTCGCTATCCCTTAACACATCAACATCGCTATTTTCATCTCTGCCCGAGCCAATAATCGCTGGTGAGAGGAGTTCTACTGTCCCCTTAAGGATTATTTTGCCCTTTAGGAGTGGTTTGTTATCTAGCATTTTATTCGCCTCCCTTTCGTTTCCCTTCCTTTTCTAATTGTTTTATCTTTTTTCTCATCGTGGAAAGAAATGTCAAAAGGTAAATTTTTTCAAGTTCTTCTTTAAATTTTTCTTCGGGTTCGTATGCTATTTCGTCACATAGATTTTTTAATTCAAGTTTGTTTTTCATTTCATCTTCCAAATTCAAGGAAAAATTCCTCAGAAATTCATAAAGGGATTTGTTTTTGTTTCTGCAGTTTTCAAGCTTGTCTTTTGCGGTCTTTTTGAGGTTGTCAAGTAGAGTTTTGAAATTCCCTTCCCTTACAGCACCTTCAAGCCTTGCAAGTAGAGACTTTGAAGGCAATCCTTTTAAGTCTTTTGTAAAATCCCCTGCTTCTTCAATTGCTTTAACTTGTAATTCGCTTTTAAGTTTTTCTTTAATAATGTTTTTTATTAGTTCTTTTACTTTATCGGGAATTTGATTTGGTTTAGTTATTTCTATCTCGTCTTCTACTTTTACAACATCAAATTCCATTTCATCCTGCCAGCCAACTACAAATCTTCCAAATCCCTCGTGGGTTCTCATCCCAATCCCTGTTTTTTGAAGTTCTTTGAGTTTTTCTATATCGGCATCTTCAAGATTTTCAAGAAGGAAGCAGGAGCCAGCTTTGAAGCACACCTCTGAAGGTGTTTTGAGTTTCCAGACGGAGACAAAGCCCTCTTGGTCTGTTTGTCTTATGAATGCCTTTTTAATTTTAACTTCCTGTCCGAGGTGTTTTTTGAGTTCATTTTCAAGGTCAATTAAGTTAGTGGTTGAGTATCCATTTTCGTTATAGATAATTGTATCGGATAGAAGTGTTATTATTACATTGTCTAAGTATCCTTGTTCAATTTTAATCTCTGAAAGAAATTCCTCTGGTTGTGTGCTGATGATTTCAAATTTAACCTTTCCATATTGATTATTTTTTGACCTTCCAAGGTAGAAGACATCTTTATTAAGTTTTTTTATGAAATCAATGAATTGTGTTAAGACCTCATCGTTTCCAATTATGTATCCTTCAAAGGTTTGGTTTTCGTCAATGGATTCGTAATTAAATATATATCCCTCCTTTGAAACGCCTTTTTCCCTATCTCGCGCATGGTGGAAGTTGAGGGACTTCTTGACCTCTTTTTTGTATAAGACCTCTTTTTTGTCTGAGTTGCTTTTATCTATTCTCCCATAGCCCGAAATTGGCACTGTTTGCTTATCAGATTCCTCATCTTGGAGAAGAAGGTCATACGCTTTTTTCTCTTCTCCTTTTTCTCTCTGGATTGACAGAGGAATGGGGAAAAGACCGTGAATTTCGTTGTTATTTTTCTGAACGATATAGGCATTGGTGAATTTCAAATCGCCTTTCAAGAACCAGTTATAGAAGGTACTATCTTCATGGGCTTTTACGCCGAGACCTTTTCGTTTGATATATTCATTGGCAAACATTCCCCTTAAATGGGTTCCAGGGATATAGTCCAGTGTGGCAACCATGTTGGGGTCGCCAGTATTTGATGCAAATAATAAAGGTGAGAGAGAGGTTATGCGAAATTTTACTGCTCGCATAGCTCCTCCAGCTTATTTAGATAGCTTATTGGCTTTGAGTTTTCGTAAAGTTCACATTTCACCTTGCCAAAGCCCCTGTTTCTCTTTGTTCCGATATACCTTAAGTTTTCACATGCGAAATAAAGGAGCTTAATCATATCATCGTTAATTACTTCAATATCTATTTCTCCTATAAAGGAAATTTCCTTTTTAGCCACTCTGATGGTTCTTAAAGAGTGTTCCTTCGCTGTACCGTCTTCATCAATAGCTGTTTGTTGTCGCAGTTCGGTGTATTGGTTTATTATTGATTCGCGTGTGATTATGTTCGGATATTTCTTCATTAAATATCTTATCCATTGAACTATTTCTTCATATCCTTCAATTGTTAGGTTAGAGAAATAGACCGGTGCTGGTTTTTCATCTCCGGGTTTTCCAAAGATTTGGCTTACAATAGTATATTTGTTATCGGATCCGTCATAAGTTAAGGGAAATAGATTTATATTAGCTAACTCAAACATTTCACAAACCTCAATTGCAGAGTCCCTCAGGCAACCTTTGATTCTTTTAGCTGGGATATAGGGGATTCCGAATTCATCAAAGACGATATCTGAGTCAATAACTGCGCCGAAGCCCTCGCCCGAGCCAATGAGACAAGGAGATTGTAATGTCAATTTAAGTGTATAAGTTTTCATAACTACCTCCCGTTTAATGCAAATTCTGGATAAAATTCCATTAGCTCTATCATGTCAAAGTATGGTGTTTTTTTATCAACGACAATTTCATTGCCATTAAAGTCTTCTTTATAACCGGGAAGTTGCAATCCTCTTGCCTTTATTTCCTCAAGAAAAAGTTTTTGTTCATTTTCTCCGGAATATAGGACACTTCTAAGTTCCAAGATTTTTGAACGGGGGAATTTATTTTTGAGTTTAGCAACGCCTTTGAGTAGATCATTTAGGTCATCAATTTTATAAGGTCTTAAAACAAGATTTACTAAAGGGGTTTTGTAGTGGTTTTCTCTAATTTCTTTCAGTTCCCCAGAGAATCCACCATAGGCGATGTGAAAGTCAATCCATGAGCCGTTGTCATTTGCATCTTTTCTTGCATCCTTTGTGCTTCTTGTCAGGTCTTCACTTAATTTATATCCCCTATAGAAGGGATATTTTGCCTTTGTGATTGCAACACCAGCGCAGGCAGATAATGGTTTGCCATCTGAAACTTGTTGTTTTTGAAATTCCTCAAGGAAAATCTTTGCCAGCCATATCCCAAGCCGTCCTTCAGAGACAAAGGTTATGTCATCTCCACCAATAATTATGGGACGCAAGGGCAAGATGGTTTTCCCTTTTTCCTTTTGGAGCTTAATGCCTTCTTTCTCTATTTCCCCATTTTCTATTTTTTCAACGAGTTTTTTAAGCATTTCTTTAAAAGTGTTTAAAGTTGCCTCTCTTACTGATTTGGATAGTTTCCTCAAGCTTACAAGGTCATTAAGAGATTGAAACCTTTTTCCCATATCGTTTCCATCAATATGGACAATTGCAATATGGCTTTCTTCTCTTTTGGTTTGTCCGAGTTTGTCAATCTCGTCGGTAAAAGTAAATTCATCAGCAAAACCCAAATCTTTAAGAATTTCTTGTAACTTTTTATTAGCTTCTTCCGCTGCCATTATTTTTGCATTTGATACAGAAGAGATATAGTTTTTCTTTTCTTCTGGTAATTTCTCGCACCATATCTCTGCTGAGTATCCGGTATTTGGACATTCAGCGGTAATGCCATGTCTTTTGATAACGGTTTGTGGGACAAAACTTGATTTGTTTTCTGCGAGTTGTTTAAAAAGATTTTTTAAACTTCTTGAAAAGTCATTGAAATCTATCTTCGCTATTGCACAGGCGGGGATGAGTCCGGGGCAGTGTATAAGAAGTCGCATAGTCCAGTATTTAATAAATTCTTTTGCCTTTTCCTCTTCTTTGAAAAAGAGCAGGGCATTGCCACCACCTATGTAGCCAATTTCAAAGGGTGATGATTTTAATATGGCTATCTCTTCTGGATTTTCCTCCCATGCGTTATAGTAGTCATCATCAGACACGACAAAAAGCCCTTTGATTACTTCTTTTAGATGACTGTCGTATATATCCTCCACTATTCTGGATGCCCCGATGTTCTCTTTAAGATTATTGGTGCTGAATATGTACCGTTGTATTGATACTGTATCAAGCAGGACCCCATAAACTTGATTGTGCATAAAGCACCTCCCGAATTTATTCTATAAACTCACATATCTTTTCTACAAGAACATCTTCTTTAAGGCCATTTACGCCAAGGACGAGGATATTTTCCTTGCCACCAGTGTCAACTTCAAGTTCACCTTGTAAATCCTTTGGATCGGGTAACATTGTGATTAGCACTGCTCTAGCTTCTTCACCCCCTATTTGTCTCGTCCTGGTGAAAATCTCAAAGCCCTTGCTCTTACATAAAAATTTACGGTCAGAGGTTGTACATGAAATACCTATCAACTGATAACCCTTTATAAGAATTATATCAAGTTCAAATTTTTGGTTAGGACTTTGCCATTCGGATTTTTTGATCTCCCAGTTAATATATTTCGCAATATTCTTATCTGAAATCTTTTCAGTTAGCACTTTGTAGACATAAAGTTCAAGCCATTTGCCATCGAGGAATTCAATGGCTTTTTCTGTGTGTTTATTGGTTTTTGGTTCTTTAAATGAACCATCGTCATTGAAGAGTTTATACTCATCCGGCATTAACTTTATGACATCTAATAAAACACCTTGTGCGATATTCTCTTTGATTCTTGATTTTAATTCCTTGGTTTTTCTAATTAGATTGCCTTTTTCGTCAGTAAAGATTTTTTGTCGGTATTCATTATAGTTATTTAAATAAGTCCCAATTGAGCCATTATCTATTAGTTCTTTAAATTTCTCTATTGCATTATTGAATAAATTAAGATCATCGTCGGATGGTTCATTTTTCCTTTCAAATCCATGAAGTTTTATCAATTCCTCAAGGTTGAGCCCAATCTCATTTCTTAAATCATTTGTAATTCTTCCCCGTGCATCATCAACTATCTGAAATTTCCTCGCGTCAAGGTAAGAAAAAGAGGCGGTGATATTATTTCTTTTCGAATAATTTTCAATCCATCTGTATATATGTGTTGCCATTACTTTTGTTCCACCGGTGTAGTTCAGGTGGATTGAATGGCTTTTTTCTAAATGGCTTGCTAAACGTTCTTCAAGGTTTCGCTCAATCTCCTTTGCACTGCTAATGTCAGATAGATGTATTGAGCGAAAATTTAAGTTTATGTTTTTGTGGCGACCTTGTAAAAGTTTTTGGAGATTTTCCGCATATTCTCTTGTCCCCCTCTGATTTTGGTTTTCTTCAGAATAAAGAAAGATTATTTCGTTTAAGGAGTGATTATTTTTCAGGAAATACTCAGCAACTACGAAATTAGGAAGGGGATTGGTTCCAACCAACAAAATAAGTTTATTAAAATCCTGCATAGCACTAACCCCCTTTTTTTAGAACGGTTTTTGTATCATTGTGCAGGATTTACAATCGTTTCATTCATCCCCAAATCGTGCTTCTCGACCGAGACGAAACATATTTCGCAGTGAAACTTCATTATCATTATAACACTTGTTATCATTATAACAAAATTGAAAATTAAAGTCAAGTTTTTATTCCCTTGACTTAACCCAGAAAATATCATAAGGCGACAAATACTTTTGAACCTCAAAACTCTTCTTCAAGTTGAACTTCTCTAAAACTAATCTTAAACTCATAAGCTGTCTGCTAATGCGCTTCTTACGATTTCATTTATCAACCTCCTCCTTGGTTTGTCATAACCACGGCTTAATTTCTTCAAGGAAGTTGAAAGAAATTTTAAAATTAAAGACGAAGCCAGATTATGTCTTAGTTGTCTTTTTAGATGAAAATTTTAAGTGCATCCTTCTTTGATTTTACAAACAATTTAATCTTCGGACCAGTTTTGGATTTGGGCTGATATTTGTTTTAGGGTTTCTTTTACTTTTATCTCCAAGGTATTTTTATCAAAGCCCTCTTTGGATTCGGCTTGAATTTCAATGGTGATGTCAATTGAATCGGCTTTATCTTTCAGTGGTGCGATTACGCCTTTAATAATATCAGATAGTTTATCCCAGGGGACTTTTGCTTTCAGGGTTAATTTTTTGGGTTTATCTTTTGTGACTGGTGGTTGTTCTCCAACTATAGCGGGCGGAGGAGAAGGCATGGGGGGAGTTTCCGGTTCTTTAGGTACACCAGTTAATTTTTCCGCTAATTCGGGGCGAATGACGATTGAGTCGGTTGAAGGTGAGACATCTTGTTTAAAGAAGACCTTTGAGTCATCTTTAATTCCGAGTTTGCCGATTTTAACGCCTTCTCTTACGGCGTTTATTATGACATCTTCACTTGCGGGTATAGGCATCCCTGGGATTTTAAGGAAGAGTTCATATATCTCCCGAAGTATTTTTTCGTCCTCGTCTTTTGCGAACATTTTTTCAATTATATATTTCGGTGTGAGTTGTGTAAGTATTTTTTCTTGGTCAATTAGAAATCCTTTAACTCTTTCAGAGAGCAGATTTGTTCCGACGGTTGGGATGCCAAGGTCTTTCCAGCTGATTCCTTTATCTTCTAGCAGGGCTAAAAATCTGTAGGCGGTCAGAATTTTTGACGGGAGGTCGTTTTCGGCTTCTTTTATCTTTTTTCTAAGTTCTTCTTGTGTTTCTTTTGTTAAGTTTTCAAGAAGGTCGCGGTCGTTTTGTATTTCTTTCAAGGCGAGGTATCGTTTTAATGACTTTGAAAGTATGGGATATTGAGATTTTTCCATTGCGATTACAAATAGGGTATTTTTGTAGACCCTGAAGGATGTGCCTGATTTTTCAAAAAGTTCTTCAGCGAGTTTTTTCCCTTTTTCAGAGTCGCAAGGGTAGTCGGGTGAGAAAATTGCGAGTTTAAGATTTTTATTATCTGGGATATCTGAGGGTCCTTGAGGCCACAGGTAAGTTTCAAAGTTTCTGCCTGCATTTTTTGATAGTAAAATTTTAAGTTCTTCTTGGATCTTCGCTTCGGAGATGGTTTCTTCTCTGTCAACTATTACACGGTTGAGATTTGGTTGGTTGCGGAATGAGTATTGTTTTTTCTCGGAGTGGAAATACCAAAGTTCTTCTTCTAATTTTCCGATAGCGTCGCCTACGATAGTGTGTGGGATTCCTTCCCTTAGGACGGCGATTTTAATCCTGGGTAGGTTTGTTCCTTTTCTTTCTGATCCGCTGAAGGAGTATAGGAAGACGGTAGTAGCGATACCGGTGGCGATATTATATTTTTCATATTCGCTTCCCATCTCTTTATCAATTTTTGGGGCTTTGGCGTTAAGTCCGGCTATATCAGAGGCGATTACGGCTTCGTATTCATTTCCTATATGTTTGATAAATTCCCTTCTTATTGTTTGATTTTCAAGGTTTACGAGGGAGGATTGTATTAGAGGGGATGGAATTTTTCGTTTGTAGAGGTCAGCGACGATTTCAGCCAAAAGTCGCAGTACTCCTCTTGTTCTTTGGAATGTTGGGATTGAGCCCCATCGTTCATAGAGTACATCAATGAGTTCAGGGTGGAAAGGGTATGCGTGTTCTATTTGTTCTCTATAGGTTATTTCTTTAGCTTCAGGGGGTATATCGGTGCCAAGTTTTTGATACATGTCAAAATAGTTTTGAGCTACTTTTTTTCTTATGTTTTCATCGCCGATGTCTTCAAATAATCTTTTTCGTACCACTTCATAAATTTCAATACCTTCTACTGGGGTATAGACGGTTTCCACTCTACCGTAGATTTTTTGAAGTTCAGTGAGGGCTCTTTCACCTGTCTCGCCATAAGGTGCGCTTGATGGGAGGGTACAAACAAGGCAGGCATATTCTTTTGATCTGACCAGTTCAGTTATTTCGTGGGAGAATGCTGAAATTTGGTCGTAGAAGTCCTTTGCTTTAACGGTGTATTCTACGAGTTCGTCGATAAGGATAAGGACTGGGTGATCGCCGAGTATTTCTGAGAGGATTTTTTTCCCTGGGCTACGTCTTTTTTCATCGTGTTCTTTTACTTTGTCATACATACCGAGTTGATAGGCGATTTCTCCCCATGGGGTTTTTCCCTTTAGAGGGTCAGCTTGAGTTCCGACGAAGACGGCAATTTTAGCATTTTTTGGATTTGGTAGATTTGAGAATATGTCAAGGTGATTTATTTTATCTCTGTTTTTTATGGCGTGGTATAGGGCAAGGAGAGCGTGGGTTTTTCCACCGCCAAAAGGTGTTTGGAGTTGGATAACGGGGTCACCTTTGCCATTTTCAAGGCGGTAGAGGACATTTTCAAGCAATTTTTTTAGCCCTTGGGTTAGGAAAGTCCTTTGGAAGAAGGTGACAGGGTCGCTATATTCAAGGGGAGCTTTACCTGATACAACATCGCCGAGGTCAGCAGCGAAGACGGCTTCGCTCATTTTCCCTTCTCTTATGTCTTTATGCGGTGTTGCTACTTGCCACCATGATGGTAGAGCCATATTTCATTCCTCCTCAAAGAGTCTGTTTTGGTATTTATCTGATTTAGTTTTCGTTTTTTTGTAGGATTCTTTTCCGTAGAGAAAACCCTGTAGCAGTTTTTTTTCTCTAATTTCTTTATCTTTATCTTTTTTATCTTTCTTGCCTTTTTTATTGTTATCTTCATCATCTTTTTCGTCGGGTAATATATCAGATAAAGCTTGGGCTACTTGCCAGAAGGTGTTGTTATTTAAGTAACCTGTTTCTTCAAGGATTTCGGTTATTGCTTTTTTATTATCTTGATGCCAGTAGATGAGGCAGGCGTGGAGGACATCAATCATATTTTCAAATTTTTTCTTTTCAAGGAAGTTTTTATCCCTTTCAATTGGGGTCAACACAATGATATTTTCATTTTCTTTTTCAATGAAGCCCTTTCCCCATTTTTCTGTTAGTTCAATTCCTACAGCTTGTGCTAATTTTCTTGCGTCGTCAAAATGGACTTTTGCGCGGTTATATATCCAGCGCCAGAGGATGTAGAATCTGGTTTCTTTATCTATGTCTCCAAGTTGTGGGTTTTTGAGTATTTTCGTCAGGGCGTATTCGCTTACGGTTTTGCGGACGAGATCAAGTAGTTCTTTAGCTGTGACCTTTTCACCTGAAAGTTTTTCAACGCTTTCGTATTTTCCGAAGATTTCAAGAGCGGGTCCAATTGCAGAGATGAAGAAATCGGCTCCGGAAATACCTTCGTTCCAGAACTGGTCAAGTTTTTCTTTGATTCTCTCTTCAATTTGCGATTTAATTTCGTTGAAGTATGCGGTTTTACTTTCTGTTCTTTTTCGGCAGACCATGTAAATGGATGAGGCGAGAGCAGCTGAGCCCTTCGCCCTAAGTCGGGCTTCCATCTCAGTATGAATAGGCCAGCTTGCGGAGATGTATAAGCCGGAACTTAAGAGAGCGTTTATAACTGATTCCCAAGCTTCTGTTGATTTATGAGCGAAGACGATACAGGCGATGCCATCGGGTTTTAAAACCCTATAGATTTCCTGGAAAGATTTTTTCAGCATGCTCTCAAAAAATTCTCTATCTTTATAGTGGTATCTTTGAGGGTCCCAAGATTTCATTTCGCAAATTTCTTCTGATTTTGGGGTTAGCGGAGTTGAAAACAAATCAGGATATAAATCACCGATGCTTCTTTTAAGCCATACATAGAAAAAGTCCGATAAATCAGCGTATGGAACATTATTATAATAAGGCGGGTCTGTAAAGACGGCATCAAAGTAGTCCTCAGGATAAGGTAGTTCAGTAGCCGATGCTTGAAAAACAACTGGTATATGTAATTTTTTCATTCCTCAACCCCCTATTGTAATATTAATTTAGTTATATCCTCTTTTACATTTTCCCAGAGCAAGGTTTTTTGTTTCAAAGCGGAAAGAGTTAGAACATCTACTTTTATTGCAAGGATATTTTCAAGATAATCCCAAAGCTCATAGAATTTGAGCCCTATTGGTCTTTCAAGCTCAACAATTATATCTACATCGCTTGTCTCATTTTGTTCTCCTCTTGCATAGGACCCAAAGACGCCAACTATTACTACTCCATATTTTTCTCTTATTTCTGATTTATGCTCTTTAAGTATTCTCTTTATCTCTTCAATCGCTCTCATTCTATTTCTCCTCTCTGTTTAGCCTCTTTAATCCATCGCAAAATTTCTTCTTCGGTAATGTTTAACTTACTCAAAATAAAGTCCTTTATTTGTAATGCAATTTGTACACACTCGTTTGCTTCCTCAATGGACGGTATATCAAACTCATCTGGATATCTTACTTCCACCGCATATATAGAAAGATTTTTAAAATTTAAGTTTTGGAATTCTTCATCTAATTCAAGGCATTTTTGTCTGAGAGTTTCAAGGAGATGAGTTCTGGGAAATTGGATATTATGATAAGTTAAAAATGCTTTAAGTAGCTTTTCTACCATCTGTTGGGAGTGAAAGCATATAATACTTGTAGTGTATTCCATAAGTGGAGAATCTAAAAGTGTTTTTATGGACATATAGTCCTCAAAAGCTTTAATTAGCCAGAGCTTAACTTTTTCATTCATAAAGCATGTCCCTCCTTTAATGCTTCGTAAGTAGCAGTTCCATAGAAATCCTTGTAAAACTCAAGCTCTTTGATTGACTTTATTATTACATCACAAGGGATGAGGTAGTGCGAAAGCTTTTCGGTAATTTCTTTAAACAATTCATTTTTGGTTTTTCTATTAATATCTTGTTTTACTACAAGAAGAATATCCCAATCGCTGTCTTCCCTTTGCTTACCTCTTGCCCTTGAACCAAAGAGTATTATTTTTTCAGCTTCCAGGTGGTTAGTTTTTAATACCTCTTGGATCACTTCTTTAATTATATTACCCACCATGTCTTCTGGGATAAGCTCTTGGTTAAAGGTTTCCCTATACATTTTCCTTGCAAGGTAGGAATACTCAGGAAATTCCTTTATAAATTTCAGGTAAAGGTCTCTTACGCAAAATTCACAACCGCCGTCTGCTGTAAGCATTATCTCCAAAACTTTTTTTGCGGTTTCTTTATCCATTTTCATTCTCTTCAACCTCCACTGGTGGAATTTGGGTAAGATGGGAAAGGACATTAAGGTAGTATTCCCAACCAGCTTCCCAACTACCTGACGAACCACTAAAAGGATTAACTTCTGCATAATCCCAAAGCATAGGGAGAGCTTGTCGTGAATAAAGGTGTTTAATTGCTTCTGAAGTATTTTCCCACCTTGCAATGGTATTGCAAAAAGCTGCTGTCATATTCATAGCCAACCCCAAATAGCTTACTACTGCCTTCGCGTAGTCCTTATCGTATCCTTCTTCAATCATTTTTTTATAAGCGAGGCGGACTTTTTCTGTGAATGTAATTAAGGCAAGTTTTTGGCGGGAGTTGAAGAGGTCACCCCATTTGGTCATTCCGTAGAGTGGAACATTGAAAGTCCCGCTCATCAGTGGTATATCCTCATCCGGCACAGGGTCAATTCCCCACTCCTCCATAAGTTTTTTTCTTTTTTCTTCAAGGTATTTTTCTGCGGATTTGAAAATCTTCAAGTCGTTTTCTGTTGCTACTCTATAAGTTTTCCCTGGTATTTTTGGATTTTGTAGTACTACGACCAACATCCTTTGGTTTGATTTACCCTCTTGAAATTGTTTTCTTACATCTTCTTCACTCTGGGTTGAGTTTTTACAGCCTGGATTTGGACATTTAACTTTAGCTCTTGAAACCGTACCTTCGCTTGGGTCAAAGTCAATTTGTTCATCTTCTCTGATTTCAATTTCAATTTTATTATTTTTCGGGATTAATTTGAAGGCGATTTTTTTATTTTCTTTTTTAGCGAGCCAAGTTTGTCTTACGAGGGGGATTTCAACACCGCATTGAGGGTTTTTACATTTTACAGTTCTTGCCCATATATAGCCGACTGGTATAGATTGGTCGGGGTCTGGTGGATAAAATTTCCCTATTTCCTTTTTTGCTTCTTCTAAAATCCAGTTTCCCCACTTTTTTACATCTTCAATAAGAGGGTTAATTAGTGTTTCTGTTTGGGTTAAGTCATTTGATTTTATTTTTACGGGTCTACCGTATTTTTGTGGATATTCAAGGGTGCATTTCAAAATAAGGACAGCGACTGGGTTGAGGTCGCTTGCGTAGGTTTCGCATCCAAGTCGGAGTGCTTCAAGAGGGATGGAGCCACCGCCGGCGAACGGGTCAAGGACCTTTGGGGGTTTGCCGTTGTTTGCTTTTAAAATTTCCTCTCTTGCTTTTTTGATTATCCTTTCGTTAAGAGAGTTTTCCCATTTTGCGAGGCAATTTTCTTGAAGGATATTTTTAGGTTGTTTTTTATTTACGGGGTCATCCAGCCATCTTTTGTATTCTGGGGTAAAGGCAGCGATAAATTGAGATTTTTTAAGTCGTTCTTCCTCGTTTTTTGGAGCTGGAATTAGACCGGCGTAGATTGTAGCTCTTGAAGCTGCAAGGGGTCTTCTTGCCCACCATATATGGAGGGTTGAGATATGACCGTGGTGGATGTTTTTTTCCCTTACGGATTCAGCGCTTACTTCTTTAATTGGGAAGTCAGATTCTAAGAAGGATTTAGCAATCATTTTGCCATCTCCGCTTTTTCTTTCCAGTTTTTAACTATATATCTTACAATGTCAATTTCTTTATCTGGTTCAAGTTTAGCTGATGGATTTTGGATCAAGTAGAGTTCTGGGTTATTAACTGCGTTGACGATGATATAAAGCCAGTATTCATCTTTTAGACGTTGAGCCATAAGCCATTCGTTTGATGTTAATGTTATAGCGCCTTCTTTTGCTCTTGTTTTGACTTCAATATATCGGTAGTTACCTTTTTCATCGTGAGAGCGGATGTCGTAGCCGAGGTTTAGTTGGGATACATCTTCTGGGTATCTATGGTTATTTCTTTCATATTCCATTGCTATATACATACCTATTTTTTCAATTTCCGCGTCGCTTACCATATCGGTTGTTGCAGGACTTGGGATAACTCTAACGGCGGAAAGTATTTTTGGTTCTGTTGGGTAGAGGTGGGTTTCGGCGGAGATTTCTTTTTGTAGTCGTTCTTTTTTTCTTGTTAGGTCCTCTTTTTTATGAATTTCATTTTGGATTATTGGTTCGGGGATATTTTCGCCTTTCAATTTTCTTGTCTCGTAATCTGAAATTTTAGCTTCTGATTCAAGGATCATGGATTCAAGGGATCGTATGCCGTATTTTCTTTTTATATTTGCGTCTCTTAGGCGTCTTTCAAGGATTTCTTTTTTATAATTTTCAAGACCTTCTTTTATGACGAAAGATATGATCATGTCTTTATCAATTGAGATTTCGGGGATGTTTTTGGGTTCAGTTTCTGGTTTAAGGTCCCATAGGATTGCGGGGTTGACAAATGAGAGGTTATTGTTAAGGTCTTGATATACGGCGAAGATCCTTTTCCCTGCGGTTTCGTTTTTTCCGTCTTTTATTTCCGCTTCAACGAACCAGATGATGCCATTTCTTTTACCTTCGGGGTCAATGAAGGTAGCGCCAATTTCGGCGGATTGGGCGAATTGTGTTAATATCGTATCAACGACAGCTTCCAGGAGGGGGTGACCCATTGCTACGAATTCAGCTTGTTTTTTGAATGCGATTTCTTTGTCAAATGAAATTTTTGCGTATTCATTTTGGACTTCGCCGAATTTCACTTTGAATTCGTATGGTTTATTTCGGATTTCGGACGGGACGGATTTGATGCGCCAGAGTTGATCTTCTCTTTTTTCTATGGTAATATTCAGGACTTTAGCTGCTCTTTTGAAGAATTCTTCAACATATTCTGGGACGAGTTTATTTTCCCTTGCTTTTCTTTGTTCATCAAGGATTTTATTTAAGTCAATATGTCTTGTGGCGAGTGCTTCAAGGCTAGCTTCTTTTATTTTTTGTATCATTTCTTGGTCGGGTATTCTTTCAAAGTTTTTCAAAATATCCTCCATAGTTTTTGGGTTGGCGATTGCTTCCATTATCAGGTCTTTAAGGCTTTTCCCTACGAAGACCTCGCCGATTACATCAAAGACCCTATCGGAGCCGAGGTTTTCTTTTATGCGGGCGAGTTTTTGGAAGAGGGTGTTAAAAATTTTGCCTTCAATTGTATCGGTAGTTATCAAGTTATAGATATGGACTTCGTGACTTTGACCGTATCTATGGATTCTGCCCATTCGTTGTTCAAGGCGGTTGGGGTTCCAGGGGATGTCGTAATTAACCATGAGCCAGCAGAATTGTAGGTTAATACCTTCACCGCCAGCTTCGGTTGAAACCATGATTTGTGTTTTGTTTCTAAATTCAGATTCGGCTTTGATTCTCGCATCAAGGTTCATACCGCCGTGTATATATGATACGGAGTATCCCCATTTTGTGAGTTTTTCAACCAGGTATTCCAGTGTGTCTCTGGATTCGGTGAAGATGAGCAATTTAGTTTTTGTTTGTATTAGTTTTTCTTCATCCATTAATTTTTTGAGTTCGTTGAGTTTTGTTTCAATTTCCTTTTTTTCAACATCTTTGGCGAGGTGGACGAGGTTTTCAATTATTTGAATTTCATCTTTTAGTTCGTCAAGTGTTTCAGCGGAAGTGAGTTTTTCAAGGAGTTCTTCTTCCTTTGCCCATCGTTCTTTTTCTTCCAGGTCTTCAAGGTAGTTTTCGTCGTAGCCGATCTCTTGGATCAGTTGACCTTTTTTATAGAGGTCTTTAAGGCGTTCGTATCTTCTTTCAAGTGATTTTCTTATAGCTCTGACGCTTGATGCGAGGCGTCGTTGAAGTATTGTAAGGGCGAATGCGACATTGCGTTTATCTTTTTCAAGTGCTTTATTGAAATGTTTTTGGACATATTCAGTTACGGCGTTATAGAGTTTCTTTTCCTCTTCGGAGAGGTTGTATTTAATTGTTTCCACTTTTCTTGGTGGAAAGATCGGGGTATTGTCAAAGTTTTTCAGGTCTTCTTTTAATCTTCTTAGGAAAAGTGGGTTATCTTTATTTTTGATTGATTCAGTTAGCATATGGGAGTTAGCGAAGAAGCCAGGTTCTAAGAGGTCAAGTAGAAGACGGAAGTTTTCTGGGTCACCGCGGTGTGGGGTAGCGGTGAGGAAGAGCATATAGTTTGTCAGAGGTGAGAGTAGTTCTCCGAGGTTATATCGTTGGGTTTTGCTTATTTTTTCGCCGTATTTATAGGCGGACATTTTGTGTGCTTCGTCCACTATGCAGAGGTCCCATTTAGTTTCTTTAAGGGCGAGCATTACATCTTCTTGTTTGGCGAAGTCCATTGAGATTATGATTTTATTTTTCTCAGCGAAAACATTTTTACCCCATTCATTGTTCATTACATTTCTATCAACGATGGAGAAATTTTCTTGGAATTTCTCTTTTAGTTCCCTTAGCCATTGTTCTTTTAGGTGTCCTGGGACAACGATTAGAACTCTATCAACGAGACCGCGGTATTTAAGTTCTTTTAGAAGGAGGCCAGCCATAATTGTTTTTCCTGCCCCAGGGTCATCAGCGAGGAGGAATCTAATGCGTGGGTTTTGCAGTATGTAGAAATAAACAGCTTCAATTTGGTGAGGGAGAGGGTCAATTTGAGAGACATTTACAGCGTAGAGTGGGTCAAATTGGAAAGCGTTTCTAATTCTATGTGATTCTAAATAGAGGAAGAGATGTTCGGCGTTTGCGTTGAAGGAGAGTTGGGTTTCAGGTTGGATCTCAATGGATTTTATATCTTCGTTTGAAAGGACGGAGTTATAGAAATTTCTTGAATCAATGCCTACAGCTTCAAGTTTGAGCAGTGTGTCATTTAGGGGTTTAAACGAGATGACTTTAATTTTTTCTGGCCAGAATGGACCTTTAAGTATGTCGCCGGTTTTAATTTGCATTTGTTATGAGATGCCATATTTATTACAAAAATAGTTAAAGGAGTTATTTTTCCGTTTAGCTGTTTCTATAGAAAAGTGTTCAAGAATTGACAAACGAAATTCTAGTTCGGTATAATTGGTTTCAGAGATCAGGTTATGGAATTGTTGTTTAGTTACATGATTGAAGACGAGAAGTTTTTTTATAAGCATGATATCATCAAATTAATTTTGAAAGAGGAAAAAGAACTTTGTTTTAAATTATAAAGATTTAGAGAACTTGTCAAGAAAAAATGTTTTTTGTTAGGTATTAACGGAAGAAATTTCCGACGGAAAAATTTTCCGATGGAAAAATATACCGGTGGAAGAATTTTCCGCTGTAAAGACGATTAAATTGAGATATAGAAAATTGAATTTTTTAGAAAAGCCATAAAGGGCGTTAAAATATGAGAGGGGTTTATTAGGTTGGAAATTTAAGATTTGTGATCTGGTTATTTTAAGGAAAGGTTAATTTTAGTGCATTAAAAGGAATATGTTAAGTTATAGTTTTTGATGAGGTTATATAAATGTTCTTGAAATATGTGAAGTTAATTGTGAAATTTTAAGTATTAAGGTAAGAATTTGCAAAAAAATGGGAAAATTTTTATTTTTGAGACGATGAATGCTTTATAGTTATAAAGCATATAATTCGCCTACCGATAGGATATATCACTTCCCTACTCCGATATCGCCTACTAAGTTTATAAGTTTATTCATAATTCAGGAGAACGATTTGTTGAAAAACAAAGGAGAGAAGTAATGATCAAAATCAATTTCTCAAAGGGGGATGATGGTATAATTTTATCGGTTGATATAAGTTTTAGTATAGATTATATGAAGTTTATGGAGATCCTGGAGGATTTAAAGAATAATTATCTGGATAAGGAAAGCGTTAAAATGTATGATTCGGTATGGAAGCATGCTAAGTCGTTTATTCCGGAGTCAAAGTTAGGGATTTTAGGGGTTTATTACTTTGCAATGACAACTATGGCGAATATGCTTATTGAATATATTGGTGATGTTAAGTTATTTGGGGATATAGAAGCGGAGGACTTAAAAAATATTTTAAAGGATAGATTCCTGGAGTTTTTCGGTGATGTAGTTGAGAGAGATGTTATTATACTTATTTTAACCTTGATGGCGTTGACGAAGTATGAAATCAAATTAGATGGGTTGATGGATATAACTGCATAGCGATTTCCCCGGTCTCAGTATGGGACCGGGTTTTATTTATTTTTAGGAGAGAGTATTAGCGGAAGAAATTTCCGACGGAAAAATTTTCCGATGGAAAAATATACCGGTGGAAAAAATTTCAGCTGTAAAGTCGCTGGGTCTTGACAATTATCAATTTTTTATGTATCATTTAGTGTATCTTTTACATAGTGAGAAAACAAAGAAACACAAGCAAATGATGAAGACGATTGCGGTAATCAACTACAAGGGTGGTGTGGGGAAGACGACGATATCAATGTATTTGTCGTCAGCGCTTGTAAGGTTTTTTAACAAGAGGATTCTTTTGATAGACATTGATCCGCAGGCGAACGCAACAGAGACGCTTTTGCCACTTGGGGTAGATGTTAAGAGGATTGGGACGATGAGGGATTTTTTAAATCCGGATAGTGATAGGACATTGGAGTCGTGTATAATTCCATCAAGGATAAACGGGATTGATTTGGTGCCGAACGATCCTGATATACTTTTGATTGATGAGAGGATACATGGGGATGAGAACATAATGGTGAAGTTAGCTGAGGCGATAAGGAAGTTTGACAGTTTGGAGAGGGTTTCAACTTATGATTTTTGTTTCATTGATTGTCCGCCGTATATATCGCATTATGCTTTGATGGCGCTTCTTGCGAGTGATTATTACATTGTACCGCTTGAGGCGGATGATTCATTTAGTTTGAATGGGGTTGAGATACTTTCATTTAAGGTGAAGGATATAAAGGAAGTCAACAAGAAGCTCAGGTTATTGGGTTATGTAATTAACAAGCTTGATTTAAGGACGAAGTTAGGTCAGATGATGCCGCAGATAATTCGCAGGCAGTTGAGGGACAAGTTGTTCAACACGATGATAAGGATAAGTGCGGATATAAAGGCGTCAATTGCAGTGAGGACGCCTTTGTTTGATTTCAAGCCGAGGTCGCGGGCGGTGTATAATTTCAGGGATTTGGCGGAAGAATTTTTACAAAGGATAGAAAAAAATAAGGGGTGGTAAAAAGACATGGGGCGAAAAAGGTTAACGGTTGCGGTTGCTGAGGAGTTAAAGAAGGTGCTTTTCACTCCTACTGGGAAGGGTAGGGGCAAGGAAAGGAAAAAGGTAGCAAGGTCTGGGGGGAAGAAGGGGGTAAAGGAGGTTGATTCTGAGGGTAGGGGTTCGGGAGCAGGTGTGGGGTTTTTGAAGTTATCCACAGGGGCGGAAAATTTTTCCGCTGTAGAGGGGGAAATTGTGGATAACTTATCCACATTAACGGAAAAAATTTCCGCTGTAAAGCCAGAAATTGTGGATAACTTGAAGTATTGGGTTCTTGTTAATATGGCTTTGAATCAGAGCGTATTTGGGAAGACATCAACGGTGGTAATATTATTTACTATTATAAATTTATATTTTTTGAGGGGTGAGGTATCTGTATCGCAGGAGGAGCTTGGAAAGATAACTGGTTTGACGGACAGGACGGTTAGGGATTCGTTAAAAAGTTTGAAATTGAGGGGTTTTATAGAGGTTAATTATCGTAGGAATGCGAAGGCGGGGGAAAGTTACAGTTACAAGCCGGTTTTTGAGCGTATTTTGGAGGTTATGGGGAAGGGTGGAATGCTTGGTGATGGCAGGTTTAGTGATTATTTGAAGGTTTTAGGGGTTCCGAAGTTATCCACAGGGGCGGAAAATTTTTCCGCTGTAGAGCCGAAAAATGTGGATAACTTATCCACATTAGCGGAATTTTTTTCCTCTGTAAACTTGAAAAATGTGGATAACTCTTTGAAGTATGCGTATTTGACGGAGGTAATAAACAATCAGAGTGTGTTTGGGTCGGCGCTTGGTGTAGCTTTGTTTTTAGCGCTTTTAAGCTTGGAGTTCACCAGGGGGGTGATAAATGTCTCGCAGGCGGAGTTGGAGGCGTTTACGGGCATTTCTGAGCGTTCTATACGCAAAATTTTGAGGGAGTTTGAGGATAGGGGTATTTTGGCGGTTGATAGGCGTCGGAACACGAAGGTGGGGGAGAGTTTGGTGTATAGAATTTTACACAGGAAAATTTTTCCGCTCTGTTGTAGTAATATTTTTAATTATATAAACATAAATAACTACTACTACAGTGCGGAAAATTTCCGCTGGAGAAAATTTCCGACGGAAAAAATTTCCGCTGTAAACTTGGATAGTGATGATATAATAAAGGGGGAGGGGAAGTTCAAGTCGGTTAGGATTGACACTTTGATAATGCAGTATGGAAAGGATAGGGTTTATCAGGTGATGGACATGCTTAATAATCAGTATAAGGACAGGGAGATTGCGCATCCGTACAGGTTGATAAAGAAGGTGCTTGATGATCCGAATTTTGTGCATAATAAGTTTTACATGCAGTTTAGGGGGAAGAAGGTTGGGGAGATGGTGCCGATTTATATTGAGTGTCCGAGTTGTGGTCATAAGGGTATAGTTGAGTTGAAGGTAGGAGGGGAGTATAAGTCGCCATGTTCAAAGTGTGGTGCGGTGGTGGAGGTGGATTTGAGGGTATAAGGGAGTCATTTGAAAATTAAAAGGGAAATTGAAATGCGAAAGTCGTTTGAGGTTTTTGTCAATCCAGATATTATAAGATGGGCAAGGGAAAGTTCTGGGTATAGTATTGAGGAGATAGCTAAAAAGCTTAAGATAAGTGTGGAAAATTATATTAAGATAGAGAGAGGGGAGAAAAAGCCCACTTTTAAACAGATTGAAAAATTGTCTCATTATTTTAAAAGACCGATTTCAGCTTTTTTACTTTCGGATGTGCCAAAAGAAAAGTCAATTGCTGCGTCTTTTCGGATTCTTCCAAAAAGTGAAAAGGGAATTTCTAAGGAATTAATTTTAGCAATTAGAAAGGCGAGGTATTATCAATCAATCGTAAAAGAATTAATTACGGATTTAAATTTGGATATAGGGGCTCAAGTTCTTTCAGCGAGCATTTATGATGATCCTATTAAGTTAGCGAGGATTGAAAGGGAAAAATTAGGTATATCAATTGAGAGGCAATTTAATTTCAAGAACGCCTATGAAGCGTTTAACATTTGGCGGGATGCTGTTGAGAAGAAGAATATTTTTGTTTTTCAGTTTAATTTTCCAATTGAGTCAGCAAGGGGGTTTTCGTTAATGGATGAAGAACCCCCTGTTATAGTGCTTAATCTTGCTGATAATATCCTTGCGCGAATTTTTACCCTTTTCCATGAGTATGCTCATATTTTGCTTAGAATCCCGGAGATTTATTCTGGTGAAGAGATTGAAGAACGATACCCAGAGGAAGAGAACTGGTGTAATAATTTTGCAAGCGAGTTTTTAGTACCTGAATTCGTTTTAAAGGAGGAGCCAGCGTTTATTGAGTTTAGAAATGGGGTTAAAAGTTTAGAAGATGTAGTTGTGAATTTATCTAAAAGATTTATGGTAAGCAAGCATGCGATACTAACAAAATTTATGTTGAGGAGATGGATTACAAAGGAAGAATATGATGAGGAGGTACAAAAATTAAAATTAAGAGAGGAGAAGAAGAAAATTATTCCGGTGCAATTACATAAAAAGTGCATTCAAGAGAAAGGAAAGAAATTTGTATCAATTATAATGGAGTCAAGAGAGAAGGGTCTTATTACCACAGCTGATGCGATTGAGTATTTGTCTTTGAAGTTAGATAGTTTGGAAAAATTAGAGAAATTAGAATAAATATAACCTCAAAGTGAATGTTTATTGCATTGATACAAGTAGTTTAATTGAATTAAAAATAAAATATCCAAGAGAAGTATTCCCAACATTATGGGAGAAGATGGAGGGGCTTATTCAAAATGGGCGAATTATAGCACCGATAGAGGTAAAGAAAGAAATTGAAAAAGGAGATGATGAATTAAAAAAATGGGTTAGAGGAAAGACCGGATGAGCCAAATGCTGACCCTTGGTTATTTGCTGTAGTTCTTGTGAAAATTGAGGAGGAGAAAGAACGGTTGATTCAATATAACAGCTATATTATAGTAACAGAAGAATCGCAGAGGAAACCAAAGAAGATCCCAGCGGTTTGTAAAGAAATTGGTATTGTTAGTATTAATTTAATTGGGCTTTTTAAAGAAGAGGGATGGAAGTTTTAGAGTTTATTTTTAGTTGGCTATTATTTTTGAGGTGATAAAATAAGGAAAAACAAAGTTTGAGTGGAAGGATGATGGAGAAAATTAGGATTTCGGGTTTTAGGTCAATAAGGGAGCTGGAAATTGAGTTGTCAAAGGTGAATGTGATTTATGGAGGGACAGCAACGGGTAAGTCGTCGGTTTTATATTCGTTGTTTGTTTTGAGAAATTTTGTTAAGAATTAATTAGAGGAGAGATAATGGAAATTTCAAAGAATTTGGTTTGGATTAAATCGGAACATCCACTTCATATAGATGAAAATATTCGTTTTATGATCAGATATCGTGAATCCATAGAGGGTCTTAGATATATAATTGGGAAAGGTTATAATCATTGGGTTATTACTTTTTCGGGCGGTAAGGATTCAACGACTACGCTTATAGTGGCACTGGAAACTGCGCGTTTATATTCTAAAGAATTGGATTTTATAGATATAGTATATTCAGATACAAGGATGGAAATTCCAAGCATCCATGAATTTGCGTTGGGCTTTTTAGATTATCTTAAAAATTTTGATAGAATTAAAAATTTGCCATTGCGATTTCATATTCTTGAACCGGAAGTTGAAGAGAGTTTTTGGGTTTGTTTATTGGGCAGAGGATATCCACCGCCACATCAACGATTTAGATGGTGCACTCGGCGTTTAAAAATATCACCTGTTGAGAAGATGTTAAAAAATGTTGTTAAGCCAAATAAAACTGTTATTCTTACGGGAGTTAGATTTAATGAATCAATAAGTAGAAATCAGCGACTTATAACTTCTTGTAACAGGGGTGGGGAGTGTGGACAAGGGATTTGGTTTCAGCATAGTTCAAGGTTAAAGGTAGGATACTTGGCTCCAATTGTTAATTGGCAGGAATGTGATGTTTGGGATTTTTTGAATTTTTACGCACCGAGTTTGGGGTATCCGACGCAAAAGCTGGAAAGAGGTGTATATAACGGGCGTGGAACACGTTTTGGCTGTTGGATGTGCACTGTTGTTAAACAAGATAAAGCTATGGAAAAGATAATTTCTTTGCCCCAATGGTCTCATTTGAGACCGTTAATGGAATTTCGTCAAAGAGTTATGGAAATAGCTTATTCGCCTGATTCACGAGTTAGACGAAAAGATGGGCGGTTGGGTCGTTTAAAACTTGAGGTAAGAAGGCAATTATTGTCTGAATTATTGAAATTGCAAGAAATAGTAGGAATGCAATTAATTTCTGATGAAGAGGTAAAAACCATAAAAAAATTTTGGAAAAATAAAAGATATGGAGGTGAAATAAGCAATGATTAAAGATCCCTCTAAACCACTCGAGCCCAACGAAAAAGATGAACTTTTGAAAGAATTTGAGAAATGGCTCAAGAGCGAGAAAAAGATGAGCAATTATCCAAACGCGAGCTACGATAGGGAAAGAAGAAAAAAGCAATTAGAATCGTTTATAAAGGAACTAAAACCTCCAACTTTAAGGAGAATAGCTGAGAGAATTGAAATTGAAATCACTAATGATAAGCAGAGCGATGTTCTTCAAGATATAGTTGATTTTTTCAAGAATGAGCTAGGTATTGAAATTGGTACATTGATTTCAAGAACGCAAGAAAAAGAGATAAAAGATGTGTCCAAAGTTGGACAAGATATATCTACTGTTGAGGTTAAGAGGGTCATAGGGAGGGTAGCTCCGACAATTAATACTCCAGCTACGCCTACAGAGTTTACTTTTTGGACTGAGGATAAGGAAGACATACATGTTGAAATAGGCTCGCTGGTTACAGCGAGGGGGGAGAATGGCGTAAGAGTGACTGGATTAGTTAGTGAGATACATGCATTAACTGATATTGAAAATGTTTTAGATAGTTATTATGCCCATGCTTTTGGAAAACCTAGTGAGGACATGCCAACGAGGCTTCCAATGGTTATGACTGCAAAAGTTGAAGTGGTGAGGCGTTCTGATGGAAGGACGGAGCCGGTTAGAGGGACATGGCCTGTATTTTTTGCTACAGCAAAAGAAATTCGTGAAGCTTATGGTGCAGAAATTTCATCTGAGCATGAAGTGTTGGCTGGATTTACTTACGATGACCAATATAACCCTGTTCCGATAAGTTTTGATGCACGATATGTCCTTGGATATGAAGCTGCCCATGTCAACATTTCCGGTGCCTCAGGAGTGGCGACAAAGACGAGCTATGCGTTGTTTTTGTTGTACAGTTTGTTGGCATATAGTGAAAAGCACAACGGATCAGTTGCTGCTATTGCTTTTAATGTTAAGGAGGCAGACTTGATGTTCATTGATAATTTACCTAGAAATTGGGAAGAGTTAGAAAAGTGGGAACAACATGGGATAATCGGGCAATCCATTCGCTTATGGAAGCAGGCGAGAGGTGATTTTGGTGTTGACCCAATTAGATGGAAAGAAGAGGAAAAATTTAAATTTTTTGCGCCACAACATTTTAAACCTAAGGGTGGGGTTTTAAGTCAAAGACAACAGGATATAGAAGAATTTAATTATTCTTTGAAAACACTAATAGAGGCGGGGGTTGGTTCGCTTTACACACTTTTTGATGTTGATGACCTGGATGATAAGGCATTGGCATTTATAGCTTCAATGTCTGAGGTTGCGAAGAAGGGTGATGAAAATGGTTCATTCTTAACATTTGAAGGACTTATTAGGAAAGTTGAGCAGGCTTTAAGTGGCGGAAAGAAAGAGGGGGGTGATAGAAGTGATTGGTTTAATTTTGGAGGTACTTCACATCATAAGTCAACGGCGTATAAAATACTTAATAGAATGAAACACGCTATAGATAATCAATTAAGGGGTGTAATAGTAAAGTTAGATAATGATGATAAACCAATACCAGTTGATAAAATTCGTCCGGGTCAGTTGTGGGTTGTTGATCTAACGCAATTAAGCGACAAGGGACAGCGTCTTGTATTTCAGACGATTGTTCGGACGGTATTTAGGAAATTGGAAGAGAGGAAAAGCTTGGAGATAGCGGGTCAGTTAAGTGGTGAACTAAGGGAGTTTCCGAGGCATATTGTGATTTTCGTTGACGAGCTTAACAAGTTCGTTCCATCGGGTAGGGAGTATTCGGCATTAAAGGGTGA